>Ga0209512_1000965_pt1 | contig 39496 bp, 25 predicted proteins | sample frozenSSSSmetaG_FD_184142 | JGI IMG/M metagenome (GOLD analysis project Ga0209512, IMG submission 184142) | Glacier valley bacterial and archeal communities from Borup Fiord, Nunavut, Canada, to study Microbial Dark Matter (Phase II) -... | ecosystem: Environmental > Aquatic > Freshwater > Ice >...
ATTGAGTTAAGCACGAAGCTCCTATCTAAGGGAATACTATCTGCTTATATAGAGGCGTCGTGCCACAGGATATCTCTAGATATCTAGATAACATAATATCCCTAATATCCTTATATCCATCACGTGATTCTAAGTCCACGTGACATAGCTTTCTGCAGCTAACCGCTCAGCCGTAACACGTTTAGGATTCTTAAGAAAGTAAGCTTAGTTAATTATAGGCTGCAGCTACCTAAGGAATCATAGCTACACCTAGTATTCTACATATCATTGTTAGAACTAGTAAAGGGAAACACACCACTTACTACAAACGCTAAACTCTAACTAGAAAATGAGCTAGATGTATACAAAGTTAAAGAAATCCTAGACTAGAGATTAGTAGGAAAATAAGAGTAATACCTAATTAAATGGAAGGGATATAAACATATGGAGAACACTTAGGAACTAGCGAAGAACCTTAGCTGCTAGGAGTTGCTAGAGGAATTCTAACGTCGCCACCCTAGGCCTCCTAGAATGAAGGAGATAAGGCGGAGAATAGGTTAGGCGAGTTAACGCTATAGGTAGAGGGGTTCGTAGTGCTAGGCGTGGGCTCTTTAGCCTCTGCTTCCTTACGCTCCTTCTCCTCCACCTCGTTAAGTTCGTCTATGGTTTTAAGGCCTTAGCGTAGCATGTCTTTAGCATGAGAACGAAAGAGTTGTTGTTATCTGTAAAGCTATAGGATTTTAGCTATCACCTCCTCCTCTTCTTCTTATAGACGACGCTCTTCGCGTTTAAGCTTCTCCTATTTAATAGTGGAAGGACTACCTACATCGCATTAAGCATTCGTGTGAACACATTCATTACATCATTTTAAATCGTTAGAAACAATTCATTTTAGTTGCTTCTTTTTATAACGGCTATAAGGAGGCATCTCTATGCTAGTAGTAGTTATTCGTTAAGCTAGAGCAAGTCGTTCCTTAAGTTTAGTATGTTTAGAAGACATAGTTAGCAGCGTAACCCATTAGGACATGAAGAGTAGGCACAACCCTGCTTAAGTAGTTAGCACATTTCTTAGTTAGCAAAAGCCTTAAGGACTAGGCCTCTAGAGGGGGACCTAGTGTTATAGCTAAAGCAGTTAGCTGCAGATAGCTATGTTACGTGGACTTAGGATCACGTGATAGATATGAGGATATTATGGATATTATGTTATCTAGATATCTAGAGATATCCTTTAGCACGACGCCTCTATATAAGTAGATAGTATTTCCTTAGATAGGAGCTTCATGCTTAACTTAATATAGTATTTTGTTATATACTGTAATGTGTTACTTAAAGCCTTTGTGTCTAATCCCCTACCTCCTCTGTTAAGTTAAACCTTTATGTAAGAAACCTCTGTGAGTCTTATACGTTTAAGACCTAGCGTTACATGTCGTTCCTTTATGAGCCTATAGGTGACAACGAGAATAGCGTTACAACCTTTGTATAAGGGTAGGCCTATCACGAAGTTAAGAGATATGACTTGCCATAGTCTTTAAGGAATTAGTAGGGGCTGAAGTAGTCCGTTGTACGTCTCTAGCGAGGGCTTTAACCGTCTGTAGATGTAGTAGTTCTATATATAGCGCTAGACAGTTAGGTCCATGCGTGGCTAATAGTATTAGTCCTTTAGGATTCTAAGCATCTTGCCTATTCTAAGGTGCCCTATAGCTAGTTTGTCATGTACTTCCTGTAGGAGGGGTACTTGAACGCCCTCTAGGATCTAAATCTTGTTCTTGTACTACAATAGCCCGTCTACTTCTTCGCAGTATGCGAGGGCAACGTCTTAGCTAGTCCTGTCTTAATTTCGAAGCTTTACTAAAGTCTCTATATAGAGAGTGTCCGTGCCTTACGACATACGAATCTGCTCTAGAATAGTAAGGTCTTTAGCTCTAGGATTTGTTAGGCCTAGCCCACTAAATCTAATAGGGTCTTCGTCTCTGTCTTAAGCCTGTATAGGGGCTAAGGTAGTAGGCTGTACATCTAGGTAGATGCGAGAGGCTGGCAATAGCGTCTAAAGCTAGTATTGCTGCCTATCATCTTGGCTATCACCTTCGGGTCTGTCTCCCAGCCTCCTAGTGAGGGCATCTGCTTTATCATTCTGCTTCCTAGGCCTATAGGTGACCTGAAAGTTGTAGCCAGCTAGGAATTCTGCCCATCGTGCTTGTCTTCGCGTAAGCTTCTTCGTAGTTGTCACGATCATGCAGAGCGGGTCATGCAGAGTTGAAGTGCTAGATTCAATCTAAAGAGAAAAGAAGGAAAAGAGGAAAAGAGGAAAAGAGAAGGAAAGGAAAAGATTTATATACAGTGTAGGGCTCCAAGCGCACAAGCGCGCAGCCAGCTACTGAAACAGTACACGTGAATACCCAACAACAAGAGCAACACATAAGGTGATGTCTATGATATTCGTGACATCCGTCCCTTTCCTCCACTACACCTTTGTGCCTTTATTCCTTTCCATTTCCTTTGTCAGGAAACCTCCAAATATCTCTAGGAACCTCTATAGAGCCTTCTACACCTTTGATCCTTTGTTAAAGTGCAGTCCTCAATATTCATGACAGACTATACTCTAACCCTTCCCATCACCAAACCCTCTAGTGACCGATACGACTCCCAAACGTGGGTGCACACCTAAGGTAGAGTGGGCCGTTTCTTAGCAAAGCCGCATAGTCTGGTCCTAAAACATAGTCCTTTAAAATGTTAACGGACCGGACCGTGGCTAGTCTAATTCTAAGGGAGCATTGCATGTTTAAATATGTATTTTATTGCCTCCTATGCCGGGCTCCTAGATATACCCTCTCCTCTTATCCCATGCCGTGGTATCCCACTCACCACAGTCTCACTACGCCTTTTTTGACGTATTATTGCCGCCAATCATCACCATCTTTGTCGTCAAAAACTCCCCGATACCATACTTACTCCCCTCTCTTCCAAACCCACTCTCCTTGACCCCGCCAAACGGCGCCGCCGGGTCCGAAAGTATCCCTGTGTTGACGCCCACCATCCCCACCTCCAGGGTCTCCGCGACCCTAAAGACTCTCTTCACATCCTGGCTGTAGAAGTATCCCGCGAGCCCCACATCCGACGCATTCGCCAGCGCCACAACTTCCTCCTCCGTCTCGAACTTGAACAGACCCGCCACCGGTCCGAAAGTCTCTTCCTGCGCCAACTGCATCTCCGCCGTCATCCCGCCAATCACCGTGGGCGCGAAGAAATTCGCTCCCAGCTGCGGCATCCGTTGGCCCCCCAGCAGCACCTGGGCGCCCTTGGCCTTGGCATCCTGGACATGCGCCTCCACCTTCGCGACCGCGCGGCCATGGATGACGGGGCCGTGCGTGACGCCCGCTTCGAAGCCGCCACCGACTTGGAACTCTTTGACTTTCTCCACGAATGCCGCGGCGAAGGCGTCATAGATGCCCGCTTGCACGTAGATGCGGTTGGCACAGACGCAGGTCTGACCGCTACTGCGGAACTTGGAGACGATGGCGCCCGCGACGGCAGTGTTAAGGTCGGCGTCGTCGAAAACGATGAAGGGGCTGTTGCCGCCGAGCTCGAAGGAGAGCTTCTTCAACGTGGAGGCAGATTGCGACATGAGCAGCTTGCCGACGCCCGTGGAGCCGGTGAAGGAGATCTTCTTGACGGCCTTGGAGGATGTAAGCGTCGCGCCGACTTCGGCGGTGTTGGACAGGGCCGTGACGACGTTGACGACACCCTTGGGGAAGCCGGCGCGGTGAGCTAGCTCTGCAAGCGCGAGCGCGGAAAAGGGCGTCTCACCCGGCGCTTTGCAGACAACGGTGCAGCCCGCGGCGATGGCGGGGCCAACCTTGCGGGTTATCATGGCGGAGGGGAAGTTCCATCTAGGGGAAGTCAGCAGAGATCTTTGCCAACCACCCATCGTAGACGAGAATGGCAAAAATGCGTGTGCTGTCAGGCCACATACGGAGTAATCATCCCACAAACGCCAACAGGCTCCTTAATCGTAAGAACGCGATTACCCCCCACGCTCGCCGGAATGGTGTCGCCGTATATCCTGGGCGCCTCCTCGCTGAACCACTCGAAGAAGTTGGCTGCGTAGAGGGCCTCGCCGCGCGCATCCGCGATCGGCTTCCCGTTCTCCCAGGTAATCAGCGTCGCGAGATCCTCCTGGTTCTCGATCATCAGATCGTACCACTTGCGCAGGATCTTGGAGCGCTCGCGCCCAGTCCACGTCTTGAAAGTCTTGAACGCCTCGGCAGCAGCGGCGATGGCGGCTTCGGTGTCCGTGGCGTCCATCTCGGGCGACGTACCGATTAGGGCACCTGTTGATGGGTCTGGGAATGTCAGCAGGTGCAAATTGGACAGGGAGAGGAAGGGTGGATGTACCGCGGACCTCAAAGGTCTTGCCCGACTTCGCCTTCACCCACTCGCCATTAACGTATGTGACATCGAGCTTCAGCAGCGAAGGGTCGTTGAGCTGTTGACTGTCAGCTATGCCTTTGCCGTGAATCCAGGCAATTGGGCGTTCTTGCCTTGGGAACGGTATGGGGAGGCATCGTAGACGCTCTTCGCGAGTAAATAGCAGGCAAGGAAAATCGTTGAAACTTCGAGCGTCCGACAATTCGCGATGCTGTAGCTGAGTTTTTAAGAAGCGTGCTGCTCATTGTGCAGCGAAAAAGCGTCCGATGTGCAGCGAAAAGGCGTCCGACAACGCAGGCCAAACTCAATATATATGAGAGTCGACGCCCCAATCAGTAATAGCGTGGCGATTGTGAACTGCGAGGATCGTTGAGGGGAAGACAAGGATAGTTGATGGACGAACAGGAAGAGGGAGAGGGAGCGGAAGAGGGAGAAGAGGAGAGATTGTTTTTGTCATGTTGGGAAGAGGGGGGAAGCTCTCGCCTTATCAAGTCGGTGACGTCTGTCCTCAGCCGACCGATAGCGAAGGTTGGCGGCGGCACCAGACCAGTTGTGGGTTTATGACACTAATTAATTCGCGCCGGCGTTAACAGCGCCAACAGGGTGGGCACTGAGGATGTGCGTGCCGCGCTATGCGCCCGACGAAACGGCAATGATATATAGGTATAGGTAATCTCTACATATGTTCACGCGATTCCGCGTTCAAAGACTGCGTCGGAAGCTGTCGAGACTCCAAATAACGCTGTGATCCGACGAAGAGCGACGATAGCGCTGTACCTACGCAGCAATCTGGGTTCATGCCAAAGCATCCTCAGTCCATCGTCCATTCTTCTGTTGTGATTGGCTGGTCGTCATAAAAGCTTCGTGATTCTGGGGCGAACGTACGCATGTACTACTATTATTTGGATAGTATTATGGTTTCGGTATTAGCGAACCCCACTTGATCTACACATAACCATTACGACCACCAACTTCAACCCTATAAACCTCCACCTCTCGCTCTTGATCACGAGACTTCTCAAAGATGCGCTGAGGTAGGTAAATAGGTAGGAATGCCAGACGGCTGTGTGAGCTGAATGTATTTTACAATTTCTATCATCTATCATCTACATATCCTACATATATCCCCACTTAAATCGTCACAGTCCTCTCCTCCTTGTCATTCCCCCCTCCTAATAACCGTCGGCCTCCTCACCGAAAACGCTCCTGGCTTTCCCGCCGGCGCCGCAAAATCTGGCCTCGTGCCAATCTTCCTGATCACGCTCGGCTCCTCTGAATCCACCTCCGGGGCAAACTGACTCCAAAAGCTCTTCTTCTTCGGCGGCGCCTTCCCTTTCTCACCCTTCTCACCCTTCCCGCCCAGCGCCTTGAACACCACCGTCGCCTCCCCCTCTTCCGCATGCCCCTGCCCCCCTTCCCCAGGGTACTTATGGCCCCCCAACGCCCACTCCTCATCGTCCACCAACTTCACAATCCTGATATTATGCTTCCCCTTCCGCAGCACCAGCAGCTCGTCCCCAATCAAAAACTTGCTCGTGTCGGCGATGATCCAGTTCTTGATCGGCGTGAACTTCAGCTCCGCGTCGTCCATTGCCTTCTTCTGCGCAGGCGCCGCACCAATGTACATCCCGCCCTTGGAGACAAGCCGATGGCCCTCGCTGCTCGACTCCGCCAGTCCCGCCGCATACACGATCTTGCCGATCGATTTCGCTAGTACGGAGCGCGGTAGCGTCATGTTGAGGGAGGGCGCGTTGTTGAGGGTTAGTGGCGCCGGACCCTTTGGCTCGGCTTCTTCTGCTGAGGGTGTGGATGGTAGGAGAGATGGAGTCTCTAGAACGCTGGATAATGTGGGCTTTCCGTAGAGAAGACGATGGTGAGCTTCTGCCGCCCTAGCTTCCTCCTTGCCATGGACAAGCTCGACAAAATTGGCGGCAAGAACGTGTTGGGCTCTGCGCTCGTGAGGAGCTTGGTTATGCTCCTCGACGATCTTGTCAATTTCAGCGCTGGGGATGAAGGTGAAGTAGCGCAGATAACGCGGCATATCGGCGTCAGCTTGGCGCATCCAAAAGCCGTAGAGCTCGAAGGTGCTGGTGAGTTCTTTGTCCAGCCATACGGCGTTTCCAGCGGACTTGCCGAATTTCTGGCCCGAGGCGGTTGTGAGGAGAGGGACGGTGAAGCCGAATGGCTGTGCGGTGGCGACGTCTTTGCCGCGCCGCACGTCCGGGTCGGGATGGTTGGCGGAAATGTATTTTACTGCGTTCAGACCAGCAACGATGTTGCCGTATTGGTCCGCACCGCCGATTTGCATCTGGATGCCTTTTGTGTGGTACATGTGCCACCAATCCCAGGCTTGTAGGATCGGGTATGAGAACTCGGCGTACGACATCCCATCGCCTTTCTCCATCTTATTCTTCACCGTGTCCCTTGCCAACATTGTACCGAGACGCATTCCCGGTCCGAGGACTTGTAGGAGTTCCAAGACCGTGAGCTTGTTGATCCATGCATTATTGTTAACCAATTCGCGATGCCATGCCCATTCCCAATTGTACCCAAACTTCTTGCCGTACTCCTCGACGTTGACCCAGAGCTTCTTCAGCTGGTAGTGCATGTTGACCATGTTTGCCGCACGTATTGCACTGTGCTCCTTCGTACGTGAAGTGAGGCGGCCTGTGGGATCGCCGATCTTTGCAGTGGCTCCTCCGAGGAGTGAGACAGTGTGGTAGCCGTGGACGTACATCCAGAAGAGCGACATGAGGGGGAGGAGGTGGCCGACATGGAGGGAGGCGGCGGTTGGATCGATACCGACATAGGCGCCGACGCGTTTGTTTGTCATGAGCTGCTCGACGGTGCTGCGATCGCTATGCAAGGCCAGTCAGTAATTGTTTATCGGTCGAGGCGGAAGTCTACGGAGGACATACCCAGCGATCTGATGCACGTATCCTCGCTCTTCCAAGATGGACAGCATGTGCTTCCCCCTTCCTTGATTAATCTCATCTGCCTTTTCTTTCCATGCCTTTTCAGCGTCTGCGACCTTTGCCAGATACTTCAAGCCAATATATCGGCGGCCTATTGTGCTCTGGAGCTTGGATGGCCGGAAAGACGTCCTGAGGAGAGATGAGGAAGCCATAATGGCTGTTAACGAGTGTGGAAGCGCCAATCCTATCTATATCACAACTGGCATAGTAGTCGAAAGGAAGCGCGCAGTTGGAAGATTGGGTGGTGAGGATGAGGGATGGGGGGGGATGGAGAATCGTCGTGGATAAGGCTGAGGACGAGGCTGCTGCGAAAAATATGTCAAGGGTGGTTTTGGAGGACTCACAAATTGAGTCATGTGATCGAGCCGCGTTCATGGGGAACCGGACGCTAAGCGAGGGACGGCTCTTGTGGGGGCGCCCAAGAACCTATTGTGCGAACGAATTGACGATTTATACGATTTATACATAAGAAGACTTGCCTGCTCTTGTCGGATTTTATATTCTAATTTCCATTTCCATCCACCTATCTAAAGTCTATGCTATAAATATAAATCCTCACATACAAATCTGTCTTCCGAGTTTCTTCGTCTCTCTCTTTCTGCTGTGCATCGCTCAAGATTCTAGCGTGAGGGGAAGTGGTGCTTACCTTACCTGTACATAGCGAGTAGTATGTACTTACGCAACCACAGACAACGGAACGTCGCCGCCCGCAACAATGGAGGCCCCTCTGGATATCTTTCTCATGATCCCGCAACAGGTGCAGTACTTTTCCTTCTCTGTATCTTTCCTTTCTTCCCTTTCGCCGTCATATGTGGTGTTTTCTAAAGATTACATTTTCTGCCCAATCCTTAAGGATTCTGCGTCATGGAGGTCTTCCAAGCTAAATACATCCCCCGTCAGGCGGAGCCGAAACCTGAACATCTGCTCGACGGCATGTCCACCAAGGCTCTGATAACCTCCTGGCCGCCGCTCGCTCAGGTGACGGAAGTGTCGAATGGTGAGGTCAAATTCACGGTCCTCTTGGACACCGACGAAGCGGGTTTCTCCACCGCTTGGGATGTTGCCGTGTGCTATTCGTCGGACACAGAGTGGAGGGAAGTTCCTCTTTCACCCGCACCCGCTGGAGCAACAGAGCACTTTGCAGACCTTCACAAGGCGGAACAGAAGCCCTGTCATCTTTATTTTTGGGGATCGCTGGAGGTAACTTCTACTGTCACGTTTACGGTCAAGTTCCGGCAAGCATCGGAGCAGACCTGGTTGTGCTTAAAGGATCACCAAGGAGTCCCCGATGGTGTAATCCTACTCAAGAATCCAACAGCAGCAATTGGCGAAGTGGAAGACTTGGGGGACTTGATCGACGGTCTGAGCTCCGACTTCAAGATCCAGAAGGTGAGGACCCAATCGCCTGGTACATCGGTATGGGATGTGGAAGCTCCGGTGGGCGCAGCTGTAGAGGATAAATCGACCTTCCTGACCACAAAGTTTGGAAAACCATGGTCTGGAAATATTCTTAGGTATGGTAATTCTTTGCTATTGTGGTATATGCGTTTGACGCCCCCAGACATTGGCTAGTATCTCAGTCATCATTGAGAGCTTCATCCCTACCATATCAGGCATAACTCCTCTCATCGATCGAGGATTTGTTCCATTTCACATTTATGAGGAAAGAGTACTTATTTACTGATTTATTTATTTAAACATGATCTGCAGTGAATTATAGTGTTTTTGATTTTCTTGCAAATCCTTTTGTTGTGAATTATCATCTCCTTAATTTCGCCGCAGCATACTAATGGCGATGAAGATGGTTTGCACTTATCAGGATATGGACTCCATGGCTAGCACCACGACAAGGTCAATCACATTTTGTGCTTGACAAAGAGGCCATCGTCTGTTCATTTCTCGAGAAACTAGGAGGACGACATATTGTTCTGCTGGCAGTCAGTGGAGTAGACGACGTCATAACCACTTTCAAAAGCGACCCTGATGGGAATGTGGCATTACAGGTGTGTTTTTCAATTTCGAGTCCAAGAAATTATGAAAGGTCTATTGACAAAACAAGGTTCGCAATGACGGTTCCAAAGCAGGCGTTGCCAGAGTAATCGTAGCTCTCGGCAACACCTTTGAATCCGCAAACAGCGCAGCAATGTATCACGCCCGCGAATTAGTGCATTACATGTCGGCAGCCACAGGCGAGGAACAACGGGAGTTAGAGGCTCTCAAGGAAGGGGTCAAGCCGCAATGGATGGAGAACTGGTTCGACGGCCTAACATACTGTGTGTCAAATCCCACTTGCCCGTCGTCCACCCTCTCTAACTGTTGCTAGGCACTTGGAACGGCCTCGGCCAGCGCCTCACTGAAGAAAAGATCCTGCACGCCGTCGATACGTTAGCGGCGAACAACATCAACATCACCAACCTCATCATCGACGACAACTGGCAATCTATCGACACGCCGCCCGGCACTCAGAACCAGTTCCAGCAGGGCTGGATCGAGTTCGAAGCCGAGCGCACCGCCTTCCCGCACGGTCTCAAACACTTCGTCACGAATCTGCGGAAGAAAAACAAAAATCTCCAGCACATCGCGGTGTGGCACGCACTTCTAGGCTACTGGGCGGGCATCTCCCCGACCGGCGAGATTGCACGAAAGTACAAGACCGTCGAGGTCGTGCGCGAAGACGCCGAGCGTCGCAACCTGCCTATGGGCGGCAAAATGACCGTTGTAGCCGCCGAAGACGCGGGCAGGTTCTACAACGACTTCTATTCCTTCCTCTCCGACTGCGGCATCGACGCGGTGAAAACAGACGCGCAATTCATGCTCGACACCCTCGTCTCGGCATCCGCACGCGCCCTCCTCACGCCCGCCTATCTCAACGCCTGGACCATTGCCAGCCTACGGCACTTCAGCATCAAGGCGATAAGCTGCATGTCGCAGACGCCCGCGATCATCTTCCGGTCACAGCTGCCGCCGAACCGCCCGCCGATCCTCGTGCGCAACAGCGATGACTTCTTCCCGTCGATCCCATCCTCGCACCCCTGGCACGTCTTCACGAACGCCTGCAACGCCCTCCTGACGCAGCACCTCAACGCCCTCGCCGACTGGGACATGTTCCAGACGGCGCACGCCTACAGCCACTTCCACGCCGCCGCGCGCTGCGTCTCCGGCGGCCCCGTCTACATCACCGACGTTCCCGGCGAGCACGACCTCGCCCTGCTGCGCGCCATGACGGCCCCCTCGCCGCACGGCCGCACCCTGATCCTGCGCCCCTCCGTGCCCGGGAAGTCCATCGCCCCCTACCAGGCCTACACCGACCCGGCGCTGCTCAAGATCTCCACGTACCACGGCGCCGCGGTCACGGGGACAGGCATTCTCGGCCTCTTCAACGTCTCCGCGCGCCCGCTGGCCGAGCTCCTGCATCTCTCGCTGTTCCCGGGCGTCGTCGAGGCGCAGCCCTACGTCGTGCGCTCGCACGCCTCGGGCCGGGTGACCAGGCCGCTGCAGCTCGTGGACTCGTCGCTCGACGCGCTGATCTACGTCACGCTGGACGTGCGCGGCTGCGACATCCTCTCGGCCTTCCCGCTGCGAGGGTTCGTGCGCGCCGACGAGCAGGACACGCTGTGGGTCGCGAGTCTGGGGCTGCTGGGCAAGATGACGGGGGCGGCGGCGGTCGTGTCCTCTTCGCTGACGCTCGAGGAGAATGGCAGGGTGGAGGTCGTTGTTTCGCTGAAGGCGCTCGGAGTTTGGGGTACGTATCCCTCCCTCCCCTTTCCCATTTTCCCCTCCCTTCCCCTTCCCTTGCCCAAACTTCCCGACGTAGCCGACAGCCGACACGACGAACTAACACCCACGCCCCAGGCCTCTACATCTCCACGCTCCCCACCATCTGCGCCGCCTCCGCCCTCCTCGTCACGATCCGCGGCCAGGCCGTCCCCGTCGCCGCCGTGGCGCCGAGCAAGGACAGCGAGTGCGTGCTCGAGATCGACGTCGAGGCCGCGTGGACGAGCATGGGGCTGCGGCCCGGATGGGGCAACGAGGTCGAGGTGCGGGTGAGCATCTTGCCTTAGGGAGGGATCGTTATGGTGTGCGCGCCTATGGATGGGGATGGGCGCGGAGTTGAAGAGGGGATGCTGGGATGTGGATGGGGGGAGGGGTGGATGTCTTGCAGGGCTGGTTAACGAGTAAAACGATAAGACGAGGCTCGACGTAGCAGGTATTTATTGAGATTTTATGACGCGGAAATGCAACGCTATGCCGGAAGAACAATTCCAGACCGAAGGCTGCCCATTTATGCTACTCCTCACTCCCTCCTTTTCCGATCGCGATCTTCCATACCTTTTGTTTTTCGAATCCACTTGCCATCCCTCACAATCCCAATTCCAATTCCAACCCCATCCCCACTCAACCCCTCCCCATAATCACACCCTCCAACTCCACCCTCTCGCCACTCCCCTCCACCAACCCCCTAAACACGCCCCCCTCGCGCCGCAACAGCTCCCTCGGCGCCCCGAACTCGACGCCCCGGCCCGCATCCATGACGAGGACGCGGTCGAAGTCCGCGATCGTCGACAGCCGGTGCGCGATCACGAGGAGCGTCGAGTCCCCGAACTCCTCGCGGATCGACCGCTGGATCAGCGCGTCCGTCGCCATGTCCACCGCCGACGTCGCCTCGTCCAGCACCAGGATCTTCGGCCGCGACACGATCGCCCGCGCCAGGCACAGCAGCTGCCGCTGGCCCTGCGAGAGGTTCAGGCCGGCCTCGGCGATCGGGCTCGCGAGCGACGTGAACGGGTTTGTGTTCGTGTTCTGGTTCGTGTTCTGGTCCGCCGTCGTCCCCGCGGTCGGCGACTCCGCCCTCGAGCTCCCCGCCGACGCGAGGTGCACCCTCGCCAGCGCGTCGCGCAGCTCCTCGTCGCCGTGCTCGTCGAACGGGTCCAGATTGCTGCGCACCGTGCCGCTGAACAGCACGGGGTCCTGGGGGATGATGGCCAGCCGGCTGCGCAGCGCCGACAGCTTGAGTGTGCTCACGTCCAGCCCGTCGATCACGATGCTGCCCGCGCGCGCCTCGAGGAAGCGGAACAGCGCCAGCGTGAGCGAGCTCTTGCCGGCGCCTGTGCGCCCCACGACGCCGACGCGCTGGTTGCGCGAGACGCGGAAGGAGAGGCCGTTTAGGACGGGCGGCAGGTCGGGGGCGTAGCCGACGACGAGGTCGGTCACTTCGAGACGCCCTTCTGAGGGCCAGGCGGCGGGCGGGTCGATGCCGGTTTGGGTCTCGATGGGGAGGTTCGCGTACTCGATGACGCGCTCGGCGGAGTTGAAGTCTAGCTCGAGAGATGCGTAGTGGCGCAGCGTCCAGATGATGGCGCCGGTGTACTCGAGGCTGAAGGCGAGCGCGAAGCCGGCCAGCGAGGCTGAGATTGATGGCACGAGCAGGATCGTCGAGGAGACAGTGACGCCGAACAGCGCCCCCACGAGGCTCATGCGCAAGCCCATCCAGCGGTTGAAGAGCCAGAGATGCCAGAGGGTAACGAGGTGGTCGTCGATCAGGTCGTACATGTGCTTGATGTAGACGTCGGCCTTGTCGAAGCCGCGGATGGTGGCTACGCCGGCAAGGGCCGTGTTGAAGGTTTCGAAGATGGGCGATTTCGCGTTGGATTCCAGGCGCTTGACTTCGCGGGCTCCGGCCAGGTAGCGGAGGGCGTAGTGGAGGCAGACAGAGGCGAGGAGGAAGGCGAGGAAGAACATGTAGGGTGAAATGAAGAGACTGTGAGGCTCGTTAGTGATGATGGAGAGTTGTGTAGTATTCAATAATTGCAGAGATAATGGTGATTTTAAGTGATGTTCAGTATTAATAGAGTCATCAGTGACCATGGAGATTGATGAAAGATGAACATACCCAGCGATCACAATCCCAACCAGTGAGAAAACGCTGCTTGCACCAAAGGACAAATCATAAGCAAGGCGAGCATCGACGGTATTGAAATCTGCGGTGAAGCGATTTAAGATTCGTCCTAGAGGAACGGTGTCGACCCATCTCAGAGGGGTTCTCAGTACCGTGTATGTGATATTCTCAAACAGCGTCCGAGATGCTCGGATGCTTCCAGTAAACACATAATAGGATTTGAATGCACCGATCAGAGAAGAGATGATCGAGATTCCAACATATAAGCTGAGGTAATACAGGAGCGTATCTTGAGCAGCATCATGCCCGTTTACTGTTGGAATCTGATGGGTGTAGGTGAACATCGACTTGATGGTAGATTCCTCGGCATGACCGGTCCAGATTTTGAGTATCCAAGAACGTCCTGAAGGTGTCAGTGTCCATTTTAATACTCGGCTGCTTGAAGCCTCGGCTGCCAATACTCTCAATCAAGCATCTAAGCCATGAATGAGGACGTCGAATGGCGAAGAACAAGGTAAGAGAGGAATTTCACTTACCCAAAGTCAAAGCCTGCTGAGATGCAAAAATAATGAATGCAACCGTCCAGAAGGGAAGACCTCCACTTGACTTCAAGTAGCCCATGTATATCGCCTTTTTGATTGCTCCCGTCTCTCGTCCTTCTTCTTCAACAAATTTCTTAACTGAAGCTTTCGTGTCAACTCTTGTCAAAAGCTCTCCGGTGCCATCAGCAATATCAGATGATTCCGAAGCAACAGCAGTTGAGACTTGATCCTCTTCAATTTCTTTATCAGTCTCCACATGGCTTAGAATCGTCGTGAGCAATCCTTCTTCTTCCAGCTCCGAAACAAGACCAGCGTTCTCGACCGTTCCTTCACCAAGCTCGACTAGATATTTCGTTCTCGACTTGCAAAGTGCGACGTGGTGGGTAACCAGTATCCGAGTTCGTCCAGCGCCGAGTTCTCCCGTGAGTCCATTCTCAAATATGTATCGGCCGACATGGGCATCCAAAGCACTAAATAAGTCATCCAAGACCAATATGCCAGCACGAGAGTACAAAGCCCGAGCGAAGGTAAGACGCCATCTTTGACCCCCGCTCAAATTTATACCTTGTGCGCCAATTTCAGTATTCTCGCCGTCGCTCAGGATTTCAAGATCCTTTTTCAGTGCACACACTTCGAGTGTCTTATTGTATCGGTATTCATCAAATGGAAGGCCGAAGAGGATATTGTTCTTGATAGTGGCATTCTCGATCCATGGGATCTGAGCAACGTAGGCGATCGAAGACGGAATGATCCAATTGTCCTTTGTGGCTTTATCATCATGACGATCGTGCCGAGATAGAGCGGTTGGGACGTTGATTTTCCCGGCCAATAGGTCAGTCTCACCAAGAATGGCGTTCAGGAGAAGACTCTTTCCAGTGCCGGTTTTACCAGATATCACGCTGAGCTCCTTCTTGGGGAAGGATATGTTGATATCTCGAAGGACGTATTGTTCCGAAATGTCTCTTTCTTCATCCGAAGGCCATGCAATGGAAGCGTTTTCGAATGAAATATTTGCTGAATCTTCCCTGTTTGCGACTACTTCGGGAGCATTCAGGTACTCCTCTATACGTTTGATCGACACCAGTGCATCGATAAGATCAGTGGTTAGCTCTGGAATGACACCTAAAGTTACTTCAAGCTGTAAAAAATCAGTGTTTGCTCTCAAGATTCGAATCCTTCACTTACTTGTTTGAAAATGCCGATACTCGTGAAGGCTATGGATGGGCTCAGCCCGCCTTCAAGGACGGCATATGTTGCAAGAGAAGCCGCAGATAGCATGATGGGCGATGCAATCCAGCAAAGAATAAGTCCAGTATCGTTCATGAGAGCAGACCAGAGGTCTTTGAGCTCTCTTTCTCTGACCTTACCTATCTTGGCCTGCCACTGTTTCTCTGTCGCAGTCCATTTGATCTGCTTCATCCCTTGCAAGGCTTCATTAACCACAGCCAGCTTCACATCTCGAGTCTTCATTAGCCGGTCTTGGGCATCGCTGTACCATCTGCTGAACATGATGTTGACGGGAAAGATCACTGCCATGGTACCCAGTCCGGCCAGCAAGCTCTTCCAGCCGATCAACTGGATCAGGAAGGCAAATGATACAACGAGCTTGAACAGACTACCAGGGAAATAGTTGTTGACATTGCAGAAGTCGGCCACTCGGCGTGCATCCACACCAATTAAATTAACAATTGTTTGGCGCGATTTGTGTCCTGTGTCTTCATCGTCGTTTTCGTCCTTGGATATGGGCGGTGGAGCTCCTTCTTCCAGATTGGCTTCGGTAACGTTCGAGTCGGTTGTATTGGTCCTTGCGGCCCCTTTCACGTCCTTGCGACGCATTGATTTCTCGAAGACGAGTGTAGAGAGCTCGGCACGAACGGGCAGATTTAGCTCGGCAGAAATCCAGAACAGCCAGGCTTCTATCCAGGAAGAAATGACAGTTGTCAGACCGAGCGCAATCACCCAGATCCAAGCTTCGGAGCTGATGGGTCTGCCCGACTCCCTCCGTTCGAGGATTCGCAGGATGTGAAGCAGAGCAAATTGTGGTGCGAAATTGCCGAACGCTTGCAATAAGGTCAAGAACCATTGTAGAGCAAAAGCCCATTTATGGGTGAGGAGTACTCGAAGGATGAGGCTTCCGGAGCGATTTGCCTCGATCCATGACTTGGTTACATCCTTGGAGCGAGTCTTATGATTGGGTCGAGGGAGATCGTTAAGGTCGAGGGTTCCCTTTTTGCCTGCAAGTTTAAGGATGGGAGCACACCATGCAAAGGTGTATTTGCTAAGTGCGGTCTCGGTATTCATGGCATCGACGGGCCTGCCGTCATCGAAGACGGCAGGACGCCTTGGTATGGATAGATTGGCAAAGCCAGTGAATGTTACCAATGTCAATTGAAGTAGACGAAGAACGAACGGCATTACTGGGCCAAGTTCTGGCCGGCTCTGCGACAGGATGCTGAACTGGACGAAGATGACGGCCAGGAGTGCCCAGCAGGAGACGGCACCGTGGATGCCAAGATCGTAGATGGTCTCTGGCTCCTTCGCATAAGCAACGGAAAGAGCCTGGATTGCGATCAATGCCTGCTATTGTTAGCCTCTGCGCAAAGATATGTATCATGAAAATTTTGTTACCCATGATGCTGCGTTGAGCCAGTTCTCGAGGAAGGCATCGTCACGGCTTAGGGTGCCGAGGACGGCCAGTGATACGGAAACAGCAAGGCCGAGGACTGAGAGCAGGCAAATGAGAACCTTCGGTGTCGTCGTGGAATATGCGGCAACGGTTTTGGCCGTCGCCACTCCATCTTTGTCGCGATAGATGTTGGGTAGGCGCTCGTCCTTCGTGGTGAAGACTCGTAGAGCAATACGACGAAGAGAAGAGAATGTGGATAGAAGAAGTAAAGAGAAGCCTACGAGGCCGCTGGCCAGCGAAAGCGAATTCATGTTGTCTGGCATAGTAGAGGTGTTAATAATGAGAAAGGGGAGTGAATGAAAGGCCGAGATTGGAATTGTTTCTGTCTTATTGATCAGAGCAACATCTGCCCCTTAGCAAAAGTGAATTGCTCCGAACTGCCTCGAAACTCAGTGCCTATGAACTGGAGCATGTATATAGTGTGCAGTGTGCATGTATATAATGTGCAGTGTGGTAGGTATATAGTGTGCAGTGTGTAGTGATGGATTGTATGTCATACAGCTGGGACCAGAGACAACAGAAAGGGGAATGGGGATGGGGATGGGGATGGGGATTCCAATGCACGACTGAGTCATCGGCGATGGGATAGGGAGGGGGAGATGTATTTATATATGTATCTATGTATGTATTTATAGATGTATTTATATATGTATTTATGTATGTATTTATATATGTATTTATATATGTATTTATGTATGTATTTATGTATGTATTTATATATATGTATGTATGAGTGATACAACTATCACTGAAAGAGGAAGGAGAAGAGAGATGGGAGAAGAGTAACTCTTCGCTTAACTCCCTTAATCCCATTGATGTCGCATGACTCTTCAATTCACATCTTCACACTCATGATGGAGCACAAGGCTTCCTTCTGCTGATTCTTGCCAAGGATGATGATGACTGCAGATTCTCTACCTACATCCCATGAGGGTAAGCATCGGCCATCGGCATCCATCTCGTCTCATCATTCCGAGCACGGATGACGTTGTCCCGACCTTCTCTCGGCATCGGCATGTCGGGGAGCGGTGAAGATTTATCATTGTTCCTGGTCGAGGATGAAGGCATATGAAGATGATATGAAGGTGATATGAAGACCATATAAAGACCATATAAAGACCATATAAAGACGGAGGATGTCCAGTCTGTCGAGTTCTATACAGATTACAGGACCATCCATACGTCTATATGGCCCATCTAGGCAGAAGGGATCCTGCACTGCATTGCATTGCATCGCATCTCCATGAATGCCTGTTGTGTACCTATGAATATCTGTTGTGTAGAAATGGCTGTTGTGTATGAATATCCATGGTCATGGTCATCCCATGCTCAATGATGTATCTGTATGAATCATGATGCCCCGACATCCATATTCTCCATATTATCCATATTCGCCATATAATCCATGAGACATCTCGGTCATTCGGAGCATCTTTGCTCCAGCAGAGCTCTTGAACCTACCTGACTCTCTCGGAGCAGAATGCAGTTCGACTGTTCTGGACAGCTGCAACTCTCAAGCCTTACATAAGTCAGTATTAAAGACCTTTGATCGCTATTTATTACATTTATTATATTTATTATATTTATTATATTTATTATATTTATTATATTTATTATATTTATTATATTTATTATATTTATTATATTTATTATATTTATTATATTTATTATATTTACTTGTTATCTTTATTTGCTATATTTTTATCTTTATTTATCATCGGCACTACTAAACTCTTAATGCATGCTTAACCATTCCATCAATCTTCGTCTCTCATTAGGCGAGAATGCTGTTTCAAACGTGAGGCATACAGAGGTACCTAGGTACATACATATATAGCAGGATAAGGTACGGCACAGCATAGACAATCACGTAGACAATCACATTCAACGTTACATACAACCTGACAACCTGCTATCCATCCAACTTCCCCCAGCTCTCTCCTCTCTCCTCTCTCCTCTCTCTTCTCCCTCCCCGACCACAATCCCATTGTACTGTACATGCCAATCCTTCATCAAGTACTCTCTCTGCCCGTCTTTCTTCAAATAGACCAGTCTATCTAGACTTCCCTTCGTCGTCATCATCATCCTCCTCCCCCTCCTCCTCGAACTAGCTAGGAGCTCTCATACTTCCAGCAGCCTTGTCTCCACGACAACAGCATTTCACGACTTGGACGAGAACATACATCCTTTCGCAGCAGGCACAGCCACAGTATCCTGAAGATTGCAGCAATAAATGCACTGAGGGTGCTGAGCCCCCCCGCCCATCGGAACGATGAAGAGCATCCCTCTCATCGTCAATTGGCACGAGGCCAGCGCTCCTATCTACTCTGCTCATTTCGAGCCCAATGGCAAGAGGCTAGCAACTGCTGGAGGGGACAACAATGTCAGAGTGAGTAAGGATGACTTCTCTGTCCGATTGATGGCTGATCAGCCTCCAGCTTTGGAGGATAGACGAGGATGGAGAGGATCGTAGTGTCGAATATCTCTCGACGCTCAGCAAGCACAACCAAGCAGTCAACGTTGTACGATTCGCTCCAAAGGGTACATAACCAACACGTTATCTCCATGTAACAGGCTGACAGACGTCTAGGGGAGGTACTGGCATCTGCTGGCGACGATGGAAACGTTCTGCTCTGGGTCCCGGCCGAAGCACATCACCCCCAGGCCACGTACGGAGACGACGCATTAGAGGACAAGGAGACATGGAGAGTGAAGCATATGTGTCGCTCTTCTGGTGCAGAAATATACGATCTGGCTTGGTCGCCCGATGCAGTCTACTTCATCATTGGAAGCATGGACAACATTGCGAGGATCTACAATGCACAAACAGGTGAGACAGTTGCAGCACCGTCGTGCTGCCATATCTGACGAGACAAGGTCAATTAATACGGCAGATTGCTGAACATAGTCATTATGTTCAAGGCGTCGCCTGGGACCCTCAAAATGAATACGTTGCGACGCAATCCTCTGATCGATCGGTCCATATCTACAGCCTGAAGACAAAGGATGGTCAGTTCACGTTGGAACAGGGGCCATCCAGAGTTGCAAGCCATGCGAAGATGGACTTCCCAAGCCGAAGAATATCTTCACCTGCACCTCCCGACATTGCGTTGCGTTCACAGCTCTCGAACGAGTCGTCATATCTCAGTGTCGAGTCGCCAAGACCATCGGAGCCGAGCACTCCAACTATTCACGCGTTGCCGATGAATCCACCAAGCGCAGTCAGTCACAGCCGGAGATCTTCTTTCGGATCTTCTACTTCGATGCGACGATCCGCGTCACCGGCTCCTTCGATGCCGTTGCCAGCTGTCATGCCCATGGAAGCCTCGCCGAAACCAGGCCATGTTCTTGGCGCGAAGAATGCGAATCTCTATGCGAACGAAACACTAACGTCTTTCTTTCGGCGGCTAACCTTCACTCCTGACGGATCCCTTCTGCTCACTCCTGCCGGGCAATATTCAGTCCCGCATATGGGGGCGGTTGACGGTGGGAAAGCAAGCTATGAGCTCATCAACACTGTTTATATCTACACCAGAGGTGGAATCAACAAGCCACCGATCGCACATCTTCCCGGGCATAAAAAGCCCTCTGTAGCTGTCAAATGTTCGCCCATCTTCTACACTATCAGAGAGGGATCGGTCAAGACGAAGAATATTACAATTGACACGTCGTCTGCCGAAGACTCCATACCGTCCTTGCCGGAGCCTATCCTTTCTGCTCCTACATCCGAGACACCTTCAACTGTTGAGAGATCAGCCTTTCTGCACCCAAGCGATTCAGGACGGACGTCGACACCAAAAAAGCTGGAACTTGCAACAGATGGAGCTTCAACTGGCCCGACGATGGCATTTGCTCTGCCCTATCGGATGGTCTACGCAGTTGCAACACAAGACTCGGTGCTTCTTTATGACACCCAACAACAGACGCCGTTATGCATTGTGAGTAATCTGCATTGTGCAACCTTTACCGATCTGACCTGGTAAGCTCATCCCACCTAATATCTATGCTTCCAGCCACTAACCAGACGTTTAGGTCTAACAATGGTCTGACTCTCCTCATGACATCATCAGACGGCTTCTGCTCCACCCTCACCTTCTCACCCGGCGAGCTCGGAGAAATCTATGTGCCCGACCCCTCAGCTGCAAAACCAGGAATCCCCGCGCCCACATCCATCTCTTTATCCTCACAAGCGACGCCGATTCCAACGCCAACGTCCAGCGTCGCTCCCCCCTCGCCATTCCCAGGTCTACACCACCACCGTGTACCCTCGAATCCAGCCCTCCCCGAGCCCTCTCCAGCGATCGCCGGCGCGCCAGCACGTCCATCCTCGCCGACGCGGTCGAACTCGACGAGCTCGATCGCCACGCAAGCCTCGTGGGCGCCCCATCTAGCGAATCAGAGCCAGAGCACGGGCACCGTCATCAGCAATCCGCCCTTGGTGGCTGGCAACATGCCTGGGATGACGGCGGGCTCCTTCGTGGCGCCGAGTCCGCTCAACATGGCGACGCCGCCGCAGACGCCGAGGAGTGCCGCGAGCAGTGTCAGCGGCGCCCCTTTTCCGGCGAGCGGGGTCAAGAGGGATGTGAGCGTTGTGAGCGAGGATGAGACGGCTCGGGAGGGCGAGAGAGGCGAAATGGATGGCGAGGGAGAGGATGCAGTGGAGGGAGGGCAGCCGAGGAAGAGGAGGAGGATCGCGCCGACGTTTGTTGGTCATCTGAGCAAGTGATCTGATCGGCGGCTGGAGCGCCAGTGGGGGGGATGGCCGTATTGGCCCTCGGCACGGCGTGTGCCGTCTTGTATTTGCATAGTTTGCTGCGCTCAGCGGGAGTTCCAGGCTGTGCCTGTGTTTTGGTGTCTACATTTCTGGGAACGAGAATGGGAAAACGGAAAAAATGGAAAATGGAAAATGGAAATGGAAATGGAAAGGGGGATGGAAGGGGAGGGAAAGGAAGGGAATGTATATTATACCGCCGCTCGCTGGGGCGATGAATAGCCAGCCGGCTGGGTCTGGCAATAGGGAAAGAGAGGCTTGGGTAGGCGGTCACGTACGTGGCATTCATTTGGAGATCGAGAGGACTTCAGGATTAATCCTACCTTCCTACCTTCCTACCTTCCTACCTTCCTACCTACCTACCTACCTACCTTAGCATGACCGACCGTGCATTATCATGACATGGCAAGGCATCTGGTTCTCCACAGCTCCTCCCACGCACACCACACGTCCGTCCCTCGCAGAGAAACAAACACAGCACAGCACAAGTTGAGCGCACAGCCACAACCAGACCAGACCAGACGAGACGAGACGAGACGAGACGAGACCCAAAAACTCCTCAATTCCCCATCTCAATCAATGCTATGTTTGATACAGATAGTACTTCCTTGCATCTTTCCCTCCTTCGCTCGCTCGCTCCCGCATCAATGCCGAAAAAGCCGATTATCTTACAGTAGTCCTCTCCCCCAATGACATGACCCCAAACAAACGAGCAACGAGCTAGCAAGTGATAATCCCACCGCATCCCTCAGTCTGCTCTCCTCTTCCCCCCCCTTCCCTTGCCAACTCAAACTGCCATCGCCATCCCTCCACCCCCTCCCCCCTCACCCCTCCCCACTCACCCATCCTACCCATCCTACCCATCCTACGACGCCAAAGCCGTCACCTCCACATCCGCAATCCTGTCTTCGATCTGGACGTCCCGCGGCTTATCCGACCTCCCCACCTCCGCCAGACACGCCTCGCTGATGCCCTCCTCGACGGGGACCTCGAAGCCGGCCGCGGCGGCGTCGAACGCGACCGCCGCCAAGGGCTCGTGGGCCATGAACTCCTGGTCTGCGGCTTCTAAGTGCTCCTCCTCCTCCTGCTCCTGGCCCTCCTCCTCCTTCTCGCTAATCTTCGCAGAAGCAGTAGTTTCCGCTCCCGCTTCCGCTTCCGCTCCCTCCCCCTCGCCCCTCTCGGCAGCCTCAGCCTCCTCGTCGATCCTGGCAGTCTCCTCGTCGATCCTCGCAGTCTCCTCGTCGATCCTCGCAGCCTCCTCGTCGACCCTCTCAGCCTCCTGGTCGATCCTCTCAGCCTCCTCTTCATTCCTCTCATCCTCCTCCATGATGGCGGCGACGTCGATCCTGTCGCTCAGCACGGGCTCCGACTGCGGCAGCGCGGCCGGCTCGCCCAGAAGGCCCTCCTTCTCCGTCTCGAGGATGGCGGGCGAGAGGGCTGCGACGTCGGCGGCCGGGGCTGCGGCTTCTTCGGTGCTGGGCTGCTCGATGACTTCAACGAGCATGCTCTCTGGCATTTCTTGTTCTGCGGCTGCGCTCTCTTCCTTTGATGCTTCGACCGGCTCGCTCTTGGGGACTACGATTTCGGGCTCCGCAGGCTCTGCAGGCCCCGCAGGCTCTGGCTGTTCAATAAGGCCAGCGTTCGCCTTTGCCTCCTCCTCCTCCTCTACTTCCTTTTTATCCTTCTCCTTCTTCGCCGCAACAAGCTTCAGCTTCTGCGCAGCAGGACTCCCATGACTCTCCCCCTTCCTCACATGTGCATTCCTCGTCACCGGTCTCGACACCTTAGGTGGCGTCGCAGCCTTCTCGTGGGTCTTACTCGCGCTCGCAGTCGTCGGCCTCATCATCCTTGCGAGGAACCCCTCATCGGCCGGCGCGGTGGCCTTCGCCAAGCTCTGGCGCGACGGCTGCTTGCGGACGGAGGCAGCCGGCGGTGGGCCGAGGGAGGGGCGGCCGTTGCCTGTCGTCCTGCGCATGGTGTCGGTGCGGGTAGCGCGACTGGGGGAGCGGGCGATCGGCTTGGATAGAACGTTGCTGTTCGTTGTTGGGCCGCTTGAGAGGCGAGGAGCAGAGGCGGCGGGCGCGCCGGCGACTTTAGAGAGGGAGGAGGATGTTGGTGCAGTGAGGGAGGCGGGGAGGTTTGCGGGGCGTGTTGGCGACTTTGGCCGTGGCTTGACGAAGGCACTCGCTGGGGATTGTGTAGCCTTCTTTGCGGCTTGGCTGGCTGTTGATGACGTAGCCGATGGGCGCCCATTCAGTTTCGAAGAATTTGCGGTTGATGTAGGTGGTTTGGTAGTCTTCTCTGCTGCTGGCTTTGTTGTTGCTGCCTTCGTGGCTGCGGATGTCCTCGATGAATTCGATTTGACTGAGTGGCCTGGCGTTACCGGTGTCTTTGGTAGTGCAGGCGACTTTGTAGGTTTTGAGGATGATGCCGTCGTGGCAGACGACTTGCTCGTTGAGATCGGAGCTGGTTTTGCGCTTGATTTGTTCGATGTGACCTTGCCCTTGGAATTCGAAGGTAGTGCCGTCTTGAGCTTTCCAGTATTCACACCCTTCAAGCCTTCTCCAACACTCGAGCTGCCCTTGAGCGCCTCGCCGCCCGAGACTGCGGCAGAACTCGTCATATCTGCAGGCAAGAGCTTCGTGTTCGGCTCCTCCACGGTGGTAGGCTTGTCTGGATTGGCAGTCGAGCTGCCGCCTGCTGGCTTCGCATCGGCCGAGCTGGTCTGTTGTCCCAGCTGCTTGCTCGTCTCAATGTCGGGTGTGTCGATGGCGAACTCGGGAACGATCTCCGAGACAGCAAGGCTGTCTCTCCTCGCCTGGAACTCCTCGGCGATCGAGTGCTTTCTCTCCTGGATCTCCTCATGATCGGTCTCCTCGTGGAGGCAGAAGCTGCCTCGTCGTGGCTTGCCCATGTCGGGTTCGTCGGATGTGTGCGTGGTGTCCTTCCTCAGCCCCCACTGTATGCCCGACTGTCCGTTTCGTTCGACTGCGACGAAGCTGGTCCGTACTTTCGAGAGTGGTCGTGGTGATGTGGCGTTGCTAGCTGCTATGACGGTTAGTCGACGTCAATTGAGATTGTGGAGAGCTCGCGGGCGGACGGGCAGAAGCGGGCCAGCGAGGAGCTAGCTAGAGCTGTCAACGAGTCGAAAGTGTTGGGCAGGAGCGATCAGGCCACCTCGCCGTCTCCGGATGCATTCCTGTGGTTTTGAAGGAAGGAGCGAAAGTGAGGGAGTTGAAGTGAAGGAGTGAAAGAGTAAATGAAAGAAAGAAAGGAAGAAAGAAAGAATCACTCACCGAAAGATGCTGGGCCTGGTGAACGTCCTCTGTTGCTGTTGCTGTTGCTGTTGCTGTTGCTGTTGCTGTTGCTGTTGGTATTGCTGTGCGGAGGAGAGGTTGCCAACTCGTCTTTATTCTCGAACATGGCGAGAAGATTGCGGATGCCGCCACTGCCAGACCGCGTCTGGCTGGACATCGTGTGTAGTGTATCTGTGATCGACCAGACAGAATAGGGGGGCAGCGAAATCGATGATGCTCAGACCTGATGGAAGCCTCAGCGAAGTGCCATGCGATTATATAAGAGTGACGCACAAATTGTCGAGGCGACGGCTCGCGTTCCTGGTTGGTTCCTGGATGACTATGACACTGACACTGATACTTCTGAAATCTGGTGATGCGTACAAACGGGGCAACTCGCAAACAAAAAGGAAAAGCAAACAACGGTGACGCGACGCGGGCGAGGGCGAGGGCGAGGGGCGAGGGCACTGTATGTTGACAGGTCTCACGGCGGATCGCAGAGGAATGGGAGGAATGGGATGAAGAAGAACAAGGAGCCAGAATGAGTAAAAATGAGGCAGATGCAATCAATCACAGTGTACAGCAGAGCATGAAGATGAAGCTGTAGATGTAGATGGAGAGGAAGATGGGAGGTTGTCAACAACCCTGGAGGCTGGCGTCTCAAATATATGTATACAATATGTATGTATACAATATGTATGTATGCATAGTCGATGTATGTATACTTCTTACTGTATATATAATATGTATGTATATGATGTATACGATGTACATGTGTGTATCCGGGAGGGAGAGGGGGAGCTTGGACGGGAGTTACAGTGTACATTCGAGCCGAATAGGGGCTGAAATGCTGAAATGCTGAAATGCTGAAATGGTACGCTCTACTGTCTGCTCTATTGCTCACCGCCATCATGCCCTCATTCTCATCACGTGCTTTCGCGTCAAACAAAAAACCCCCCAGCTTTCAGCGCCAAGCTACCCGGCAGACGAGCGGCCCGACGCCCGCCCTCACAAACATTTTGGCCCATCGTGCGACATCGCAACCTCGCAGCTGCACATACACGCATTGCATCATCAGCTTCACAATGGCCACCCGCACGCTCAGAATTGGTATGTCCGCCCTGAATCCGCTTCTGCGACGCGCGCTGCAGCTAATTGACGCCTGCAGGTCTCATCCCCGGCGACGGCATCGGCAAGGAGGTCATCCCCGCGGGCCGCCGCCTGCTCGAGGCCCTCCCCGCCTCGCTGGGCCTCAAGTTCGACTTCGTCGACCTCAAGGCCGGCTTCGAGACCTTCGAGCAGACCGGCACCGCGCTGCCCGACAAGACCGTCGAGATCCTCAGGAACGAGTGCGACGGCGCGCTCTTCGGCGCCGTGCAGTCCCCGTCCACGGCCGTCAAGGGCTACAGCTCGCCCATCGTCGCCCTGCGCAAGAAGCTCGACCTGTACGCGAACGTGCGCCCCGTCAAGTCCATCATGACGGCCCGGAACCCCATTGACATGGTCATCGTGCGCGAGAATACCGAGGACCTCTACGTCAAGGAGGAGCGCACCTTCACGGCGCCCGACGGCACCCTCGTCGCCGAGGCCATCAAGCGCATCTCGCAGACGGCCTCGCACCGCATCGCCGCCATGGCCGGCGAGATCGCGCTGTCGCGCCAGCGCATCCGCGACGCCGGCGCCCCCTCCATCCACAAGTCCCCGCTCGTCACCATCACGCACAAGTCCAACGTGCTCTCCCAGACCGACGGCCTCTTCCGCACGACCGCGCGCGCCGCCCTCGCCGACCCCAAGTTCGCCTCCGTCGGCGTCGAGGAGCAGATCGTCGACTCCATGGTCTACAAGCTCTTCCGCCAGCCCGAGACCTACGACGTCATCGTCGCGCCGAACCTGTACGGCGACATCCTGTCGGACGGCGCGGCCGCGCTCGTCGGCTCGCTGGGCCTCGTGCCCTCGGCCAACGTCGGCGAGGGGTTCGCCATCGGCGAGCCGTGCCACGGCTCCGCGCCCGACATCGCCGGCAAGGACATCGCGAACCCGATCGCGACGCTGAGGTCCGTCGCGCTGATGCTCGAGTTCTTGGGCGAGGAGAAGGCCGCGGCCGTCATTTATGCCGCCGTCGATGCGAATCTGACCGAGGGGAAGTACTTGTCGCCGGACTTGGGCGGGACCGCCAAGACGAGCGAGGTCGTCGCTGATATCCTGAGGCGCTTGTAGGACGGAAGGTGGGGTACGTGAGGTGTTCCTCTGTATACTATGTATGGTAGATCAAAAGCATTGGATGGCCTCGGAAGTCTTGGGCAATTGACTGAGCTGCGATGTATATGGGTCATTTCCAAGATGTTTAAGTGCTAGTCGTTGCTTTCAAGAAAGGTTTGAAAAAAGATGCATTGTACTGTAGAGAAAAGTCGATTTATTTTCCCACCCGTCCACCCAACCCATACTATCGTTACATTCTGCATCCCCCACATCCTGCCTTCCTCCCATCCCTCTCCATTCCAGCCTCAACCCTCCTACCTCTCCCCCCGCAGCCTCCTCGCCTGCACCTCGCTCAACGCCTTACTCCCCGCCAAAAACCCCACCACCGCCACGACCCCCGCCACCGGCAACACCTTGAACAGATTCCAGCGCCAATAGTACATCCCAAACACGGCCTCCATCGCGACCAAACTGCCATAAAACGCCGCATGGCTCAGCGGCGCCGTTTTGAGCGCCGCACCCAGCCCGCCCAGATTGGCGCCCAGCAGGCCCCACGCGCCCAGCAACACGGGGACGGTAGCCACGACGGCGAGGAGGAAGACGATGCTGATGATCTTCGGCGGGGACGCCGGGTCGGGGCGGAAGATATGGTGGATCTCCTCCGCCTTGCCGTAGCGCTCGGGCTTCGCGTAGCTGGGCAGCGGGGCGTTGGGGTCGCTGGCGAGGGCGAGGGTGAAGACGGGCGAGTTGTAGGGCGCGGAGGGGCCGAAGGAGCCGAGGACGAGGGTGGCGAGCAGGGAGGTCGCGTTGAGATTTGCAGGCAGGGACTTGGCGGAGAGCTCGAGCTTGGCTTTGCCGGTGTCGCGGACTTGGAAGGGGAAGGAGGTGGAGAGGCCGGTGGTTGGGTCGGTGAGGGTGAGGAAGGCTTGATGGGGGCGCTGGGGCGAGGAGCCGGTGGTGGTCGTGAGGAGGATCTTGAGGGTGTCTGTTGGGCCTAGTGGGACTTCTTTCGCGAGGGGCTTTGATTTCGAGAGGCTGTAGAAAACAGTTGTTAGCAATTGAGGCTGCAGATTCAACGAGGCTTGCCAATGGGATGTAGAAGCTGCCGAGGGGGCAGGGTGGCAGGAGCTCGACTCACGAATCTTTGAATCCGCCATTGTCCTTGCCGACGACGCTCACGGTGCCGTCCTTGAAGCTCCAGCCAGCTTCGGCGGCGACAGCCGCGCCGGCCAGTAGCAATGAGGGGATCAGAGCGAGGAGACGCATGGTGATGTTAGAGAGTTAAAGAACCGGACAATAATGTGTGCTTGCGAAGCTCAAGTTCCAGCTCCAAGCTACCCTGGGGGACCAAGTGAACACATCTCGGGATTGGGAAGCGAGCGGGAGCGGCTGCGCGCACCCCTGTCACGGCGCTTAGCGTGGACGCCAAGGCGAGTCATCGATCGAACAAGCGCGAGGATCTTGGATTCGAACAGACAGAAAAAAGGATACTCGGACTGTATGATTTATGTTGGTACCAGACTTGGATGATCCCATATGTCATATCTAAATTAGTTATTATTGTAATTAGAGAAGGTGCCAAAAGAACCTAAAAAAGAATCCAGTGATCGATCTGAAAGACAAATTTGGAGCAAGGCAATGCCCGGAGGAACTTTAGAATTTTGCTGGTTAGAAGACCTAAGAAGGTGATGCTACCACAGTACCAAGGGGCAATCCTGGGTTGATATAAGTACCAGCTTATTTTCCTATATATTGCCTTCAATCGGCTTCGGCTGCCACCAATTTTCAAGAGACAGCTTTCAACCATCAGATGACTTCAGCTCGAGTTGACTTCTAATTTTCAATCCTAATACATATCAGACATGATTCAAAGAAATTAGAATGACCATTAGGGCCTTAATATTCGTAATTAACTCCATCGCCCTTCCAATTGTTCCTACAAGGCCATACTTGGGCCAAAGCCTCATGCGCTGGTTTGAAACGATCATCAAGCGGCTCCTCTCAAACCCCTTCCTAATTCACGCCTCGAATATCCCATCACAGTCCAGCCAGCTTCCTCAACGCAACATTCGCCAACGTCCTCCCCTCACCATCAACCCCCTTCCCCTCCAACGGCTTCCCCTCCCCCATCGCCAACTCCACAAGCACCTTCCCCAACTCCTTCGTCGGACTCACCAAGGGCGGATAGAACGTCCTAACTCCCGGTCCAATAACCGTGGCCGCTGCTTTCATCCAGGGCTTCAGTTCCGGGATGAACGGTCTGATCTCCGGGTTGCGGCTCGGGTCGACGACGCCGGGTCGCACGGAGTAAGGGAGGAAGGAGGTGTGCGATTTGTGCCAAGCGAGGAGAGAGGACTCGGCTATGCCTTTGATGCGGCCCATGGTTGACGTGAAGTAGGTCGGCGTAGGGGTCGCGCCTTCGCCTGAGGGATGTTAGAATTGGGGGGTGGAAACATGGCAAGGTGGGAGCATACCGGAGACGTAGACAAATTTAAAGGGATCGTGGAGGGAGGTGAAAGCCTCTGCTGCTGCCAATGGGTATTCGACTGTGATCTTCTTGTATTCCCTGACGGCTGTCAGAATGGTCACATGATGCGCGAGTGCTTGGATGCTTACTCCATCGAGGAGACACTGATGATGGAGATTCCTTGGGCCCAGACGCATCCCTCGGCGCCTTTCAACTGCTCCAAGATCTCTGGTGGATAGGTGCTGAAGTCCTTGTGGATGATGGTGTTGACCTTTGGATGCCCTTCAGCCATGGCCACAGGCCGTCTGCTCAGGATCGAGACTTTCGTGACAGTCTCCAAGGCGAGCATATGTTGCAGCGCAGCACTGCCGACAAGCCCAGTGGCGCCGGTGAGGATGAGATGCATCGCTACAATCTAATATGTATGGTGTTCCCGAGAATATGAGAATGGATCTGGTCGTCCGTCACTGAATGTTTCTCGCGTGGCTCCCAAAGTTGCCTATGTCAATCTATGGCTGAAGAGGTTCGGACCTGATGTGCAAAGGGCATCTGGGGAGTGGGAGGAGGCATCTTATAAGGAAGAAACGGCGAAATGGCCAGCTCTATCCTTTATCCTAGGTAGAGAACTTGCGTAAGTACGATGCAGATCTCAGTAATGGCAGCAATCCCGCGCGATCCTCGTGCTGACATGCGGTCGTGCTGACATGCGGTCGTGCGGCCGCATGGCGGACGAAGCGGACATTCCGGCTTTAAGCCGATCTCCGAGCAATCAAATCGACGAGAACAGTGAAGTCTGAGAATGGTCTGTTGAGAGCCACGTATACGTCGATATATATGAAAATTTTAGTCTTAAAAGATTCTCTAGATATTCTTTTGCAAAACCTCGGGGGTTGATGTTGGAATCACGTGATATGCACATGTCAGGACGAGTTTGAGTGGTGGTCCCTGCCAAGAGTTATATATAGTGCAAGGATTATGTAAGCTAGATCTGGCAAATCATCAACGAGGATTCGATAGGCTTATTTCTTAATTAATTTTCACCGAATAGGCTAAGGAATTAGGGGTCATGGACCAAAATGGAAAGGAGACGACACCCTGGTGGGCCAGGGGGCTGAGAGAATCTGAGAAACGAGATTATCTTTGTCCAGATTACCGATCCGTATATTATCTAAAGAGTCTAAAGAGACATGTCGGTCATCCACTCACTCTAATATACAGTACAGCACAGTACAGTAGAGTACAGTACAGCACAGTATATCACAGTACCTGGAGAGCTGGGAGAAAGCATCGAGTTGACGATATCCACGATATCCACGACTTCATGATATCGTTATAGACGCACGAGGCACATATACCGTCGCTACCGCCGATCTACTCACAAGCATCAAGCACAACAGAACGAAAGGGCTAGCTGGGCTGCCTTTCACACGACCACGAGGCTCGCTCGCTCCTTCATCGCCACGAGCGAAGATGCTCCTGCCCATCTTCAGTGATGCACGAGGCCAATATGTCCTGCTCAAGGAGAAAGTCGACAATATGCCTCTGCTCCAGCGCGCACGCATCCGCGCCATTGAGTTCCGCGAAAAGATCGACAGGTCGCATCTCTTGGGTAACGCGCGCTTTCGCATCCTCGCCACCTTCGTAACGCTCCTCCTCGTCTGGCTCATCTCTGCGGGCGTGTACATGAAGCACCATAATCCACAAGGAGGGGAACAAGCTCCGCCACCGCCGCCGCCTCCGCCGCCCAAGGTCCTGCCGCCGATGCCCATGGTTGAGGTCAGCAAGATGTTGCGCGAGACTCATGCGGTGCCTGCGACGGGACCAGGAAATTACACAAACGGCGCGTTTTTCGATGCAGCGAAGGTCGCAGTTATTATCGAAGACCGGCCCCTCGAGAACCTCATCCCGCTGATCATCCACTTCTCCGCCGTCCTCGGGCCCTCCTGGCCCGTCGTCCTCTTCACCTCTCTCACCTCCATCCACGACTCCGCGGCGCTCCGCCGCCACCTGTCCTCAGAGCGCGTCATCATCCGCTCTCTCCCCGCCGACCTGAAGTTCGAGACGCACTTCGACGTCAGTCTCTTCCTAACCCAGCCGTGGTTCTGGGAGCAGCTCGCGCCGGCCAAGAACGTGCTCCTCTTCCAGACCGACAGCATCATCTGCGGCAACGCCCAGCTGAGTGTCGACGACTTCCTCGACTACGACCTGATCGGCGCGCCCATCCAGGAGGAGTGGCACGGCCAGGGCTACAACGGCGGCCTGTCCCTGCGCAACCGCGCCCTCGTCCTCGACATCATCGAGCACGACACGAAGATCCACCCGCTCAATGCGACGGCGGAATTGGACATTGACAAGTATGAAGATCAATGGTTTTACATGCGCATGCTGGATCACAAGGCCAACCTGCCGAGCGAGGACATTGCCAAGACCTTTTCTGTCCAGACGCTCTTCTACGAGTTCCCCGTCGGATACCATCAGCCGGAGAAGTTCCAGAAGGAGAATATGACCCTGATTGAGCAGTGGTGTCCCGAGGTCAAGCTTGTCACCGATAAACTATTAAAGTGCGAGCCTCCGATTTGTTAGTGGGATTTTCGATAGATGGAGGAGGCATAAGACTGTATTCCGAATACCCCGTCCAGATTCATTGCCATTTCGACTCGACATGGACCCCTAAACCCTGCAAATGCGGGAAAAATAAGGTTCCAACGTTCCGCATAATACCCTCGACGGCGTCTCTTTTAGACTTTGCAGCATGTGCCCTTTGAACAGCGCACGCGTGTGTATGTGTTGTGTTCCATCTCGGCTTATTTCTGCAGCACATTTGTTCGGGGGACTTAGATTTTGCGCATCTGGATGGTAATAGGATGGGATATACATGGCCCGCGGACTTTTGAGCATTTTCATGAGGAGTTTGATGGGATTTTTTGGTAATGTCTTTTGTATTAAGTTTTGAGTTTTGAGTTTTACATAGGCGGATAGATAAAGCGGAGCGGGAAGTTGGTGTCGCATTAGCCTCCATATGCCAACGGTTGTTTTCACAATACCAGTTGTTTTCGAAATTCCTGGTGCGGGATCTGTCATGAGTGCTATAGTCTTCATAATGCCGCAGTCATTTTCGCAATGCTCGAGGATATTATTCCGAGGGCTTTCCATCTTCTGCTTTTTTTTCCTTTCTCTTGTTGATTACAGCGTCACGAGAACCCACATGCTGCTTTGCGTATCCTGGACTTCAGCAGAACGTACTCGACGTCTTCGACACTGATCTTAGTTTACGAGATTGTGTGCACTCTTCGAGAGTTAGAACTTACGAGTCGTTCTCGTCGATTAACAACTTGTTAGTCGCCGTCATCGAGCAACAACTTCTCAGTTTCTCTGGTCAACCTCCAATTTCTTAATTACCCTCGTCCAGCTTCAACTTAATAATCAGTCTCGTCGACTTATAACTTCTAAGCTACCCGTCTCGACGTACAGGTCTAAAATCGCTGTCGCAGACCTACAACATCTCGGCATCTCTCCTCGTATAGACCTGTTCTAATATCCTACTCGACTCGTAACGCCCACAATGTCTGCCCAAAGTCCATCCGTCTCTGCAGCCTCGTACGACTCCTGGACGATGACCTGCGCCCGCCCTCCGCCATCTCCAAGTCCATCGAGACCCCACCCTACTCCACGGGTGCATCTCCCAGCAGCCCCTGAACCCTCAGTCACATCTTCCCCCGCGAGCAACTGGATCTTCGGCGGAACCCGCATGAGGAACCCTTTCCAAAATGTGTTCAAGTGCGATTTGGATGAGGATTGGGAGCCTGAGAGGGTTCTGGAGCCAAAGGTTCCGACGGCGGAGGAGTTGGAGAGAGACGCTAGGGCGAAGGAATATTGGGACAGGGATGTGAAGGATTGGCATGATGAGGAATTCTTCTTCGATTGCGATGATGAGCCACAGTTGCCCCAGAAAACCATTCGAGCGGCTAGAGGCCCGTCGATCAACCCGAAAGCTCCGGCCTTCGTTCCGTCGCGCTCTCCTTCTCCAACAGGCACAGCAATCAACCCACAAGCCCCGGAGTTCATCCCATCTCGCTCCGCCTCTCCGACCTCCAAACCAATCAATCCCCTCGCAACCCCCTTCGTCCCCTCGCAGCCGGCCATGGAAGCCGGACCCTCCGCCCCTCCCCACGCAGCCAATCCGCACCACCACGTCCACTCGACCCTCAGCACGAGCGGCCCCAGCAGCAGCGCATACGCATACATGCCGCCACACGGCGATGCCAACTGGCGCAGCGCGCTAGCCTCGCGGCCTCGGCCTCACGGCGCGGCAAGGCCCGCCCCAGCGCTCCGCGCCTACATCCGCAACCCCCCCTTCTCCTTCCACGACGACCCGCGCATGGACCCATCGGGCCGTCCGCGCTCCTCCCGCCTGCCGACGCGCGAGAGCGTGAGGGCGCTGAATGAGAGTTGGCGGAGGGCGCTGGCTGTGAATGAGGCGGCGGCGGTTGCTAGGGCTGCTGCGGAGGTGATAAGGGCGGAGGCGGCGGAGGGTAATGCGAATGCTGCCGGGATGGTAGCTGCGGAGGCGGAAGCGGCCAATGCGGGCGCTGCGGATATGGAGACGGGGGGCGGGGCGTTCGGGCTGCCGCCGCCGGAGCAGATGGTGTGGCGCTTCAATCGGCCGGGGTCGTTGGGGGAGGTTTTGCGGGAGACGGATCCAAGGGAGGTCGCGCAGAAGTCGGTTATCACGTATCGCGATGTGATGGCGTACTTGGAACGCAGGGCGTACGTGGCGCAGCAAGAGAGGTCGGATAGGTGGTTTAATGCTGCTAGGAGGGGGGAGATGAGGCGGTGGATTGGGGAGGTTAGGGTGGAGAGGGAGAGGGAGGGGGTGGAGAGGGAAAAGGAGGAGAAAGGATGAAGGTCCTGTTTTTTGGGAGGTGGTTGGAAATGAAAGTCGTGGATGTTTTAAAGGCGGTTTTTTTATGAGATGATTGGGAATTGTGGATGTTATACTTGGTTTTGTCTGTTGAACGCAAGTTACATGGTCGTTATTGGAAATACAGCAGTCTTCAAGCTTAGCCTTTTTATTGAATTCATGCTGTGTCATTGATATCTCTCGTGTCCGCACCTGCCTAGCAAAATGGATATTTTTAAAAGTGGCTTCTTTACGAGATATGTAAGTTAATCTTCCTATTTATAAGAAGCTTTCTTATCATGCATAGTAATCCAGCGGCAGACCTAGAACATTACACTGCGTCTGCTCCGACCATCCTACCTGCTTGCTCGGCCACTGCAGCAACCTCACCTGCTCCGGCGAATCCGACTCCAAACTCACCGGCCTCCACTTCCCCGCCTTCTGCACCTCCGATAGCGTGCTGCGAAAACCTCTCGCCCTAAGAAACCCCTCATCTGGGTTCGGATCACCTTTCCGCGCAAAACTGGTCCACGAATCGAGCGTGAACTGGCCAAAAGGCAGATCATCCTGATCCCTAAGCCGCAGGCCATTCCTTAGCAGCGTCCCGAACACATAATACAGCTCGCCCGAGTGGCACTTGAAATACTCCCTGCTCGGATCGCCGTTCGGATGCGTTTGCGTCCTGGGCGCCTCGCAGACCGGCGCGTTGGGGCTCCAGCCCGCGGTCTGGTAGGAGCGGTTGAACTCGTAGAAGTAGACGTGTGGGGCGAAGACCTTGTTCGCCGCGGCTGCGTAGGAGGTCGCCTGGTCGAGACAGCGGAACTCGGCGTCGGTGGCCACGCGCGCGGTCGCGTTGAAGATCGCCAGACTGGTGTTGTCCGATGCGGGCTGGGGGAATGCGCCGGAGGAGAGCAGCGAGGCGGCGGGGAAGGACTGCGACGTGAGGAAGCTGGACAGGTTGGTTGGGGTGTTGGGAAACCCGATCAAGGCCGCGCCGTCGTCGCGCATGTGCCCCATCATGACGTGCGGCTTCGCCCCTCCGGGCCCAGTGCCGTTTAGTAGCAATGTGTTGTTTGTCAGGTACATCCCGTCCACGACCAAATACCTGGCTTCGCGTCCTAGACTCGCGAGTTTGTGGGCCGGTATCGCGCGCAAACACTCTATCTGGCTCGCAGCGCTCGTGCAATTTGTCGCCGCCAGAATGGCGTCCCCAGCAGCGCCCATTTCTTCCTCTATTGTGTAGTATCGACTATACGTCGTGGCATAGTTTGTCCCTCCGAGACTACTCATCAGAATTGCACCGGCGAACTTTCCCGCCGCTTGGGGGGATGCCAGCATTGCGCGCACGCTCGCCGCTCCTGCCGACTGCCCGAAGATGGTGATTCTGCCAGGATCTCCTCCGAAATCCCGTATATTCTTTCGCACCCAGTTCAGGGCGTTGATCTGGTCTGCGAGCCCATAATTTCCCCTCGTGACGCCGTCGTTCAGCGCCAGGAAGCCAAGAGTGGTGAGGCGGTAGTTTATCGCTACCATAACGACATCGCCACGACTCGCAATGCTCGCCCCGTCCGTCGTTGGGTCATTTGCTGTACCGCTCGTGAACGCTCCCCCGTGGATCCAGAACATGACAGGCTTCAGGTCCTTCTTCTCCGTCTTCGCGCCGTCCTTTGGCAAAAATGGCGTCCAGATGTTGAGGAAGAGACAGTCTTCCGAGCCCACATTGCTATTTTGCACGCACTGGCTGCCATGTCTTGTCGCGACGACACTGTTGCCGCTGCCCACGTAGGGCGTGGAGTAGGTCCAGCGCTCAGGCTGGGGCGCGTATCTGATGCCGAAGAATCGAAAACTCAGACGGTCGCGGAAACCAGTGAGGTGCTCGTTGTTGGATTTGACGGTCACCTGCCACTTCTCGCTCACGTCATTTGTAGTGGCATGTGAGAAAGGCGCTGTCTGCGTACAGAGAACAGAGAGGTTGGTGTTGGCAGGCGCATTTACCAGGCGTCCTCTGGCAGAGATGGCGCGCGGCTGACTGCCCTTGGGTGCAATCCAGTACAGGTCGTTGGTGCCGGACTTTCCTTGGTAGGTGAGATAGTCAAGATTCGGCTGAATCGAGGCGGTCTTCAGCTCTGGTGCCCAAAGTCGTTCGGAGAGGGCGGCGCAAGATGACACAGCGGATTTGGCATCTCTGGGGGAGAGGACGAGGATGCTGGAATTGGATGACGGAGAAGCCGGACCTGGGATTCGATTAGGAACGCTTGATTTTGGGAATTGGATTTTGCAATGCGAGAGAGAGGTATACCAAGGATGTCATTATCCACCAAGATCGAGAAATCCGAGTCTAAACTTGCAGGCGACGGGACGGCCCTGGCCGATCTCGCCAAGAGCAGAGAAGTACACACAGCGATTAAAAGTATCATGCCTGGCATCTTCGAAAGTGCAGAAGCCGAGAAGACGACAGAGCGTGCACTATGGGAGTCCGCACCTTTTGTAGAAATATAGGGAGTTTGTTTTGCCATCTTCCCCGCATGTGGTTCATCTTTCGGTTTGGCAGCCGCAATTCCCATAAAGCCCGAGCCGTTAGACCGGCAGCAGGATCAATCGAGCTCTTTCTCCGTGTATATAGTCATCATATATTGCCTTTATGAGGATCTTTCTGCTGCATATTAAAGTTGTGGACGCTTCTTCGCTGGCTGCTATGTGGCATTTAGCCGCCGAAAGATGCGAGATGAGTTGCCATTGGCCCCTGCAACCTCAAGAGCCGGTGCTCGGCTCTCGCACTCAAGCATTATTTAACAGTAAATGTGTTGTACGGAGCACAGTACAACGATATAACTGGGATTTATGGGAGGCAATAGAAAATGCATGAGATATAGCTGTTTATTCTTTACTTTTGCCATTCTTTCATATCTCGCTTTAGGGTCGGGCAAAATCTTCAAAAGTGAAAGGGACGAGGAGGAACTTTTCCAAGGAACAAGTGATGGCTTTGTCCGATCTGATGAGAGTTGCTGTATTCGAGTCGACTCCGACAATAGCAGATGCTAGCGTATTGTACATCTCAATGGCTTTTCTCGTAGTACATAACTCTTTCTACGCAAAACAAAGGGTATCCTTACAGCTCTGGGACTGGACCTCAGCAAATACCGATGGGCCATTTCCGTATTAAAATTGCCAGTTCTCACATTCTCGAAAGCTTGAAGTTGACGCCAATTTGATCCCACATATGAACGCGTTCTCCTCCAAGTCCATGAGAGTCCTTGTTGCTGCACATGCGCTCAAACCACTGCATCTTGTCCTTCTGCTCCTTATTGGGCGACTGGGTGCGATAAGCCTCCTTGAGTTTCTGCCAGCCTTCCAAACTGCCTACATCCTCGGCAACTCCATGACCTTCTCCGGCAGTACAAATAAATGTGTTGGTGGCAGGAGCGCGGCCAATAATCTCAATATGATGCTTCCAGCCATCTCCAAAGTCGTAATCGTATTCGAGCGGGGCGCCCTTGTACTCCTTGCTCTCCATCGTCTTGCCAAATCTGATTCTTCCGGCGGGGATCTCAGAGGTCCGAGAGTGGGTGCGGAAACGTTCATGCATCCTGTCTATACCGTGGCGAGAGCCGGAAACGATACGGAGGAGATTTTGGGGCGGGCCTTCGTCCATCTGAGGGCCCCGGCCGGAAGCTGACATGTACTTCTTGATCATATCATTCACATCGAGAACTGGCTCTGGCTCAGCATTTGGATCCTTGATGCTGAAATCGAAGGCGTGAGTTCCAGCCCAATCAAAGGCGATTTGGATCGCGATATGGAGGTCCAGGAAGGTGCTGCTGTACGGACAAGACAATGTGCGTCGAACAGGAGGATCTACAATATCTCCTGGACAGAGAGAGATCTTCAAAATGAAGTTCTCAGCCTTGCAATTGTCTTTGTGGCTGGGCCAGTCTTTCTTCTGGCATTCAGTGCCTGTTTACCCATTCATCATGAAGATTCGCAATGGGACGGCTTAGAACTTAAACTCACTGCAATATTTCCGCGTCTTGCAGCGACTGCAATTGCGGAGATTTTGGTCTGCCTTACAGACGGCACATTGCCCAGTCTCCATCACCTCGTCACCGCACCGTTTTAGGCAATTTGGAGGTTCGAGGTGGGGTATGGAGAATGGAATTTAGAGAAGGAAATTGGAGGATGTTATAGGTATAGTAAGTGGAGTTGTGGTTGGTTTTGTCACGTTTCTGGCAAGCAAAGAAAGTAAAAGCTGTGATGGGGAGGGCGGTGGACTTTGGTGGAGTGGGGAATGGTTTAAGCGCTCGCTGGCGTGTATGGCGCTTAGCCTGTCATCTCCCTCCTTTGTTAGTCGAACATCTCTTGTTCCTCATCCATACACGGTATATTTTCTGGACGTATATATATCCCTCTCTTTCAAATAGCGCCTGGAAGACAAATCATTCAAAATGGATGATTTCACAGTCGACAATTTGACCCTTCAAGAGCCGCCGTAACCCTAACCCTTAGCAGGCTGTCTATCTTTACATCCACAGTCTTGTCAGCTCCGAAAAAATAACAGGAAATAGGCTAGGGAACAAAGAGAACAGATGGTGAGAAAGGCAAGCTGTCGAAAAGTGTCACGGAGGTTGATAGAGATGAGAGTGGTAAAGGAAAGAGGGCGGAGAGCAAGAGAAGGCCAAGGAAGAGAAACGGCGAAGCAAACAGTGTGGGAGATGTGGCGATGATGCTTGAGAGGAGGAAGGTGGAGTATATTTCGTGAGATATGGCTCGACATGCAGAACATGCTCAAATCGAAGTACGGTGTTTATGGGTCCCGTTGAATCGCATTTGCTTTTCCGTCAGTCTCGCCTAGGCTGCGCAATGGGTACCCACCAGCCGAGTATTTGGTTGTCTTACCCACCCAGCTGGGTGGCCTACCCAGACGGTGAGTATTTGGCCTTGGGTATTACCCAGTAATGGGTACCCAGCTGGGTTCTTGGCAACCCAGCTATATCACATGTTTTTAAATAGCATCACGTGTTGTATTAGTCATGGCCAGATTGATATCATATCATTCATTAATGCAAATACCTATCCATTCCCTAACTCCGAGTCCCAGCTATTCCTACATCATAATTCGTGTATTTGGTCCTTTGGATGATTACTAGAAGGTTACTAGAATCCTCCTCCCCTATCCTAGCTGTGCAGCAAACATCATCCCGCGAAGTCTATTCACCAACTGCATATCCTTTGCTTGGATCGTGACACGCTTTGCGTGAATGGCGCAAAGATTCGTCACTATATATATGTTAGTATATGCATTTGTATATGATATTAACATCCTATACTTACTCTCAAACTCCCGGACAAGGAAGGCTTCTGCG
>Ga0209512_1000970_pt1 | contig 39313 bp, 32 predicted proteins | sample frozenSSSSmetaG_FD_184142 | JGI IMG/M metagenome (GOLD analysis project Ga0209512, IMG submission 184142) | Glacier valley bacterial and archeal communities from Borup Fiord, Nunavut, Canada, to study Microbial Dark Matter (Phase II) -... | ecosystem: Environmental > Aquatic > Freshwater > Ice >...
ACGGGTCGTGATCCCCGGCCCATGCTTATCCGCATCAGCTACCATCGAGCGAAATTTGAACAGCTCGAAAGATTGACCGTTCCGCCCTACGCGCCTTGCCCGATATAATGCTGTGCCCCGCGATGTGAGCCGTACTGCCCCCGCCAGTAGGATCAGCAGCGGTGACAGCACGATCAAAGCGACGGCGCTCACCAGCACATCGAACGCGCGTTTGAACATTTACAACCTCCACTGCAACTTGCTAACGGCGGTGCGCTTCAACCGTTTCAAGCACAGCGGCGATCACGTCGGCTTGCTCCTCATCGCTCAGGCGCGGATGCAGCGGCAGTGATAGCGAACGCTGATATTGTTCGTAAGCTACCGGGAACTGATCAGGCGTCCAGCCATAACGATCGCGATAATACGGGTGCAAATGAACCGGGATGAAATGGACGCTGGTACCGATGTTGCGCGCTTTCAAGGCGTCGATGAACTGCGCACGGTTGATCGTCAGCATGTCCAGGTTGAGGCGCAGCACGTACAAATGCCAGGCGTGCTCCACGTAAGGGCGCTCGGCGGGCAGTTGCAATGCGTCGCAATTGGCAAATGCCGCATTGTATTGCGCCACGATCTGCCGACGGCGCGCTTGAAAGCCCTCTAAACGGCCAAGCTGCACCAATCCGAGCGCAGCCTGAATATCAGTCATGTTGTATTTGAAACCGGGCAGCACCACTTCGTAGTACCACGAGCCTTCCGCGCCATAGCGTTTCCAGGCGTCGCGGCTCATACCATGCAAGCTCCACAGACGCGCCTGATCGATCCGTTCGGGGGTGCCGGTGAGCATTCCGCCTTCCGCCGTCGTCATGTTTTTGGTGGCGTAAAAGCTGAACGCGGTGTAATCACCGATCGTGCCGATGCGTCGCCCGCGATAACTGGAAGGCAGCGAATGCGCCGCGTCTTCGATGATCGCCAGCTTGTGCTTGCGCGCCAGAGCGAGCAGCGCATCCATTTCGGCAGGATGTCCGGCAAAGTGTACGGGCATGATCGCTTTGGTGCGCGGCGTAATGGCGGCTTCCACACGCGCCGGATCGATCGTCAGGGTATCGGCTTCCACATCGGCCAGCACCGGCGTTGCCCCGACATGTTCGATCACGTTGGCTGAGCAAATAAAGGTCGTCGGCGTCGTGATCACTTCATCGCCGGGGCCAATGCCGAGCGCAGCCAGTGCAATATGCAAACCGCCCGTGCAGGAATTAAGCGCTAATGAGGACTGCGATCCGATGTACGCGCCAAAATCCTGCTCGAACTGATGCGTTTTCGGCCCGGTGGTGATCCAATCCGAACGCAAAGTATCGACGACAGCGGCAATTTCTTCCTCAGAAATAGATGGCGGCGAAAACGGTAAAAACGTTGTGCGCGTGCGAGATGAGGTTTGTTCCACTTTCGATAACTCCAAATTGATAATGAGTAACTCTATCCTGAAACGCTGCCCCTGAAAACTATTTCAGGACATTAGCTCAGAAAAGCTGGCTGCTCGACCGGACGCTCCGAAACGATTTTCTCTGAGCGCTGAGCAGGCATTCGCGCCACAAACTTGACGTAGCCAGCGAATTCGCGCAAACCATCACCGATTACCCAGCGCATTCCGTAGCCGCCGCCGCGTCCAAGGCGCTGGCTGAGCCAACTGCTGTAATAGCGCGCAGCGGCCATCGGCACGAACACGATCGCCGCTAACGGAATCGCGAATCGTCCCAGGCTTGGCGTCCCCCAACGCCGTAACCATGTCCACAGGATGATCACGAAACTGTTCAGTCCCGGTTCGACACGAATATCGCGAAAGCCATATTGACGCAGCAGTTCTTCGATCAGCAGCGGACTCATGCCGTAGCGTGAGTTCCCTTGCATCGGCTCTAGAAAAGGCATGTAACCTGCAAAGACACCGCCCGCCGCCAACACGCGCGCCGCCTCGGCAAAGGCACGCTCCGGCTGCTGTACATATTCCAGCACTCCAAAACTGATCACAGCGGCGGCGCAGCCATCCCGGAAGGGCAGATTTTGACCATCTGCTTGTACACTTGGTGGCGCAACCGTTTTGTCAGAAATCAGGATTGCATACTCCATGCCCAACCACTTATAACCGCGCGCGTGCGTCACCCGCGATAACCGACCGCTGCCGCAGCCCACATCCAGGCACAGACCGCCGCCGACAGGCAGCACTTCCTCCAACTGCGTGAAGTGGAAAGTGTCCAGGAACTTGCGAAAGTCGCGCGCGGTGAGTGGCACCACGCGCTTTTGAAAGGGAAGCTGATCGGCGCTGGTATCGGATGCAGCCAATTCAAGCAGTCGCTGTGCAGCTTGTTTCCCGATCGCCCAATACCGTTCGGCAGGCCGCGCGCCGCCCACTTTGTGAGCATATGCTGTCAGTCGTTCGCGCGCTTGCTGTGCCGAGCCGCCCATCAGGTTGATTTGCGAGCTATACTGCTGCGCAGCGCTGATCTTGTCGTTCAAGGCGGTGGCGGTCAGCGAAATGGTGCGGCTGCGCCAGCCGACGGTCGATCGCGTCATTTCAAGCGCAGCGACATACGGCCATTCTTCGTAAAAATAAACGGTGTGACCCTCGGCGCGCAGTTGTAAACCGATGGCATGAATCAGTCGATGATCGACATGCCCGCCTAAGCTGAGCGGACACATGAGCACCGGCTGCTTGTCGGTTGTACTGAGCAGCGCGTGGGTTTGGGTGATCAACGTTTCGAGCAACTCCCGATCGTCCGCACGCGGCGTTTCGCGTAGTTCCTCATAGCTGGCATACAATGGATGATCCGCCGAGTCGCGCCGAAAAGCCGCTTCCGCATATGGCCAATGCGTGAAATCAGTCACGTTCAACGCGGCCAGCGCCTGCCGATCTTCTGCGCTGCGCCGCCCTAAATCGTCGGCCATTTGCCAATCTTGCAGCAAATGCCGCGCAAACGCTGAGACGGACGGATCGGGCACGCCACCAAAAACCGTGATCACGCTGAACGAATCGGCGGGATGTCGCAAACATCCAATCAGGCCGCCGCTGCTCAATACGGCGTCGTCAAAATGTGGTGAGAGAAAAAAGTAATGTCGTGTGCGATGGTGATTTATCAATGGATTAGTGCTGCTTCCTTACCAGTGCTTGATAGACATCGATCGCTGATTGTACGTTGTGCTGTGGCGAAAATTGTGCAGCACGCTGCTCAGCGGCGTGGCTCATACGCTGCCAGGCTCTATTATCGCGCAGCAAAAGCAATGCCGCCTGTGCCAACCCTACAATATCCCCCGCCGCGACCAACTCACCCGAAATGCTCGCCTCAACGACTTCAGGCAGTGCTCCCGCCTGATAAGCGATCACGGGCAGCCCGAAAGCCAGTGCTTCCAACGCTACCAACCCGAACGTTTCGTAATAGGATGGCATGAGCAGCACGCGCGCCCGTGCATACCAATCTGCCAGTGCATCTTGCGATAACAAGCCGACCCATTTAATCGCGCCGCTGATATGCAGTTCCGCCACGGTCTGCGCAATCGTCGCCTGCGGCACGGTCGTATGCGGAGCACCCGCGATAATCAGGCACGCATCGGGCATTTGGGCATGAATCAATGCAAAACTCCGCAGCGCGTCAAGAATGCCCTTGCGAATTTCTAACCGCCCTGCAAAGAGCACAATCGGATCGCGCACGGTCGGTGATGGATGCTGTGCGCGGTGTATCAACCAGACCGGATCGAGCGCATGGGGAATGACGGCAATCGATTCTAAAGGGCGACCTGTTTCGGTGGCGATCTGTTCGGCGTGAGCGCGCGAAGGCGAGATCAGCTTATCCGCCCGTTGCAAGGCGCGCACCTGAAGGCGGCGGCTAAGGCGCTGTGCCAGCGGCACTTGTGCGCCGGGCGTTCGTTGCAAAAAGGTGTGCTCTTCGCCATGCAAACGGATCGCGATGGGTATTTGCGTACCTTTCAAAAAGAGAGCGCCTGTTTCAGTAGCTTCCAGAACATCAAACCGTTGATCGCGGCTGAGCGTTTGGACGGCTTGCCAGAAAGCATTTGACGACTCGATTTCACGCATTGGCAAGCTGAGGCGCTGACCAATCACTGGCAGCTTGTGCACATACCAATGCCATTGGCCGAGCGCGATCCCGTATACCGTAACGCCTGTATCGTCGCACACCTGATTTTTCGGCCAGTTATCAGTGATCACGCTGACCTGATGACCGGCACGCAGCAGACCATGTGCTAATGCGTAACTGGCACTCCCTACCCCGCTCGGCGTATCCTGTCCAGCGTGCGGGTAATCCTGTGCAACCAGACAAATATTCATCAGTTCAGCTTGCCCTTTATTGCAGCGCTCACAGTTATAGGGATCACAGTTATAGGGATCACAGTTATACAGATCACAGTGCACGCTTTCCGTAAAACAATTGAGTGTTCATCCAAAAGCGCCCGAATTGGCGTACCCATTCTAAAAGCAAATCGAAACGTCCGCTGGCGCTCAGCAAAACGCGCCGTTGATCCAGCGTAATGCGCAGCACGCGCCGTATATCGCGCCCCATCTCGCGCAAATAGCGCGCGCGCGTGGAGCTTGTGCCATAGTCTAACAGCGGTTGAGTCGCGCCATCCCAGAATACGCGCTCGATCAGCCAGCGGCGCGTTTGGCGCGCGCGCGATACCCAATGCGCAGCCAGCATATGTGGCTCATACCAGACGGGGCAGCCGTCCGCGATCAGCCGATTGAAAATGTCGTTATCTTCGCCGCCTAACAAACTCTTTCCGCGATGGCCTAAATCAGTACGAAAGCCGCCTAAGCGCAGCAAAGTTTCCCGCTCAAAAGCAGTATTGGTTGTCAACAGATAGCCGCCTTCGCCTACGTAATGACCGACAATGCCTAAATCATAGGCGGATAACAACGTTTCGTAAGCGGCTGGAAACCATGCCGCACGCGTGCCGCCTTCCCAATCCAGCGTAACGCGTCCGAGAATACAGGCAGGACTCGGTTGTGGTGAATCCTGTGTAAGTGTACAGCGTTGCAGCGCCGCCAACCATCCCGGCGCGGGCACTGCATCGTCGTCCACGTAGATCAGCCATGCGCCGCGTGCTTCATGCGCTGCTCGATTGCGACCGTGGGCAATGCCGAGCGTCGGCTCGCAAAAATAGGCGACGTTAGGAAACTCGGCGACCACTTGAGGCGTATCATCCGTGGATTGATTATCCACGACCAACAGTTCCACCGCTGATTGCAACGATTGCGATGCGACTTGTTCGCACAATGCCGCTAACGTTCGGCGCAGCAGCGGCGCACGATTGCGCGTACATACTGCGAGCGAAAAAATGGGCGCAGGCAATGTGTTCATGCTTGTGCTCATCGTGTAGATTGCTTCTGTAGGTGCTGGTCGCTTTGCCTGAGCACATTCTGATAGAGCGTCGTCATCTGATCGACCACCGGATCGACTGCGCAGTACGTTGCGATCCGCTGACGCGCGTGCTGTCCCAAACTTTCGCGCAATGCCGGATCGCACAATAAGCGGATCAGCTTATGCGCCAGATCTTCTACGTTTTCCGACTCGAACAGCAGTCCGCTTTTTTCATCTTCGATGATCTCCGCTAATCCCCCTACACGGCTGGCAAGCGTGGCACAACCGCACGCCAACGCCTCTGCGCACACTAGGCCGAACCCCTCCCAACGTGATGGAACCACCACTATATCAGCGGCATTGTACAGCATCGGCAGCGCTTCATTGAGCACGCCATCCCGAAATTCGACGCGCGCGCGGCACGTTTCCGGCAAACTCGCGCGCAGTTCTTCGCGCAGCGATCCACCCGTATTCGGGCTGCTGCGATCGGCACCAACCAATAAAAAGCGCGCATTGGGCACTTGCGCCAACACCAGCGGAATCGCTTGCACCAGAATATCGACGCCTTTCCACCATTCGATGCGTCCCGCGTATAAAACGAGTGGATTGATTGCCGATCGGTTGGCGCGGATCGAGTCGATCGGCTGAAAGCGCTCCGTATTGGTCGGGTGCGGAATGACGGTACAGCGTTCCGGTGCGATGGGCGTCACGCGTTCGTTCGTTATTTGCCATAAGGCGCGCGAGGGACTGCTGATATAGGCGGCATGACGCAGCATCCAGCGTTCGGCGTGCAGCGTGATTCGTGTACGCGGATTCATGGGCGCGCGGTTATAGGTCAAGCTGAGCGTCAGGCTCGATTGCAGCCGCACAAGGATCGGGCGGTGGCCGGGCAGCAAGCTGTATAACAGGGGTTCGCCATGAATATCCGACGTTTCGATCAGGTCAATCACGTGTTTCTGCACCAGTTCACGCAGCTTGAGCGCAACAGCCAGCCGATAACCTGTCCACAGTTTGTTGAGCCGCCACACCACCGGCAAGCGGCTCACATCGAAACGTGGCAGCACGCGGTAAATGTGAACGCCGTCACGCTGTACATAACTTTCGGGTTTGCCATCGGCATCCGACAGGACGATCACCTGATAGCCGCGTGACACGAGTGCGCGTGCCATCGTATCGCAATAGGTGCCAATGCCGCCGTAGCCAGTTTCGGGCGGATACTCACGCGTCACCAGCGCGATCGTCAGCGGGCGGTCGCTGATCGGTTTGCTCATTGTCTTATTCATTGTTGCTCATCATTGCCATGCTTCCGGCCAACAGCCGATTAACTTTGCTGCTTTGCGGATCAGCTTCAAGGCAGCGCGACGAGCGGGTGGCTGCCAATGGCGAGCAAGTTCGGCGGGCGTCACTACCGCTGGCGAATAACGGCTCGCCTGTCGTATGCGCCCCAACAAGTCGGCGTAAGCAGGCGAGTCGGAGCGATGTACGATCCAGCCGCGCGTGACCATCGCCCAATACGCTGCGATCAACAGGCCATTGAGCGCGTCCAGTTGACTCTCGGTAAAACCGCTGCGTAACCGCTGCTGCGCTATTTGCGATTGATCAAGCTGCGTGATCAGCGCGTCCCCTGGATCGTTTCCGACCAACTGCGCAAATAAACGGCGGCGGATCGGCCACGAATGAGCTTTAATACGGTCAAGGTGGCGAACGGTCAGCGCGTCCGGGTGCTGGCGGTAACTGATCAATACGTCGGATAAGTTGGCGAAACGCGTCTGATCGATCAAACGCGCCCATAGATCGAAATCTTCAGCGCGCGAGGTCGCATCATAGCCGCCGACCTGCATCAGCAGTGCTCGCCGCATCATCACGGTGGGATGAATCAGCGCTGGATAAAACAACAATCGCCAGACGATCATGGCCGGATCAGTCGGCATTTCGAGGTGACCAAGATGATCACCCGTCGGCGCAATCAAATCGGCAGCACCACCTAACACACCCACAACGGGCATCGCATCAAGCGCTTGTACCTGTCGTGCCAATCGTTCGGGGTGCGCAATATCGTCAGCGTCCATCCGCGCAATGTATTCGCCGCACGTTTCGGCTAACCCGCGATTGAGTGCTGCCGCCAAACCGAGATTATGTGGATTGTGCAGCCCTTTCAAGCGCGGATCGCGATAGCCGTTCAGAATCGCCGCCGTACCATCCGTCGAACAATCATCTACGATCACGCACTCCCAATCGCTGAACGTTTGGCCGAGGATGCTGTCAATAGCCTGTGCCAGATAGCGTTCGCCATTGTAAACGCTCAGCAAAACGCTGACGCGCGGCGTACTGATGGATAGTGGGGATGCTCGACTCATGCAAGCCCCATGGCGCTGAACAACTGCACAAAGCGATTTTTCCAGGTGTGATCGCGGCGAGCACGTGCCAACCCTGCCGCGCGGATTTGATCGGCCTCCGCTTCATGGCTCAGGTAATAACGTACTTTGTCGAGCAATTCGGCGGGCGTATCATAACACACGATCTCGCGGTCGATCTCGTAAAATTCGCGCAGTTCGTCCTGATAGCCTGTGAAGTACAGTGCGCCGCTCATGGGTGCTTCAAAATCGCGCAGCCGGATGTGCCGTTTGATGACGCCCGTTTGTGGGTCTTGCACTTCTGAAAAGCCCAGGCTGATCTGGCTGCGGCTGTACAGCTTGATCAATTCGTCGTCGGACAAGGGCGGCCCCAGGCGATCGACAGGCAGCATTTCGGCGTCGGCGCGCTTGGACTGTGTACCCGTCAGCAGTTGCTTGATAGGGCGTAAACGTCGCTTAATTCGCTGCTCGGCTGTGAACAAATGCGGTTCGCGCCAATGTGGACCAAAAGCGTATACGTCGATTCCATGCTGATATAAGTACAGCATCAACGGTTCGCGATTCAGGTATTTTTGGCCGACAAAACTCACCGGATAACGGTGTGGCAGCGGATATGGCTTGTATACCGCCGGATTTGCTGCCATCTGCACATGGATCGCGTTGGCACCGACGGCTGCGTAATGGGCAAGCGCTTCCTGTTCGGGCACCATGCACGCATCGTATTCAGGCGCCAGCTTTTCGATCAGATAGAATTGGTGAACCGCATTGCAATAAAAATTGACGGTACGAATGCCCATCTGCTTGATCGTGCGGATCGTTTCAGGCGTAACGCACGCATCATAAAAGTAGCTGAAAAACAAATCGATCGGCGCTTGTGTATGTGCTGCGCTGATCTCATCCAGCAGGTGACGCTCCAGGATCGGGCGATTGGCTGCAATGTACGCCATATCCGCCGGATTGCGGGTGTTTGCGTGATCGATGTGGCGCGTGAAGTCGTAGCGAAACTGGATCACGTCGTGGCCGAGTTCCAGCAACGGCGGATACAAATTCTGATGCCACAGTGTCGAATTTTTCAACGCTTCAGCGTTAGGCGTGGGTGAAACCGCGTAAAAGATGCGCATAGGTGGGTGTTTGATCGCTACTGCTTGCGCGCTTTGACGTGCAGCCCATACGACAAGAACTGCTCTGAACCGTGATCGGCTTGCGCCATACGGTTCAGCATGTTCAATGTAGTTGCCAGCGCGCTTTGCTCATGCGCAGTAATCCCGGTTTTAGCGTATTGAGAGTCGACCCACTCGATCCGGCGTACCTCCTGTGCCACGTACTCAAAATAGCTGCCGTTCCACTGCATATCCTCAATCGTGTAGTGAAGTTCGGCCAGCCAATATTCATAGAAATAACGGCTGTAGCCCGTGTGATAAAAGTACGGCGAAAAGTGCGTCAGCGAGCAAAATGGCGCGGTCACGATCAACACGCCGCCCGGCACCAGCAAACGCGTCAGTTCACGCAAGGCGCGGATCGGATCAGGCAGATGTTCGAGCACCTCGACGCACAGGATCACGTCGAACGACTGATCGGGTGCCGGGATGTTCGTAATGTCACTCACAATGTCCAACCGTGAATTATCCCATTGGCCGACTTGCAAGCCGGACGTGTCACCCTGACCGTCGTACTGGCCGAAATCCTGGCTGGTATACTGCAAATGAGCGCACAGCGGTTTATATTGCAGCTCACCTGCGCCTGCATCCAAAATGCGCAGCCCGGCAGGAATAGCTGCCAGCGTGGTTTTGAGCCACGCCTCGCGGGTGCTCAGGTTGCGGGTGCCGACCGTGCCGCCCGCCTGCGCCAGGTCGGGGGACGGTTGGCTGAGTAATCTGCGTTGGACGCGGCGCGCCAGATGGGTTAAAGCGTTTGTCATGGGTCAGGCCGTCCGCGTAAAGTGAAACATGCCACACGCATAATCCGAGTGCGATAGTTCGGCAGGTTGCGCCATCGCTTGAAAATGACCATCGTCGGTCACAGCAGCGAAATCGAGCAATTGCAAATCGCTGAAGTAGCTGATGATCTGCTCGGTGGTGTGAACGCGATGGGCATTGAAGCATACCCGCGCGCGTCCGATCGGCAGTGAAAGATACAGGTGACCGCCTGGTTTCAGCACGCGCGCCAATTCAAGCGCTGCCTTACGCGTACCCTCCGGGTCAATCGGATCGCCATAACGTCCCAGTCCGATATGTTCGGCCACATGCAGGCACGACACCGACCCCAACGAATGATCAGCAAAGGGCATATCCAGAATGCTGGCATCCAATGGTGTCAGATTTTCGATATGCGTATCCAGCGGGCGAATATCCAGAAACAGCACCCGCGTGATCGCCGTCAGCATCCCCACATAAGTTGCGTTCGACCCAATATCGACATGTAAAAGCGTATGCGTGCGCTGGATACTTTTGAGCGCCCATAAGTCCTGGTAAAAGTAGTGGGCATCGAAGGATGTGTAGCTGGTTTGATCGTGCAAGCGCGGATAAGCATCCTGCACATGCAATGCGTCAACGCCTGCCAGCGCTTCGTAGCGCCGCCAATCGCGCATGTAATGAGCATAGCCGCCAATGCTCTGCCACAGCTTTTTATAATCGATGATAGGAGCAAGCCATTTTTCAAGCATGTTGATTTAGCCTTGTACCGAACGGGTCAAACTGCGGCGCACTTTGCGAACCATGCGCTGTGATAAACTGGCTGGTGATGTTGCAGACATTTGGGCAGCGGTAGCCAGCCGCACGGGGCGTTCATCCAGTTTATCGAGCCAGGTATAGCGCCCACTCGTCATGATGTATTCTATGTCGCGTGGAGCGATCCGATCCAAAAACGGCAGCACGATTTGCAGCGCTATCAAAGACGGTACTTGCCGCTTCACCTCGCGCACCCAATACGACTCATGTCCAACGCGATGAAAGTAATAGCTGCCTTCAAGCGTTGTCATCATGCTGCCCGTAGCAAGCTGCCGAAAACCAAAGCCCCATGCGTCCATCGCAGCGCAGCCGACCGGATAGCCGCCCGCCCGCTGCCAGCTTTCGCGCGTATACAGGTAATTGCCGCCAGCACCCGGACTGTGGATAGTGGACAGGCAATCGGCCAATGTAAATACGCCCGCTTTACATATCCATTCATGCGTGATCGCGGTTCGATCGGTCTTGAAATAGCGGAGCACCTGGAAAGCTGCCACGTCCGCGCCCGTGCTAATCAGATGCGCTTTGAGCGGTGGTACGCTGGCTGTTTCCAGTAAATTATCCGAGTCCAGGCAAAAAATGAGTGGATGGCGTGCCGCTTCGACCGCTGTGTTGCGGGCTGCCGCGCCGCCTTTGTTGAAGGCGTGTTGAATCAACCGAATGACCGGATAATCTGCCTGGAGCGCTTGCAAGACAGACCAGGTATCGTCGGTTGAGCCGTCGTCCACCACGATCATTTCGTCGCCGGGTGACAGGTTACCGTCCATGATCGAGACGACTGACTCGCGGACCGTTTGCGCACAATTGTAGGCGGGCATGATGAAGCTGATCGCCGATGAGTCAGGCAGCACCGTTGGCATATTGGGTGTGTTCATCGATTTGCTAGTTCCTTAAACACGGTCGGGCACCACTTCTGATAGTCCAACTGTTCATCGTACAACTTTTGGGCGCGTTTTCCCATTGCTATCAGCGCGGCGTGATCGAGTGTGTCCAGCAGTTCGTTCAGACCCTCCGTTGACGGCAAATATAAACTGTAATCTTCCCAACGGATGAACTGTTTGAACGGACGAATATCCATATCCCCGATGAGCAGCGGCACAGTGCCAAGCTGCATCGCCTCGAAAAAGCGGTACGAGGTGCCGCCATAGCCGCGCGGCGATAGCGCCAGCCATGACTCCAGCAGGTTACGCGCATAGGCTTTCGACGGCACATCTTCACCGTCGTACAGGTAGACGTCCGAGCGCGCTTTAAGCACCTCAAACATTTCCTTGCGGACAGGATGCGTAAACACACGTCCGATGAAGCCACCGCTGAACTTTTTGTGCGGCCTGAACAGCGGCTTGCGATGCCGCGTGCAAACCAGCGGGATATCGATCCCGTATTCATCACGGCGTGACGACTGAAAGCGCACGATCCTTCGGGTATCAATCAACGGGCCGCTGCTATAACTCACCACGGTGAACGTCTTGGCGTCGTTAATCAAGCTCGCATCGACCGCTTCCTGCAATTCCTCACGTCCAGTAGCCGCGTAATCGTGCGCAATGTGCCAACGCCCCCAATAAACGGGCAGATAATGCCAATCAGCGGCGTCCGGCGAGTCGGTCAGCCGCTCAGGATGGCGGCGCAGGTACTCCAGAAAATCTTGCTCAACACCATAATCACGATTATGTGGCGGATAAATGAGCGTGCCATGCGCGGGCAGCAGTTTTTCTGGAACGGGCAGCAGATAGATTTTCATGGTCGTATCAATTCGGTGTGGCGACGCACATCGTCAGAAAAGGCATACCCGTTTGCGGGTTGCTCTGGAAAAGCGCTTGGCCGGAAATGATGTTGGTCAGACGATAGCCGACTTCGCGCAGATAATTTTCCACGGTCGCTGTTTGAACGCCCATATCTGCCCAGGTCTGATTGAACTCGAAAACACAATGTGCCACGCGCTTTTCGGCTAACATGCGATGCGCGCCTTGCAATACCAGATACTCCGCGCCTTCTACATCGATTTTGAGCAGATCAATCTGTTCGATGTGATGGCTTTCGCAATAGGCGTCGATTGTCAGCGCAGGCACATCTTCCACGCCCGATATATCAACGGCGATCCCGTAATCCCGCAGGGGACGCGCCGCCAGCGAGTTGAACGACGAATGCTCAGCAAACAGGTGCAGTTGCAACGTCCCGGCGCGATCAGCAACGGCGGCATGATTGAGCGTGACATTGGTGCAGCCTGTCTGTTCGACCACCCTGGATAAGCGCTCGAAAGTGCTGCTGGCGGCCTCAAAGGAATGCACCTGACCATCTTTACGCACGAAACGCGAGAACAACAGGGTCACCAACCCGACGTTAGCGCCCACATCGAAAGCGATCATGCCGTCGCTCAGGTGATCGATATAGTATTTCCATTCAGCCGCCTCCACATCGAAGAAGCCAGCCGCCGTGGATGGTTTGAGGCGTTTCGCTATGTAGTTTTGAAGCTGATTGAACGATCGGAAACGATTCATCCTGCATGACCTTCCAGAACCGCGTGTTCGGCCAGCCGCCAATGGCCTTCAATGAGCTGTGGACCGTGTGCACTCGTTGGCAGCTCGCCTGTGCCGAAAAAGTCGCCTTCAATCACGGTGACCTGTAGCGCATTTTGAATGCGATCCAAATAGCCATTCTCGCCCATCACGGACAGTGTGATCCAATACGTGGCGGGCGTCACAGGCAGATGCGGCAAGCGCAGGACGAATGCGCCCGTCTCCGGCAGTGTGCCGAATGTATCGCCCGTGAGTCGGTTGGTCTGCAAGAACACGGGCACATCGAACAGCGTTTTGACAGCCAGTCCGATTGTTACCGACTGATGCACGTTGAAATCCGGCGTCGTTTCGTAGTGAATGACCATATCGACATCCTGGCCGCTGGCAATCAATTCCAGCGGGTGACCTTGCGCGTTGCGCAGTTCAAAGCCAACGATATGCAGTGCGCCCGATCCGGTACGATCGGCGCGATCGCGTAAGGAGAGGCTGCTCTGACCGTTCAAGCCTTCCAGATAATAGTTGATCGCTTCATGCTGCGTGCCCATGAATGCCACCTGCCCACGATTCAGCACAATGCCACGTGAGCATAGATTTTCAATGGCGGCCATGTTGTGGCTGACGAATATCACGGTACGCCCTTCGCGCGCCACATCGTTCATCTTGCCCAGACTCTTTTTCTGAAAGCTGGCGTCACCGACGGCGAGCACTTCATCCACGATCAAGATTTCCGGCTCCAAATGCGCGCACACCGCGAATGCCAGCCGCGCGTACATGCCGCTTGAATAACGCTTGACGGGCGTATCGATGAACTTTCCGATCTCGGCAAAGGCCACGATTTCATCGAACTTGCGCGTGATTTCAGCGCGCTTCATGCCTAAAATGGTACCGTTCAGATAAACGTTTTCGCGCCCGGTCAATTCGGGATGAAAGCCGGTGCCGACTTCCAACAGCGCGCCGATCCGCCCGTGAATGCGTACCTGACCTTCGGTGGGCGTGGTGATCCGGGACAGCACTTTGAGCAGCGTGCTTTTGCCCGCGCCGTTGTGCCCGATCAAGCCGACGGCTTCGCCCACTTTGACTTCAAAGCTGACATCGCGCAGCGCCCAAAAGCCCTGTGCCGCTTCGGGCAGCGGCTGATTGCGCAGTACGGCGTTCAAACGCTTGAAAGGCGCGCTGATCGTCCGGCTCACTGCCTCGCGGATCATGGTGGGCGCTTCTTCAGCCGTGCCGATTTGATAGTGCTTGCCGAGTCCCTCAGCCTTGATTGCAAATGTGCTCATCGCCGGGTTACACCAAATCCGCAAAGCGGCTTTCCATGCGTCGGAAGTAAAAAGCGCCGCTCACCAGCACGATTAACACGACCAGCGACGAGACCAGCATCATCGCGATAGGCGGCGGCTCGCTGCCCAACAAGGCCCAACGGAAGCCTTCCACCACCCCCACCATCGGGTTGATCGCGTACAGCGTGCGCCATGGTTCAGCGATCAAGCTGCTCGGATAAGCCACCGGGGTTGCGAACAACCAGAACTGCACCAGAAACGGAATCACATACCGTACATCGCGGAACTGAACGTTCAGCGCAGACAGCCACAAACCGACGCCGAGCGCCGTACACAGCGCCAATCCGATCAGCAGCGGCAGCCATACTATATTGATATTCGGCACGTAGCCGTACACCAACATCAGCAGCAGCAGCACCACAAAGGCGATCGCAAAATCGACCAGCCCCGCGACCACTGCCGCACTCGGAATCAGCAGTCGTGGAAAATAGACTTTGCTGATCAGGTTTGCGCTGCCGACCAAACTATTCGAGGCGGCTTGCAAGCCTGCCGCGAAAAAGCCCCAGGGCACCAGCGCCGTGTAGCTGAATAATGGGTACGGCACTCCATCGGACGGCACTTTTGCCAGATTGCCAAAGAAGATGCTGAACACAACCATCGTGGCGAGCGGTTGAATAATCGCCCAGGCACTGCCGAAGATAGTTTGTTTATAACGAACGCTGATGTCACGCCAAACCAGAAAAAAGAGCAGCTCGCGGTAGCGCCACAGCTCGCGTAGGTCGATCTGCATCCAGCCGTGCGGCGGGCGGATCAACAAATCGTACACCTGGCGGGTCTCGCCTGGAGCGGGGCTGTCAGGTGGCTGGAATGTGTCTACAGTCGTGCTCAAATGAAGGTTGTCCTGATGGTGTATGCCGTTTCTAGAGTGTTCGCCAAAACGGTGCTATTATAGAGCTTGTTATTGTTAAATCGCAAGTGTTAAGGCCGTTCAATCCTTTAACGCACATTTAGCGAACATGAGGGTGGCTTGCACATTTGCTATCTGACAATTGACTCGCATTCGGCGCAAAAGGGCGGCGGCATCGCGTCGTACCTGTCCGTGATGAGCCAGTCACTGACCGAACACGGTCATCAAGTGACCATTCTAGCGCCCGGCAAAGCGCACACTTGTCAGACCAGCGGGACGACTGGGCGTTTGCATCTGGTCGAAGTGCCGTGCGCTAATTGGCATTGGTACTGGTTCAAACTGGCATTTTTTGCGCGATCGACCACGCTCCCTTTGCGCGAGATCGAGTGGTCACGCGCGTTATGGCGGGGCGTGAGCGGCTTATCGGCACGGCATGGTTTGCCGCCTATCGATGTGGTGGAAGCCGCCGAAATTGGCAACCTGAGTTATCAGCCACAGCAGCATCCGCCGCTTGTAATTCGCGCCCACGGCAATACGTGGGCGATCCACAAAGCGGAAGGGCGGCGCATGACGTTCGGCGTGTGGCTGGATCGGCGGCTGGAGCGGATTGGGATGCGGCGCGCCGCCGTCTTTTCCGCTGTCAGTCGCTTTCACGCGGACGCTTTACGCGTTGAGTTTCCGCCACCCGCGCCGCCGATTACCGTGATCCCGAATCCGGTCAATTTGCACATGTTCAATGCTGACACGCCGCCGGACGCCGCGCCCTTGATCTTTTACGCTGGACGGATCGAGTCGAACAAAGGCATTCTGACGCTGTTCCGCGCCATGCAGCAGATCGTCAAAGCGATTCCCACTGCGCAGTTGATCATGGCCGGGCGTCGCCACCCGTCGCTCAGCGATCACGCGCTGAGTGAAGCGCTTGCGCCGCTGCAAAATAGTTTCGATGGGCCGGTAGTGCGCTTGCTCGGCCATTTGCCCTGGGAAGAAACGGTCGCGTGGTATCGGCGTGCACCCGTGTTCGTAATGCCGTCATTGTACGAGTCGTTTTGTTTGGCGGTGGCCGAAGCGATGGCGTCCGGGCGTCCGGTAGTGGCGACGACGGCAGGCGCGCTTCCCGAACTGGTCATTGACGGTGTAACCGGGCGGCTTGTCGCGCCGGGCGATGCGGATGCGCTGGCGGCGGCATTGATCGCCACATTGAACGATCGGGCAGGCGCGCAAAAGATGGGCGAAGCCGGATCGCGGCGCGTGCATGAACTGTACACGGCGGATCGGGTGGTCGCGCAAAGTGAAGCCTTGTACGCAGCGGCTGCTGCTCGCCAACCGATTACTGCATTTACCACTTAATTGCCATGAAAGTCCTGATCCTCACTCAATCCTATTTACCGGTGGCAGGCGGCTTACAGCAGATCGTTCACGATTTGGCGCGCGGCTTGCTGGCGCATGGGCACAGTGTACAGGTCGTGACGCAGCGCTACCCGCGCACGCTGCCTGCACATTCCACGATCGATCAGATTGCAGTGCGGCGTCTGTTATTCATCAGCCCATCGTGGCGATCACTACGGCGTGGACGGCTTGATCTCGTCGGCTTTGGGCTGCTGAACGCGCCGCGCATCCGTCGGCAGCTTGCGCATCTGATCAGCGACTTTGCGCCCGACGTGATTCACTATCACTATCCGCAAACCTTGAATCCGTTTGTGTTGGCGGCGCTGAATGGATCACGCACCCGTTTAATCGTCACTTTTCACGGCGTCGAGATCGATGAAGCGCAGCGTGGCAGCACAGCCGATCGCAATCGGCTGCGGGCAATATTAGCGCGCTCTGATAGAGTCACGGCGGTATCCGGTGCTGCGCTGGAAATGGTGATCGCTTTCGATCCGTCAATCATCGCCAAAGCGCATGTCGTGTATAATGGCGTGCCGGACGCTGTATTCGAGCCGCCAATGCCCTACCATCATGCACGCCGCTATCTGCTGTCCGCCGGACGATTGGTGCAGCCTAAAGGTTTCGATTTGTTGATCGACGGCTTTGCGCAAATTGCTGCCGATTACCCGCATAGCGATCTGATCCTTGCGGGCGACGGTGACTATCGCGCGGAACTTGAAGCGCAAGCTGCCCGACATGGGTTAAGCGAACGGGTGATCTTCGCTGGCAATGTGGCACGCGCACAGCTTGCCGGAATGATCGAGAATTGTTATTTTATAGTCGTGCCGTCACGCGCCGAAACGTTTGGCCTGTTTGCAGTGGAAGCTATGGCGCTCGGACGCCGGGTAATCGCGTCCGCCGTGGGTGGCTTGCCCGAAATTGTGGGCACAAGCAATTCACTATCAGATAATCAACTGGTGGCTGCCACTGCTGACGGTATTGCTGCCGGGCTGCACACATGGTTGGCCGATCCACACTTTACAATCGACTCAGCCGTCAATCGCCAACAAGCGGAGCGCTTCCGAATGGAGACTATGATCAACGCTTACGAACAGCACTACCGCCCGATCGATGCAATTAATTCGTCAGATCGGACGCAGCCCCGATGATCGGACGTTTGCGATCCTTTGTGCCGTCCAATGGCGTCCTGGTACAAGCGTTGATCGTGCTGGCTACATTGTTCGGCGCGGTACTCGTGGGGCGGGCGCATTTTGCCCCGCGTGATGTGTTGATCGCTTTGCTCGCCTGTTCGCTGCTCATCTTGATTTTATCGGTGCGTTCGGTCGAGCTGGCAAGTCGCTATATCTTTTTGTTATGGATTGCGACATTGGCGACGGGTTGGCGCGGTTTGTGGGTGACTTCCAACCTGCGTTTTTACGCGGGTGAAGTGATCATCTGGGGTTTGCTGATCGTGTATATCAGCTTGTGCATGTTGCAAGCTAGACCGATCCGCTTGAACGTACCGCGTCCGGTGCTGCTGCTGACGGTCGGTTTTGGTCTGATCTCCATCTTGAATGCCTACAACAGCGCTCGCGTGCCGTGGGATGTAAGCTGGGCAGAATACAAAGATTTCCTGATGGCGATTCCGGTCTTTGTGGTCAGCGCCTGGATGATCACGACGCGCCAACAGTGGCAGCAAGCCACCACAGTATATATCGCGACGATGGTCGTGATCGCGATTTTGGGCGTGATCGAATTCGCAACGGGCATAAGTCTCAACTTTTTTGGCAGCACGGATGTGGCGATTTATTCGGATACGACGCAAGGGTTTACGCGAGCGCTGTTCACCTTTTGGGGACACCCCTCGGTGATCGTGATCATCGTGCCCGCCGCCGCCCTGTTGTTAGGACACATTGCCAACTGGCGGCCACAGGTTGCCGGGCGCTTTCCGTTCGTGTTGGCAGGGGCACTCGGCATTATTGCGGGCAGCATTTATGTGGCGGGCCATCGTGGCGGATGGATAGCGCTGGCAGCGTGCATACTTGTCTTCGTACTCACCGATTTACGTCACCGTTGGAGTCTGCTGATCGTTATGTCGGTCGGATTGTTATTTTTACCGGCTAGTTTTTATGACAATTTGAAGCCGCTGTTGTTCGGGACTGACCAGTTTTATGATTCGTCGGTGAATAAGCGCGTCGGCTATCTGGAAGAAACCTTTGCGCAAATTCAATATTCACCCGTGATCGGGATCGGGTGGGGCGCGGCAGGTTGGGTACATAACGAATTTGCGCAATTTTCGGCCAATGTGGGGCTGCCTGCTGCTGCGCTGTACATTTTGTGGTTGGCATCGTTAGGATGGCGGCTGCTGCGGCTCAGTTGGGGGCGCACGGCCAACCCCGATCCGACGGTGCGCAACGAGGCAACGGCGCTGTTAGGTGCGCTGGCCGGGTTGGTGATCCTGATGAATTCCGAAGTGATCATGTCGTTAGCGCCGTTAGCCATCGGCTTTTGGTGCTTTTTGGCATTGATCGAACGCTATCTGGCTTTGCATCAGGTAGTAGCGCTGACGCCATTTGCTGCGCTACCCACTTCGGCACTGTCCGCTGATGTCGGCTAAAGCGCCGCTCACTGCTATCGTCACGACGTTCAATAGTGCCGACGTGATCGCGCTATGCTTGCGATCGCTGGCATGGGCAGATGATTTGATCGTAGTCGATTCGGGCAGCGCGGACGGTACCCCTGTGCTGGCTGCGGAACTCGGCGCGCGGGTGCTCACACATCCGTATGAAACGCCCGTTGCTCAAAAGCGTTGGGCGATCCCGCAAGCGCGTCATGCGTGGGTGTTGTGGATCGACTCGGATGAGCGCGTTGGGGCAGATTTACAAGCCGAGATTATCGCGCAGATTGAGGCGCAAACTGCCTGCGCCGGCTATCGGATTCCGCGCCTGAATTATGTGTTCGGCAAACCCGTTCGGCACGCGGCTTACTATCCCGATTATCAACTGCGCTTGTTTCGGCGCGACGATTGGTACATCGACGACGGCGTGCAAATTCATGAGCATGTTCAATTGCGCGGTGCGGTCGGCACGTTGGACGCGCCCATTCATCATATGGCGCACCGCACGGTTGATCAGACTACCGCCGTGCTGCTGATCCGCTGGACAACGTTCGAGGCTCAACAGCGCTACTCACGCGGCGTGCGTTTTAGTGTCTGGCAAATGCTGGCACGCCCGATTGCGGCGTTCGGGCTGCGCTACGTGAAACAGCAAGGCTATCGTGACGGCGTACGCGGATTGTTCGTATCTGGCTATTGGGCGATGTATCTGTTCATCGTGTATTTGAAGCTGTGGGAAATCGATCATCCATTGCGCGAGATCGACACGTGAGGCTGCGCCATGAATAAGAGAATCGCGATCGTCAACGACATTGGCAGCCTGGGCGGAATCGAAATGATGCTGCTGGTGCTGGCGCGCGAACTGCCCCGCGATCGCTATACGCCGGTCTATCTGGCGCCTGAAAGCGGCGCGATGATCGAGCAGATGGAAGCGCTCGGCGTCGAAGTGATCCGTGCGCCGCGTCCGCGTTGGTGGTCGGTCAGCTTTTACATCGGACAGCGTAAAGTGTTCAACCCGTTGGCGCTGTTGTACGATGGGTGGGTGACGCTGCGCTATATCGGGGCGCTGCGCCGTGCTTTACGTGTCGGGCGGATCGATCTGGTACACAGCAGCGGCATGGTGTCGCAGATTTGCGCAGGGGTAGCGGCGCGCAGTTTGGGCTTGCCGCATGTTGCGCAGGTGCAGGATATTATCGGCAGCCGTTTGATTCGGCGGTGGTACGGCGCACTATTGGGGCGGCTGACCGATCGGATCGCGGCGATTTCAACGGCAGTAGCGACGGCTGATTTGCCGATCGCCAAAACGCAAATCGTGCCGAACGTGGTCGATCTGGATCGCTGGCAAGGCGGCCACCTGACGCGCGCGGCGCTGAGCCTGAGCGATACGCAGTTCGTGATCGGCATGGTCGGGCGGTTGACGCCGTGGAAAGGTCAGCGCGTGTTCCTGGCAGCGGCACGCGCACTGCTTGAGTCAGGGGGACAAGCCGATCGTTGCCGTTTTGTATTGGTAGGCGACGACTCGATCGGCAGCGTGGCGGGTTATCGCGCCGAATTGGAAGCGGATGCACAGCGCGGCGTTTTACGCGATCGCGTGCAACTGTTGGGGCGGCGTGCCGATGTGCTGGACGTGATGGCGTTGTGCGATGTGCTGGTTCACGCCTCACTGAAACCGGAGCCGTTCGGGATCGTGATCGTGGAAGCGATGGCGATGGGCAAACCTGTAATCGCTACCGCGCATGGTGGCCCCTGTGATATTATCGATCACGGCGTCGATGGTCTGTTGATCGCGCCGAATGATCCGGTCGCATTGACAGCCGCCTTGCGCGATTTGCTGAATGATCCGGTGCGCGCCGCAGCGATGGGTGAACATGCCCGCCTCACAGTCCACACCCGTTACGCCGCCCACACCATGATCGACAGCTTTTGTGCGATATATGATGATTTGTTGGCTGATCAACTTGTAGATCACACGGATCGTATGCGGTGAGCCGACTGTTATTTGTCCATAATGGGCAAGAAAAGTTCGTGCGTGATGATCAGCGGCTGCTCACCGAGACGCACACGCTCAGCGATTGGTATCAGCCGGGGCGCGCTTTCAATCCGATCCGTTTGCTGAGCGCGGTCGCCGCCAACGATGCGGTATTTTGCTGGTTTGCCAGTTGGCATTCGCTGTTTCCGGCACTGATAGCCCGCGCGCTGCATAAGCCGCTGATTATCGTGACAGGTGGCTATGATACGGCCAATGTGCCTGAAGCGGGTTACGGATCGCAGCGCGGCGGGCTGCCCAAATGGATCGCGCGGGTCGTGATTCGGTTAGCCACGCACTTGATCGTCAATTCGCAAAGCGCGCGCGCCGAAACGATCGCTAACGCGCACGCCGATCCGCGTAAGATCACGGTGATTTATCATGGCATCGAGCCATTGAATTTAGCGAGCGAGCTAAGCGTTCCGCGCGAACGGTTGGCGCTGAACGTGGGCGGTGTCCGCGCTGAAAATCTGCTGCGTAAAGGGCTGCTGCCATTTGTGCAGGCGGCGGCGCTGCTGCCAAACGTACAGTTTGTGCAAGCCGGGCAATGGTTCGACAGCAGTATCGATACGCTCAAAAGCGCGGCCACACCGAATATGCGCTTTGTCGGGCACATCAGCAGCGATGAATTGAACCGTTTATATGCGCGTGCATCCGTATATGTCCAGCCGAGCTTGCATGAGGGCTTTGGCCTCAGCGTGGCGGAAGCGATGAGCGCGGGCTGCATTCCAGTGGTAACGCGCGTCGGATCGCTGCCCGAAGTGGTGGGCAGTTGTGGTATCTTCATCGCTGCGCCAAACACGCCTGATGCAATCGCGGACGGCATCCGACAAGCGCTGGCGTCACCCTTTGCGCTGCGGGAACAGGCGCGCGCACACATCCTGCACAATTTCCCGATGGAGCGTCGGCGCGCAGCGTTGGTCAGTCTTATTTCCGCTGCACTGCGATCATCAGGTGCTTAGATTACCAAATCAGTCAGAATCACTCAAGGAGTTTTATGACGCTGCCGAACCGCGATTCGCTTCCTTTTGCAGTTGTTCCTTTCGTATCGATTGTGATGCCCGTCCGTAACGAAGCCGATTTCATCGTGCGCAGCCTGAGCGCCGTTCTGCATCAGGATTACCCACACGATCGGCTTGAAGTGTTGATCGCGGACGGCATGTCCAGCGACACTACGCGCGCCCTGATCGCGGAACAATTCGCCGCTGTACCGGATATTGCCGGATGCGTGATCGATAACCCCGGCCATATCGTGCCCACTGGTTTGAATGCAGCATTGCCTCACGCGAAAGGCAGCATCATTGTTCGCGTGGACGGCCATTGCGAGATCGCGCCCGATTATGTTTCGCGCTGTGTGGAGTGGCTGACGCGAGCGGGTGATCGGTGCGGTTGCGTAGGCGGTGTGATCGAAACGATCGGGGATTCGCCGCTGAGCCGTACAGTCGCGCTGGCGATGAGTTCGCGTTTCGGCGTCGGTGACTCGACTTTTCGCACGGGCACTGACCACCCTACCGAAGTCGATACGGTGGCGTTTCCGGCTTTCCGACGATCGGCGCTTGACGCGGCAGGGCTATTCGATGAGGAATTGGTGCGCAATCAGGATGACGAGTACAGCTATCGCTTACGCGCGCTCGGCTACACGATTTTGCTGGTGCCGGACATTCACGCCGTGTATTACAGCCGCAGCAGTTTTCGCAAATTATGGTGGCAATATTATCAGTACGGCTTCTGGAAGGTGCGCGTGATGCAAAAACACCCCGCTCAAATGCGCCCACGGCAATTCATTCCACCCGCATTTGTGGCAGTGCTCATCGGCGGCGCGCTGCTGATGCCGTTCAGCCGCGTCATTCGGGCGCTGTGGCTGGCAGTGATCGGTCTGTACGCGCTGGCAACGTTCGGCGTATCGGCGCGCATGGCCGCACAGCATGGCCGCGAACATCTGGGGCGGCTGCCGCTCGCTTTTTTTCTGCTGCACGCGGGCTATGGCGCGGGGTTTTGGGTCGGCTTGATTAAATTCGCCGGACGCTGGCGCAGTGCTGCCCTAAAAGAATCAAGAGCCGGTAATGTTTGATACGCGTTTTGAATACGCATTATCTAGCGGTGATTACGCTCGACTCGCGGTAAACTGTGACTTATGATTTTCAAGAAACAACGCTCAACACGCATTCTATCACCTCATAGTCTGTCTAAGCGCAGGTTTGCACAGGCGACTGTTGCGACAGTGGCGCTAGGCATTCTGTTGGCGATGCTGCTCAGCAGTGCCCCGCTCACTTCACGCGCACAGGATATCAGCCCCACAGCGCTTGATGACGCTCAACAGCGCCAAACCATTGACGCGATTATCAACCCGCGACTGACGCTCACGGCGCGCGGTGCTTCGGCACAAACGGCTACCCTCGCCAATCAGCAGCTTTTGACGAACGCGGCGGTCCAAACCGGCACCGCCTCGAACCTGACATCTACCGCTATGTTCAACGATACGGCAACCATCCTGGCGAGCACGCAGACGGTTACCCCATCGAACACGGCAACCAGCACCGGCACGGCGACGGATACAGTCACCAGCACGATTACGCCTGTTTTTTACACGTCAACGCCGCTCGACCCAACCGACGCTTATTCGACTCTCATTGCGCAGGTGCATCAGTATCTGACGCAAACCAGCGACTCCCGAAACGTGTTGACGGCTACGGCGGGCTTCAAAGAAACAGTCGATACCATTATTCAGTTGACCGTTCAGGTGAGCGCCACGGTCACACCATCACTTACGCTGCTACCCGGCCAAACGCGGCCACCCACGCTCACCCCTACCCCCACCTTGACGCTTACCGATACGCCGCTGCCCACCAATACGCTGACGCCAAGCATCACGCCCACGGTTACGCCGACGCTGAATAACACGGCGCAGCGCGGTACATTGCAAGCGCGCGTCAATGAATTTCTGACGCAAACCAGCGATGCACGCCAGGCGCTGAGCGCCACGGCGAGCTTCCGAGAAACGGTCGATATGATCATCCAGTTGACCGTTCAGGTGAACGCTACCCCATTACCCGGTGAAACGCGCCTGCCGACGATCACGCCGAGCCGAACCCCCACGGCGACCCCAACGCTGAACAACACGGCGCAATTTGCCACGCAGCGCGCACAAGTCAACGAAATTTTGACGCAAACTGAAACAGTACGCCGCACGGCTGATTATCAGAGCACGCTCAACAGCTTGCTGCGTACACAGATCAGCAGCACGCCCACGCCGACGATCACCCGCACGCCGACGATTACGCCCACGTCCACGGTCACCGTGACCCTGACGCCGAGCGAAACACTGACGCCGACGCCGACGCTCAATCCCACTGAACTTGTCCAGACGCAGCAGGCACAAGTTGCGCGCAGTTTATCGCAAACACCCGAAGCGCAGATCGCACAGACTAAAAGCGCTGCCTTCGATAATACCTTGCAAGCGATCACCAGTGGCAACGCGACGAGTACAGCGGTCGTCGTTCAGGCAACGCTCAGCACAGGCCTACAGCCGATCACGCTCGCCAATGCGCCGCAGCTTGCCAAGTTAGGCGAAGTAACGGGTCACACAGCGGCGGTGGCAGGCGTCACGTTCAGCCCGGATGGGACGTATTTCGCTTCGGCTAGTCTGGATAACACGGTGCGCCTGTGGTCTACCATTGCCCTGCAACCGCTAAGTGTTTTGAAGGGCTTGAGCAATCGGCTGAGCGTCGCCATCAGCCCGGATGGGCAGCGCTTAGCCGTCAGCAGTGCCGATTTCACGATTCGCCTGTTTGATCTGCAAAGTGGTGTGGAACTCGCGCCGCTGCGTGGGCACACGAACAGTGTGGTGGGCGTTGCCATCAGCCCCGACAATTTTACGCTGGCATCCGTCAGCCTGGATGGAACGGTGCGCCTGTGGAGTTTGCGCGACGGCAGCTTACTGAACACGCTCAAAGGCCATCGTGGGCCGGTCAACGCGGTTGCATTCAGCCCGGATAGTCAACGGTTGGCAACGGGCGGTCAGGACGGCAGCCTGATTATCTGGGAAACGAAAACGGGGCTGGCACTGCTGACCTTGCGCGATGGGCAGCGCATCTCAGCGATCGCATTCAGCCCGAATGGAAACACCGTTGTCTCCGGCGGCAATCAGCGTGTGATCCAATTGTGGGACAGCGTGACAGGTAAGAAACTTGCCACGCTGAGCGGATCGACTAACACGATCAACGCCTTAGCGTTTAGTCATGATGGAAGCTGTCTGGCATCCGCGCAGCAAGACGGCCTGATCGTGTTGTGGAGCGTGGGGGATAAGCCCGCTAAAGTGATCACACTGAAGGCGCATACCGGTTCGGTCAATGCGCTGACGTTCAGCCCGGAAGGCGCGCGCTTGCTCTCGGCGGGCGACGATAAGCGAGTGGTCGTGTGGGGCGTCGCGGCGGGATCATGAGGAATCGCTATGGCAAATAATCCAGATATTTCGAGTATGCAAACGCAATTGCTTCAGTCCGCCGATCTGCTCAAGCGGAGTCAGCGGCTGGTCGTGCTGACGGGCGCTGGCATCAGCAAGGAAAGCGGTGTCCCCACTTTTCGCGATGGGCTTGACGGGTTATGGGCGCAGTTCGATCCGGCACAATTGGCAACGCCTGACGGTTTCCGCAAAAACCCGAAGCTGGTATGGGATTGGTACGCCAGCCGCCGCGAAAAAATCGAGGCGGTCACGCCCAATGCAGCACATTACGCGCTGGCCGAACTGCAAACGCTGCTGCCACAAGTCGTTATTGTCACGCAAAATATCGACAGCTTGCATCAACTGGCGGGCAGCCGTGACGTGATCACGCTGCATGGCGATATTCGGCAGTACAAGTGCTCGGCAGATTGTCAGGGATCGCCTACGCAGGTTGAAGTGACCGAGTGGAATCATCTGGCGGAGGTTCCGCGCTGCCCGCATTGTGGCGAATTAGTGCGCCCGAACATCGTCTGGTTCAACGAGTTTCTACCTTCCGATGCTTTAGAACGCGCCCGCGATCTGAGTAAGGTTGCTGATGTGATGCTGATTGTCGGTACGGCGGGCGTAGTCGAGCCAGCCGCATCGCTGCCCTATCACGCCAAACGCTACGGTGAGGCGTCTGTAATCGATATTAATCCCGCCGAGGATGAGTTGACCGTTTTAGCCGATGTGTTTTTGCAAGCGCCCGCCGGGCTTGCTTTGCCGCGCCTTGTGGAATTGATTCGCGCATGACTCGCTGGCTGATCGCGCTGCTGATCGGTGTTTTATCAGCCGCGAATGTTCATGTTGCACAACCAATGCGTCAAACGACAGCAGCCCTGTACGATGTGTTTTACAGCAGCGCGATCAACGATGGCAGCAGCGCTAAAGCGGTGGGCAAAAGTGGGCTATATTTTGTCGATGCGCACACTGGCCTTAGCGCGGTTGCGATCACGAACGGCGTCAACTATACGCTGCTGAACGACAGCGTTATTTTCAGCGACAAACAAAGTGGTCAAAGCGGCGTGGCTTATCCTGATGGGCGCGTACTGCCGCATCCGTTTTTGCCAGTCGGCGCGGTATGGGCAGCCTCAACGGATCGGACGTGGCTGGCGTGGTCAACGGCGCACACTGAAAACGGCTCACTGCTGACGGATCTATATGTGGCGCATCCGAACGGTGACAATAAACAACTGGCGCTGCATACCTCCTCGTCCAAAGCGATCAGCGTGCGACCATTAGCTGTTACCAATGACGGGTTGACCGTTTTCTACACGCGGCAAGCCGTTGATCCCAAAGCGAGCAGCCTCTATGTGCAAGCCGCCGATCTATACCGCTTGACCGTTGCAACGGGTGAAGTGGTGCATCTCAACGGCGAACCGCGCTGCGCCTGTGCCGCTGCTTTCAGTGCTGATGGACGGCTGCTCTTGCGACTGGAAAGCACGTTCGCGGCACATGTGATCGATCTGTCGGTTAACGTTGATGTGCGCGCTGATCCACTGACGGGTTATACACAAGCGGGTGATGCGGTACTTTCCGACAAAGGCACTTTTGGCGCGTACAGTGCTGCAAAAGTCACGGCAAGCGGCCAACAATTTGCGCTGATTGTGGTCGATAGCAGTGCCCATAAGCAGCGTGTATTGTTAGATTTCAGCGCTAATCGTTTGCGTCCGCTGCTTTTTGAGCGTAATGCGTTGATCGCGATCGGCGTTGATAAAGACGGTACTTATAAGGTAGCGCTCACGGACGGCACGCTGACCCAAGTATCTGCGAACACGTTTCTAGGCAGCTTAAGCGGGTGAACGCTAACAACTACTGACTATTCGGCAAATTGCACAAAAATATATGCTTCAACTTAGGTAGATTCACAATGTCCGTGGTCACCATTCAATGCTAGACTTTCGGCATTCTATCTAAGCTCAGCAGTAACCAGGACAAAATTCCACATGGCCTTACGCGATTTTCTCGAAATTCCCTACGATAAACTTGAAGAAATGAACCTGGAAGTGAAGGCCGAACGGCTTGCCCGCAAGCCCGCGCATGAAATTCAGGAAAAGCGCATGAAATACCTGACCGACGAAAAGGGTATCAAAGCGGTCACGTTGTGCTTTACCGATCTTGAAGGTCGCCTGCACATGCTCGACTACGACAAAAAGTTCTTGCTCAAATCGGCGGATAACCTGACTTTCGACGGATCATCGATCCGTGGCTTCACACCGCAAAAAGAATCGGATTTGCGGTTAGGCGTCGATTGGTCAGCCTTCTATTGGATGCCGTCGGATATTTTCGGATCGGGCAAAGTGCTTGTTTTCGGCGAAGTGCTGGAAAAAGACGGCACTCCCTATTCAGCGGATATGCGTTCACGCTTCAAACAATATCTGGGCGAGCTGTACGATAAAGAAGGCTACGTTTGTAACGCCGCCAACGAGATCGAAGGCTTTTTGTTTCAGGGACGTTACGCGGAACAGGCGTTTGCCAGCACCGGCGGCTTCGAGTTCGTCGCACAAGGCGGCTACTATCATTCGCTGCCTAGCGATACCCTGCGTTCGTTCATTGACACTGCCGCCGAAGTGCAGCGTGCGATGGGCTTTGCCAATGAAAAGGATCACCCTGAAGTCGCGCCGTCACAATTCGAGATGAACTATGGCTACGCCGAAGCGAGCATCGCCGCTGATCAGATTCAGCTTTACAAATTGTTGTGTCGGCAGGTTGCGGCGCACCTTGATCTGACGGCCAGCTTCTTGCCAAAGCCTGTGGTGGGCATCAACGGCAGCGGAATGCATACGAATATGTCGGTGAGCAAAGACTCCAAAAACCTGTTCTGGGATCAAGCTGGCGTCGATAATCTGTCGCCAATGGCGCACAGCTTTATCAACCGCATTCTGACCGTTGGAAACGATATTTGTCTGGTGATGAACAGCAGCGTCAACAGCTATCGCCGCCTCGATCCACATTTTGAAGCGCCAAATCAGATCAAATCGTCGCCTACCGATCGCGGTTCGATGGTGCGTATCCCGATCGGCAACGAAAAGTCGATCCGCGTGGAAGTCCGTTCGATTGCGCCGGATGCCAACCCCTATATGGCGCTGTACACGTTCTTCAAGACAGGGTTATCAGGTCAAGAAGGTAACGTCCCCAAAGACGCCATTTTGCCCGATAATATCTATGATGCTATTGCCAATTTCCGCGCCAGCAGCTATATCAAAGAGATGCTCGGCGCTGAAATTCAGGATAAGTACGTTGCGCTCAAAGAGATGGCCGCCGATCGCAGCCCACGCCGCTTGGGAACGCTCGTCAAGGCCAGCGAGATTCAGTTCCACCACGAAGTTCAAAACCAGTTGTTATGGAATCAGTTCTAACAGAATAGCCCTGATCGCGAATGGCCCTGATCCGAGCGATCAGGGCCGTTTTAATGGGCAGCGCAACCTTACACCCTCCTGTACGACCTCCCACTGATGTCCTCACACATCAAGCACGCTTTCGCTAAACATGTTATAAATAGCGCAATAACTTAGCTGCGTAGCAGTTTTAACAGTCGAACCTAGAAAGTGCAGGGTCGCGTGAATCGCCGCTATTTCCTGAACATGTTTGATGCCAGTCCCCTGTTGGCAAATCTGTCTATCCCACGCCTACCGCATAGTGAACCGCTCGCTACCACAACAATTGATCCTATCTGGCATGTGCTCAACCGTACTTCGTTTGGCCCCACGCCCGGTCAGGTGGAGGCAGTGCGAAAGACGGGGTTGGCAAACTATCTGGCTTTACAGCTTGATCCGATCCGCATTGGTGATGAATTGAGCGACGGTTACGTCAATCAGTATATGACGCTAACGATGAGCGTTACCCAAATGCTCAAACTTGATGAAACCTTCTCGATCCAGATCAAAGAGTTGGAAGCGGCCACTGTGTTACGCGCCGTGTACAGTCGGCGTCAGCTGTTCGAGGTGCTGTGTCTGTTCTGGTCGGAACATTTCAGCATTCTGCACTTCAAAGAGCAGGACAAGTACCTCAAAACGATCGATGATCGGACGGTCATTCGCAAGCACGCGCTTGGCAATTTTCGCGATTTGCTCGGCGCGTCGGCACATAGCCCGGCGATGCTGGTTTATCTGGACAATGCCTGGAGTCACAAAGATCACCCGAATGAAAATTACGCGCGTGAGTTAATGGAACTGCATACGCTCGGTGTGGGCAACTACAGCGAACAGGATGTGCTTGAGGTCGCGCGCTGCTTCACAGGTTGGTCTATTTTGGGCGAACACAATTATGATCCGGGTGGCTTTGTCTTTGTACGCGAGATGCACGACAACGGCTCCAAAACGGTGCTTGGTCATGATATTCCGGCAGGCGGCGGTGTTCGCGATGGTGAAATGGTGCTCGACTTATTAGCTGCGCATCCAATGACCGCGCACGCCATTGCGACAAAGCTATGCCGCCGCTTCATCAGTGACGATCCGCCTGCTGCTGCGATCAGCGCCGCACAGCAAGCATTTTCGAGCAGTGGCGGCGCTATTCCGAGCGTGTTGATGGCGATCTTCAATACGCCTGAATTTACAAACGCAGCGCCGAAATTCAAGCGCCCCTTCGAGTATCTGATCTCGATCTTACGTGCGCTGGATACGCATATCGACAACAACAAAGTGTTCGTTTACAGCAGTAACAAGGATAAATCCATACCCACCCTTTTGAGCACACTGACGACGTTAGGTCATATGCCGTTTAACCATCCAACGCCGGAAGGGTACTCCGATAATGGCGAGCTGTGGGAACAAAATATGCTGCTGCGCTGGAATGCCGCGCTAGACATCGTGCAAGGTAGCCTCGCGGGCGTCACAAGCAACCTGCAAGCGTTGATCAAAGGTCAGGGCATAGCAAGTAACGCGGCGGTGGTGGTTGCGTTTTTCGCGCAGCATTTATACGGTCGTGCGCTCACAGACTCTGAGTCTGCCTTGTTTATGGGCTACCTGAACGCAGCGGATTTCAAGACCACACAGGGCCAGCAGCGGCTTGCCGAAACCATTGGCTTGATGTTAGCCGCACCCGCTTTCCAGTGGCGTTGACTTCCAGGCTTGAGTACCGTTTTGTAGTATTTTCCATCACTTGCCGAACAGGACAGTTGTCTACACGCTGTAGACAACCGCATATCCCCTTACTTCACGGCGCGCATCCGATCGCGTACCAGATGGGCCGAGATCAAACACATCGGCACGCCGATCCCCGGATTGGTGTTGCCGCCAACAAAATACAGGTTCGGTAAGCGCCGACTCTTGTTTGGTGGACGAAACAGCGTCGTTTGGCGTAACGTATGCGCCAGGCCGAGTGCCGTCCCGCGTTGACTGTTGTAGCGCTGAACAAAATCCGTGACGCTGAACAATTCTTTGACGACGATCCGATCTTTCAGGCTGATCTTCATGCCGCGTTCGATGTAGTCCAGCACATATTCGGCGTATTGTTCGCGGGACTGCGCATCTTCAGATAAGCCTGCTGCCACTGGTACCAGCACAAACAGATTTTCGTGATCGGGCGGGGCAACATGTGGATCGGTCTTGCTCGGATTGCAGATATACAGCGACGGCAGCTTCGGCCAGGCCGGGGCGCTCGACAGATCGCGAAAGTGCGAGTCCCAATCGCGGCTGAACAGCAAGTTATGGTGCGCCAATTCAGGCAGCGAGCCGCGAATGCCCAGATATAAGATGAACGCTGACGGCGCGAGCGTTCGCCGCTTCCAATAACGATCCGAGTATTGGCGCTTACTCGGCTCGGATAGCAGCGTTTCGGTATGCTGATAATCGGCGTTGGAGATCACATCATCGGCGGGGTAGCGCTGATCAGCACTGTGAACGGCCACAGCACGCCCATTCTGCACTTCAATTTGCGTGATCGGCTGATTGTACACATAGCGCACGCCATGCTGTTTGCCGAGTGCCACCAATGCTTGAATCACTGCGTAAATGCCGCCGTCTGGATACCACACGCCCAGGTTGAAATCGACGTGCGACATCAGGCTGTACAACGCAGGCGTATTACGCGGAATGCCACCCAAAAAGACGAGCGTATATTGAATGATCTGCTGCATCTTTTGGGTGTGGAAAAAGCGTCCCACATAATTCTGCATCGACTCGAACACTTGCAAATCACGACCTTTATCGCGAATGTCTTTAGATAAAAAGTCGAAGATGCTGGTGATGTTGCGATATAGAATCGACTCGACCGATAAATCGTATTTGACTTTGCCTTCCGCCAGGTAGCGATCGAATTGTGCCGCCGAACCCGGCTCGATCTGTTCAAACAGCGCTTTGTCCTTGTCAAGATCGCCCGTAATGTCAACGTGCGTGCCGTCGCTATCGAAGAAAATGCGATAATGCGGCGCGAGGTGCGTCAGTTTCAAGTGATCAGCGGTCGTCGTGCCCATCGCCTGAAAGAAGCGCTCGTACACATCTGGCATGAGATACCAGGACGGTCCCATATCGAAGCAAAAGCCGTCTTTATCGAGCAAGCTGGCGCGACCGCCGGGCTGTTCGTTCTTTTCGATCACCGTCACGTCGTGGCCGTCACGCGCCAGTAAGGCCGCCGTCGCTAACCCGCCGACCCCCGCACCAATAATCACAATACGCCGTGTTTGTTGTAACAAAAGTTTGTTGCCCGTTGGAAAAATGACTCAACTCTATTATAATCAAACTACAGTGTATTGACTTTTCAATTCGCGAGAGTATCCTTAGGTTCGATAAAGATTGCACTAGGCTCAAAAATAATGAATGATATGACACTCCTTGTTGTTGTACTTGTACTTGTTTTCCTCGTAGCATTAACGCGACGTCGTACTCCAAACACCCGGCCAATGGCCGACAGCTTGCACCGTTTACATCCCGGTGTTGCCCATAAAGCTGAATGGATGGCATCGGAAGACATTGTTCGACGCGTTGAGGCGGATTATACGATCGCGCAGCAGTGGATGGCCGATGCGCTGCTGAACAACACGATCGATTACCTGAACGGCGTTTCGCGCTACTTCTGTAGTGAAGCATTGGCAGAACAACAGCGCATTACGGGTCTGCAAATGAATAAGCGCGGCCCGCGTCTGGTGGGTGTTATGCGTGCTCATCATCACGTCCAGGTACGGCGTTTTTCCGATGATGGAATGCTGTGTTACCTGCTCGATCATCAGGCCGAACGGCGCATGGCTACGTACGATTATTGGACAAAACGGCGCTTGAATACGCAAGACCTCGGCGCTGGTTCTTACGTTTATGAAATGCAGTATGACAGTGTGGCTGCCCGTTGGAAAATCGCCAAACTGATTCAGCAGCTGCCGCTCAGTTGGGGAATGTCTACTGCCACACAATCACCCCTCCGATTTTCAGATAATCTGCCGTCTTCAGCGGGTCGCGATTTTTAAGCGCGTTTCTTCACACGGCGCTGATCACGTCTGCATGATCGATCTATGACGACGCGACGCGTTTTCGTAACAGGCGGTACTGGCTTTTTGGGGCACAGTCTGTTACCCGCGCTCATCGCTCATGGCTGGCAGGTCCGCGTGTTGACTCGCCATCCGCAAAATGCGCCGTGGCTCAACCAACTGCCGGTTGAAGTGATCGAAGGCGATATTGAAGATCAGGCGTTGATTGAACGCGCTGTGCAGGGCTGCGACAGCGTGATCCATGCCGCCGGACGCTTCCGCTTTTGGGGCAAGCACGAACAATTTGAGCAGACCAATGTGCAAGGCGCAGCGAATGTGATGCAAGCTGCCACTCGCGCTAACGTCGAAAAGTTCGTGCATATATCGACGTTGGTGGTCATTGGGACGCCGATCCCCGGTCGCATTATCGACGAGACTCACCCTACCCGTCCGCTCGATCCGTACCAACGCAGCAAGTTACGCGGCGAACAATTAGCCTTGCAACAGTATCACGAGCACGGCCTGCCCGTCATCATTTTGCGACCGGGCGCATTTTATGGGCCCTATGGCCGTTACGCTTTTAATCGCTTGTTCATTGAAGACCCACTGCATGGACTGCTGATCAAAGTGAACGGCGGTACGCGCTACACGTTTCCGGTATATGTGGGTGACGTAGCAGCCAGCACGATCGGCGCGATCGAGCGTGGTAAAGCTGGCGAAATCTACAATATTTGCGGTGAATCGCTCACGCATAATGAGACGAACGCGATCGTCAGCGAAGAAGCAGGCATTTCGCACTTTCGGCTGAACGTGCCAGGGTGGAGCTTGACAGCGTTGGCTTATCTCTGGACGATGCTCAGTGAATACACGCAGGTCGAGCCATTCTATCCGCTCAATTTGCGCTCGTATGTGTTCAACAGTTGGCGGATCAACATTGACAAGGCGCGCCGCGAACTCGCTTTTGCGCCGATCTCATTTCGCGAAGGGGTACGTCACACGCTGGATTGGTATGAGCAGGCAGGTATTTGGAAGCATAAAAAATAGAGGCGCAAATGCTGCGCCCCTTTATACAACCGATTAGAAACTGATGCAAACCTAACGTTTAGCGGAGCGAGCAGCAACTTCGCGAGAAGCGGCGCGCTGAATGCCATTTACAACCGTCATTGGGACGCTGAGCAGCGCACCCACCGCATTGAGCGCAATATAGCCCGGCCCACGTGGCCCTTCCAGATCGACAACTTCAATGCCACGCTGCTGTTGTGGGGCTGCGATTTGCGGACGTAAGGCAATCAGTGCGCCCACGACTACCACCACGATGAAGATCGCGGACATGATCAGATAGACCAGCGGACTTTTGAGCGTATCACCGATGATCACCGCCACTGCTGACCAGCCAATGCCAAGCAGCGCTAACGGCATCATGACCTTCCAGCCAAGCTGCATCAGGCGGTCATAGCGGAAGCGTGGAACGGTCGCACGGACCCAGATCATCAGCACCAAAAAGGCAAGCGATTTGGCTGCCAGCACGAACGGCCCCAGGATCGGCACTTGATCCACCAGAATGAAGTGATAGCCACCCAAAAACAGCGATGAAAAGATGATCGCCACGGCAACCATGCTGATGTATTCGCCCATGAAGAACAGCGCGAACTTCATGCCGCTGTATTCGGTCATGTAACCCGCCGTCAGCTCCGTATCCGCCTCAGGTAAATCGAATGGCGCGCGGTTTGTTTCCGCATACAGCGCGATCAACAGAATTACGGCAGACAGCGGATTTTGAAAGATGTACCAGCCAAGGATAGGCGGCGAATTTTGCCCGTCGATGATGCGCGCCATGCTCATTGAACCAGCCAGCAAGATCGGCACAGCCATCGTCAAGCCCATGCTCAACTCGTAACTGACCATTTGCGCTGTTGCCCGCAAGCTGCCGAGCATCGCGTATTTGTTGGCGCTTGACCAACCCGCCAGCGCAATGCCGTAAGTGCCCAGGCTCATGAAGGCCAGGATATACAGCACACCCACATTCACATCTACCAGACCGAGCGGCACGCGATACCACAGCCCATCGAACCATGGGATCAGCAGCGGCGGCCCCAATGGGATCACCGCGACCACCAGCAGCGCTGGCACTGCTTTCAGCACCGGCGCTAACCAGAAAATCACTTTATCTGCATTTTCTGGAACAATGTCTTCTTTGAAGATTAGCTTGATGCCTTCCGCGACGGGTTGCAACAAGCCGAACGGCCCCACGCGATTGGGGCCGATACGGGATTGAATCGCCGCTAAGATGCGCCGTTCAAGCAGGGCGCTGTACGCGAAAGCCGTCAACAGCGTGAAGAAAATGCCAAAGCTGATGACTACTGCGCGAATCAGATTGCAACCGCCGTTGGTAGTGCAATCGACAATCAGGTTCGGATCAATGTTGAACATTGCTGAGCGCCTCTGTTTGGGTCAGTTTCTCGGACTTTTTGAGCGTGCCGCTGACCGGAATGGCAGGCGTCGGTTGAACGGTCAGATGGCGGGGCAGCAACGCCGCTCCGACGGGTGAGGCTGCGTCCACGCGCGCGACGACTTCGACGCTTTGCGTGCCGCTGCCTGCGGCATAGCTGACCGTCACAAAATCGCCATGCAGCACCCCGAGTCGGTTAGCGTCCGTCGTGTTGAGCACCACATAGGGCTGATCAACATGCGAATGCATCAATTCGCGGCTGGCATTGAACTCCGGTGCGCGGTCGTACAATTCACGCACGGGCACAATCAGGAAGTCGCCTTCGCTGCGCATGATCGGCTCAATCGATGGGACAGGCTGCGCGCTGATCGAGCTGCCTTGCGTTTCGGATTCAACCGCCCACTGAACGCCTAAACCGCCATGATTGTTATACGCCGTACCGCCATAGTACAGGTTTTCGCCGCCCACATCCGGCACTTGCTTCTCGACTTTGCCCAAATTCGGGTACGTCATTTGCGCGTACAGCGGCACATTGCGCGTGATGTCCTGCATCACAGAGGCGGCGGACAGTTTGGCCTTACCGCGACTGAGCTTCTGGCCGATCTCCGCAAACGCTTTCCAATCGGGGCGCGTCTCGCCAAGTGAGCCTTGCGCCGTGTAAAAGCGCTGAACGCGCCGCTCGCCGTTGGTGAACGACCCATCACGCTCGGCAAAGCTCTGGCGGGGCAGCACCACATCCGCATCTGCTGCCGTGCGCGTCATGAACATTTCGACAGCCACTTTGAACGGCGCAGTGTGGATCGCGTCACCATTCAACGCGTCGTCACCGATCACATCCGCATCCGCCAAAAACAAGACTTGTGGCGGCGCTTTGAGCAGTGCTTCGGTCATTTCAGGTGTGAAGCCCATATCCAGCGCGCCTTGTGTGTTCGCGCCCGGCCATACGGGGAGGAGCCCATTATTCGGCTTGCCGACGTGTCCGGTTTCGATCAACAGGTTCGCGGCGGCTTGCATCAGCGCACCGTGCCGTGCCCGATCGAGTCCTTCGCCACCAACGATCACCACCAGATTTTGCGTCTCACCAATTAATTCTTTGAGGCCGCTGAGCGTTTCGGCTTCCTTGCCGTATTCATAGCGAACATGGTTTTTGCCCCATGTCCAACGATCGGTTTCGGTAGCGTGTGCATTAGCGACGATCAGCTTTGCGCCGCGCGTCGCTGCGCCTTTGGTACGCAGATACCAGACCGGCGCTTCTTCCTCAAGATTGGAGGCGATTACGACGATCGTAGTGCCTTTGCCCATATCCTTGAAGTTCGTGCCGCTGCCGATACCGACTTTTTTAACGATGTCGCCGCCCGTCATGTTGGCAGGCCATACGCCGAACTGCTGGCTGCCCGCGCCTTCCACCAGACGACGCAGTTCGAACAAATCTTCATTGCTCAGCATGGGTCCGGCAATCGCGCCAACGCTGCTGCCCGCACTGCTCATTTGCTGTGCGATCAAGCTCAGTGCGGCGTCCCAGGTGCTCGCCACCAGCTTACCATTCTGACGAATCAGCGGACGGGTCAAGCGTTCGTCGCTGCGGCTGTGGTGGTGACCAAAGCGCCCTTTATCGCAAATCCAGATTTCGTTGACTTCTTCGTTCTGACGGGGCATGATGCGCTTGATCATCACCTTGCCGCCAAAATCGCGATCCTGACGGGTGCTGGCACTGATGTTGCAACCAACCGGGCAGTGCGGGCAAATGCTCGGCACTTCGGTGAGTTCCCAGGGACGCGCGCCAAAGCGAAAGTCGGCAGTGGTGAGCGCTCCAACCGGACAAATGTCGGTGGTGTTGCCGCTGAAATAGGTGTCGAATTCCGGGTCGCTCACCGTCACGATTTGCAGGCGGCGGCCTCGTTCGTGGAAGGCCAGCACGTCATCGCCCACGATTTCTTCCTGAAAGCGTGTGCAGCGCGCGCACTGAATGCAGCGTTCGCGATCCAGATAGATCAAATCACCGAGCGGGTAATGCTTGGCAAGGTGCATTTTGTCGTCGTACATGAAGCGCGATGTGCCCGGCCCATGGCGGAGCGTCAGGTTTTGCAGAGGGCACTCGCCACCCTTATCGCAGATCGGGCAATCGAGTGGGTGACTGGTCAGCAGGAATTCGATAATATCGTCGCGCGCATCGGTGACCATTTTCGTTGTCGTGCGGATGGTCATGCCTTCGGTTACCGTCGTTGTGCAGGCCGTCGCCAGCTTGGGCTGCCAGCGCACCATCGGCTTACCTTTATCGTCCATCTGCGTTTGCTTGGTATCTTTATCGACCTGCACCGCGCCCAATTCAACCAGACACATCCGGCACATGCCAACCGGTGTCATTTTGGGGTGGTAGCAAAAGACTGGAATATCGTTGCCAAGCGCTTTGGTGGCATCTACCAGGTTCGCGCCTTTGGGCACCTGATAGGCGACTTCATCAAGGTAAATCGTTACGGTGTCGGCCATTCGCGTAGATTCCTACTTGTACAATGTACAATTAACTTAGATTAGCAAAACTGGCTTAACGATCGTCTGTGAGGCGACGCAAACCGTCAATTGCGCGATCGATAAAAGCGGCGTTGACGTATCCCCAATCAAGCGTTTCAGAGTGCTGCTCGCCCAATGCAACGGCGCGTCTGAAATCGCTGGCAGCCAGTGCGTCATCGCCAAGATCAGAGTATACCTCACCGCGCAGCACGTAATTGACGGGCGCATTGGGATATTGCTCAATCTTGCGAGTCAACGCATCGATCCGGCTGTCTGTTGCGCTGAATGGCGGTTCATCCTGAGCCGTCTCAGTTTCGATCGGCGCAATGGGTGCACCCGTTGCATCATCGGTCAGCGTATGATCAGGCGGGCTGTCAGGCGCACTCCATATTTGCGGATCGTGCGAGTGCGTCACATATTCCTGAACGATAACGGGCGTATCCATATCGTCAGAAACAGGCACATCCAAAGGCGGGGACACTTCTGCCGACGGTGCATCCGGCAAAACTACATCCGGCGAAGCGTCTAAATCGATGTTTATTGCATCGTCGTTCAAATCGTGATCAGACAAAAGCGTTTAATCCCTTGAGTCCCTAGTCGCCACTAGCGGGGACAGGTGCGGCGGCAGGCGCTGTTTTGGGCGATGTGCGCGCGGCGACAATCGGTTTATCAACCGCAGCGGCAGCAGCCTTGGCAGCAGGCTTAGTTGGATCGGCGCTCACATACTTCATGTACTCATCGCGGAACAGCTTGAGCGAGCTGAGTACCGGGCTGGTCGCGAAATCACCGAGCGCGCACAAGTTCTTACCCTGCATCTGTACGGCCACATCTTCCAGCAGCTTGACATCGGCAGCGGTCGCGCGCTTGTTGACAATGCCGTCCATCTTTTTTTCCAGCCAATACGTTCCTTCACGGCAAGGCGTGCATTTTCCGCATGATTCGTGGCGGAAAAACTGCGACATGCGATGCGCTGCCCATACCATATCGGTATCTTCGTCAAGCAGGATCATCGATGCCGAGCCGAGTACCGAGCCGAGCGCGCCCACGTCTTCATAGGTGAGAGGCGTATCCAGCACCTTGTCAGTAGCCGCCAACAGCGGACCGCTTGCGCCGGATGGAAGGATCGCTTTCAACTTTTTGCCATTGGCGATGCCGCCCGCGTGCGTATAGATAAGCTCGCGGAAGGTTGTGCCGAGCGGCAACTCATAGTTGCCAGGGTTTGTGACATGGCCGCTCATGCAGAAAATCTTGGTGCCAGGGCTTTTTTCAGTGCCGACCGCTTTGTACGCCGCTGCGCCGTTGACCATAATGAACGGCACACTGGCGAGCGTCTCCACGTTGTTGATCACGGTTGGG
>Ga0209512_1000973_pt1 | contig 39178 bp, 39 predicted proteins | sample frozenSSSSmetaG_FD_184142 | JGI IMG/M metagenome (GOLD analysis project Ga0209512, IMG submission 184142) | Glacier valley bacterial and archeal communities from Borup Fiord, Nunavut, Canada, to study Microbial Dark Matter (Phase II) -... | ecosystem: Environmental > Aquatic > Freshwater > Ice >...
TGCGGCACCTAAGGCGACTTTTGTTTGACCCGCTAGCTCACTCAGAGATTGAAGCCTATTTGGTTTCGCTCCCTGACGATGCTTTGCCCCTTTTATTGTGACCTTTTTACTCAACGCATTACAGCTGTGTTGCCTTATGGTATTGCTCTGGATAGTCTAAATAATATTTACGTCGCTGATAGGAATAACCATCGGTTTCAGGAATTTGATGTAAATGGTAACTTTCTTTTAAAATTTAGTGGACTAGGTACCAGTGATGGACAGGTAAAAAATCCTCAAAATATCGCGATTAGTAATGATTTATTCACGTATGTGGCTGACACCGAAAATGCAAGGATACAGAAATTTAAGCTAAGAAGCAATGGCTAATAAAATCGGGGACGTACCCAAGTCGATACTACTATAAAGATAAACACCGAAATCGTGGAGTAGAGTAAAAATGACTGAAACTGAATTATTTTAAACCAGACATTATCAAAAGCTAAAAAATACGTGCCATTCTTGCATCCCTTTAGGGTACATTCCGCCTTTGAGTAGCTGTGGAACAGGTTTCACCGCATCAAACATTTGTTCTATCCTCCCGCCCACTTTTAGCCCCGAAAAAAGGAAGAGTTTAGGGCTCAGTCATTTGGGTCAGCTGGATTGCGAAGGGGGCGAAGTTCATACGTTACTTATTCGGCGATGGAGCGGAGGTAAAGCTGACGGACAAAAGTATCGTGGTCAAGTTTGCCGCGTAGCTCGCTTTGGATGGTGCCGAGGTAATGACCGCAGGTAACGCAAAAGACCGCGATTTGGTCGCCGGGGTCGTTCTCGTCATCTATGCCGTATTCCCATTCCTCATCGTCGGGGTAGACGGGTTCGGTGGAAAGATTGGTGCTGTTGCAGTGGGGACATTTGCCGTTCATAGCTGTTAACTGCCCTTCTTGAGCAAAGTAAATTTGGTACGCGCCCCGTCCTTGCTCAAAATGCTCAGAACGCTACGGTAGCTGGCAAGGCTGAAGGCACTACCAAAGCTGAAAGCACTGAAGAAGGAAAAGATACTGTTTAGGCTTCCGATTGATAGAATGCTGCCGCTACTGCCGATAGACAGGATGCTTCCCGCGCTGCCAATGGATAAAATACTACCGGCGCTACCGATAGACAGAATGCTTCCGACACTGCCAAAGCTCATCAGGCTACTGCTTCTGCTCTCGCTTGTTTGTTTTTTGCTCATAAATACCTCCATTCGAGGCTAGTATAGCATAAATTTAGCGATTAAAGCGGCTACGGATGAAGGGCACAGTCACGGCTAATATCAGCAAAATCACAAATACCCCGATGAATATTAACAAGGTTGGCGGACTGCCGGTAGTGGTGCTGGGCACAGGGGTGGGAGTGGGGGTTGGTGGTACAGGCGTTGGGGTAGGAACGGGTGTAGCGGTGGGGACGGGTTGCGTGGGAGTAGTTTGGGCAAACACCACCGCAGAATTAAACATAAAAAATGCGGTCAGGGTCAGGGCAGTTCCAAAAATCAGCCCAATTACCACCCGCCGCATTCTCTTATTTCCCAGCATTTTTACTGTTTAGCACCAAATCTCGCAAATTCTCAAGAGCCCCGTTTTCGTCCGAGAAGGTCGTACTCATACTGTCCTTGAGGTCAAAGGCACTATTCCAGGTCTTCTGGTCGTTATTGTTTATGCCATCCTTCAGGCGGGCATAATACATCTGGCGGGCGTAGAGCATATCCAGCATTTTAGCGTGATGACTCTGGGCCTCGGCGGGCACACCACCCGTATCTTTGAGCGTGCGTAACTGGTCTATAGTGCTTACAATACTCTTGAGAGTTTCGTCACAAGCCCGCACAAAACGTTCGCGATTGTTAGGATTGCGCCAGTTAGCAAAATTGATCTTGGCAGGAACATCGCCAGCAATAATCCTGAAATTTTCGATAGACTGGCTGACATTACCCCGGAGCGGCAAAACCTGGAGATAGTAGGTTTTAGCCGGGGTAGGAACTTCGACCTTTACGTCGCCCTTGTTCTTGAGAATCATCCCACCAAACACAAATCCGGCAATCGCCAGCACCAGAATGATTAATATCGGCCATTTGGCTTTGCTACGGATAAATTTGGTAAAAGTGGCAGCGGCAAAATCCAGTATATTAGCTACAACACCGGACAAGCCCACTTTTGGCCCATTCTGGCGGCGGATAACATTTGGTTCGTAGTAGGGGGAGTGGAGGCCCGAAGGAATATAGACAATCTTGGCGCAGAGGTCGCACTTCTGCACCCGGCCTTTACGCGCCAGGTCGTCGGAGCTGGCATGGTTGCAAGCCTTGCAAACAATCTGTCCCTTGTCGTAACCAGGCCAGGGCAAAGCCGAATCGGGCTTGCTTTTGACTTTGGTAACGTCTAAACCGCAGGCGGTACAACGTTTTAATCCACCCGGAAACGTGTTGCCACAACGCGGACAATCCTGGTCGGGCAGTTTACCCGGCAGGCGTATTGGTTCGTCGGCATCGTAAAGTTCTTCGGGTTGGTAGTAGTTATAGCGTCTAATAGTTCAAATCTCCATTACATCTTGAGCGGCACTTGGTAACTGCCAAAAAGTGCAGGCCGAGGATGTATTCATAACTTCCAGAGAGACTTTTTACTCTGAGCATTGTTTTGAGCGTTCAACATAAAGCTATAATATGACGGAACTAATACTTTGTCAAACAGTTATACCCAATTTTGGGCAGTTTTAAAAAAATTTAATAAAAGGCTTGACAGCATTTGAGAGCAATGCTATAGTTTTGTTGACAGTTTAATAGCGAGCCATACAAAGACTGTGATCAGAACGAGTAAGTTTGGAGGCGAGGCTTCAGAGAGTCCGGCAAGGTGTGAACGGACGCTGGCGCACAAACTGAATGGATCTGGGAGTTGCAAACCGAAAGCTTTTAGCGAGTAGGCTTTGCCGGAGTCCCACCGTTATGGGGGAGCGGGTATCGGCCTTTGGCCCGTACCTGATAAGGGGTTTTGCCGTGAGGCAAGCCCGAAGGAGGGTGGCAACACGCGAGTAATTTTTACTCCCGTCCCTTAATTAAGTAATTGGGATGTGGGGTTTTTTGTTTTATACGTTTTTAGGGAACAAACCTAACCCCCTTCCCTAGCAAGGAAGGGGGAAATCAAACAACCGATTTTAGATATTCGATTTTGGATTTTAGACTGACAACCGACCACCGATTGGAGAGGCCGATTATGCCGATATATATGCCAAGTCTGGAACAAGTTAAAGGGTTAGCGGGTAAGGGGAATATTACCCCGGTTTACCGCGAGATTTTTGCTGACCTGGAAACCCCCGTGTCGGCCTACCTGAAAGTTTGCCGGGACGAGCCGAACAGCTTTTTGCTGGAAAGCGTGGAGGGTGGCGAGCACTTGGCCCGCTACAGCTTTATGGGTTGCGAACCCTATCTGGTGCTGCGGCTGGATAAAGGGGTCGCCTACGCCCGCCAGAACGGTTATAAGCAAACTATCAGCTATACCGACCCTCTGGAAGTTATCAGCAGCCATCTACAGGCATATAAACTGGTCGAAATTCCTGAACTAACTAAAGAACTACCCCGTTTTTATGGGGGGGCGGTGGGCTATCTTAATTACGAGGCGGTGGGCTATTTTGAACGGCTGCCCAGCCCTGAAAAAGATAGCTTGAATGTGCCTGAAAGCATCTTTATTTTCACTGATACCGTGCTGGTTTTTGACCACCTGAAACGCCGCATCAAAATCGTTTCGCATGTCCACCTGGACGGTAGCGAGGCCGAAATCGAGAAGAGTTATGCCGAGGCAATAGTTAAAATTGAGAAACAAGTCGCTCGTCTGGAAGGGCCACTACCGCAGGAGCTTTTGCGGGGCAAAGTCGAGGGTTATAGCGATGGCCCGGTCAGCAGCAACGTCACCAAAGAAGAATATATGGCGCGGGTGGAGAAGGCCAAAGAATATATTCGGGCGGGGGATATTTTTCAGGTTGTGCCAAGTCAACGTCTTTCCCGTCCCACCAGTGCCAAATCCATCAACCTCTATCGAGCCTTGCGGGCGGTGAATCCTTCGCCTTATATGTATTATTTGCACTTTCAGGAGTTTGATATTATCGGGGCCTCGCCAGAATTATTGGTGCAGGTGGATAACGGGGTGGTCAGTACCCACCCGATTGCCGGGACACGCCGCCGGGGACTAACCGATGAGGAAGACCGCACCTTAGCCGAAGATTTGCGGCAGGATGAAAAAGAGGTCGCCGAGCATGTGATGCTGGTTGACCTGGGCCGCAACGATATTGGGCGAGTTAGCACTCCTGGCACGGTCAAGGTTAGCCAGTTTTTGGATGTAGAAAAATATTCTCATGTTATGCACCTGGTTTCGCACGTTGAGGGCAACTTGCGGAAGGATATGACCCCTTATGCCGCCTTACGAGCCTGTTTCCCGGCAGGGACGGTCAGTGGTGCGCCGAAAATCCGGGCAATGGAAATTATTGCCGAGCTTGAAACCGAGAAACGCGGCCCCTACGCCGGGGCGGTGGGCTATTTCAGCTATAGTGGCAATCTGGACACCGCCATCACCATCCGTACTATCGTCCTCAAGGACGGCGTTGCCAGTGTACAGGCGGGCGGGGGGGTGGTTGCCGATAGTGACCCCGCCACTGAGTATCAGGAGTCGCTTAACAAGGCACATGGCATGCTCAAGGCGTTGGACGAAGCAGAGAACTTAGGGTAAATAGACCTAACCCCCTAGCCCCCTTCCCTGAAGCGGAAGGGGGAGTTGGAAGGAGAATCAGATGATGTTGATGATAGATAATTACGACTCGTTTACCTATAACCTGGTGCAATATTTTGGCGAACTGGGTCAGGAAGTGCTGGTTAAACGCAACGATGCTATAACTTTAGCTGAGATTAAAGCGTTAAGGCCAGAACGGATTGTAGTATCACCGGGGCCGGGTGAACCCCGTGATGCCGGGATTAGCGAGGCGGTTATTCGGGAGTTTGGGCCAAGTCTGCCGATATTGGGGGTCTGTTTGGGACATCAGGCGTTAGGCGAGGTTTTTGGTGGCACAGTCGAACGCGCCCCCGAACTGATGCACGGCAAGGTCAGTTATATCAAACATAACGGTCAGGAGCTTTTTGCCGGGTTGCCACAGGGCTTCAAGGCTACCCGTTATCATTCGCTGGTGGTGCGCCGTAGTGACCTACCCGCCGAGCTGGATGTCACCGCCGAAACCGATAGCGGCCTGATTATGGGTCTCAAGCACCGCCGTTACCCAATCTATGGAGTGCAGTTTCACCCTGAAAGTATCCTGACCGAACATGGCAAAGATATGCTCAGGAATTTCCTGAATATCAAACAGGGCTAGGAGCGTTGTTGGTTATTAGTTGACCTAACCCCCTAACCCCCTTTCCTGATTCAGGGAAGGGGGAATAAAATTCTTAACTCGTTACGCGCTACTCGTTACTTAGAAATATTAAAAGGAAATTGAAATGAGCCAGTCTAAAGAAAAAAGCGTATTTAGTGGAATACAGCCTAGCGGCGATATGACCATCGGAAATTACCTGGGGGCGATTCGCAACTGGGTTTTGGAATATAACACGCCAGAGAGTATATATTGTATAGTAGATTTACACGCTATTACGGTGGCCCAAGACCCGGAAATTTTGCATCGTCGGGTGCGCGAATTAGCTAAAATATATATCGCGGCGGGGCTTGACCCCGAAAAAGCTTCAATCTTTATTCAATCGCACGTCCGGGAACATACCGAATTAGCCTGGATTTTTAACTGTATTACTCCATTGGGCTGGGCTAATCGCATGACTCAGTTCAAGGAAAAAAGTGCTGATAAAAAGGAACAATCCAGCGTGGGGCTATTGGCCTACCCGATGTTGATGGCGGCGGATATTTTGTTGTATCAGGTGGATGGCGTGCCAGTAGGCGAAGACCAGAAGCAGCATGTGGAGCTTACCCGCGATATTGCCGAGAAGTTCAACCGCGAGTATGGCAATACTTTCAAAGTACCAGAACCTTTTATTAAAGCGGAAGGGGCTCGCATTATGGCTCTGGACGAGCCAACCAAAAAGATGAGCAAAAGCGGTAGTGCGGCTAATGCGATTTATTTGCTGGACTCGCCCGACCTGATTAAGTCCCGGATTATGAAGGCTACTACCGATAGCGGACGGGAAATTCGCTTTAACCAAGAGCAGCCCGGCCTCTATAACCTGTTAACTATCTATCAGCTACTTGCGCCGGGCAACCTTACCCGTGAGCAGATTGAGGCCCAGTTTGAGGGGCAGGGCTATGGTGGCCTCAAGAAGGCTTTGGTTGAGGTGGTAGTCGAGGGGTTGCGGCCTTTGCGCGAGAAATATGACCAACTTTCGGCAGACCCGGCCTATATCGAGGAAATTCTGAAAAATGGGGCTGACCGCATCCGCCCCCGTGCCGAGCAGACCGTTAAGGACGTGAAACAAAAGATGGGCCTGGGATAGACCTAACCCCCTAGCCCCCTTCCGCTTTAGGGAAGGGGGAACAAAACAGACATATTAGCAAAGAGGGTCTGAACGATGATTAGAGAAGCAATAGTTAAGCTGGTGAATGGCGAGGCTCTCAGTCGGGAGGAGGCTGCCGCCACAATGGAAGAGATTATGACCGGGGAGGCCACCTCCGCTCAGGTTGGTAGCTTTCTAACGGCTTTGCGCCTCAAAGGGGAAACGGTTGACGAGATTACCGGGTTAGCCCAGGTAATGCGCGAAAAGGCTACCCCGGTGCATCTTCCCGCCTTGCAGGGTCGTCCGGTGGTAGATGTGGTGGGCACTGGCGGGGATGGGCATAATACTTTTAACATCAGTACCACTGCCGCTTTGGTAGTGGCGGGGGCGGGGGCGGTGGTTGCTAAACACGGTAATCGGGCCGCCAGCAGCAAGTGTGGCAGTGCCGATTTGTTAGAGGCGTTAGGGGTGAATATTAACCTGAAGCCCGAACAGGTTACGGCCTGTTTGCAAGAGGCGGGCATCGGCTTTATGTTTGCGGCTCTATTCCACCCCTCGATGAAATATGCCGGGCCAGTCCGTCGCGAGATTGGCATCCGCACTGTTTTTAATATCCTCGGTCCTCTTACTAATCCCGCCGGAGTAAAACGGCAGTTGGTGGGTGCGGCCAGCCCGGAGGTTGCGCCCAAGATGGCGGAAGCTCTGCAAAAGCTGGATTGTGAATATGCGTTGGTGGTGCATAGTGCCGATGGGTTGGACGAAATTAGTATCAGTGCCTCAACCTATGTTTATGAGGTTCGGCAGGATAGCCCGGTACGCAAACGTACCCTCCACCCCGAAGATTTTGGGGTCAAGCGAGCGGGGCCAGAAGCCTATCAGGGTGGCACGGTTGAGGAAAACCGGGTTATCAGCTTACGGGTGCTGGAGGCTGAGTTATGCCCCCAGCGCGATGTCGTTATTATGAATGCGGCGGCGGCTCTGGTAGCAGCTGGGTTAGCCGAGGATTTCCACCAGGGCGCGGAAGCGGCAGCCCTTTCGCTGGATAGCGGGGCGGCAATGCGTCGCTTGAAAGAGCTAATCCGGGTTAGCCAGAGTTTCGCGTAAACGGTTGTCAGTCGTCGGTTGTCGGTTGTCGGAAGAAAATCCAAAATCGGGAAGAATTCGTAGGGGCGGGGTCTCCCCGCCCGGTCAAAAGAATTAACAAGGGTAGATAGGATAAACAGGATATTTGGGGAAATTCGTAGGAGGTTGCTCCGTCAACCGATACTTGTCGCAGGACAGAGCCTGCTCCTACAAATACCGGGGAATATTGTGTAGGGGCGTGGTCTCCGCGCCCAATTCAGGAATTATACCGACAACTGACGACCGACAATCGACAACCAGGAGAAAATATTGGCTCAGGTAAAAGTGTACGGGGTAAAAGAAAATCTTAATCTGGTTAAGGCTGAACTGTCTGACCTGATTCATTCGTGCGTGGTGGACGCGCTGAAATTCCCGGTTAACAAAAAGGCGCACCGCTTCTTCCCGTTGGACAAAGCCGACTTTTATTACCCGGAAGGCCGTACCAATAATTACATTATAATAGAAATAAGTATGATGGAAGGGCGGACTGTCGAGACCAAGAAGCAGCTAATCCGCTTACTATTTCAGCGCATAAGTCAGGGCTTGGATTTTTCGGTGCAGGATATCGAGATAAACATTTCCGAAACCCCCAAACATAACTGGGGCTTCCGTGGCTCGGTGGGTGACGAACTGGAACTGAATTACAAGGTAGAAGTTTAACAACCTATTAGGGTGATGCTAGATTTAGAAAGTTGAACCACTAAGACACCAAGACACCAAGATTATTGAGGTTTTGAGGGTAGTAGTGACTTTAGTCGCTTCTTTAAAGTATTTGAATTCCTTTGGGTTCTTTGTGCCTTTGTGGTGAATAATTTATGAGTGATTTTCTTACCAAAATAATTGTACACAAACGGCTGGAAGTGGCCCGGATAATGGTCGCCGAACCTGTGGAGCTTTTGCGGGGGCGCAGCGAAGAGCTGCCTGACCCGTTGGATTTTGTGGCTGCCTTGCAATTACCGGGCAAAACAAACAAATTGGCTTTAATCGCCGAGATAAAAAAAGCCTCCCCTTCTAAAGGTTTGATTGCGCCCGATTTTGATGTGGAGAAAATAGCCAGAGCCTACGCCGAGGCCGGGGCAAACGTTATGTCGGTATTGACTGACGAGAAGTTTTTTCAGGGCCACCTGAGTTATATGCAGATGGCGAAAACGGCGGCGGGTGGCAAAATTCCGGTGCTGCGGAAGGATTTTATTATTGACGAATATCAGGTGATACAGGCGCGGGCGTATGGGGCGGATGCTATTTTGCTGATAATGGCGGCGTTGGATAATGTAACCGCCAAAAATCTGCTTGAACTGGCGACTGGATTAAACTTGAGAGTGCTGGTGGAGGTGCATAACGAGGAAGAATTGGAACGGGCGTTGGCGATTGGCGCACAGGTTATCGGTATCAACAACCGCAACCTACATACTTTTGAGGTTGACCTTAAAACCACCGAGCGACTGTTAGCAAAAATGCCCCAAAATATAATAACGGTTAGTGAAAGTGGCCTCGGCACCCGCCAGGATATAGTTTGGCTGCAAAGTCTGGGGGTAAAAGCTGCCCTGATTGGCGAAACTTTTATGCGAGCCGCCACCACCCCGCAGGGTCTTGATACTGCCGCTATCGGGCGCAAGATTTGGGAGATGTTTGGTGAATAACCCTCTCAAGGTGAAAATCTGTGGCCTGACCACCACCGAGGCGGTTCAGGTAGCCCACGAAGCCGGGGCTGGTTTCATCGGGATTGTGTTTTACCCGCCTAGCCCCCGTTTTGCTACCCCCGAAGTAGCAGCTAAAATAGTCGAATATGCCCACAGCCTGAATAATGGCCCAAAAGTAGTGGGGCTGTTTGTAAACGTGGGTTATGAGGGGTTGGCGAAAGCGGTGGAAGATTATAAGCTGGATTATTTACAACTGGCGGGGGACGAGAGTTTGGAGGATTGCCGGGTAGCGACTAACTTGTTACCTGTGATAAAATCAATCAGGATACCCCCTCAGTTGCTGGTAAACGCAGCTATCGAACTGGTAACACCCTTTGCCGAACTTAAAAATGTAACAGTATTGCTGGACTCGCACAAAAGCGGCATGTATGGCGGTACGGGCTTGCGGAGCGATTGGGCGATTGCTCAGGCGATTGCCAGCCGTTACCCCATTTTGTTGGCGGGTGGTTTAACTCCCGAAAATGTAGCAGAGGCGGTGGAAGCGGTAAGACCCTGGGGGGTGGATGTGTCCAGTGGGGTCGAGCAAGCCGGGCTGCCCGGTGTAAAAGAGCTCACTAAGATCAGGCAATTTGTAGTACAGGCGTTGCAGGTTAAGTTAGCATTCTGATGAAAGGACACCGATAATGAGTGACCCCTTTAAACCTGATTTAAGAGATATACCAGACAACCAGCCTTTTGTATGGGATGGCGACCTGGGCGGTAGATGGATTTTCCGACTTATTTTGGCCTTTGTGCCAGTGGCGGCTTTTGTCAGCATTATCTGGACTTTCGTGGCTTTTGAAAATGGAAGCATTCCCACCAACCTTGACCCCACCAAAGTTGAGTTAGGGATGCTTGACCCGCGCTTAGGTGATGCTCGCCGTTACTTAGTAGGCGCATTTATCTTTATAGCAGCTTCGTTGATTGAATGTGTTTTGTATCTGTTGTATGCAACATTTTATGTTAATGACCCTAGAAATTCTGGGTCAAATAGTTTGGGTCTACCACAGGGAACTGTACGGGTTTTCATCTTGATAATAGTAGTGCTTGCTTTGCTGCTATTTGCCCTGTTGCCCGGCTCATTGGGTGATAACAAGGCGGTTATTTTGTTGTTTGGTATTTTGTCTACCGTTGTTGGGTTTTATTATGGCTCGGCCAAAGACAAAGATGCCTCAAATGCGGTAGCGGCGGCTAACAAAGATGCTTCGGTGGCGGTGGCGGTAGCAAATAAAGCTGCTCTTAGCTCTAGTACGCCTGCCCCTGGCTCGGTAACGATAAACCCGCCAACTACTTCGGCAGTTTCTCAAACCTCCCCGGCGAGCAGCCTGACCCCCACTACTTTATCCAGTGGTGGTACTGCCCCAGCCCCGGCGGCTCCCAGCTCGTCGCTCACAACGGTAGTTTCAATGGCTCCTTCCTCCAGCACCACCGAAACAATTGTTACACCCCATGATGCTGACGCTCCCCCGGCTATCAGCTCTACTGCCGCGCCTGTTACCTCTGGCCCGCCGACCCTGAATTTTGCCTCAACCACCGGGCTAAAAGTTGGCGAACCCCTTACCGCAACCGTTACGGGTGGCCCAGCCCCGGAAAAAGCAAGCCTGATTGCTACTGGCGGCGGGCGGATGGTTATTCTGGATGGTACGGGGAGCGGCAACACCGTCACTTTCCCCAACACTGGCAACCTGTCAGCCGGAATGACCTATAAACTTTCTCTCAGTGGTTCGGGCCTGAAACTCGGCACGGATACAATTACCTTTGGAGCTTGAAGAACACTGGAGGGAAGGCTGAAAAATTAGTAGGAGCAGGCTCTGTCCTGCGATAACTATCGGCTGGCAGAGCAGCCTCCTACTAATTTCCCTCTAACGACTGACAATCGACAACCGACAAGAAAGCAGGAAATTATGACCCAATTGGCTGACAATAAGGCTACAGCCACCCACAACTACAATTGGCCGGACGCAACCGGGCATTACGGCCAGTTTGGTGGCAAGTACGCCCCTGAAACTCTGATGCCCGCCCTGACCGAGCTGGAAGAAGCGTTTGCGGCGGCCCAGGCTGACCCGTCTTTTGAGCAGGAACTAACTGCTCTCTCGGCGAATTTTATCGGGAGACCTACCCCACTTTATTTTGCCGCCGGGTTAACCGGAGAGTTGGGCGGGGCGCAGATTTACCTCAAGCGTGAGGATTTGGCCCACACCGGAGCCCATAAAATCAACAACGCGCTAGGACAGGGCTTGCTGGTCAAGCGGATGGGTAAAAAGCGGGTTATTGCCGAGACCGGGGCAGGTCAGCATGGAGTCGCTACCGCTACCGTCTGCGCCATGCTGGGGCTGGAATGTGTAGTTTATATGGGGGAGGTGGACATCCAGCGGCAAGCCCTGAACGTCTTTCGCATGAAGCTATTAGGGGCGGAGGTACGGAGCGTCAGCAGTGGCAGCAAAACCCTCAAGGACGCGATTAACGAAGCCATTCGCGATTGGGTAACAAACGTTAACACCACCCATTACCTTATCGGCTCGGCGGTGGGCATGCATCCCTATCCCTTAATGGTACGACAGTTTCAGTCGGTAATTGGTTCAGAGGCGCGGCGGCAGATTATCGCCCAAGCCGGACGTTTACCCGATTATGTGCTGGCCTGTGTGGGCGGCGGCTCTAATGCTATTGGCACATTTTATCCTTTTGTGGAAGATAAAGCCGTCAAGCTCATTGGGGTTGAGGCCGCAGGGAGTGGCGTGGAAAGTGGCAAGCACTCCGCTACGCTGGTGGCGGGTTCGGTGGGGGTATTACACGGCTCGAAATCCTACCTGTTGCAGGACGAAAATGGGCAGGTTATCGAAACCCACAGTATCAGCGCGGGCCTGGATTATCCCGGCGTTGGCCCGGAACACAGCCATTTGAAGGATTCGGGGCGGGCTGATTATGTGGCGATTACCGATGACGAGGCCCTGGAAGGTTTTAAGCTGCTGTGTCGCACCGAAGGGATAATTCCAGCCCTTGAGCCTTCCCACGCTTTGGGTTATCTGGCGAAACTTGCGCCTACCCTGCCCAAAGATAATATCATTGTGCTTAACCTATCGGGGCGCGGCGACAAGGATATTTTCACGGTGGCGGAGGCGTTTGGGGTGAAATTAGTTTAATGTTAATACTTTGTGATTTTGATGGCACTATCACCCTGTCCGATGTCACAAATCTTATCTGGGATCATTTTACTGGGCGGGGTTGGCGGGACGAGCTATTGCCACCCTATGCTAGAGGCGAAATTAGCCATCTGGATATTATGGTAACAGGTTTTAAGGCCGTTAGCACCCCCGAAGCCGAAATGCTGGCTTATGCCAAAGCTAATATTGCAATACGACCCGGCTTTGACGAACTTCGCGCTTTTTGCGCCGAAAAGGGTTGGCCTTTTTATGTGGTCAGTGGTGGAATTGATACCTATATCAAAGCCTTTTTGCCGCCTGAAATTCAGTTCTTTTCCTATCATGCGGAGTTGGATGGTTACTGGAAAGTAACCCTGCCGGGGGGGGTAACGCTGGCAGAAGGGCAGGATTTCAAGGTTTACGTGCTAGAGAAACTACGTCAGGAGCACCCCGGTATGGAGATGGTGTTTATTGGGGACGGGCGTAACGATTTGCCCGTCTCGTTGCATGCTGACCGGATTTTTGTGGTGAAAGATACGCGCCTGGGTCGGCTATTATCGGATAAGGGCATAGCTTTCACCGAATTTACTAATTTTGCGGAAGTGGTTGGGGGATTAAAATGAAGAAAGCAGTTACAACATTGTTAGGGTTGGGCACACTGGGGGTAGGAATCATCGGTTTAATTGTCCCTAACCTTCTGGCGAGAGCTTTGGGGGTAAAAGTAACCGAAAGCAGTCATTTATTAATGAGGGCAATTGGCATTCGGGATTTTGTGTTCGGTTTCAACATCTTGTACAACCGCAACCAGCCCAAACAGGCCGCCGGATGGGTGACGGGGCTAGGGGTGGTGGTGTTAGCCGACACCGCCGGACGACTGGCGATGGTGCAGAAATCCGGCCCTACCCCTGCTAAACTGGCTCAGGTTGGGCAATCGGCCCTTATCGCGCTGGCCTGTTTCTTTGTGGGACGGCGACTGGCCCGCGAGGATTTCCAGCAAGAGCAGGTTTATCAAAAAGAAAAAATAACCGAGTCAGGAACAGGTAATGAGCAGAATAGCTAAAACCTTCCAACAACTTAAAACCGAGGGGCGGGGCGCCTGTCTCCCCTACCTCACCATTGGCTACCCCGAACTGGATAGCACTGTGCCGTTGGCTCTGGCCTTGTTTGAGGCGGGGGCCGATATAATTGAGCTAGGTGTGCCTTTCAGTGACCCCCTGGCGGATGGCCCAACTATCCAGCATGCTAGTCATGTTGCGCTGGAAAATGGCGTAACCCGTCAGAAATGCTTTGAGGTTGCCCGTGCTATCCGCGCCCAGACCGATAACCCCCTGGTGTTTATGGGCTATTACAACCCGATTTTTTCCTATGGATTGGAACGTTATATCAAGGAGTGTGCCGAGGCTGGGATTGATGGGTTGATTGTGCCAGATTTGGCTCTGGAGGAAGCGGCGGAACTGTTGGCGGTATGTCAGCAATATGGTTTGGACTTGGTTCAGTTTGTCGCGCCCACCAGCACCGAAGACCGTATTCAAAAGGTGGCTGAACTCGCCACTGGTTTTATCTACTGTGTTTCTATTGCCGGGGTGACGGGGGCGCGGGGAACTTTGCCGGACTATTTGCCTGAATATATCAAGCGAGTCCGCCAGTATACTACTATCCCCCTGGTTATCGGTTTTGGTATTAGCAATCATGCCCTTTTTTCTCAGGCTACCGAGTTGGCGGATGGGGCGGCGGTTGGGGCGGCCTTGATTGACGCTATCGGCAAAGCGGCTCCTGGCAAGGCCGTTGAAGCTGCCGTTACTTTCTTGCGCGAGCTTCGGGGGGAAATCTAAGATCTAAAACCGGGAGAATTCGTAGGGGTGGTTCGTGAACCGCCCGGCATCGGAAACATTCGTAGGGGCGGGGTCTCCCCGCCCGGTCAGAAATATTCGCAAGGATAGGTATTGGGATACGCGGGACTAAAGCCACCGCGCTGAGAGAGCCTATATTTTTGACAGATTGGTTTAACTAAATAATAAACCCGAATGGTTGAAAAACAGGCTCTTTTAGCCCGGTGATTTATTACCGGGCAACCAGGTGGTTTAAGGAAATTTCTTACTCCTTAATTCTTGCTCCTGAAAAAAGCTATTGACAAAAACTATGGAAACGTGTGATAATTTCCAACAGTTGAATAAACACAAAGATGGTGAAAGAGACCTAGTAGCGCAGTCTGGTAACTCTCAGAGAGCGGTTGTAAGGTGCAAAACCGCAGCACGGACTGGTAGCGAATTTCCCTCTGGAGTCGGTGAGACAAAGCTTCAAAAGGCAAGTAATTTCATTCGGGTGCGCCCGTTAAAGCGACGGACTATTCAACCTGCTCGGTTAAATTTAACGGGTGGGCGCGTAGTTGGCGAGGCGGCGTTGGCGACAATGTTGCAAACTAAGGTGGTAACACGGGTAAGCTTGGCAGCTTCTCGTCCTTATGCTCTTGCTTTTGGCTCAGGGAAGTCGAAGGCAGTAACACACGGAGCAGGGCGGGAGGTTTTTTATTTGTCCGAAATCTCATCCCCCGATCTTTCAATAAATCGCTCCTCTTACTGCATTAACTACCCTAGCCACTGGCGTGGTTGGCGGGTTTAATATTTCCTGTCCAATGTTTGTATCGTTTTTCACATTCTAAACGTATATAACATGTAGCTCTTTAATTTAGAGAAGCTGCCGTGCAACTGTGTGACAAAGGAGGATTTAGCGATGATTGTAGTGATGAAAACCAGCGCAACGGAGCGCGATATACAGGACGTAATTAACCGAATCGAGGAACAGGGCTTAGTGGCGCACCCTATTTTTGGCAAGCAACGAACAGTGGTAGGCGTGGTGGGTTCATCATTCAGACAGGATTTAGCCGATATGTTATCAGCAATTCAGGAAGTAGAGACCGTAATTCCGGTGAGTAAAAAGTATAAATTAGCCAGCCGCGAGTTCAATCCGATATCAACCACCGTGCGAGTGGGTGATGTGGTGATAGGCGGCGATGAGGTAGTGGTGATGGCGGGGCCTTGCTCAGTGGAAAACGAGGAGCAGGTAATGCTTACCGCCCGTGCCGCCAAAGCCGCCGGAGCGCGTATCCTGCGAGGCGGGGCTTTCAAACCGCGCACTTCGCCCTATCAGTTCCGGGGTCTGGGCGAAGATGGCCTCAAAATTCTGGCGAACGCCCGCGCCGAAACTGGCCTGCCGATTATTACCGAGGTTCTGACTCCGGCGGATGTGGATTTGGTGGCCCAACACTCCGATATTCTGCAAATCGGGGCCCGCAACATGCAAAACTTTGTGCTGCTGGAAGAATGTGGGCGTTCCAACAAGCCTGTTTTATTAAAACGCGGTCTTTCGGCTACGATTGAGGAATGGTTGCTGGCGGCGGAATATATTCTGAATACGGGTAACAAACAGCTTATGTTGTGTGAACGGGGGATTCGGAGTTTCGACCCTGCCACTCGCAACGTTTTCGACCTGACCGCCGTGCCATTGGTCAAACGCCTGAGCCATCTCCCGGTTATCGCTGACCCTAGCCATTCGACGGGTAAATGGTATCTGGTTGAGCCAATGGCGATGGCGGCGGTAGCCTGTGGCGCGGATGGTTTGTTAATTGAAATCCATCCTAACCCTGACCACGCCCTCAGTGACGGGCCGCAATCCTTGACCTTGGAGAATTTTGCCAAGCTGATGCCCAAGCTGAGTGCAATCGCTCAGGCTACTTCCCGTTACGTTGGAGATAGCCTCACGGCAGTCAGTTAACAGTTGTCAGTTGTCGGTTGTATATCCAAAATCTAAAATCGGGAAGAAATTCGTAGGGGCGGTTCGTGAACCGCCCTTTTTATTCACATTTGTTTTAACATTCTGTCTATCCTGTCCATCCTTGTAAATATTCTTCTGACTTTTGGACTTTTGACCTTTAACTTTGGACTTCCCCCTAAACCTGCGCCCAACCCATCACGAACAGCTCGCGGGTAGTGAGGCGAGCGTTGGCTTTGCCAGGGGCAGAGATTTTTTCCAGCAACTCTTTTAGCTCGGTTGGGCTGAAACGGATTTTGAGAACCTGTCGGGTGCGCCCATCCTTGAATTGGCGATTTTGCAACTCTTGATTGGGTCTGCCGGGGAAGGGCGCATGTTCCAGAGCTAGAATCAGGCCACCTGGTTTCAGCACCCGCTTGACCTCGCTCAAAAAGCCCAGTGCGGAAGTTGCTGGCACATGCCCCAGCCAGAAGCCTAGTAATATCCCATCAAAGCTATTATTCGGGAAAGGCAGGGTGTAGGCATCGGCCCGAATCAGGCTGACCTTAGCCAGAAGCTCATCTTCCTCCAGCCGCAACCGAGCTTCGTTTAACATTGCTGCCGACCAATCCAGGGCGAAGGTCTGGGCTCCTTCGGGCAGGGTTTTGGCGATTTGGGCTGTCCACTTGCCCGTACCACAAGCTATATCCAGAACGCGAGTCCCGGAGTTATGGGGCAAACTGGCGGCAAAGCGCGTCACCTCCCGCCCTAACTCGCTGGCCTGCGCCAAAAACACCGAGTTAGAGGCCGGGTCGAAAAACTTCCCCCGGCGCGTCCAGTAGTCGTCATATTCCGGGGCGGTCTCGTCATAGTAAAGGCGCAGAGCCTCGTTCTGTTCATCTCGCATGGCTTAAAATTCCTTTCCTTACCCAAATTTTACCACAGGTCGGTTGTCGGTTGTCAGTTGTCGGTAAAAGAATTAACAAGGATGCACAGGATAGACAGGATGTTTCGAGCAAACTCGTAGGAGGCTGCTCCGTCAGCCGATGGTTGTCGCAGGACAGAGCCTGCTCCTACGAGTTCAACACAACCACCGTCCCCATTCTTATATCCTGCCAGTCTTGATTGATGCTTGGCGGGTCGGTAGCAGCCTAGACAACCCCTCACCCTAGCCCTCTCCCACAAGCGGGAGAGGGAACAAATCCGCCCTACGACTTTCCCTTTTTCTTTTCATCCTTCATCCTTCCTACTTCATCCTTGTTTCTAGCCGATTGATTCAAGCATTGATTCATTCGTGGTAAAATGAATCAACATAACATCGGGCTTAGGTTCAAAGATGGTGGTAAAAGTGGGCGAAAAAATCTAATGAATCAGAATAGATTCTAGTGATTCTAATAATTGACATAAATTCGTTATAAAAACCCCCTTTAACCCCTTTTCTCGTTTGACATAATGTGCTAGAATGTAACAAATATAGCCTTGCGTTAAAAGAGGGTAAACTAAAATGCAGAAAAGGATTGACGATTTCCTTAAATCCTTGACGGACGAAAAGGACTTTTCTGGCAACACTTTGGCGGCTTACAGCAACGACTTAACCCAGTTTCGGCAGTTTCTGCAACACGAAACCGTCGAAGATAACCTGGGGGATGGCACTAACCAAATCGAATACCACCTAGATACCAACGGAAATGAAAGTACACGGCGGGGTCGTGGAAAGAAGCGGCCTGCTTCAGCCGAAAAATCCGTTGAAAGTAATGGTCATTCTTTAAACGGGAACGGGACCAACGGCCATCACCTTGAAAATGGGTTTGGCCTGGAGCTAGAGGTAAACGAACTGATTAGCGCAGTAACGGGCGGTAGTGCTTTCAGCAGTGTGGGCCTTTCCAGTAGAGCGGTTTCGCCTACCGATTGGTCAGAAGTCGGAAAAGAAGACATAGTTAATTATATTCTCTTCCTGAAAGAGCGGTTATACGCTACTTCTACGGTTGCGCGCAAAATTGCAGCGGTTAAGTCATTCTTCCACTACCTTGCCAATAAGGCGGTAGTTGATTTTGACCCAACCGAAAATCTTGACTCGCCCAAGGTAAATAAATATTTGCCAAAGGCTATTACCGTCAAAGAGATTCAGTCGCTGCTAGAGCAACCTACCAAGCACCATAGTGCCGAAGCGGTGCGTGACCAGGCCATGTTAGGTTTATTATACGCTACCGGGATGCGGGTCAGCGAGTTAGTTTCGCTTGATTTGGAAGATGTAAGCCTGGAAATAGGCACGGTAAATTGTGCCGGAAAAGGCAACAAAACCCGGATTATTCCTATCCCGGCGGCCCAAAAAGCAGTTCTGGAAGTTTACCTTAACACTGCCCGTCAACAATTGGTGGGAAATAATGGTGAGGTCGCGATATTTGTAAATCATCGAGGGCATCGGCTTACACGTCAGGGCTTCTGGTTGATTTTGAAGGCTTATGCTGAGGAAGCGGGCATCTCCGACATTACTCCGCATACGCTGCGCCATAGTTTTGCGGCGCATATGCTAAGTGATGGGGAAAATTTACGGCGGGTGCAAGAGCTTCTGGGGCATGCCAGCATCAGCACCACCCAGATTTACACTCAACTTAACGCCAACAGCCAGCGCAATGACCCTAATCGCACCGTTAATATTAGTGGCAAAGAATTTTTAATCAACTCGCAGGTTGATGAAGCCCACCCCAGCACTTCCAAGCGCGGGCGTGGTCGCAAAAGTGCCGTGGCCGTCGGCAAATAATATATACCCATTTTTCCCATTGGTTGAGGAAAATGAAGTGGTATAATAAAATCCGAACTCAGTGTAGTTCGGATTTTTGAATCTGAAAGGATGTTTATGGGAATCAAAGAACAAATTCAGGCTGATATGGTAACGTCTATGAAGGGCGGCGATAAAGCCCGTACCGACGCAATCCGCCTGTTACGGGCTGCTATCCAGAAGTTTGACCAGGAGCGCGTCTCTAAAGAATATAGCAAACGCAAGGCCAGCCAAGCTGCCCACACCGCCGAGGACGAAAATGCTGAAAAAATCAGCCTACCCCCCGCCAGCGAGGAAGATTTGCTGGGCGTAATCGTCAAGGAAATCAAGCAACGCCGCGACTCGATTGAGCAATTCCAGAAGGGCGGACGACAGGATTTGGCTGACAAGGAAGAAAGTGAAATCCGTATTTTCGAGACCTACCTGCCCACGCAACTCAGTCGCGAGGAAATCGCTCAGGTTATTGCTGGCCTTATCGTGCGGGAGGGCAAGGATTTCCGCAAGATAATGCCCCTGGCCTCCAAAGAACTCAAGGGTAAGGCCGAAGGTAAAGTTATCAACGAGGTTGTTAAGGAACTGACGGCTTGAAAGTAAGGATGAAGGATGAAAAAGAAGGGATTTTGTAGGAGCAGGCTCTGTCCTGCAATGATTTGTCCTGCGAAAACCATCGGCTGACGGAGCAGCCTCCTACAATTATTACCAACTTTAGATATTGGCTTTAGATTTTAGATTTCAAGGGTAGTACAAAGATGAGCAACAAAACCAGAAATAAACGTATAGTTGGACTTTTACTGGCGTTAGTGTTAGGTGGTTTGGTGCTGGCGGCTTGTGGTGATGACCCGGCTCCTGGCCCAAAAAATCAGTATGTGCAAGGGGCGATTAACGCGGTTAATGGCGGTACCCCTTTGCCCTTCCCGACGGTTGACCCAGCTAAAATTCTGGACTTGAAGCTAATCCTTTTTAATGCCGATAAGCCCATTTATACCCTGCAAGTTGACCCTAAAACCGGGCGTAGAGTTACGGTAATTCAGTTTTTTGTGCTGAATACGGGCCTAACGACGGTTTATATCAGCTCTTGCGAAGGCACGGTTTTGCAGCGACAGGAAGGGGGGACCTGGGTAAATGTGGCGGCAGTGCGACCCTGTGGTAGCCAGCCCCAGGCCATCGCGATGGAGGCGGGTGGGCAATTTAACCTGAGTCTGGAGCTTGCCAAAGCCAAACCTTATCCCAACCAGAGTTTTGATATACCCGGCACTTATCGGCTGGTGGTCAATTTTAGCCCTACCTGCCCACCCGCCCGCAACGATTATGCTTCTTGTGTTGATAAAATCTGGCAAGCCTCCACCGAATTCCACCTTCAGCCCGTGCCGGACAGCGTTGCGGTTAATAGCACCTCCCCCACTCCTACGCCAGGGAAATAAAGGGAAAGGATGAAAATCTAAAATCGAATATCTAAAATTGGTAAAATTCGTAGGGGCGTGGTCTCCGCGCCCTGCATCGGGAATTCCTAGGGGTAGACCAATGTATCTACCCTGAACCAGAATAATTGTAGGAGTAGGCTCTGTCCTGCGATAACCATCGGCTGACGGAGCAGCCTCCTACGATTATCCCTGTCCTTCGACTTTTAACCTTTGTCCGACAACCGACAACTGACCACCGACAACCGTATAGAGGGGGAGATAATCGCCAGTGGGTGACGTTTGGGATACGCTATTAAAATTTTTTGAAAAAGGAACTGTTGGGAATCCCTTGTTAGACTTACTATTTCGCACTATTGAGGCTCTGGTTATACTGGCAATATTTATAATAGGAGGCCGAATTACCAAACGTTTCCTCAAACAAATCACTACCCGCACCAGTCATAACCCTAACCTGGGGGCGTTGGTTGGCAATCTGACTTACGTAATTTTTATTATTGTTGCAATCCTGTCCATTTTAACTATTTACACCGGGGCGGGCTTCCAATCGTTGCTGACCTTGCTGGGCATTATCAGTCTGGCAATCAGCCTCGCCTTTCAGGATATTCTCAAAAATCTCATAGCCGGCATGTATCTCCTGCTGGAACAGCCCTTCAAAATCGGCGACACCATCCGGGTAAAAGATGTGGAGGGGCAGGTCACCAGCATTGAAATTCGCACTACCAACATTAAAACCGAGGGGAATTTTCAGATAGTAATTCCCAACGGCATCGTTTTCAGCGAGATTGTTACCAACCACACCGCCTATCGCTCGCGGTTGGTGGCGGTAAAACTTATTCTACCGCCCGAATTGAGTATGAGCGAGGCCAGCGAAAAAATCAAGGAAACCTTGACCAATTTCCCCGGCGAGGATATTATTCAAAAGCCCCATTTTGCCATCTATTTAGAAAGTACCCTTGAGGGCAAAACCCATATTCGGGTGGAATTCTGGACATCCCGCCACGAGCATCGCCATGTTGGTTCAAAGGTAGCTCTAGCTCTCCGGGAAGCCTTGCCCCAGGTGGAAATCAGCGCGATTGGCTAAAAACCGCCCTATATAGATCTGCACGTTAACATCTAAATTTCTTGATTTGATTTTGAGGCTAAAAACCCTTCAAAATCTTTAGTTCTTTATACTCAGGTCTATAGTTAGCCAAACCCCCCTTCGTTAGTTATAATCAGGGGGTTATTTTATTGGGATAGGATTGCCAGGAGCAGAATTTGAAAATCGGGGTAATGGGCGGCACTTTCGACCCGCTTCATATTGGACATTTGATATTGGCTCAGGAAGCGGGCTACCAACTAAAATTGGATAAAATTCTGTTTATCCCGGCGGGAGACCCACCCCACAAACAAAATCAGCCCGTTACCCCCGCCTTTCACCGCCTGACAATGGCCCAACTTGCCACCGCCCAAAACCCCCTGTTTGAAGTATCCGATGTTGAAATAAAACGCCAGGGTCTTTCCTACACCGTGAATACTCTCGAAACTCTAAGCCAAATCTATGCTGAAACCGCTACCCTATACTTTATAATTGGAGCAGATGCTGCTGCCGAGCTACCAAACTGGTATCAGCCTCGACGGGTGATTGAGTTGGCGATACTGGCGGTGGTGGGGCGACCTGGCTATATCTTCCCCCTGGATAAATTGCAAGCCGCCCTGCCCGGTATTGAGCAACGGTTGGTGCGGGTGGATACCCCAATGATTGAGGTGGCGGCTCAGGAAATTCGGCAAAGGGTGCTGGAAGGTGCACCTATCCGCTACCTTGTGCCTCCCAGTGTTGAGGAATATATTCGGCGGGAAGGTCTTTATTTGCCCCCGCCAAGATAGGTTGTCAGTCGTCGGTTGTCGGTTATCGGCGAGAAGTAACGAGTCAGAAGTTAGAATTTCTGTAGGAGGCTGCTCCGTCAGCCGATGGTTATCGCAGGACAGAGCCTGCTCCTACAATAACTCCTCGATATCTTTCCGTGTTACTTTTTTTCCAACAACCAACAACCAATAACTAACAACCATTGAGAAGGAGAAGTACAATGAAATCAAATTATTTTAGGCAAACCACCCGGCGTTCGCTGGGGTTGTTGGCCTTAATTATAACGGGGCTACTGGCGGCCTGTGGTGATAGCCCCACCTCGACTGCTACTATAACTACCACAAGCGCGGCAAATACCACCATTGCAGCCACAACGAGTGCGACAAGCAGCAGCACTCTTACCACTACCGCCCCACCCACCACCAAAACCGCAACTACCACAACGACTGCGGCAACCAGTGCCCTTACCACTACCACCGGGGCAACCACCACTGCTGCGCCAAATCTGCCACCGCCACCTACCGCCACAGGTGCAGTTGCTCTACCAACAATTGGCAATAGTTTTCCGGCGGGACCCGCTCCTACTGCCGCCCCTCCGGCGGGTGGACTTGTTCAGGTTGAATTGCAAGTGCCAGACGAGTTCCGCAAAGGGGTTTTTGCTACTCCCCGCACCCTGACCGTGCCAAAAGGATTTTCGGTGAGTGTTTATGCCCAGTTACAAAATAGCCCCCGTTTTATGGCAACCAGCCCGGATGGAGTGGTTTTTGTCAGCGAAAATGGCGGCGGACGAGTGGTTATCCTCAAAGACAAGGGTAATAGTGCAGACAGAGTGATTTTTGCCGAGGGTTTGGACGGGCCTCACGGTCTGGCTTTTTATGAAGTAAACGGCACTACTTATCTTTATGTCGCCGAAAAAACGCGGGTTCTGCGTTTCCCTTATACTCCTGGTCAAACCCAGGCCAGCAAAAAAGAAACAATAGTTGCCAATATTCCCGGTGGTGGCAATCACGTTACTCGTACCGTTGTCTTTGGTAAAGATGGCAAAATGTATGTTTCAATCGGTAGCACCTGTAACGTTTGCGTCGAAAAAGACCCACGACGGGCCGCTATCGTCCAATATAACCCGGATGGCACGGGTGAGCATATTTATGCCCTCGGTTTGCGGAACGGGGTAGGATTAGCGATAAATCCAGTTACGGGCGAGCTTTGGGAAACCGAAAACAGCCGGGATAACATTGGTGATAACATGCCTCCCGAAGAAATTAATATTATCAAGGATGGAGGCAATTATGGCTGGCCCTACTGTATCAGCAACGGGGTATACGACAGTGATTTTGGGCAAAAGGATCAGGCGTTTTGCGATGTTACCATAAAACCAGCCTTGCCAATGCAAGCTCATAGTGCCCCCCTCGGTATCAGTTTTTACACGGGTAAGCAGTTCCCCGCAGGTTTTCAGAATGATGCTTTCGTAGGTTTTCATGGTTCATGGAATCGCACTGATAAAACTGGCTATAAGGTGGTGCGGATTCGAGTGCAGAATGGTCGCCCTGCCACCTACGAAGATTTTGTGACGGGCTGGTTGGTGAGTGGTAATGCCTGGGGTCGCCCGGTCATGCCAATGACCGCCCCCGATGGTAGTTTGCTCATCACCGACGACTCAAATAACGCCGTTTACAAAGTCAGCTATACGGGAGGGTAGAAGAAAGGATGAAGTAGGAAGGATGAAGGATGAAAAATGCAGGGGATAGGGGCAATCTAGAATCGAATATCCAAAATCCAAAATTGGGGAATTTTTGTAGGGGCGGTTCGTGAACCGCCTGCCTTGTATCTGGAATAGTCTAAAATCAGGGGAAATTCGTAGGGGCGTGGTCTCCGCTCCCTATTCAGGAATTTTGAATTTTCCTACCACCTAAATGTTGAGGGCTGATAGCTGACAGCTTTTCCAACTTTCGACCTTTGACTTTCGACCAACAATGGAGATATTACCTTGACAGTTACCAACAATTCCGGGGTGCGGGCGGTGCTGCTCGATTTGGGCGACACCCTGATTCACGGCAACTTTACCGCCGGGGATAGCCAGCAGGTCTGGGAGGAAATTTATACTACCCTGATTAACCCTCATAACGACCCAGCTTTGCCTACCCTGCCTTATCTGCGTCATTGTATGGATGAAAAGGTTCGGAAGGTAATGGCGGCAACTTGGGCCTTGAAGACCGAGGAAGAACAAAACCTGCCGGAGCTATTTATGAGCGCGTTTGAGGCGGCGGGGTTAAAGGAAAATCTTAGCGTGGAGTTTGCCCATCAGGTTATCGCGGCGGAACAGCGTCTGCTCTATGACCGCATTGTAGAGGTTGGGCCAACCGTTTTTTCGACACTAGAAGAACTACGGCGGCGGGGCTATGTGCTGGGGTTGGTTTCTAACTTTTGCAATATTACCGAAGTGGTTTACGATAATCTGAACCGCCTGGGTTTGCTAGAGCCTTTTCATCAAACAATATTATCGTGTGAAGTGGGCTGGCGCAAACCGTCGCCCCATATCTACCGGGCGATTTGCCAAAAGTTAGCACTCGAGCCCGCCGCCTGTCTTTTTGTGGGAGACCGCTTGATTGAGGATGTGCGTGGGCCGCAAGCTTTTGGCATGAAAGCGGTGCTGACTCAGGAATATCGAGTGGAAGAACCCACCCCTGAAATTCAACCCCAGGCGGTTATCAAACGCTTGTCGGAACTATTGGAATTGCCCGACAATTTGTTATAATTATTGCAAAGTTAGTATGGCTGCCAAAAGGGGCTAGATTCCTCGGAAGAATTTTACAAAGGAGTATGAATATGGCGAAAAGTGCGAATGACGTGGTAATTGTCAGTGGGGTACGTACCCCGATTGGCAAGTTTGGTGGGGCGTTAGCGGAGGTAGCGGCGGGCAATCTAGGGGCGGTAGCCATTACCGAAGCCCTGCGCCGGGCCGACCTCAAGCCCGAAGCGGTCAGCGAAGTGATTATGGGTAACGTTTTACAGGCCGGACAGGGCATGAATCCGGCTCGTCAGGCTAGTTTACGGGCGGGTGTACCGACTGCCTCCCCATCTATGACGATTAATATGGTTTGCGGTAGCGGTTTGCGGGCGGTGATGCTGGCGGCTCAGGCTATCAAGTCTGGTGACTCGGATGTGGTGGTAGCGGGCGGTATGGAAAATATGAGTGCCTCGCCCTACCTGCTCCAGAAGGCCCGTAACGGCTATCGGATGGGCAACGGTGAGCTGATAGACTCGATGATAAACGATGGTCTGTGGGACGTTTTCGAGAACTACCATATGGGCATCACCGCCGAGAACGTGGCGAAAGAGTACGATGTTTCTCGCGAAGACCAGGACGAATTTGCCGCTCGCAGCCAGCAACGAGCCTCTGCTGCTATCGTAGCGGGTCATTTTAAAGCTGAAATTGTTCCGGTGGAAATCAAGGTTAAGGGCAAAAGCACCTTTGTAGATACCGACGAAGGCCCGCGCCCCGACACTACCGCCGAAAAACTGGCCGCTCTCAAACCCGCCTTCCAGCCCAACGGTGGCACTGTCACCGCCGGAAACGCCAGTGGTATCAACGACGGAGCGGCGGCCCTGGTGGTGATGAGCCGCGCTTGTGCCGAAGAACTCGGCCTGAAACCACTTGCTACCATTCGCAGCTATGCCACTGCCGGGGTTGAGCCGCGCATTATGGGGATTGGCCCGATTCCTGCCAGCAAGAAGGCTCTTGAAAAAGCTGGTCTTACTACCTCTGACGTTGAGTTAGTCGAAGCTAACGAGGCTTTTGCAGCGCAGTCCTGTGCTGTCGCCAAAGGGCTGAATTTCAGTGGCGATATTGTTAACGTCAGTGGCGGGGCTATCGCGCTAGGCCATCCTATCGGGGCCAGTGGGGCGCGGGTGCTGGTCACTTTAATCTATGGACTGCAACGCCTGAACAAATCCCTCGGTCTGGCGACCCTCTGCATCGGCGGCGGTCAGGGTGTGGCTCTGATTGTCGAGCGAGATTAAGTGGTTGTCGGTGGTCGGTAGTCAGTTGTCGGTAAAAATAGGGACGGGTCATAATGGCTCGTTCCTTGATTTATTATAAATATATGACCAAAGAGAAAATGCCTTACAAAATTATTCAGGAAATGGTTAATGAGCGTCAAACTTTGCCTGACGACATGATTATCGCTGAGTTGGCTTCACTAACCGTTTTACCTGATGAGGACGATCCTATCTGGAATGACGATGAAATTTGGAGTGAGCGATTATACCCTTATTTAGCATCGGCAGAAATTGCTTCAACTCGTAAATTGAAATCGACTGTTCTTCTTCTTCTCGAACGGGCCTGTTATGGAGACCCCGGCGAAACAATGCGTGGGTTAAGTACCTATATTGAGGCAATTGCAGATGGTGATTGGGAGTGGCTTACAGAACAATGTATCGAAGCAGCAAAAAGTCCCCACCCTGGCTCTCGCTTATGGGCAGTTAGTGAATTACGAAAGTTAGATAACCCTCGTAGTTTGCCTACACTTATTGAAGCTTTTTATGATAATGCTCAGTTAGTACGAGAAGAAGCTTTTTTTGCTATCAGGAGATTATGTCGGAATTATGAAGGTGCCGATGCAGAACGAGTCAGGAATCTTGCAAAGACAGCATTAAATACGTATCTTAGTGAGGAACATGCAGTCAAAGATTTGGAAATGGCGAGAGAAACTCTTGATGAAATTGGAAATTAGGTCATGGAGTAGGTATTATGCTTAAAAGTATTGAAGGGATTTATCGTGATGGCAAGATTGAATTATCCGAAATACCTTCCGATATAGATGGTGAAATCCGGGTTATTGTAACGTTTCTAAATTCTAGCCCTATAAACTTGCAAGACCGAAATATAGATCAGGAACAGGCTGCCGATTTACGAGCCAGCCTAGCAACTTTTGCCGAAGATTGGGACAGCCCGGAAATGGATAACTATAATAACTATGATGCCGCTTATTTTGAAATGGCACAGGATGAAGAAAACGAGGCCGAAGCTTTAGCGTGGATAGAAGCCACTCTTGAAGATATGTTAGCCGAGGTAAATCAAGAAAATATTCATGAGGAAACCGATACTGGCCCGGCGGTTGGTAAGGAAATCTGGTAAAAAATAACCTATGAGTCAGGAACGCACCGAGTTAGCCGATATTTTGACCGAAGGGCTGGACGTAATTATCTCAGGATTTAACCCTTCAATGGTCTCGTGGAACAAAGGCTACCATTACGCCAACCCCGTCAACAATTTCTATCGTCTATTGTTTCAGGCTGGCTTTACCCCACGCCTGCTCAAACCTGAAGAAGATGTAACCCTGCCTCAGTATGGCATCGGCCTCACCAACTTTGTAGTCAACATCCCCTCCGCCAACGAATCGGCAGTCCCCGCCTCGGTCTATCGGGCTGGACGAATCGCTCTGGAAGAAAAAGTGACGCGCTATCAGCCCAAAATCGTCAGCTTCAATGGTCTGAAACTTTATTCCTATTACTTTGGTAAAAAGCTACCTGATTTTGGTTTGCAAACCGAAACCATCGCGGGTTGCCCGCTCTTTGTTACGCCCAGCAGTAGTGGGGCGGCCAATATGTATTTCGAGCGTCGTCGTGAGCTTTACACTGAGTTGAAACAGTTGGTTGACAGGTTATAGAAAATACCCCCTTCTAGCAAAGAAGGAGGCAATGTAGTTTGTCATTGAAAATTTGTAAAAGACGCTGACTAACTCCTCAATTTTTTACCGACAACTGACGACCGGCCACCGACAACTTCTCTACTTACCCCGTTTGTCGAACTCGATCAGGGCGTAGGCGTTATGATTGTGGATACTCTCTTCGTTATCGCTCTCCACCGTGAACCAATCAATCCGGGGGTCGTCCAGCAAAAGCTGCGTCACATCCCGTACCACATCTTCCACAAATTTGGGGTTCTCATAGCCCTTCTCGGTCACATACTTCTCGTCAACCCGCTTGATTAACGAATATACTTCGCAGCTACCACACTGCTCTACCAGACCAATCAGGTCTTCCAACCAGACGAGATCGTTGGCCCGCACCTTCACTGTCACCCAACTTCGCTGATTGTGAGCCCCATAATCGCTAATCTCTTTGGAGCAAGGACAAACCGTCGTAACAGGCACTTTCACCGTCAGCACCAAATCGGTCTCGCCGTTGGCGGTTTGTCTGCCGGAAAATCCAGCCTTATATTCCACCAAACTCCTGATACGGCTAACAGGGGCTGCTTTCGACAGGAAATAGGGGAACGAAACCTCAAAAAAAGCCTCGTCAGTCCCGATTTTATTACGCATTTTTGCCATAATATTATCTATATTAGCCGGGTCAATCGCTTCGCCATCCTCGTTCAAAATCGCCACAAAACGACTAAGGTGGGTACCCTTGAATTCCTTAGCCAGGGCCACGTACATACTCACGTCACCAACGGTGTGCTGTACCCCATTATCCCGCGTTGTAACCGTGATGGGGAAACGAATGTCCTTAATACCTACTTTGTTGATGGCGATGTTTCGTTTGTCGGGCGTACTCTGAATATCAGGTAACGTCCGGCTGTCTAAATCGAGCATTATTTTGTTTCCTTCCTATAAATCAAATTTTGACAACCGCCTCGTCATCGGCGAGAACAAAGCCCTGAAAACACCGAACCGTTTTGCAGTTGCTTGACCAACCATTTCTTTTAAATACGGTTGGCCTATTTATGTGGGCAATTTTTATGCCAATGTTTAAATACGCTTTTTCACCAAAAAGGTTGTTTTGGCTTTTAGTGTAGTAAAAATTAACACAAGTCGGCACACACCCCCTTAATTCTAGTCTAATCCGAAAAGTATCGCAATGGCAGGTTGTGGAAATTCATTCTATCTACCCGGAATTATAATGGCAGAAGCAAGAATAAAGGAGTAAGAGTAAAGAAGAATTAATCCCCCTTCCCTATAAAGGAAGGGGACTAGGGGGTTAGGTCAACCGACAACTGTTTAGGCTGCTTTTTGGGCTTCGCTAGTCCAGCTGGTAAAATTACTTTTTACTAACTTAGCTTCCGAGGAACCCTGTTGAAAGGCTAGCACCAACGAAGTAGGAACGGCCCAGATTGACCCGACCAGCAAACCTATCAGGGCGTAATCCAGCCCTCGACTTACCACCCCGCCAGCCAGTTCCACCACTGAAACGTTCGGGGCAGCCTTTACCAGACCGTTCAGCAAATAAGTCCCAAACAGACAACCCGCCCACACCCCGAACCCAACCAGGGCAAAATATAGCGGGGCGATAGCCGCCCATTTCAAAGCACTAAAATTATGGTTGAGTGCGTAGTTGGTGTAATAGCGGGTGGCTTGCGCACCAATTAAAATCGTAAGGACTGCCGCCACTGCCGTTCCGGTCTGGCTAAAACTGCCGTTCAGGAACAGATAAACTGAGGTTATCGCCACTGCTAGTAAAGCGAAGCTGGTTAAATTTTTGTGTCCCGTGTTACCCATAATCTTACCCATCACTTAATTTTTTTTCAAACTCTCGTCGTTAACATAAACGCTCTTACTTAATGATTTTAGCAAATCAACCTTACAATTTAATATGAATAAAGTCATATATCGGCAAAACAGGACTAAAGGTTTTTTTAATATAGGAGATTCAGAAGGAGCTTGCCTATTACTTTGGTAATAGCCTAAAGCCAGTCTAATGACTTTCACCTTGCTTTATGGCGGAAATTGAATTATTATCGTTTTGTTATATAGCGTCTGGTTTGGGGTCAGGGAAGTATATCGTCTCGCGGTGGGGTTGGAAAGCCAATCACAAGCGCGGACTGACAACGGTTTGACGGAAAATGGTGGCTTAATGTTTTGTATCAAGTGCGGTAAGGAAAACCCGGAAAAGGCTAAAATATGTTATTACTGTGGCGCGTTGCTGGTAAATCAGCGACCTAACCCGGAAGCTGTTCCGGCTAAGGCCGAGGCCGAGATTAAGGCTGAGAAACCCGCCATTGAAACTCCGCCGCCCGCCGAGGTGCCTGCCCCGCCACCGCCGTTTACCCCGCCTAACTATGGAACGTCGCCCCCTAATAATAATCCCTGGCAAGCTTTCGGACAGTCTGGGCAGCAACCTCCCTACAATAATAATCCCTGGCCGGGTTTCGGCCAACGGGGACAGTCGCCCTATGGCATGCCGCCGAACTTTGGTAGTCCGTACCCGCCCCGTGTGCCGGTTGCGCCCAATGGTACGCCCTATATGGTGATTGAAAATCCTACCCGCTTTTATGGCTATAACAACAAAGAGGGCAAACAGGTCTACGCAGCCCTTGCCAATGTTACGGTGCGGTTTGCGGGGGCGGCTATTGATACCTTCCTGATGACTTTACCGCTATTATTTCTTGCACCCCTGGTTTATAGTTTGCTGGTTCCCGGTCAGGTGGCTCTTACTGACCAGTTTCCCGTTGATAACCCGGATGTTTTAGCCGCTTCCAATATCCTGGGCTTGATTTTTGGCCTTTATTATTTTCTCTACACGGTATTTATGACCGCGCGGTTTGGACAAACGCTGGGCCATCGCATTATGGGTATCAAGGTTATGAAGCTGGATGGCTCCTCGCCCGACCTGAAAACCGCCTTTGTGCGTAACCTGTTTGGCTTTAGCTGGACAGTCTCAAGCCTGTTAGGTACGACGGGTATCACCGCTTTTGCCTTTCTGGGCCTAATTCTGGAATTTATGGTGTTGATTGGCTTTACTGCCGCCATTGGAAATCCCCGCAAGCAGGGTTGGCACGATAAATTGGCTGAAACCATAGTGGTTCATAAATTTGAGCTGGTCAAAGACACTAATTTTTAAAGATTACCCATGAATTGCCCAAATTGCGGAAAAACCAATCTAGCCGAGGCCCGTTTTTGTTACAGTTGCGGCTATTCTTTCCCCTATGTCGCGGCTGAGCCTGTTCCTGCCTCCGTGCCTGAAGCTGTGCCAGCTTTGGTACAAACTCCGTCCGCCCTGCCATCTTACCCGGCTTACAACAATTACCAGCCCCAACCGAATTATGCCCAACCCAACTACTACGCCGCTCCTGGTTATACCGCCTTTTTAGCCTTTCATCCTTTAGCGCAAGGGGCGCAGGGTCTATCGCCGGAGGTCTGGAACGCTCCCCAGGATTATTATAGCTATGTTAATCAGGAGGGTCGTCTGGTATTAGCCCGCAAAGCTGATTTCTCCCGCCGCCTGATTGCCGGGTTAGGCGATTACGTGTTGGCCTCCATTCCGGGCTGGGTGGCGGTTATTAACTATGTCAATTCCAATCCTGCAATTAACTTGGCTTCGCAAAGGGCTAATAGTTTATCAAATAATCTAACAAGCACTTTAATATTTGGGTCGGGGGCATGGTGGGTTTCGCTAATAGCTCTGATTTTTTTCTACGGTTATTTCCTGATTATAACCGCCACTACCGGGCACACTCTGTTCAAATTTATTTTCGGCATTAAGGTTATCCGCTATGACGGGCAACGTCCCGACCTGTTAACGGCTTTTCTGCGGCAATGCCTGGGCTATTGTCTGAGCCTGGGGGTGCTTTTTCTGGGGTTGCTGTGGGCGGCCTGGGACCCCAAGCGGCAGGGTTGGCACGATAAACTGGCGCGTACCTACGTGGTCAACAAAAACGAGCTAATCGAAGGCCGCGACTTCACCCTATCCTAAATTCGGGGGATTGGGGTTAGGGTCGGAAATTATTCCTCATATCCTGTCCATCCTTGTGAATCAAAAAGGGCGGTTCACGAACCGCCCCTACGAATTTCCCTCCGACCACCGACAACTGACTTCAGACAACCGCTTACATCTGCTTGAGTTGGTCTTTGGCCTCTTTGTGGCCCATCTCTGCCGCTTTGGTCAGGTCAGATTTGGCGGCACGTTTATCCTTCTTGGCGATATAGGTCAGGGCCCGCCAGTAATAATGTCCAGCGTTTTGGGGTTCAAGCTGAATCGCGCTGGTCAGGTCGGCAATCGCCTTATTCAAATCCTTTTTGTGGCTAAAACTGATACTACGGGAGTAGAAATAGTTAGCCTTGGCGGGGTCAAGTTGGACGGCCCGACTATAATCGCCGATGGCCTGTTCATAATCGCCCTTCTGGTTATAGGCCGCGCCCCGGCGGTAATAATAGTCGGCCTTGTTCGACTCAAGCTGCACCGCCCAGGTATATTCGGCAATCGCTTTATCAAATTCGCCCTTCAGATAATAGCTTCCACCCTGCTCAATATGGCGGGCTGCCCGGATTTGCACCGCCCGGTTATAATCGGCACTGGCGCGGGCCTGGTCGCCCCGTTGCTGGTAAAGTTTGCTGCGCTCCAATAGATAATCGGCATTTTGAGGGTCAAGCTGGATGGCACTACCGAAATCCGCTAGGGTGCGCTCGATATTACCCTGCCAGAGGTAGCTTTTGCCCCGCTCCCAAAAGTAAGTTCCTTTACTAGAGTCAAACTGGATGGCCTGATTTAGTTGACGGACGGCCTCCTCATAATTTCCCTGTTTATTCTGCAAAACCGCCAGTTCTTTATACGCCGCCGCTACCCGGTTGAGCGTGATTTGGTGTTTCATGTCCAGCTCAAAAATCTGGTTGCCAATTTCAATCGCGGCTTTCCAGTCCAGCCGTAACTCGGCCTGCCCCATCTGTTTGCCCAAATCGCTGATTTGCTGGGCCTTCTGCCGCCGTTCCTCCTCGGCCTCCTCCGTATCCATCTTCTCAATTTCGGAGCGGGCCATTGGATAGCCCATGTCCAGACTTTGCATAAAATCGGCGCGGGCGGCAGGGCGGTCAATCGCCCCCTTGAAGCTCAAGGCTCGGTAAAAATAATATTCGGCTCGGTCTGGCTCGAAGTCAATCGCCTCGGTGAAATCATTCACCGCCTGTTTGTAATCGCGTTTGTAATAATAGCTGAGGCCGCGCCAGTAATTGGAATAGAGTTTGGTGGGGTCAAGATTGATAGCGACGTTAAAATCAAGAATGGCCCGGTCATAATCGTGCTGGTCGTAATAACATTTGCCTCGTCGGTTGAAGTAGGTGGCCTCACGGTCATCTAGTTCAATTGCCCGGTTATAAGCCTGAATAGCCCGCCCATATTCGCTACTTGACCACAAGTCGGCTCCCCGCATATGATAAGCCATCGCCAATTTGATGCGGGTGGGGCGGTGATCTTTATCCAGCTTTACAATTCGCTCCCCAAGCTCAATTACTCGTTCCCACTCCTGGCGAGCCTCAAATTGGCTCAAGCGGCCAAAAAGGTCGGCGACCTGTTGGGAGGTCTGTTTTTCCTCGGCGGTCTGAGTTGTTACCTTGCTAACCGGGAGTTGGGGATCAAGCTCTTTTGTACCTGCACGGGGAGTTTCGTTCCTGACCACTGAATTAACGCCGTTAGCAGTGTCCAGCACTGACCTAAAGCGGCGGTAAAAATCCCCCGCCCGCCGAAAGCGATGCCCCGGCTCTTTCGCCATTGCCTGGGCCATAATTTCATCCAGAGCCGGGGGGTATTTCAGGTTAGGGGCGCGTTTGCTCAGGGTAGGAACCATTTCGTGGGTATGCTGGTAGGCCAGGGCGGAGGTGTTGCCTTGAAAAGGGGTTTGCCCGGTTATCATCTGGTAGGTTAGCACTCCTAGCGCATAAACATCACTGACTTTGCCCGCCTGTCCCTGCCACTGTTCAGGGGCCATATAAAGGGGCGTGCCACTGGCTTCGGTATCTACCATCGTTGAAGAACTGGTGCTGGAAAGAGCCGAGGCCAAACCAAAGTCGGCCAGCATCACCTGACCTCGTTTGTTAATTAAAATATTGGCAGGTTTGATGTCACGATGAATCAAGCCCTGCGAATGGGCCTCGTCCAGCGCATCCGCAATTTGTTGCAGATAGCTGGAGACTTCTTCTAGTGGTAGAGCCTGTGCCGCTTTTTTGGGGTCGGGCCTAATCTTTTTTTCCAGGGAGCCACTATCCGCCAAATCGGTCACAATATAAGCTAAATCCTGATTGACCTCAAAATCAATCACCCTGAGAATGTTTGGATGACTAAAACGGGCTAAGGTGCTGGCCTCGCGCTTGACCTCCTCGCGCACACTCTGGTCTTCCAGCAGGTCGCCCCGTAATAATTTAAGGGCGACCCGGCGGGGCGGGTCAAACTTGGTATCCTCAGCCTCGTAAACCTCACCAAACGTGCCTTTACCCAAAGATTGAACTAGATTATAACGATTGCCAATGACGCGCCTTTGCATTTGGAAAATACCTTTGCAATTTAGGGAATATTCTGCGATGTTTTTGCCTATTATAGCACGCCTCTCCAAAGATTTTACTTTAAATTCTACTTTGTAGCTTGGAATTCGCCCATTTTTGCCTTAAAGTGGAGAAGGAGTCAGAATTCAGGAGTCAGGAGTCAGAATAAAGAATTTCGTAGGAGCAGGCTCTGTCCTACGATGCTCGGCTGACGGAGCATCCTCCTACAATTTTCCCGATTTTAGATTTTTGGATTTCCAACCAATAACCAACAACCAATAACTACCAACGGAGGAAAAAATGAGCGATTCTAATCAACCACCCCTCGGCAACTACGAACGGGGTATTGAAACCATGCATAAGCTCTGGGGCGAGCAACTGACCGAGCAGATGCGGACTATCTGGAAGGCCGCTAACCCAGACGTGGAGCGTTATATCACCGGGATTGCCCTCGGCGAAATCTGGTCACGCCCGGTTTTAGACCTCAAGACCCGTAGCCTGATTTGTCTGGCGGCCTCGGTGGCTCTGGAGCGAGAAGCCCAGACCCGGCTGCATACGCATGGGGCTTTAACCAGTGGGGCTAGTGTCGAAGAAATCCACGAAACCATTATTCAGTTGATGATTTATGCCAGCTTTCCGGCAGCCTGGCAGGCGATGGTAACGGCTAACAAGGTGATTGCGGAGTTTCAGGCGGCCAATAACCCACCCGACGCATAAAAAAAAGCCTGATTGGGAAACCAGGCTCTGTTCGCTGATATTGCTGGGTTTGAAGCAGAAAAAGCTAAGATGTGAAGGTATATTTATTCCATTTATGCGCCAGGGCTGCTTGCCAGAGGCGCTGTTGAGCCGGGGAAATCTCTGCTCCTGTGTTATTATAGGCTAATATAGCTTTAAAACTAGCGAAAATGGTATGGAACTGATACCCTACGAAAGTAGGGTTTCTAGCGAACTTTGCCTGAAAGGAATACAGTTGTGACATTATTTTCTACTGAACCAAAAATTTCTAATAGCCATTTTTCGGCGTTAATCGCTCAACACCTGGACGTGGACGGGATGCTACACTGTTTGCAAGAACTAATAAAAATTCCCAGCGTGACGGGAAGTGCCGCCGAAAGTCAGGCCCAGCACTGGTTTGCGGCGCGGCTGGAAGAAAGTAATTTCCAGGCTGACCTCTGGCAAATTGACTTGGCGGCGGTCAAGGCTCACCCCGACTTTCCCGGCCTGGAAGCCCCTCGCAGCGAAGCCTGGGGTTTGGTAGGGAGTTGGGGCGGCGAGGCTGGCCCGACGCTGGTGCTAAACGGTCATATTGATGTGGTTCCGGCAGGGGATTTGCAGCAGTGGCAAGCTGGCGATGCCTTTAGTGGGCGAATAGCGGACGGGCGACTTTATGGGCGGGGAGCTTGTGACATGAAGGCCGGACTGGTGGCGAACCTCTATGCCGTTAAAGCCTTGCAAGCCGCCGGAATTAAACTTAAAGGCAAAGTGCTACTGGAAAGTGTGGTAGGGGAGGAGGATGGCGGACTCGGCACGTTCGCCACGCTGTTGCGCGGTTATCGGGGCGAGGCAGCGATTATTACCGAACCCACCGAAATGGAGCTTATTCCAGCCTGTGCGGGGGCTTTAACCTTCCGCCTGACGCTGAGCGGGTTATCGGCTCACGCCAGTATGCGGCGCGAAGGGGTTAGTGCTATCGAGAAGTTCTGGCTAATCTGGGAGGCTCTGGAGAAGCTGGAGGCCCGCCGTAATCAGCCTGGTCACCCGTTGATGGCTCGCTTTGAGTTGCCCTACCCCCTCAGCATTGGCACTTTGCAAGCGGGCAACTGGCCCAGCAGCGTGCCCGACCAGCTTTCCGCCGAGGGTCGGCTGGGGGTAGCGTTAGGCGAAGCCCCGGAACAGGCCCGCCGCGAGCTTGAGGAAACGCTGACCGAAGTTTGTCGCAACGATAGCTGGTTGCGCGACCACCCGGTGGCGGTAGACTGGTTTGGTGGGCAGTTCGCGAGTGGACATATCCCGGTTGAGCATCCGCTAGTGGGTTTGGTTAGCACCACCCACCACCGTTTGCATGGCAATCTTCCGGCGGTGCATGGCGCACCCTACGGTAGCGACCTGCGCTTGATGACCGGGCTAGGTGGTGTTCCAACCCTGCATTATGGCCCTGGCAGTGCTAAACAGGCTCACGCCCCCAACGAATATGTACCGATTTCGGAGTTAATTAGCACTGCCCAAACCCTGGCTCTAGTGATTTTAGAGTTTTGTGGTGCGGACGAAATGTAGCTCCTGGAAACGTTGGCGCATTTTCAAGGTGTCGGGTTTTACGCTGGTAGGTGGCTCGTTCTGCACTAGCACCCGGCAAATCAGGCGGGCTAGTTCTGGCATATCTTCTGGCTGCATGCCCCACCGGGTAATTTCCTGCGTGCCAATCCGCAAGCCATTGAAGTCACCGGGGACGGGCGGCAGGGGTAGGCCGATGCCGCTGGTCAGAATATTAGCTTTTTCCAGATGGCGGGAGGCGGTAGTGCCTCCACCATAGGGCGCGGCCTGTATCGCCACATGATGCGACATAGTAAAAATGTTGGGGCTACGTCCGGGGGCGGCCTGTACCGAGCAACCCCCCTCGGCTAACTCCTGCGCCAGCCGTTGAGCGTTGGCGATGCAGGTGCGGGCGTATTCCAGGCCAAATTCTAGGATGTCGGCGGCGGCTAATAGCAAAGCGGCAGTGCGGCTGAGGTCGAAGTTAGCGGTCAGGCCGGGATAGGCAATTTTATCCAGCTTTTGGGCTAGTTCCGTCGAGTTGGTTAGCACCAACCCACCAGCCGGGCCGCCAAAAGATTTGTAGGTTGAGCAGGTTATCAGGTGCGCCCCTTCCGCCAAAGGTTGCTGGAACTCTCCACCTGCGATTATCCCCGACAGATGGGCGGCATCAAACATCAGGTACGCCCCTACCTCGTCAGCAATCTTTCGCGCATCTCTAACTGGATATGGGAACAGGGCCAGACTACCACCCAGGATTATCAGTTTCGGCTGGATTCTTTTGGCCTCTTGCTCCAACGCTGCTAAATCCACCGCCATCCGCTCCCCATCAAATGGCACATCATGCACATTCAGGCCGTACAGCCCTGCCGCGCCCTCACTGTGATGAGTGACGTGTCCGGCGGCAGAGTCAGATAGGGCCATAATGAGGTCGCCCGACTGGGTGCAGGCCATATAAGCGTAGAGGTTTGCCAGCGACCCCCTCCCTACCCGAAACTCCACATACTCACACTTGAAGATTTTGCGGATAATTTCTACCGTCATAATCTCAAGCTGTTCGGCATATGCCAGCCCGGTTTCGTATTTGTCGCCGGGATAACCCAGGCTAGGGCGACTTCCTACACTGGCGGACTGAAAGCGGGCTGCTCTGGGGTTCATAATGTTCGTCCCGGCGTAGAGGCTAATACACTCTCTGTCCATATAGCGTTCGTGGGCCTCTAGCAGTTTTTCCGCTTCTACCTCAAAGTCCCCCGGCGCAAAGGCTCGGTAGCGGGTAGCATATTCCTCGTAAAATTGTGCCACCGTCGAAGGTAGCCAGGGCCGTTTTGCCTCGTCGTTGCTCATACTTTCTTCTTTCACAGGCTAAAAATGTATTTTGGTTAAATTATAACTTACCGCGATATTTTTCGTTGTAAGATTTATAGACCCTGAATTTTCGTGTTATTATTAGAGTGTGCGAATAAACAGGTTAAGGTGTATCGAAGGGGTTGTTTTATGACCATTGACAACGAAAGAATGCTTGAGTCGTTTCGCTTAAAAAATTTCAAAGCCGTTGTGGATAGTGGAGAGGTGAAACTAACCCCCCTGACCGCTTTTATTGGTAATAATGGTGCAGGCAAAAGCAGCCTGATTGAAGGGTTGGAATTACTTAGTTCTATTGGTTTATATGGGTTAAGTCAATCCATGAAAAATATTGGCGGACTTCATAATATTTGGAATCAGGCAGTACCACATTTGACGGAAAAAAACCGACCTAAAGATGAACAACCTTATCTGACAAACCCTTTAAGTTGGGAATTGAAAGGTAAGGTATTTGGTGGGACTTTTACAACCTTTGTAGAAATTGCTAGTGAACCGGGTGAAACAGGTCTTTTTATAAAAGAAAAAAGTTACATTGAAGATTTAAGAGACTCCTATGTTATGCAGAGGACTCGAACTGAAGACGTACTTATTGAAGAAATAACAGATTTCGGTAATAAAAGAACTAGCTCGGTAAATGTTGATGTAGAAAAGCTTACTCAACATCAAAACATACTAGAATTTATAAAATCTTGGAAAGTTATATCCTTAAACCCTGAAAAAATGAAATATCCAATTTTATCAACTTCATCTGAATTGACGAAGGAAGGTAGTAACATTGGTCAATACCTTTTTGATATTCGCAAAATTGATCCAGGTGTGATTGATGGGATTTTAGAAACGTTGCAATATATACTTCCTTATATTAGCGATTTAACCCCAAGCCGTGCAAATGAGGCTAAAAGCTATTATTTGCAGTTAAGTGAGGGTAATTTCAAGCTGCCGGGTGTGCTACTATCAAGTGGTACGCTACGGTTGATAGCTCTTTTAGCTTTATTACGTCACCCCCGCCCTGCCCCTTTAATTGTGATTGAAGAAATTGAGAACGGTTTAGACCCTCGTACTATTAATCTGATAGTTTCTGAAATTAGAAATTTGATTGAGTC
>Ga0209512_1000977_pt1 | contig 39071 bp, 35 predicted proteins | sample frozenSSSSmetaG_FD_184142 | JGI IMG/M metagenome (GOLD analysis project Ga0209512, IMG submission 184142) | Glacier valley bacterial and archeal communities from Borup Fiord, Nunavut, Canada, to study Microbial Dark Matter (Phase II) -... | ecosystem: Environmental > Aquatic > Freshwater > Ice >...
GGCAACCAGTAATGACCATCGTCACTAAAAGATCATGTGTCCTTTATTTTTGATTTTGTCCTGTGCAATCTCCATCACGAGCTGAACGCCACTGATATTTTTTATCGTGTCCATAAGCTGTTGAAAAAAAGCTTCGTTTACAAAATCGCCCTTTAATAAATATAAAAAATCAAGGTGCCTGAATTCAGGGAGTAAGTATTCCCCGTCGAACTGGTTGTTGTATAAATAATGGACAAGTGAGGTGGTGGGTTCACAATATTCAAACACGGCAAAATAGTAATCACGCTTTTTGCGCTTGAGCTGTATCTCAATATCATTATTATTTCGCAGATCCATGGTCAGCAACTGGTTCAGCTGCCAGCAAAGCTGGTAATCTTTTACGGGTGCAACAATGCCTGCCAGGCGTGTTTCCCTGAAAAAATCTTCCGCCAGTTCATCTATGTCGAGTTTTAATTTCATGGATCCTTAAAACGTTTATGGCTGCAATGCTTTGTTTCACGGCAGGCAACCCTTTATTTTCAATCATATCCAGGTGGATCGAATAATTTACCTTCTGCAAATTAATGGCAGGATGATCGTTAAAATATTTAATTCCATTGGCGTCTTTCCTTTCACCGGAATATATTATGAAGAGATAATTCAAAGATCTGTACTGCCTGCTTTTTAACAGCCTGGAAAGTTCGAGTAGCGCGGCTACGTCTTTTTCTTCATCCAGGTGCGCCATAGTAATCACCGTACTGTCGGCCTTATTGTCCGAATACCCAATGACATTGTATCCATTACGGATCCTGTCTTTCATTTCAACGTTTAACCTGATATCCATGGAAGAAGATCCTTTTGCCAGGTATTTCTGTACTGCGGATTTAGTGATATACAGCACTGGGATACTTGCCTTTCCGGCAGTATCCATACTATTATAAACCAGGTCGCTAATGGAGGATGCATTAAAAATGATTAGCGCTGTTGCTCCTTTTGCTGCGGCACGCGTTGCTTTTTTACTGATTAGCACAGAGGTATCCCTGGCTTTTGTCCCCGGCTCTTTATCGAGCAGCTCTTTCAGATCCGCGAACCAGGGTACTCCGTTCTCAGCAAGGTCCATGGCCACCGAAGCTTCTGCTTTTTTGCTTGCGCTAAAGGCAAAGGGAAAATAATCTGCATGAAGGACCAGCTCTTTTCCATTGATTGATAAATGAGACACGGCAGCGATTTCCCTGCCATCCGGGATATTAAATTTTTGTAACCAGGAACTGCTGTCGCCCATTGGTTTGTAGCCGGTCTTTTTAAATTGCCCGATTATGTATTCTTCTGCCTGCGACACTCCTTCCTGGCTGGCCATACGGCTTTTAAGACTTTCGTCAGAAAGGTAATTGATATGTGACTGGAAGTTTTCTGCAATGATCCTGTCCGCTTTTTTTAAATTTTGAGAGAAAGCTGGAAAAGTAATTATCAGGAAGAATAGAATAAATAGTCTGAGGGGCTTCTTCATAAATAGTATTAATACAATCAGCGTTCCAAAGCTCGCATTTTTTCCTTTACTTTTGCAGATTGTCCAATTTTAAGCAACAGAATGGCTTTACCACACCTTATCAAATATGTTTACACAAATGGAACTGACGAAGTAATTCGCCGCGGCAAAAAGATCCATGCGAACGGGTATGTTGAGCTGGCAGATTACGATGAATTACTCGATTCCGTGTCGTTCAGGGTAAAAGATGACAGTTATAGTACTTATTATCGTGTCAGCATTCAAAAATTCAAGGACCCAAAAACCTTGTCTGTTCGCTGCACTTGCCCATATAACCTTGGTGATATCTGCCGCCATGAAGCCGCTGCACTTATCCAGCTGCAGGAAATGCTGGACAAAAACCAGCTAAAGGCAGAAAAGATAGATTACGATCAGCGCCACACGGTAGTGAAAATGAAGATCATTGACCTGAAAACGCTCAGGTTGTTGTGTTCCCCCGAAACTTATATGGCGGCGGAAAGCTGGCTGCGCACCGGCAAGGCAGATATTTTTTATGCGAAAGATGAAATGGTGCAGGCTACGGTAGAGATTGAAGGCACATCATACAAAGTGGTCATCCGCAAAAATGAAGAAAGGAATTTTGATACCAGCTGTGATTATGAAGACAGCAGGCATCCGCTGGGCCTTCCGAAAGTGATCGTGTTGCTTCAGCTGCTAAATACCAAAGGGCCTTATTATTTTGATAGCATCCGCAACTGGGACAAAGAAAAAAATAAACTTTTAGAGTTATACGGCTACTCTTTAACTGACGACCTCAAAGGAAAATTTGAGTTTACTTATAAAGATGGCAAACCATTTCTTCGGGTGCTCGACACCAGCATTCAAAGAATTACTCCACAGGAGCTTTCCCGTTCCAGGTCACCGGCAGTTACTGTTGAAACTGCTCCGGCAGCCGATCAGGAACCCGAACTGGAACACCCAGCCGGTCCTGCCCAACGACTTGGGATCGTTTTTAATTTTAACACCAATGCTTACCCCAATTTTGTAGTTGAAGCGGTATCGGGTGAACCCAAAGATGATTATGTTTCTTATGCGGGAAAAGTATCCAAACTTGACCTGGGGAAATTCATCAGTACGGATCTGTTCCAGGAAAGCGACAAGCAATTAATTCCATCAATAAGAAAATTGCAGGATACGGAGATCACTAAATATTTAAATAGGAATTCTCCATTCAGCGGTATCTGGGAAAATATCATTCATAATGAAGATGATGCATTGCCGGAAGAGACCAAAGCACTGATCATAGAATATATTCATCCCAAACTAAAAAAACTTTTGCTTGATGTTGCTGAAAATCCTTTCGTTTTTCAGCTCAGTGATAAAAAAGTATTTAAAACCAATAACCTGCGTTCTGTAGGAATCGTTACCGATCCCATCACGCCGTATTTTAAAGTGCTGAAAACGGGTAACGAATATGTTATGGAGTGCTGGGTAAAATTAAACGGGCATAACGCGCCGGTAACGGCCAACAGCGCCGACACCAGCCTTTTATTTTTCTACAACGATAATTTATACCTCTGGCAGAAAGCAGAAGATGTGATACTTGCAGATAAATTTCTTGCCAAAGGAAAACTGACTTTCAATGAAGATGAATGGCCGGCGGAACTGAAAAACTTTGTTCTTCCGATGACCAAGGATTACCATATTGATTTTGATCCTTCACTCATCAGCGAAATTAAAGACGGCGATCCTGAAAAACGTGTAGTGCTCCAGGAAAAAGGCGATTACCTGGTATTTCAGCCAATGTTTTCTTACAAGGGTTTCGAAACAAAGGCCGGCGGGAAAGATGACCTGGTGATACCTTCCGGTGATAAGGTGATGATCGTTCACAGGGCAAAAGATAAAGAGGCTGCATTTATAGAAAAACTCGAGTTGCTGCACTCAAATTTCATCCGCCCGGAAGGCGGCCAGCAACTGGCGCTGAAAGGAAATGATGTGCTGAAGAATAACTGGTTCTTTCTTTTTGTCGATGCCATGAAGGAAATGAAAGTGCCGGTGTATGGATACGAGGCGCTTAAAAATTTCCGTTTCAATACTGCCAAACCACAGACAAAGATTCATATCAGCAGCAATACCGACTGGTTCGATGCGCGGGTGGATATTGTTTTCGGCGACCAGAAAGTTACCATCGCAGATGTTAAGAAAGCATTGGCTAACAGGCAGCAGTTTGTTCCGCTGACCGATGGCACCCTCGGAATTCTTCCCGAAGAATGGATAAAAAAATATTCCTTGCTATTCCGGATCGGCGAAGGAAAATCTGACCAGTTAAGGCTCTCCAAGTACCACATGAGCGTGATCGATGAATTGTACGATGAAAGAAATGAAGAAGAGCTGGTGGTGCAGCTGGAAGAAAAGTATGATCAGCTACGATTGTTCAATAAGATCAGGGAAATTCCGGTTCCCGAACACCTTAAGAACATACTGCGTCCTTACCAGGAGCATGGCTTTCACTGGATAAATTATTTACAGGAAATAGGATGGGGGGGAATCCTGGCCGATGACATGGGACTGGGCAAGACCGTCCAGGCATTATCCTTCCTGCATTATTACCGGCACCATTTCGGAAAACTAAATGCACTTGTCGTTTGCCCGACAACGCTGATGTTTAACTGGGAAAATGAAATTAAAAAATTTACGCCTTCACTGACTTACCATATTCACCATGGCGCCGACAGAGTGAAAAGTAAGGATATGTTCAAAGAGAATGATGTTATCATCACTACTTACGGAACATTAAGAAGCGATATCAAACTGCTGGTGGATATTCCCCTTGACTATGTGGTGCTTGATGAGTCGCAGGCCATCAAGAACCCGGCAAGCAAAGTGACCAAGGCCGCCGGACTGCTCAAATCGAAGAATCGGCTGTGCATGAGCGGTACGCCTTTACAAAATAATACTTTCGACATATTCGCGCAGATGAACTTTCTTAATCCCGGCATGCTGGGAAGTATTGAATTTTTCCGTCAGGAATTTTCCATCCCTATCGATAAGTTTGGTGAGCCTGAAAGAAAAGACCATCTCCGTAAAATATTATACCCTTTTATTTTAAGAAGAACAAAAGAACAGGTCGCGAAAGATCTTCCGGATAAAACAGAGACCATTCTTTATTGCGAAATGGACGAAGAACAGCGAAACATTTATGAGGCGTATAAAAATGATTTCAGGGATAAGATCCTGGGCACCATCGAAACACAGGGTATTAATCGTTCACAACTTACTATTCTGCAGGGCCTGATGAAGCTCAGGCAGATCTGCGACTCCCCGGCTATCCTCAATGAGTCCGAAAAATTTCCTAACCATAGCATCAAACTGGAGGAAATAGGCCGGGAGATATCAGAAAACATCAGTAATCATAAAGCACTGATTTTTTCACAGTTTCTTGGAATGCTGGCGCTGATCAGGGCAAAACTTAAGGAACTGGAAGTGGACTATGAATATTTTGATGGCAGCACTTCTGCCATTGACAGGGAAAAGGCTATACAGCGGTTCCAGAACGATGAGAACTGCAGGGTATTTCTGATCTCACTAAAAGCGGGTGGAGTGGGGTTGAACCTGACAGCAGCTGATTATGTGTACATTGTGGATCCATGGTGGAACCCTGCTGTCGAACAACAAGCCATTGACCGGACACACCGGATAGGGCAGACAAAAAATATATTCGCTTACAGGATGATCTGTAAGGATACCATTGAAGATAAAATTCTTCAGTTGCAGGATAAAAAGAGAGTTTTAGCCAGGGATCTTATCACTGATGACGAAGGATTTGTAAAGACCCTGACTAAAGCAGATGTAGAGTATCTCTTTAGTTAATGTATTCTTCTTTTCAGGAGAGAATGATTGATGGGAGAATCACCGATCATTATAACCGTCCAGACACTTTTTAATAATCTTTTTACACCTGTCGCCGGACGGTAATGGTCACGGCAGATCTTGGTGTGATTTATATCGTAATACATGGACTTCTTTTCCATTGCTGATAAATTTTTCTAAGTTTTTAATGGGGTGTATCGCTAATAACGCAGAGCATTGTGGATTTATTGTGTAAAAGATACGTAGTAATTTTGCTATTAGTTTGTTAAAGGTTTTCTATACTTTTAATCAAATCCCGTAATATGAAAAGCCTGACTCTGACCCTCATGCTTGCGCTCCCTGCCATAATTTTTTCGCAAGGCGTTTTTACTAATCAGGCAAGCGCTGCGCTCCAGAAAGTAATAGGCGACTATCCCAATCATTTTAAAAACATACAGGGCGATGTTGTAAATACAGAGGCTCAGAGCACAGACTATACTTCTAAAGTATTACTGCCCGGAGCTTTAAGCGCGGTGGTAACCCGATACAGCACTACAAATGATAAGAATAATATTTATACCTGGAAATGTCTGCTCAGCCAGTCGGAAGACTTTGATTTAATATCAAAAAAATATAAAGAGTTGTATAACCAGCTAAAGAACAGCATTATTAAAATTGATGGGCAAAAGCCTTTTATTCTGAATGGAGTGTATGAAGCACCAACGGAAGAAAGGAAATTTACGATAACGGATTTTTATCTCCTGCCATCAACAGGGGATATGAAAAAACTTAAAGTGGAATTAACGCTCGAATTTTATATCACCGAATGGAAAATGGCCATTTCAGTCTATGATCAGAAAGAAGAAGACTCCTTTGTGATGGAATAGAACACCTCATCAATATTCTTTTTTAAGTTTTCATATTCGGTAAAGCCCCTGGCGACCAAATAGAATTTAGATTCATCCGTCTGAATAAAAACAGTCGGAAAACCAGTAACTTTTAATTGTTTTACCAGCGCGAATTCATAAGCCGCTTTTTCTTTGTATGCAGGATCTTTTAATTTTTCATAAAATGCCGGTGGGAGAATATTGTACCTCTCTAATAAATTCCGGTATGCTTCATCATCTGTAAGATCCCTTCCTTCAAAATGTAAAGCGTACTGAAGATCGCCCGCGAACTGCACCTGTAATTCCGGATGGTATTCTTTAAAGATGCACATCGCTATAGCCGGCTTGGTTGAATCCGGAAACCAGTCGCTTTTATCGGGATTAAAAATATGCCAGATATAATCTTCTCCGAACCTGATACCCGTACGGCTTTCAACGCCCTTGTATGCTTTTGAAATATAAGTGGCAGTAACACTTATGGGCGTAGGTTCTTCCGGCATTACCATTCCTCCTGAAAGCGTTTCAAAACCGAATTTGTCTTTATATTCCTCCGCAATTCTTTTAATCACCGGGCTGAATCCATAACACCAGCCGCAATAAGCATCGTAACAATAAATTACCAGTGGTTGCATAATTATCTTTTAATGTGCTTCCAGCCAGTTAACTCCTCCACCTATTTGTGCTTCTACCGGAACATTATTTGGCAGTGGCAGGGCCATGCGCATACAATCCAGTATAACCGGCTTTATTATTTCAGCCTCATCTATAGTAGCGTCAAATACCAGTTCATCATGCACCTGCAGTACCATTTTTGATTTAAAGTTTCTGGCCTTGAATTCATGGTGTATTTTAATCATCGCCATTTTTATCATGTCTGCCGCAGTTCCCTGAATCGGCGAATTAATAGCATTTCTTTCGGCATAACTCCTTACGGTAAAATTATTGGAGTTTATGTCTTTCAGCCAGCGTTTCCTGCCCATCAGGGTTTTGACATATCCATGCTCGCGCGCATAGTTTACCGAAGCGTCCATGTATGTTTGAATGCTGCTGAACTGCCTTTTATAATTATCGATGATATCTTTTGCCTCGCTTCTGCTGATGCCCAGATTATCTGCAAGTCCGAAAGCGCCCTGGCCGTAAATAATCCCGAAGTTTACACTTTTGGCTTTGTAACGCATTTCTTTTGTCACAGCCGATTCTTCAATGCCGTATACTTTGGCTGCGGTGGCGCTGTGAATATCACGGTGCTGCTGAAAAGCCTCGCACATAGCGGGATCGCCGCTGATAGCGGCCACGATGCGCAGTTCGATCTGCGAATAATCCGCGGATAAAAGTACATGGTCCTTATCCCTGGGAATGAATGCCTTCCTGATCTCGCGTCCACGTTCGCTCCGAATGGGAATATTCTGTAGGTTGGGATTGTTGCTGGCCAGCCTGCCTGTTACCGCAACGGCCTGCGCGTAAGTGGTGTGTACGCGCCCGGTTTTTTTATTGATCAGGAGCGGCAGTGCATCGACATATGTTGATTTTAATTTTGTCAGTTGGCGGTAAGCGAGAATATCATCAACGATCTGGTTATTATGCGCCAGTTTCAGCAGCACATCTTCGCCAGTAGCGTATTGGCCGGATTTCGTTTTTTTTGCCTTTGGGTCGAGCTTTAATTTTTCAAATAATACCTCCCCTAACTGTTTCGGGGAAGAAAGATTAAAGCGTACGCCGGCCTGACCGTAAACCCTTTCTTCACTGAGTTTTGCTTCTCTTTCCAGCTCCACGGAATAATCATTTAAAAAACCTGTATCTACCGTAATTCCTTCAAACTCCATCTCGGCCAGCACCTTAACCAGTGGGTTTTCTACTTCAATGAATATCTGTTCCACTTCTTTTGCCTGAAGCAGAGGGGTAAAAGCATGCTTAAGCTGAAGCGTGATGTCTGCATCTTCAACAGCGTAATCTTTTATTTTATCCAGCGCCACATCGCGCATGTTCCCCTGGTTCTTTCCTTTTTTCCCTATGAGATCTTCTATCGGTACTGGCTCATAACCCAGATATTGCGCGCTGAGCAGATCCATACTGCGTTTGCCCTCGGGATCTATTACATAGTGCGCAAGCATGGTATCGAATATATTTCCTTTCAGTTCATAGCCATACCACTTTATGACAAGCATATCGTATTTGAGGTTATGCCCCACCCAAATGATAAAGGGATTTTCGAATAATGGTTCAAAAAATCCCAGCAGTCTTTTAGTTTCTTCCCGATCCTGGTGGGGCAATGGCACATACCATCCCTGGCCCTCGTCAATGGAAAAGCTGAGGCCCACCAGTTCGCAGTCATTGGCGTCTATGCAGGTTGTTTCGGTATCAAAGCAGACTTCGTTTTTTTCATTTAAGGTTTCTACAAGCGCCATGATGGCTTCATCGGTTTGCACGGCTATATAGTCATGGATAGTGTTGGTTATATTCTGAGTGGGCTGGATAACGGCCACCAGCTGTTCTTCTGCAGCATTATCGGGAACGTTGCTTTCCACCACGTTTCCAAAGAGGTCGGTCTGCACGCCTTCCGGAATTACCCTGTCGATTATTCCTTTGGGTACGGCAGTGGTAAGATCTTCGCCGAATACCCTGCGTCCCAGGGTCTTGAATTCAAGTTCATTGAACACTTCGCGCAATGCGTTCTTATTGCATTGTTTTATTTTGAAATCTTCTTCATGAAATTCTACCGGCGCATTGGTGATAATCGTAGCCAGTTTTTTGCTCATCACCGCAAGATCCCTTCCCTTTCTTATTTTTTCTCCTAATGCCCCTTTGATGCCATCTGCATTTTGGAGCACGTTTTCGAGCGTTCCAAATTCCGCTAAAAGCTTAGCGGCCGTTTTTTCACCTACTCCCGGAATACCGGGAATATTATCTACCGCATCACCCATCAGTCCAAGGATATCTATCACCTGGCTAACGTCTTTGATGCCCCATTTGTCACATACATTCTCCCTGTTAAGGATCTCTGCATCGCTTCCCTGGTATCCTGGTTTATAGATGAAGACTTTATCATTAACCAGTTGTCCGAAGTCTTTATCGGGAGTTACCATAAATACATCATAGCCGGCTTTGGATGCCTGGATGCTGAGTGTGCCGATCACGTCGTCCGCTTCGTATCCGTCAGATTCGATGACAGGAATGCAGAATCCCTGGATTATCCGTTTGATATCAGGAATGGCGGAAAGGATGTCTTCCGGCGCTTCCTGGCGGTTTGCCTTATAATCGGCAAAGTCTATATGCCGTTCGGTTGGGGCGTGTGTGTCGAAGCAGACTGCCATGTGAGTCGGCTGCTGGTTGTTGATGAGATCTATTAACGTATTGGTGAACCCGAACTGGGCATTTGTATTGCGGCCGCCGGATGTCATGCGCGGGTTTCGGATCAGTGCGTAATAAGCACGGAACACCAGCGCCATTGCATCCAGCAGGAAAAGTTTTTTAGCAGCCATTTTGTAAATATAAAACTCTATTATGGAACCGGATCTTCTCCATGGCCGCCCCAGGGATGGCAACGGGCAATTCTTCTGGAAGAGAGCCAAAGGCCCTTAACAGGACCATATTTTTTAAAAGCCTCCAACGCATAATGCGAACAGGTAGGCGTAAACCGGCAGGAGGGTCCCAATACCGGTGAAATGATCCACTGGTACAGTTTTATCAATACGATAAATGGGAGGCTCAGTATCTTTAAAATAATATTCATTAAAGTACAATCCGGCTAAGTTGCTGAAAGTTTTTTTACAAGCAGTTCCAGTGCAACGGCCATTTTTTCTTTAATCAGCAGGTACTCCGGAATTTCTTTGCCTGTGTAAATAAAAAAAACAGAAAGTCGCCCGTTTTTGTTTTCTGTTAAAGCCAGCAGGGGATGCTTCTGTGTACGGTAACATTCCCGCATCAGTCGCTTGATACGGTTGCGGTCGGTTGCCTTTTTAAATTTTTTGCTGCTGACACTAAATCCTGCCTGCAAAGAACCGGGCTCTTCTGCCAAAGAAAGATAAAGCACCCTGAACGGGGAAGAGGATATGACCTTGCCTTCCTTAAACAATTGCCCGATAAGTTTCCGGCTTTTCAGCCGTTCATTTTTGCCAAGTGTGTTTGATGTTGGGATAGTAAGTTTTATGTCAATTTACATAAACAAAATTAGCCCCGATACAAGGGCTAATAAATAAATTATCTATCTAAAAAGCCGGATGGCTTTGTTCGGTCCACGTTCGCTCTGCCTTCGCCCCATCTTCGCTCAAGCTTTGGGTACTACTTCAGCTTGCTCTCATCAGAGATGGAAAGCTTCCTGCGACCCTTTCTACGACGGGCTGCCAGCACTGCGCGACCATTAGCTGATTCCATACGCTTACGAAAACCGTGAACGGTTTTACGGCGGCGCCTGTGAGGTTGAAATGTCCGTTTCATATTGTATCTTTTTTGTTCTTATTGCTAAGGGTCGGCAAAGGTAAGGGTTTTGAATATTTGAGCCAACAGAATTTTATAGGGGCAGGTGTTTTGATACCACGGCTTCCCCAAAAAAGATCCCCGCATGGTTATTAAAATCTTCTTCCGAATCGGTGGTGTAAAAAGAACGGCCACTGTTTTTCGTGCACCTCGATTCTATTTCAGGATGGTTAACCAGGTACCCGACCAGACTTTCGGCTACGATATCGCCCTGGGATAAAATCCTGATATTTCCCGGCACCACTGCATGCAATTTATCCAGTAGCAAGGGATAATGTGTACAGGCCAGCAGGATGGTGTCAATTTTATCATCCTTCCCCAGCAGGTTGTCTACGTTCTTTTTTATAAAGTAATCTGCTCCGGGCCCGGTGTGTTCGTTATTCTCTACCAGCGGTACCCACATCGGGCAGGCTTCCTGCACTACTTTCACTTCCGGAGCGAACTTTTCTATTTCCAGTAAATAAGATCCTGACTGAACCGTTCCACGGGTGGCGAGTATACCTACCGAACCCGAATCCGTAAACGCACCAATAAGCTCACTTGTGGGCCTGATCACCCCAAGTACCCTGTTTGCCGGCGCCAGCCGGGGAAGATCATTTTGTTGAATTGTTCTTAACGCTTTTGCCGACGCGGTGTTACAGGCAAGGATCACCAGCGGGCAACCCTGGGTAAAGAACCACTTCACGCACTGAAGCGTATAACGGTAAACCGTTTCAAACGAACGGTTACCATACGGCGCCCGTGCATTATCTCCCAAATAAATATAATCGTAAGAGGGGGTGAGCTTTACGATCTCCTTCATTACGGTGAGACCGCCGTAGCCGGAATCAAAAATTCCAATTGGACCAGTAGAAGCCATGTTCCACAAAAGTACAGTAAATTAAAAGCCGCTCCGGATCTACGGAACGGCTTTTACAAAAAGTAAAAAAATTATTTATTTCGGAATCTGTGCTCCCGGACGCTGCTGGGTATTTCTAGCGCCAGGTACCGGAAGTTTAACATTAAGCTTTTTGGCAACCAGTGGAAGGATATCTTCCGCCGGAGGCGCTACAAGCAGGGCATTCTTTTCAAAAACATACGTAAATCCGCTTTCCTTGGCAACGGCCTGGATGGCTTCGAAAGCTTTTTTGTTGATCGGCTGGATCAGTTCCTGCTGTTTTGACTGAAGCTGTGTTTGTATTCTCTGATCTTCTCCCTGTAGCTCAGTAAGCATCTTTTGTAAATCAGTTCTTTTTACATCTTTTACAGATGAACTCATTGTAGTAGAATCCTTATTGAACTTTTCAATAGCTGATTCAAGGGACGCTTGTTTGTCCTGGGCATTTTGGATAAGGGCACCCCTGTACTGCTGTAAATTAGAATCCGCCTTGGCTGTTTCCGGCATTACGCTGATCAGCTCTTCTGTGCTGATGAAGCCCATTTTGCTTTGCGCATTTACCCGATTGGCCGCAAAAACGGTGGTTGCAGTAATAAAAGCAGCAGTTAAAAATTTTTTCATTTGTTTCATTTTTGGTTTTGGCCGCTTTGTAAATTTATATCCGGCCGCATTTAAATTAAGTAGGAAAATAGTACTAAACGGTTGTATTGAAAAAATCCTTTAGAATTATTTAACGCCCATTTCTTTCAGCACATCTTCACTACGGTCTAGTTTTGGGTCGGCAAAGATAACTGTAATTCCCTCACTTTTATCCAAAATAAAATCATACTGCCTGTTGACAGCGACTTTCTGAATAGCAGTGTATACCTTATCCTGTATGGGTTTCACCAGCTCCTGGCGTTTTTTAAAAAGGTCGCCCTCAAAGCCGAACCGCTGTTTCTGCAGGTCACGGAGTTCTTTTTCCCGCATGAATAGTTCGTCTTCCCTTTTTTTCTTTAATTCATCACTCAGCATCACCTGCTCGGCTTCATAATTTCTGTACATTCTGTCCAGTTCGGCCTGCTTGCCGTCTATTTCTTTCTGCCATCCTTCGCTGGCCTGGTCAAGCGCTTTTTGCGCCTCTTTATAGTCCGGTACTTTATCCAGGATGTATTTGGTGTCCACAATAGCATAGCGCTGCGCAGATGTAGTGAACGCGAATGCACCTATGAGGCATGCTGCTATAAATATTTTTTTCATTCGTATAATATTTTAAAATTGAAAATAATTATTCGGGCTCAAATCCAAGCATAAATGTGAACCGCGAGGCTTCTTTTATCCCACCACCCTGTGTCAGCCTGTCGAAACCAACCCCGTAATCAAATCCAAGCAACCCAAACATAGGCAGGAAAAACCTCGCACCCAGTCCGGCACTGCGACGTAACCGGAAAGGATTGTAAGATTTATAGTCGTACCAGCCGTTCGCAGCCTCGAACCAGACCATTCCATAAATAGTGCTGCTGGGGTTGGTGGCAAACGGAAACCTGAGTTCCACCTGGTATTTATTAAACATGGTAAAGAACTTCGTGGCGCTCTGCTGGTCAGGGTTGACTTTGGGATCCGAACTTTCATAAACAGGGTAGCCACGTTGCGCAATAATATCATATCCCAGTATATAGTTACCGTTAGCCAGGCCCGCATCACCGAGCTGGAACCTTTCAAAAGGTGAAAAGCCCAGGTTCCTGTTATACCTGCCCATAAATCCATACTTCGCCGCGAGTTTCAGCACAAACTGCTTGCTTTTGTCAGCGCCCATCGCCTTACCGACAGGAATATACCATTCTGAATTGATCCTGAATTTTGTAAACTCAGGCAGCTTATAGCTGTTCGAGGCATTAATATTCTTATCAAATAAGGAGTACGGCGGAGTAAACTGCCCGCTTAGTAAAAAGTTGGAACCGCTAACCGGGAATATCGGGTTAGGGCCTGCAGAGTTTCTGCTCAGGGCGAATTTCAAGTTCACGTTGTTGGATGTTCCGGAACGGAAAGCCTGGGTAAATAGCGGATAGTTGAGAAGCTTATACTGGGTGTAATTAAGCGAGTAAACCAGCGTAAAGAAGTCATCCGGCCATTTCAGTTGTTTGCCAAGTGATATTGAGGCGCCAAAGTTTTTCAACTTGTTGGTATCGCTGAAAAAATATTGGCCGTTCCTGCCTATGCCACCGGTCCTGAATACGCTTTTATATAAACTGAATGTAAGCGAATTTCTTTTTTTACCTCCCAGCCATGGTTCGGTGAAAGAGAAATTATATGACTGGTAGGCACGACCATTGGACTGCACGCGTAAGCTTACTTTCTGCCCGTCGCCGGTTGGCAGGGGATCCCACGCCTTTCTATTTAAAATATTATGAAGAGAAAAGTTATTGAAGGTCACGCCCAGCGTACCTGTGAGACCGATACCACCACCCCATCCTGCAGAAAGCTCCAGCTGGTCGGAAGATTTTTCTTCAACGGTATACTGTATGTCCACGGTGCCATCATCAGGATTGGGAACAGGGTTGATACCGATCTTTTCCTGGTTGAAATAGCCCAGTTGTGAAATTTCTCTTTGCGACCTGATCAGATCCTGGCGGCTGAATTTTTCTCCTGGCAATGTCCTGATCTCTCTTCTGATCACATGCTCCTTTGTTTTTTCATTACCCGAAATAGTAATGTTTTTAATGGTGGCCTGCGGACCTTCCACGATACGGATCTCGAAGTCTATCGTATCATTGTACACCGCTGTCTCAACAGGGTCGATACGAAAGAAAAGATAACCATCGTCCTGATAAAGACCACTGATGTCTCCGCCCTCCTGTGTCATTTCCTTGCCAAGCTTCCTGTTAAGCGTCTGTACGTTATAAACATCTCCTTTTTTAATTCCCATTATTAAAGTGAGAATGGAATCGGAGTATTTAGTATTTCCTTTCCAGCCGATATTGCCGAAATAATATCTTCTTCCCTCATTTATTTTCAGATCAATATTAAGGCTTCCCTTATCGTTGAGGTATTGTGTGTCCGCCCCGATGTTGGCATCCCTGAATCCCAGGGAATTATAATACTGAACGACTTTTTCCTTGTCTTCGTTGTATTTTTTCTGGTTGAATTTTGCGGAACTGAATAATTTAAACCGGAAATAAGGATCGATATATTCTTTTGTTTTGGTAAAAGAAAGAAATCCAAGATCGCTGAGATACGCCCTGAGATGGGGCTGTTCAATCGGGCCATACGTGGGCCTTGGTGTGGTAGGGAAGATGGTCATCCTGGTCATTTCCTTGGTGCCCTTCATTTGCTTCTTAAGCTTCGATGTAGTCACATAATCGTTTCCAAAAAAGTTCACATCGTTGATCCTGACCTTCGCTCCGCGGTCTATATCAAAAACAAGGTTCACGGAATTTGTTTTGGACGCATCATTCACTTCATTCACTTTCACTTCCGCTCCCTGGAAACCTTTTTCAATAAAATATTTTTTGATGGCGTCTATTGAACTTCTTTTAGTGTTCTCTGTTACCACCCTTCCTTTAACGAGGCCCGTTTTTTTGATCAGTTCATCAGAATCCGCTTTTTTAACTCCTTTAAAAGTAAAAGTAGCCAGTCGCGGTCTTTCCGTTACACTGATTTCAATGTCAACTTTGCCGTCATGAATTTTTGTAAAATAGATCTGGATGTTGGCGAACAAATTCTGCTTCCACAGATTATTGATCGCCTTGCTGAAATTGTCGCCGCCGGGAATAGTTACCTTATCTCCTGCACTTATACCCGCAATGGACACCAGCAGTTGTTCATCAAGATATTTCGTGCCGGAAATTTTAATGGCGCCTATGATAAATTCTTTGGGAACCTTGGATGAGGTGAGCTCCATGAGCTGCGGATCTATTGAGTTTGGAACAGATGTATCCCTAATTGTATTTGGCTGAACCCGCTGGACAGATACCGTATCGGTTGAAGATGCCGGCTTAGTGCTAACAGAATCAGCGGCTACCTGGGCGTTAACAGAGGGGACAGTAAAAAAAACAACAGCCAGTAAAAAAACACCTGGCGTAAACTTCCTCTGCATTCCGGGATTTTTAGTGTGGGGCAAATTAAAGTGGATTTATTAAAACTTTTTGTTAAACCATGACTTGCTCACTCGTTTTTCCAAACCGGCGTTCCCGGGACTGGTAATCGAGGATAGCAGCATACAGGTTTTCTTTTCTGAAGTCAGGCCATCTTACCTCTGTGAAATATAATTCCGCATAGGCAAGCTGATACATTAAAAAATTACTGATCCTGAATTCTCCGCTCGTGCGGATCATAAGCTCAGGATCCGGGAATTTGCCAGTACACAGGTGTTGCTGAAAAGTATTTTGAGAGATGTCTTCCGGTTGGATTTTTCCTTCTTTCACCTCTTCCGCTATGCTTTTGACGGCCCTGACGATTTCCCAGCGGCTGCTGTAACTCAATGCCATGATAAGGTTAAGCCCGGTATTTTTTGAAGTGATCGATATTGATTCATTTAGCTCGTCTATTGCATCCTGGGGCATCATTGTAAGGTCGCCGATCACATGAAGCCTTATATTATTCTTGTTAAGCGTCTCTGTTTCCTTACGGATCGTCTGCACCAGCAGTTCCATGAGTCCGGCCACCTCATTTTCCGGCCTGTCCCAGTTTTCTGTTGAAAAAGCATATAAAGTGAGATTGCCTAAACCAAGTTCCGCACAGCCTTCCACGATGTTGCGGACGCTTTCTACTCCGTGAAAATGACCGAACAACCTGTCCTGGCCTTTTTCCTTCGCCCATCTTCCATTACCATCCATAATGATAGCAATGTGAGAAGGAAGCCGGCTCATATCAATTTGTTCTTTCAGGCAATGCATACCTTTTTTTTGGCGCACAAAGGTATGGAAATTAATCAGCTGTGGGACAGCGGTACGAAGTAAGGTTAAATGACAGGGTCAGCTCTGCAATAACATACTGGTCTTTTTGCTTGGGAAGCCCGCGCTGCCTACCCTCTATTCCGATGAGTTCACCGGTTTCATAAGAGCGGTCCTGCAGGCGCTGTGCCACTGAAGGGGTGGCATCTGCATTTGGCGGAAACTTGTCGCTGCCGACATATGTTTTGCTCACATCATCCAGGTAATCGGTGCTGGTAAAGCGGTATGCCACTTCCACACCCAGGTTCATGCGGGGATTTATGGCATATTTGGCGCCCATTCCAAAGGGCATGCAAAGGGCCACTGTGCTGTATGGTTTTCTGTCGGGATATGCTGCTGTGCCTTGTCCTTCGGTACCAAGAGGCCTTAAAAACACTTTCTGGCCACGGTAAAAAGCGTACGGGTCAAAATTGAAAATGCCCACTCCAAGGGTGAGATATGGAGTAAAGCGATGGTAGGGATCGGAAGGAATAAACTTGAAAAAATTAAAATCTCCCTGGACCGCCAGTTCGAAAATGTTAGAATTAAAGCTCAGGTTCCTCCTTTTTTCGAATTCGTTTGAATTGTAAATATCGGAGTATCCCACTTTTGCATAGTGGCCGCTGATGCGCAGGGCAACATAATTACTGAACTGTTTGCGGATGAAAATTCCCACGGCAGGCTTTGGACGGTTTAGCCTCGCCCGGGGGTTGAGGTCCCCGAAATAATGGGCCGCACCCACAGAAATGCCAAATTCTCCTTCCATCACCTCACTTTCATATTGCGCCATCAATTTTGCTGTACCCAAACAACCGGACAACAGTAAAAAAGAGAATATGAGTTTCTTCATAACCACAAGATAATAATTTAGCTCTAACGTATTATGCCGTTTTTTCTTGTACTTCAAAAGTTAATTTCTGGTATCAAGCCCCCACGATAACTTTTCCCTCAGGGTCTGGAGAAAATTGTTTTCATTCAGTCTTACCAGGCTGATGTCGAAAGATTCCCTACTTACCGCTACCTGAATTTTTTTGTCCACGATCTCTTTGCGGGAATCCAGTGCGCAGATAAAATTATCTGTTCTCCCTTCTACTTCAAATGAAATAATGTTATTGTCAGGAACGATGATGGGGCGGACGTTTAAATTATGTGGCGCCACCGGCGTGATCACAAAGCTCGCCGATTCAGGAAAAACGATCGGGCCGCCGCAACTCAGCGAATACCCGGTTGAACCGGTTGGTGTGGCAACAATCACTCCGTCGGCCCAGTAAGTATTTAAAAATTCGCCATTGAGATAAGTATGGACCTTGATCATCGGGGAGGTATCGGTTTTGTGTATGGCAAATTCATTCAGCCCGTACGGCATGCCATTAAACAATTCCTTGTCTGCATCAAAATGGATAAGCGATCTCTTATCTATCACATAGGTCCGATTGACCAGCGCCCTTACCGCGGTATGCATTGCCTTGCGGCCAATGCCCGCAAGAAATCCCAGCCTTCCGAAATTAATTCCCAGAACCGGGATGTTTTTATTTTTTACCAGCGTTACCGTGTCAAGCATAGTGCCGTCTCCCCCGAGGCTGATGACAAAGTCTATTGATTCGTCAAGGTCATCTGAGTCATGAAAGACCTTCATGCTTCCGGGATTGGCAAAAACCTGTCTGATGGTTTCAAAAAAAGGAGAAAAAATAAGAGCCCGGATATTATTTTTTGCCAGCTCGTCCAATAACAACTGCACGTCCTGCTGCTGCTCAATGCTAATACCCCGGCTGTAGATGGCTACCTTCATGCAATACGCTTAAAATTCATTCTTGAGATGCAAAAATAGCCCGTTTTGTCCTAATTGGTTAAAGCTGTAGTCAAAGCTGAAAACAAAATCATAGAATGTTACCACATCAAGTCCCAATCCCGCTGTATAAAGCATTTTATTAGTCAGGGAATTTTCGGGCGACCGCCTGTTGACCGCATATCCAAGATCGGTAAATGCTTTTGCATATATGCGGAAAGGTATCCTGTCGTGTGATTTGGATTTAACAAAAGTGGGTAAAACAAAAGTTATCAGTTCTTTTTTGAAGGTCTGCTTTGAAAGCAAGGCCCCAACTCCGTCAATCACATATTTATCAAGCCCCCTTAAATACAGATCGCCGTATCCGAATAACTGAGTGTTGTAAAATGGCTGGTCGAACGGAAAACGGATCAGTCCCTGCTGCTGAAGATTGAAATAAAATTTATTTCCCAGGGGAACGGCAAAATTGTATTTAGCCCCGAACTGCCACATACTGGAATAAGAATGTATCCCTCTTTTTAAAACGGTCGCTTCTCCTCCCCATCCTTGTAACGGGTAAGGAATATAATCCAGGTTGAAATGGCTGACAGTGTAAGATATTTCCGGAATATTAATTTTATTCACACCACCATTATAATATTTTGGGTTTGCATCAATGATATTTTTATCTACTTCAAAGCGGGTAAAGCCTGCGCGAAAGGCATGAAAGGTCCGCAGACCGGGCCGGTAATCGTATTCAATATTTGCGTTCCATCTTTTTATCCCGGAAAAGCTATCGGTAAATTTTTGCTGGTTACTGATCGTGGCGTAATTGATTTCCCTGTTGACGGAATATGAAAATCCAACTTTAAAACCACTCTTTAATTTTTTATCCGCATAAGGTTGTTCATACTCAAACTGGATCTGCTTTGTGTAGCCGGTGACCAGCCACAATTTTAATTTATCATTTCGTCCCGTAAAATTGTAGTGGGTAAATTTAAATCCATAATTAAGGCGATCGGTGCCATAACCCTGCTTTGCCCATTCGGACAAATTTCTGTCCACGGGTTTCAGATAAGGGAGTGGAAAAATATACCATCGTTCTTTCACGTCTATGGATATATCCACAACAAGTCCATAAAAGGATTTTAACGAAACAACTACTTCATTGAAGAGCTTTGTATTGATTAATTGCTGGCGGGAAACTTCAAATTGTCTGACCAGGTCCGGAAGGTATACGGAGTCGCCGGATTTAAAGGGCAATTCGCGTTCAATAATATAATTTTTGGTATGCCTGTTGCCGGTAATATAAATGTTGCCAATAATAAAGGGAGATTGCGCGGAAACCAGCAGGCTGCAAAGCACGGGCAGTAGGAGGAAGTAATATTTTTTCCCTGTCAGCATGCATTGGTCATCAGATACTCAGGTAATTCATGAGGTGGTCGTAATTGTCTCTCAATTCATTTTCATACAATTCTTCCCCGAAATAATATCTTACCTGGTAGTCGTACCGTTGAAAGGTAGCCACGATGTCTGATATCTCAAACTTGTTGATCTTGATCGTTACTATAAATGTATCTGTGAGGTTGTCCCAGGAGGTATTAAGCTGGGTGATATGGGCGTCGTTTGTTTCGATCAGCTTATTGATCTCCGCGAAGGAGAAACTGCGTTGTTCCATTTCCAGTATGATCAGACCCCCGGGATCGCTTGTGCCTGTGATCTTACCCAATTGCCGAAGAAGGTCAGGCAAAAGAATGACACCGGTGTAATCACTTTCTTTTTCCACAACGGGCACCACATTGAGGTGATAGTCATTGGCGGTCTGCACCGCATCGATGAAGTGCATATTGCCGTGAACGGAAACCTTTGAAAAATGTGCGCTGACAGTTTCAAGGACAGCATTATTATCCAGATTGACCAGGTCGTCCTCAAAAACGAGTCCGATGAATTTTTCTTCCTCCACCACCGGCAATTGCTTAACGTAATATTCACTCATCAGTTCCATAGCCTGGGAAACTGAGTCGTGTAATTTTAACGTTGGGATAGAAGGCGATATCAGTTGTTTGTTTAACATTGCTCCGTTTAGTTACGTAATTATGTAAAATACGGACGTAATATATCAGACGACCGCTGCGGGAGTGCTGAGTTTTGTCAAAAATTTGTGAAGGATGTCATTGAACTCAGCTGGTTTCTCCATCATCGGCGCATGTCCGCATTTGTCTACGAAATGAAGCTCACTCGTTGTGATGAGCTTGTGAAATTCTCTTCCTACAAATGGCGGCGTAACGGTATCATTACTGCCCCAGATGAGTAATGTCGGTTTTTTGATCTGGCTGATCTCGTCGCCAAGATTATTTCTTATGGCAGATTTGGCAAGGGCTATTATTTTGATCGCCTTAAGACGGTTGCTCACGGTTTCATATACTTCGTCGATCAGTTCTTTTGTGGCTACGGCGGGATCGTAAAATGTCAGCTGCGTTTTCTTTGTAATGTAATCATAATCCCCGCGCTTGGGATAACTGTCGCCCATTCCGCTTTCAAAAAGTCCGGAGCTGCCGGTGAGGGTCAGCGACTTTATTCTTTCGGGGTGCTTGAGAATGTGCAGCAGAGCCACATGACCACCAAGCGAATTTCCCAGCAGGTGAACGTTTTTATAATCGCGGGTTTCTATGAATCTGTGAACGAATTTCTGAAGACCGCTGACAGTGGTATGGAGCAGGTCAAGCTCCAGAAGCGGCAGCATTGGGATAATCACGCGATTATGATGCCTGAAATATTCCAGCAGATCCGTGAAGTTGCTAAGTGCCCCAAACAGTCCGTGCAGCAGCACAAGTGGTTCGCCCGTGCCCTCTTCTATGTATTTAAATTTGTCTACCTGTTTGATCTGGTAATCCATCAGTTCTGTCTTTCTTTCGGTTGAATTAATCGCTAAAGTAGTCGTTTTAGTGTAATAAAGATAGTTGGGTGATGTGTGCCAGAGGTTTTATCCACGGGTACACTTTAGACGAGGAGATGGTTTCCTCATTTAAAAGCTGAACCTTATCCGCAAAAAAAATAACTACACTGATAATCAACGCATATAAAAGTACATAAAAAAAAATTCCCCCCAGTTTATTGGCCCAGCCAAGCATTGTCAGTTCCATCGCCTTCTCAATAAGCCTGGCTCCCAGGCGCACAAGAATCACTACCAGTATGAAAACAGCAATGAAAGAAATGATGGACAGCCACCGGGGATTCACATATGCTTTAAGGTAACCGGCGGCCACAGTTGAAAATTTCATGGCCGCAAACAAACCTATCGCCCATCCTGCCAGGGAAAACAAAGCAATGACCAGACCGTTTTTCAAACCTTTGAAAACGGCCAGCAGCATGGCAGCCAGAAAAAGAATATCGATAGGCATAATTTATTTTGCAAGTAATTCTTTCACCGCGGTACTGATGGATTTGCCATCGGCGCGTCCTGCAAGCTGTTTATTGGCCAGGCCGATCACCTTCCCCATTTCCGAAAGGGACGTCACACCCGATTCCGCGATTATTTTGCTGATTTCCGCTTTCAGGTCGTTTTCAGACAACTGCTGGGGGAGAAATTTTTCTATGATGGCGATCTCTTCCTCTTCTTTCACGGCCAGGTCATTGCGGTTCTGCTTAGTGAATATTTCCAGGGAATCCTTTCTTTGCTTTACCAGCTTCTGCAAAAGTTTGACCTCATCCTCTGCTTTTAATTCCCCGCCGGCGCCTTCGGCGGTTTTGGCAATGATAATGGCGGCTTTGATGGCCCGGAGACTGCGCACTGATTTTTCATCCCTGGCAAGCATGGCCGCTTTCAGTTTGGGCATTATTCTTTGTTCGAGAGTCATATATCGTTATTAAGAAGCTTTATTGTTTTTCAGTTGTTCGGCCTGGAATTTAGCATAAAAATCCCGGGCGAATTTTTTCATGTCTTTTACAAGTTCTGGCTGATGGGTAGCGCGGTCGTACGAATCGGCCATGGACATAAACGTCTGGTAAAAAAAATCTGTCATTTCATCCACCATCATGTCTTTGGTCCAGAGATCAATTCTGAGGGCCGTCTTTTCCGATCCGTCCCAAAAAGAGAGGATCATGCCTTTGGCTTTCCGGGCGGTATCCATGGTGCTGTCCGAAGCCGACCAGGTGATTTCCTCCGGCATCCTGCCCTGGTCAAGGGTTACATCTATTTTAATAGTTGACTGCATAAGGCAAAGGTAAGGGCAATGTTATTTAGTTAAGGATCAGAGCGTTTGAATTAACCCGGCCGCGAGGAATGAAATGTGCGAAGGCTTGCAGGAAATACTGCATTCCCGCAGCATATACTATAGTAGTACTCCTTTGCAAATGGTCCCGGCCCTGAGTATATTTGATGTGAATTCATAATCCGATCCTTAACTTAATCAGTATACTATGAAACAATGCTACCCCAAAGTGCCCCTTTTCCTGGCATTTTTTTCGCTGCTCTTCTACCTCCCCCTTTACTCAAAAGCACAGTGTATGTGCTCTAACGGCACCCCCGCAATAACAGAAACCCATAATACGGTCTCTACTTTTCCGAGTAACAGCATCGCTAATCTTTCCATGCCGAAGTTTTCTCCTGCCTCCGGTACGCTGGTCTGTGTGAACGCCAAGATACTGCTGACCAGTGTTCTGAGAATGAAGCTGGAAAATAATGATGTCAGAACTATTGATTATACCGTTAACTATAACCGGAACGATACTTTCGCCGGTCCCGGGATAAGTCCTGCCGTGACGGGTTCCAGGTTAAAGAGTTACGGCCCCTACCGCCTCGGGCCAGATGATGGCATCCCTTTCAATGCAGGCGGAGCTGACAACACTTCTATAGGCCCTGACACCGTTTATAACAAGGTATTGTACCAGGGGACCACCTCAGATGTCGCCAATTACCTCGGAACGGGCACGGTGAATTTTCAATATAAATCGGTGGTGAATACTTTTGCACTCGGCAGTGATTACTGGACGCTGACAGTGAACTCCCAGAATAAAGTGGATTTCACCCTTACCTACTCCTATTGCAACAACTCTGTACTGAAACTAAATTTAAAAAGCTTCCAGGCCATACTAAAAGATAAGGAAAATGTGTTGTTATCCTGGACAACCCTAAACGAAAATAAAAACAATAGCTATGAAATCGAACTCAGTGAAAACGGCTCACCATTCCGGACCATCGGAACTACCCCGGCTGAACCTGCTGATGGTGTTGCAGCAGAATACAACTATCAGTACCACATTGATCAACCTGTTGGTGGGAAACTTTACTTCAGGATCAAACAACTCAATGGGAAAGCAACCGAATACTCAGATGTAAGGATCATAAACATGAGCGCTGATGCCTATCCGGGTGTGAGAATATTCCCTAACCCTGTTGTAAGAAACATCAACCTTGAATTTGACCGGCCTCTGACCGGCGACTTTAAAATCGAATTGTCCAACCAGATCGGACAGACCGTTTACTCCACCAGCATGAAACTGAACAATAGTTCAGCCCTGCAGGTTCAGGTGAATAATCCTCCGCCTCCGGGTATTTACTACCTCCGGGCAATGGAAGCTGGTTCGGGGAAAATCTATTCAGGAAAGTTGTTATTTACGAAATAGACCGGAATAACAATTCAAATTCATATTTTTGCCTGATGTACACTCTAGCGGACATGGAATATAATACTGGGAGAAGTCTTCTCATCATGCGTGAATATGGCAGGCATATTCAGAAAATGATCGAGTACCTCCTGACTATTGAGGATAAAGAAGAGAGGCAAAGGAACGCTTACGCAGTAATAGAACTGATGGGGTTTTTAAATCCTCATCTGAAAAATGTAGAAGACTTCCGCCATAAACTCTGGGATCATCTTTTCCTGATATCGGATTTTAAGCTGGAAGTGGAATCACCCTATCCCATCCCTACAAGGGAAACATTAAGGGCAAGGCCGAAGCCGCTTCCCTACCCGAGAAGGTATCCGAAGTTTGCCCACCTTGGCAAGAATCTGCAAACGGTTATCGACAAGGCGCTCAGGGAAGAAAATCCTGAGAAGAAACAGGGCTTTGCCAATGCGATCGCCTATTATATGAAGCTTGCCTACAGCAACTGGCACAAGGAAACCGTTCATGACGATGCCATACAAGGAGAGCTCAGCAACATTACCGATGGTCAGCTGGCGTTTACCAATACACCTTTTGTCCGTGCCCCAAGGCCCAATGAGGGATTGAGCGAAAGACGCAGCTTTAATGACTTCCGCGGCAAGCGCAATAATAACAATAACAGCAACCAGAAGTTTCAGGCCCGTGGGCGCAATGACCGGAACGACCGCGGTGACAGCAGGAACAACACCGGCAGTAGCGGCGGTAAATACAAGAATAACAATAACAAGAGATTTAAATAAGATTTTAGTAGCAAGAATATAACGGCCCCGGCAGATTCAATTCGCCGGGGCTTTATATTTGCGGAAGTTTCACGCGAATACGTGGGGTTCACGCGAATACGTGAGGTTCACGCGAAGGCGCAGAGGAAGCGCAAAGGCGCTAAGAGCAGTTCATAAGATTGCAATGGAAAATTCGTTATGCCTCTTTGCGCTTCCTTTGCGGCTTTGCGTGAAACACCTAAATATAAAACTCATCCAATGCCATCATTTGAAGTAACCGGAGGAAAAAAATTAATGGGCGAGATCACTCCGCAGGGAGCGAAAAATGAAGCGTTGCAGATCATAAGCGCGGTGCTGCTCACTACGGAACGGGTAACAGTCAGCAATATTCCGGATATCACCGATGTAAACCTTTTAATAGAACTGCTCGCTGACATGGGGGTGAAAACGGACAGGCTCAGCCTTGATACCTGCATTTTTCAGGCCGACGACGTCAACCTTGAGTATCTGGAAACAGACGCATTCAGAAACAAAGGCGGGAGATTAAGAGGATCCGTGATGACGGCCGGGCCAATGCTGGCGCGCTTCAAAAAAGCATATATCCCCAAACCGGGAGGTGACAAGATCGGCAGAAGGAGACTGGATACACATATTATCGGGTTTGAAAAACTCGGAGCAACATTTTCCTATAAGAGTGAAAATGGATTTTTTCACCTTACTGCCCCCCACTTAAAGGGAGCAGACCTTTTACTGGATGAGCCTTCGGTGACCGGCACCGCCAATATCATTATGGCCGCCGTGCTTGCAGAAGGCACTACGAATATATATAATGCGGCCTGCGAGCCTTATATCCAGCAATTGTGTAAAATGCTTAACAGAATGGGCGCAGCGATCACCGGTATCGGCAGCAACCTCATTGCTATCAAAGGTGTCAAAACCTTGTCCGGAACGGAGCACAGGCTGTTGCCGGATATGATCGAAGTAGGATCCTTTATCGGGATGGCCGCCATGACCCAGGGCGAGATAACCATAAAAAATGCCGGCATCGCCAATCTCGGTGTAATCCCGGAAAAGTTTCGCCAACTTGGTATAAAATTAGAAATAAAGGGAGACGATATTTTTATTCCGGAACAGGATAATTACGAGATCCAAAGCTTCCTCGACGGATCGATCCTGACGATTTCTGATCATCCGTGGCCTGGATTTACGCCCGATCTCCTAAGTATCGTGCTGGTTGTGGCCACGCAGGCAAAAGGTACCGTGCTGATACACCAGAAAATGTTCGAGAGCCGGTTGTTTTTTGTAGACAAACTGATGGATATGGGGGCACAAATCATTTTGTGCGATCCGCACCGGGCAGCAGTTGTAGGTCTTGGCAGAGAACACAGACTTCGGGGGATAACCATGAGCAGTCCCGACATCCGTGCGGGAGTCGCCCTGCTGATCGCCGCGCTTAGCGCAGAAGGGAAAAGCACTATTCAGAACATCGAGCAGATTGACCGGGGCTATCAGTATATTGATGAGCGGTTAAGAAAACTGGGAGCGCAAATAAAGCGGGTACCGTAAATAAAAATACAAATGGATCATTCTTCCGGAAAAATTCTGATCATTACCGCCCCGTCGGGGGCAGGTAAAACCTCGGTTACCACTCATCTCCTGCAACTTTTCCCATACCTCACATTTTCTGTTTCCGCCGCTACCAGGCAACCAAGGGAAAATGAAATCAGCGGAGTAGATTATTACTTCATGACCTTGGAAGAATTCAAGCTGAAAATACAACGCAACGAGTTCATAGAATGGGAAATGGTGTACGAAGGCAAGTACTATGGCACGCTGAAATCAGAGATGGAAAGGATATGGAGCAGTAGCAGGATCCCTGTTCTGGACATCGATGTTAAAGGCGCCATCCACGTACAGCAGCAGTTTCCGGAAAATACCCTCTCTATATTTATCGAACCTCCTTCCATTGAAGAGCTGAAAAGAAGGCTCCAGGGCCGGGGCACAGAGACAAAGGAATCCCTGGACGCCCGCATTAACAAAGCTTCTTACGAGATATCCTTCAAGCATTCTTTCAGCAATACCATTGTAAATAATGATCTGGACACCGCTCGCCAGGAGGCAGTCAAAATTGTGGAAGCTTTTCTGTCAAGGCCCTGAATAGAACATTTTTCCCTGCCCCGATACTTTTTTCTGTCTAATTTCGTAACTACTTTACATTATGGACGTATTTGTCATAGTAGCCATCTGTGTGGCTATATTATTTCTTGCTTTCTTTTCGGGTATTGAAGTGGCTTTTGCTACCGCAAACAGGCTGGGAATTGAACTGAAGAAAAAGCAGGGATCAACGAGCGCCATTCTGCTGTCGACACTATTCGATGAACCTTCCCGGTTCATTGGTACCGTTATCGTGGGGTTCAATTTTTCCCTGGTCACTTTTGTGCTGCTGGTCAGCGCTTTCTGGAACCTCCTGCTGAATCATTCCGGCATTACCAGCTCTCTGATTTTGCCGATCAGGTTAATGCTGGAAATATTTCTTTCGATGATCGTTGTGATCCTGATCGGCGAGTTTATCCCGAAAGCCATCTTCCGCACAAAAAGCGATCCACTCCTGTATTTTTCCGCAAGATCCGGCCTGCTTGGCCTGATGCACGATATTTTTAATCCCATCGCCTCGTTATTTGTAAAAATTTCACAATGGATACTCACCATTATCTTCGATATGAGGATAGACAAAAAAAAAGATACCTTTTCGAGGGCAGACCTGGAGAATTTTTTTCATCAGACAAAAGAATTCAATGATGAAAACCAGGATCTGAATACAGACCTGTTCGAAGCTGCGTTGTCATTGCATAAAGTAAAAGTAAGAGAGTGCCTTATTCCCCGTAAAGAGATCGAAGGCCTGCCCCTGTCCGCGGGCATCGAGGATCTCAGGAAAAAATTCGTAGATACCAGGTTAAGCAAATTGCTGGTGTATGATTCAAACATAGATCAGATCCTGGGATATGTTCACCAGCTCGATCTTTTCAAAGGTCCAAAAACTATCAAAGAAATACTTTTGCCAATACCTGCAATCCCTGAAAGCATGAGTGCCACCGATCTGATCAGCAAATTATCCAGGGAAAGAAAAAGCATTGCCTGGGTGGTGGATGAATTTGGCGGAACCTCCGGCATCGTAACCATGGAAGACATGCTGGAGGAGATCTTTGGAGAAATCAAGGACGAATACGACGTGGAAGAATTTGAAGAGAAGAAGATCTCCGAAACAGAGTACATACTGTCCGGCAGACTTGAACTTGATCACCTGATCCAGAAATATGGCCTTGAATTTCCTGATGATTTTTCTGAAACACTATCAGGGTTTATCATTCACCAGTATGAGTCCATTCCTAAATTAAAAGAAAGGATTATTATAAACGATTACGAATTTGAAATTCTTCATGTCAGCGATACCCGCATTGAAATGGTGCGGTTAAAGATCCTGGAGTGAGAAAATTCTAAACCCTAAATTTGCGCGGCTTCAGCATTATTGAAGTACATCAAAATGGCATTATCTTTTTTAAACAAGCGGAGTCAGGAAAGGGAAATGAGCTTTATTGACCATCTCGAAGAACTGAGATGGCATATTGTAAGAAGCCTGCTGGTGATCATAGCTGTGGCTATATTCATTTTTGTGAAGATGGACTGGTTCTTTGACACGATCATTCTCGGACCGATCAGACCCGACTTCATCAGTTATACCGGTCTGTGCAGATTCAGTCACTGGATCGGGGCCGGCGACAGTCTTTGTGTACCCGTCGCCAACACACATCTTCAGGCAACAACATTCGGATCCCAGTTTATTTCCAGTATCTCGATCGCCTTTGTGTCGGGCTTTATTATCGCCTTTCCCTATGTTTTCTGGGAATTCTGGAGATTTATCAAACCTGCACTATCTCCTAAAGAAATAAAGACCACCAGGTTTTCTATTTTATTTGTTTCTTTCTTTTTTTTCCTGGGCGCGGCGTTCGGATATTATCTGCTGGCTCCGTTCACTTTCAGTTTTTTGGGAAATTACCATCTGGGAACCCTCGACCTGCTCGAAACCAGGCCGATGCTTTCCGATTATGTAGACAATCTTGTAGATATTACAATAGGCGGAGCCCTGGCTTTTCAGCTGCCGGTAGTGGCCTACGTGCTTACCCGCATAGGAATCGTTACGCCTGCTTTTCTTAAAACTTACCGCAAGTATTCCTATGTTGTCATTCTGATCGTTGCAGCCGTGATCACCCCATCCCCGGACTGGATGAGCCAGATGATTGTAACCATTCCTCTTGTGATTTTATATGAACTGAGCATAGTGATTTCAAAACGTGTTTATAAAGCTCATTTCAACAATGATTAAACAAACGATAGCAATTGGCGGTGACCATGCCGGTTTCGAATATAAATCTGAAGTAATTAAGTTTTTAAAGGATAAGGGCTATGAGGTGGTTGATAAGGGAACATACAGTAGTGTATCTGCGGATTATCCCGACTTTGCCCACCCTGTGGCAGAAGCAGTGAAAAATAAAGAAGCGGAATTTGGTGTGCTGATCTGCGGAAGCGGCAACGGAGTGGCCATAACGGCAAATAAGCATCAGGGTATCCGTGCTGCATTGTGCTGGCTTCCTGAAATAGCCAGCCTCGCCCGCCAGCATAATAATGCAAATGTCATTTGCATTCCCGCGCGTTATGTAACGATAGAATCGGCAAAGGAGATGGTGGAGATATTCCTCAGCACCGCTTTTGAAGGAGGAAGACACCATACGAGGGTCGGAAAGATCGCCTGCTGAGAAAGGTTTCACGCAAAGCCGCAAGGTTTCACGCAAAGCCGCAAAGATTAATACAAAAGGCGCATAAATAATTTCTTATGCGCCTTTGCGCTTCTTTGCGGCTTTGCGTGAAACCTTGCGGCTTGCGTGAAACCTACCAACCCAACAGGTACGCAAATATCAATGGAGCCACGATGGTGGCATCACTTTCTATTATGAATTTTGGAGTATGAATGTCAAGCTTGCCCCAGGTGATCTTTTCATTTGGAACGGCTCCCGAATAAGAACCGTAGGACGTTGTAGAGTCGGATATCTGGCAGAAATAGCCCCAGAAAGGAACATCGTGCCATTCAAGATCCTGATACATCATTGGCACCACGCAGATGGGAAAATCTCCTGCGATGCCACCGCCTATCTGGAAAAATCCTACTCCTTTGCCTGATGAATTATTCCGGTACCAGTCAGAGAGCCACACCATGTATTCAATGCCGCTTTTCATGGTGGAAGCTTTTAATTCTCCTTTGATGATGTAAGATGCAAAAATATTTCCCATCGTACTGTCTTCCCAGCCGGGAACCACGATAGGAATATTCTTTTCTGCCGCCGCCAGCATCCAGCTATTCTTCGGGTCGATCTCGTAATATTGTTCCAACACCCCGCTCAGCAGCATCTTATACATGTATTCGTGGGGAAAATAACGTTCGCCTTTATCACCGGCTTCCTTCCAGATCTTATGGATGTGTTTCTGTAATCTTCTGAATGCTTCTTCTTCGGGAATGCAGGTATCCGTTACCCTGTTATAATGATTTTCGAGAAGGTCCCATTCCTGCTGTGGGCTCAGCTCCCTGTAATTCGGCACTCTCTTATAATGGCTGTGTGCTACAAGGTTCATGATATCTTCCTCCAGGTTGGCGCCTGTGCAGCTGATGATGGCCACTTTATCCTGGCGTATCATTTCCGCGAAACTCAAACCCAATTCCGCTGTACTCATTGCTCCCGCAAGGGTCACCATCATTCTTCCGCCTTCATCCAGATGCTTTTCGTAACCTTTAGCGGCATCAACCAGCGCGGCTGAATTAAAGTGGCGGTAATGATGCTGAATAAACGCTGAAACAGGTCCCTTGCTCATATCAATATTTTATTGCCGCCAAAGGTAAAGGAAATGAAATTTACTCCGCAGACCTCTTGCTCTTTTTGAAAATGGTCCAGCTTCCTGATCCTTCAGCTTTCAGCACAGTGATCTCGTCAGCGCTGGTCAGCGTTACGTAATAATGTTTCGCCTTTGGCAGAGAGCTCAAAAAGTTCTGTTATCCACTGGCTATTCATTTTATTTTTTTATAAATTAATAATGTTGAATAAACGCGTTATGATCATCTGACGCGGCACAGTGATAAATGTTACAGTCCCGGTGAATATTTTTTGTAAATTGTTATGTGAACTACCTCGCCCATGTTTATTTATCCTTTGAAGAGCCAGAAGTGCTCACTGGAAACATGATCAGCGATTTCGTTAAAGGGAAAAAGAAGTTTGGCTACCCTCCCAGGATCCTGGCTGGTATAGACTTCCACCGGGCCATCGATACTTTCACGGATGCACACGCCGTGACCAAAGAAACGGGAAAGCTGTTTAAGCCGGCTTATGGCGCGTACAATCTGGCATTTATGGATATCGTGTATGACCATTTTCTCGCAATGGAACTTACCGCAAGGGGAAAGGGATTTTTTGAAAAGCTTGTCGCCGCTACATATGAAAAGCTTGGCCGCTACGAATCAGTATTTCCGCCCGTTTTTAAAAATATGTTCCCCTATATGAAACAACAGAACTGGTTATACAATTACCGGTTTTCCTCAGGGATACAGAAAAGTTTCGCGGGCCTTGTGCACAGGGCCAGTTACATTTCAGAAAGCGATACTGCCTTTATGATATTTAAAGAAAATTATGATGCCTTCAAAGAAGCATACGATAATTTCTTTCCTGACATATTGGAATTCTCTCTAAAAAAATTTGCTGATATTCACTGAATGTGCGGCATTGCAGGCATTATATCGCAGGAGAAGTCCCTTATTAGCAAGGATGCCCTTCAAAAAATGGGCAACTCACTCGCTCATCGTGGCCCTGACGGAGAAGCTTGCTGGATCAGCATTTCAGGACATGCAGGTTTTGCGCACCGCCGCCTTTCAGTTATTGACCTTAGCCCCGCCGGTGCACAGCCCATGCATTATGCCAACGGCCGGTACACGATCGTATACAATGGGGAGATATATAATTATACGGAATTAAAGGCTGCTTTGCGCCATAAAGGATATTCATTTAAAAATGAATCCGATACCGAAGTGATACTGGCTATGTATGATCTGCATAAAGAAAAATGCTTGTCACACTTTGACGGAATGTTTGCTTTTGCGATTTGGGATGCACAGGAACAGTCGCTATTCTGCGCGCGTGACCGGTTCGGCGAGAAACCTTTTTTTTATTTATTAAATAAGGAGAAGACGTCGTTTTATTTTGGTTCGGAAATGAAGGCGCTGACCGCTGTGGGTATTAAAAGAAATACTAACCATTCCCTGTTGCTGCAATATATCGCCCACGGATATGTATCTGACCCAGGCGATCCATTGCAAACATTTGATAGTAATATTCAAAAGCTTCCGCCGGCTCATTTTTGCACCTATTTAGTGCAGGAAGGAAAATTTTCGGTTACCCGGTATTGGGAGATCGATAGGGGGTACAGGGTAAGTATAACTGAAAAAGATGCGGTTGACAGGTTTTCCGGGTTATTGTCAGGGTCTGTTGAAATGCAGCTAAGGAGTGACGTTAGTGTGGGCACCAGCCTTAGCGGAGGCCTGGACAGCTCCGCTGTTGCCGCCATTATCGGGCAGGTCCGGCCGGGTACTCTGTTTAAAACCTTTACTGCTTCCTTTCCGGGCTATCAAAAAGATGAATCTTTTCATGCAAGGGATGTGGCGGAAAAATGCGGATTTGAAAATTATTCAATCGCGCCTTCGGCGGATGACCTGATGCGCGACCTTGAAAAGTTAATGTACCACCAGGAGGAACCATTTACCTCTTCCAGTGTGTATGCGCAGTACAGGGTTTTTGAACTTGCGAAGAGCAATGGTATAGTTGTGCTGCTGGATGGGCAGGGGGCGGATGAAACCCTGGCGGGATATGATAAATACAGGTGCTGGTTCCTGCGTTCCATACTTCCAGGCACCACCGCATCGATCCTGCAACAAAGGGAAATCAAAAAGCTCGTTAATAATAAAGACATTGACCCTGGATACATAGATGCATGGGGTGGCAGTACAAAAACGTTCAAGCCCGTGGTCCGGTCGCTTAATGACATGCTTCAATTTAATACTTTCCAATCGGGGCTTGAAGAGCTTTTGCGCTATGCTGACCGCAATTCGATGGCCCACGGCAGAGAAGTACGTCTTCCATTTCTAAGCCATCAGCTGGTGAGCTTTGTATTTTCACTGCCCGATCATTTCAAAATAAATAATGGATGGACCAAATGGATATTAAGAAAGGCGATGAATAATTATTTACCGCGGCACATCGTCTGGCAAAAAAAGAAAATAGGGTTTGAGCCACCGCAAAAAGCGTGGATGCAACAAAGCCAGATTAAAGAATATATCCGTGAAGCAAAAGCAAAACTTGCTGGCGAAGGGATTTTAAATAAAAAGATAAACACAAAAATGGATAAGGCGCATGGGGCTTATGAAGAGGATGCCGCAGGGTGGAGATATTTATCCGCGTACCTTTTTACAACGCTATAAAATGAAAAAGGGGTCTGAATAGAAATTCAACCCCGTTTTTAAAATCCAATATCCTATGAAAAACCGTTGTAAAAATAAGGTTCCGGAATGATATATACAACAGAATTTTGAGGTCGAGTACTTTTACGTTATCAGTTTTTAACCAACTTTTCCTGGGAGATAACGTTGGTCAATTTGTTGCTAAAACGAATGAGATAAATGCCTTTTTCAAGCGAAGAAACATTAATGGTGTGCAGCCCCTGAACCCTGGGCTCTGTGAGCCTGGTCTTTCCATTGCCATCGGTTATCTGAACATCTACCGGCGTATCAGAACGCACGATAAGAATATGGTCTACGGGGTTAGGGTAAAATTTAAAGGAAGTATAGCCCGCTATAAAGAAAGGAACTGTTTTGGAGTAAAGCGCTTGTCCCTCTTCAAAAGAATACCTTATCCGGTAGAAACTTTTTCCTTTTTTAGGGGCTTCATCCGTCCACTGGTATACGGATCGTGCGCCAAGATTATTAAGCACGGTCACCACTTCGAAAGATCTGCCGTTATCGCTTCTTTCCATTACAAAGAATTCAGGTATTTTTCCGGTCACTTTCCAGCTCAGCGTCATGCCGGAGTTGGTGGATGGGGTACAGTTGATTTCATTAATAATATGATTAGAATCTTCGGCAATGGTATCGGCAGGACGACTCTGTTCGGTTGACTGTGCCTGAGCCAGGCCAGGAAAGGACAGGATGCCCAGGTAAAAATATAGGATCGTTCTAAGCATAGAATTAATGGAAGAATATAAGGAGAAAAGTTATCAACAAAATTAATGCCGCTATGTGGAAAACTCCGTATTTGATTGAAAATTATTTTTTTAGCGTTAAATAATCTTTAAAAATCTTACCTTATAATTGCAAAGGCGGACATGATCTGATGAAAAAAGTGATTCGTTATATCCTGAAAACAATGGCCTGGATTACGGGCATTCTTGTTTTTCTATGGATAGGGTTGTGGGTAGCTGTTGAACTCAATGAAGCCAGGCTGATCAGCAAAATATCCGAAGCCATACAAAAGAAAACCTATGGTAAAGTAAGTATAGGCGGTGCATCTGTAAGCCTTATTAGAACTTTTCCGGTGCTTTCTCTCCAGCTTTCAAATGTGCTGATCAGGGACAGTCTTTATCCCATTCACAAAAAAGATTTTTTAACAGCGGCAGATATTTACCTGCGGATCAGCCTGCGGGAACTGTTAAGGGGAAGATCCGCGCTTGGAAGGATCAGTATCAACAATGGCAGTTTAAACATTATCACGGATTCACTGGGCAGATCCAACGAATACATTCTCAGCCAGGAAAAGCAGCCGGAAGGGGAGCCAAAATCATCAGTGCCTGTATTTATACTGAACAATGTAGCTTTCAACTATGAAAATCCTGTCAGAAGAAAGCGTTACCAGGGGCTGATCAAAAAATTTCAGGGAGAAATAAAACCCAGCGAAAAATTCGTGACCATGTCTGTTATCAGCAACATACAGGTAAAGAGCCTTTCGTTCGATACAAACAAGGGCAGTTATATAAAAGACATGAATGTGGAAGGCGCCTTTGCGCTGGTGTACAACAAACAGCTGCATGATCTCCTGGTCAATCATGTGGGATTGCGTATTGATGGGCAACCTTTTCTTTTTGACGGATATTTCAGGGTGGATGCGGTAAGGTCAGACTTCAGCCTGGCGATCAGCACTTCTGACATTGAATATGAAAAGGCAACGTCGATGCTCAACGATACGCTGCAAACAAGGGCCAGAAGATATTCCTTCAACAAACGGGTGAGCCCAAAGGTGACCATCGTGGGCCAGACAGCTAAAAACAATGTTCCCGATGTAAGGATCCAGATGAATGTTGACCTGCCTTCCGTCACAAGCATTGCAAACTTCACCTCCCTGCAGTTCGGGAAAGGCAGCAGTGTCGTGGATATTTCTATCATCAATTCCGAAAAAGCAAAAGATACCGTAAATGGCGACCTGAACGGTTCTATCCGGGTAAGCGGAGCCGATATACGGTACCTGCCCAGGGATTTCACATTAAAAGAATGCAATGCGACAATTTTATTCAACAGCAATGATATTATCATAGATTCACTTGCCGCGATTGCCGGCGGATCGGCTCTTCTCATGAATGGCCGGACAAGAAATCTTATCACCCTGGGAAGTAACGATCCGGGTACGCTGAACATGCGCTGGAAGATATTTTCCCCTGATTTGCACATGAACGATTTCAAAGCCTTTTTATACAAAGGGAAAGCTTCTTCAAAACAATCTTCCCTTGACAAAATGTTTGAAAGCGCGGATGTTTACATTCAGCTGGCGGCGACCAGGATGGACTACAACCATTTCCGGGCTACGCATGTTAAAGGTCAGGTAGTATTGCAGGATGGCGGTATACAGTTGCAGAATGTTTATTTTAATCATGCCAATGGATCGATGGAACTAAACGGGGAGATCCTGAACGGTGTCAAGAGCAATACTGTGACCCTGCATTCAAAAATGAAGAAGATGGATGTTCCGCTTTTATTTGCGGCATTTGATAATTTCGGTCAGGATGCGATTACAAAAAATAATCTCCGGGGCAGCCTGACGGCGAACGTCGATTTCAGGACAGCGATAACCAACCAGCTGAAACTGATCAGTGCGGATACAAAAGGCTCGGTTGAATTTTTACTGGAGAATGGGGAATTGAATAATTTTGAGCCGCTGATAGAAGTGTCTAAAAAGGCATTTAAAAAGCAGGATTTTTCGGAGATCAAATTTGCGGACCTTAAAAACAAGCTAGATATTTTGGGCACAACTTTTATTGTCAATCCCATGGAAATCAGGTCTACCGCCGTTACATTTTTTGTAGAAGGAGTGTATGATTTTAAAAAAGGGACGGATATGAGTATTCAGCTTCCCTTACGTAACCTGACAAAAAACCAGTCAAATACAGATCTCAGCGATGAGGTGAAAGCGAAAAAAGGAATAAGTTTAAGGCTCAGGGCCAAAACCGGTGATGACGGAAAATTAAAGGTCAGCTGGGATCCTTTCAGAAAATCAATAAAGAACCGCGACGGGATAAAAAAATCGCTGGAGAAAAAAAATGATAAACAGAGCACTTAATTATGGCTTTTAAACTACATACGCAATATAATCCTGCCGGAGACCAGCCACAGGCGATAGAGGAGCTTACCAATGGCATCCTGGATGGTGAACGTTACCAGACACTGCTGGGAGTGACCGGTTCGGGAAAAACATTTACCATCGCCAACGTCATCCAGAACGTTCAGCGGCCCACCCTGGTGCTGACACATAACAAAACACTGGTGGCGCAGCTGTATGGAGAATTCAGGCAGTTCTTTCCTGATAATGCGGTGGGGTATTTTGTAAGCTATTATGATTATTTCCAGCCCGAGGCATATATGCCTGTAAGCGACACGTATATAGAAAAGGACCAGTCCATAAACGAAGAGCTCGATAAGCTCAGACTGCAGGCAACGGCACAGTTATTAAGCGGAAGAAGGGATATTATCGTTGTCGCCTCTGTAAGTTGTATATATGGTATTGGTAACCCTACTGAATATGAAAACAGCATTATCAGGATCCAGCCAGGCCAGGTACTGTCGCGCCAGGGATTTCTGCATTCGCTGGTGAATTCATTATATACACGGAGTCAGGGCGATTTTGGCAGGGCGACCTTCCGGGTGCAGGGCGACACTATCGATATTAACCTGCCCTACCTGGATTATGGTTACCGCATATCTTTCTTCGGAGATGAAATAGAGGAAATAGAAAGTATCGATACACAGAATGGCAAACGGATCATGAAATTGGAAAATGCCGCGATCTTTCCGGCAAATTTATATCTCGCGCCTAAAGATATGATGTACCAGATATTGGTGGAGATACAGGACGAGATGGCCGCCCAGGTGAATTATTTTAAAGAGGTCGGAAAATTTATTGAAGCACAGCGTTTAAGTGAGAGAGTGAATTTCGATGTGGAGATGATCCGCGAACTTGGATTTTGTAATGGGGTAGAAAATTATTCAAGATTTTTTGACAGAAGAAGACCAGGGAGCAGACCATTCTGCCTGCTGGATTATTTTCCTAAAGATTTTTTGTGTGTAATAGACGAAAGCCATCAGACCATACCACAGGTGAGCGGCATGTACGGCGGCGACAGGAGCAGAAAATTAATATTGGTGGATTATGGCTTCAGACTGCCTTCGGCACTTGACAACAGGCCACTTAATTTTCATGAATTCGAAAGCATGACCAACCAGACCATTTTTGTTTCTGCAACGCCGGGCGATTACGAACTGGAAAAAACCGGCGGGGTAGTGGTCGAACAGGTGGTGCGGCCGACAGGATTGCTCGATCCGCCAATCCAGATCAGGCCAAGTGTGAACCAGATCGATGACTTGCTGGATGAAATAGATAAAACAGTGAAAAAAGGCGATCGTGTGCTCGTGACAACGCTGACAAAACGCATGGCCGAAGAAATGGATAAATACCTGCAAAGGATCAATATTAAATCAAAATATATCCACAGTGAAATACAAACACTGGAAAGGGTGGAAATATTAAGAGAACTAAGGCTTGGGATAATCGATGTGCTGGTTGGCGTGAATTTATTAAGAGAGGGACTCGATCTTCCGGAGGTGTCGCTCGTTGCCATACTCGATGCAGATAAGGAAGGCTTCCTGCGCAACGAGAAATCGCTTACGCAAACAGCCGGACGGGCGGCAAGAAATGTCGATGGGTTTGTAATATTCTATGCTGATAAAATGACGGAAAGCATGCAGAAAACCATTGATGAGACTGCAAGGCGGCGCGAGAAGCAAATCGCTTACAATACCGAGCACGGCATTACTCCCACAACAATTGTAAAAAGCAAGGAGCAGGTTTTTGCGCAAACATCTGTGCTGGATATTAAAGGATATGATCCTAAAAATCCTCATGCGCTCGGAGCTGGCCAGGCGCCCCTTACCCTTGCCGCAGAGGAACAGGCGGAATATATCACCATTCCACAACTGGAAAAAGGTATTGCGAAAATTAAAAAAGAAATGGAGAAAGCGGCCCGCGACCTCGATTTCATGGAAGCTGCCAGACTTAGGGATGAAATGTTTACCATGAAGAAAAAGCTGGAGATAATGAAATGATTATTTTTTCTTAAGTACGGTCTTTATTGTTTCCATTCCTGCCCTTACCCGTATCGCTGTATCCAGGAACGCAGTGAATATTCCTCTGCCATAATATTTTTTTACAAACTGGCTCATGGCCATGTAAAACAAGTTAACATATCTGGAATCCTTCTTAGTGCTTTCTCCTTTATAATGAATGATGGTGACACCGGCGAAGTAATAATTATTATATCCTGCCAGTTTAATGCGGTAACTAAGGTCGATGTCTTCAGCATACATAAAAAACCTTTCATCGAATCCTCCTGTTATATCAAGAACGGATTTTTTTACAAAGAGATACGCACCGGAGAGTATCTCTGCCTTGTTTGATTCCTGTTCATTTAGATTTCCCAGGTAATATTTCGCAAAATATTTTGAGCGTGGAAGCATGGCTGTTATCCCCGTCATTTTCCATAACGCTACAACAGGCGAAGGAAACCCTCTTTTGGATTCTTTCAGGTATTCTCCCTCGCCGTTAACCATTTTAACGCCCAGAGCACCGGCGTCCGGATGCATTTCCATGAAGTCAATGCATTTTGTAAAGCAATCACCCGGAATAACCGTGTCGGGATTTAGAAATAAAACATATTTCCCTGATGCCAGTTTGAGCCCTTTGTTATTGGCGCTTGAAAAGCCTTTGTTTTCTTTATTGCCAAAAAAGTGAAATAAAGGGAACAATGGCTGTAAGTATTCCATGCTGCCATCGGAG
>Ga0209512_1000984_pt1 | contig 38841 bp, 35 predicted proteins | sample frozenSSSSmetaG_FD_184142 | JGI IMG/M metagenome (GOLD analysis project Ga0209512, IMG submission 184142) | Glacier valley bacterial and archeal communities from Borup Fiord, Nunavut, Canada, to study Microbial Dark Matter (Phase II) -... | ecosystem: Environmental > Aquatic > Freshwater > Ice >...
CATTGAATCCTACTACAACCACCACCGCAAACACTCCGCCCTCGGCTACCAAACCCCGGCCCAATTCGAGGTCAAAAACCACCCTAACAATTAACAAGAATTTGGTCCAAAAATCAGTTGCACCTCATTTGGTTTCGGGATGCCCCCACTGGGTTGTCCGGTCCACCTCTGCCCTGATGACAACCCGCTTGGCCTCCATGTTGAGTTCCACGTTCACGATCTTCCACGGAGAGGAAATCCCAAGAATCTGGCGGTAAAAATCTGTGCTCTTCACCGGGAAAGCCTTGCCGAACCCGGACACTTGCCGCAAGAATTTCCACCGAAATCCATCAAGAGCCCCATTTTTTTGCTAAGAGATGTATTCCGCTTTCCGTTCTGCGGCTGTGGGTGAGAAACCAGCCACACGCAAAAACGGCCAGTCGGATGAACGACCGGCCGTTTTGGGAGTGAAGAACAGGCAGGAATGCCTGTGTCACGAGGGGATCAATAGCGGTATTGCTCGCCTTTGAACGGACCTTCGACAGGGACGTTGATGTAGTCCGCTTGCGCCTGCGTCAGGGTCGTGAGCTTGGCTCCGACTTTGGCGAGGTGGAGACGGGCGACTTCTTCGTCAAGGTGCTTCGGAAGCACGGTGACTTGGCCGGGCTTGTTGGTCTCGCGGTTTTTCCAGAGGTCGATTTGAGCGAGCGTCTGGTTGGTGAAGCTGTTGGACATCACGAAGCTCGGGTGGCCGGTGGCGCAGCCGAGGTTCACCAGACGACCTTCGGCAAGCATGTAGATGCTGTTACCAGTCGGGAAGGTGTACTTATCGACTTGCGCCTTGATGTTAGTGCGCTTCACGCCGGGAGCTTCGTTGAGCTTGTCGATCTGGATTTCGTTGTCGAAGTGGCCGATGTTACAAACGATGGCCTGATCCTTCATTTTCTCCATGTGCTCGAGGCGGATGATGTCGAAGTTGCCGGTGGTGGTGACGTAGATGTCACCCCAGCCGAGGGTGTCTTCGAGAGTGAGGACGCGGAAGCCTTCCATGGCAGCTTGGAGCGCACAGATCGGGTCAACTTCGGTGACGACGACTTGGGCACCTTGGCCGCGGAGGGCTTGGGCGCAGCCTTTGCCGACATCGCCATAACCACAGACGACGCCGACCTTGCCGGAAATCATCACGTCGGTGGCGCGCTTGATGCCGTCCACAAGGGACTCGCGGCAGCCGTAGAGGTTGTCGAATTTCGACTTGGTGACGGAGTCGTTGACGTTGATCGCAGGAACGAGCAGCGTGCCGGCTTTCGCCATTTGATAGAGGCGATGGACGCCGGTGGTGGTTTCTTCGGAAACGCCCTTCCAGTCCTTCACAATCTTCGCGAAGATGCCGGGTTGCTTGGCGTGCACATCCTTGAGGAGATCCTTGATGACTTGTTCCTCGTGGTTGCCGGACGGGGTGTTGACCCAGTCGGAGCCGTTTTCGAGTTCGAAACCTTTATGAATGAGGAGGGTTGCGTCGCCACCGTCATCGACGATGAGTTCAGGTCCAAGGCCTGCTGGATTGACCAGCGCCTGCCAGGTACACCACCAATATTCCTCAAGGGTTTCGCCTTTCCAAGCGAAGACAGGCACTCCGACGGCAGCGATCGCAGCAGCGGCGTGGTCCTGGGTGGAGAAGATGTTGCAGGAGACCCAGCGCACTTCGGCACCGAGAGCAACCAGGGTCTCAATGAGAACAGCGGTCTGGATGGTCATGTGCAGCGAGCCCATGATGCGGACGCCTTGCAGCGGCTTCTCCTTGCCGTATTTCTCACGGGTGGCCATGAGGCCGGGCATTTCGTGCTCGGCGATTTCGATTTCCTTGCGGCCGAAATCGGCGAGGCCGATGTCTCTTACTTTGTAGTCTGTGAAGCTCATTGTTATATGTAGTTAGAAATTAGGATCAGCCCACCGCTTTCTTGAGGGCGGCGGCCTTGTCGGTGGATTCCCAGGTGAGGTCCTTGTCGTCTTTTCCGAAGTGGCCGTAGTTGGTGGATTTCGAATAGATCGGGCGGAGGAGGTTGAGTTGTTTAACGATGTCGGCTGGCTTGAAGGAGAAAACTTTCAAGATGCCGGCGAGGATCTGTTCGTCCGGCTTGATGCCCGTGCCGAAGGTGTCGACATGGACGCTCACAGGAAGCGGGTGTCCGATGGCGTAGGCAAATTGAACTTCGCAACGCGATGCGAGACCGGCGGCGACAACATTTTTCGCGACCCAGCGGCCCATGTAGGCGGCGGAGCGGTCAACCTTGGACGGATCTTTTCCGGAGAAAGCACCACCGCCGTGACGGCCGGTGCCACCGTAGGTATCGACGATGATCTTACGACCGGTGAGGCCGGAGTCGCCTTGCGGGCCACCGACGACGAACTTGCCAGTCGGGTTGATGAGATACTCGGTGTCCTTGGTTAGCATGTCCTTCGGCAGGACTTTCTTGATCACCTGCTCGATGCAGAACTTTTCGATTTCCGCGTGCTCCACATCGGCGGAGTGCTGGGTGGAAATGACCACGTTCACGATGCGGGTCGGTTTGCCATCGACGTATTCGACGGAAACCTGCGACTTCGCGTCCGGGCGGAGCCACTTGGCGAGCTTGCCAGCCTTGCGGATGCGGGTGAGCTCACGGCCGAGGCGGTGGGCATACATGATTGGCGCGGGCATGAGCTCGGGGGTCTCATTGCAGGCGTAGCCGAACATGATGCCTTGGTCGCCGGCGCCTTGTTCCTTGTGCTTTTTGCCTTCCGCAGCGGCGGCGTCCACGCCTTGGGCGATGTCCGGGCTCTGGGCGGTGAGGTAGTTGTTGATGAAAAGAGTGTCGGCGTGGAAAACGTCGTCATTGTTGGTGTAGCCAATGCCACGGACGGCGTCGCGGATGATTTTGCCGATGTTGATGGCTTCATCGAGTGGCTTGGTGGTGCCCTTCTTTTTGTCCTGAAGCGAAGGAATCGTGATTTCGCCGCCGACGACGACGATGTTGCTCTTCACGAACGTCTCGCAAGCCACGCGGCTTTTCGGATCGAGGGTGAGGCAGGCGTCGAGGATGGCGTCCGAGATGGTGTCGGCGACTTTGTCCGGATGGCCTTCGCCAACGGACTCTGAGGAGAAAATGAAGGTGCTCATGTGCTTTTTATTTTTCGTATCGTCAAATCGTGATGCGTTGATATAACTGCTCTGCCATGCCGTCAATGCTGAAATCCTTGAAGCTCCTTTCCGACCCCACCCGGCTGCGCATTCTGATGTTAGTGGAAAACGAAGCGCTCTCGGTGGCAGAGCTGCAGGAAGTGCTCGGAATGGGTCAGAGCCGGATTTCCACCCAGCTCTCGCAATTGAAAACAGAAGGACTTGTATCCGACGAGCGCAGCGGGAAAAATAACATTTACTCGTGCTCGTCCGATCCGGAACTGATGGACGTGGCCCGTCTGGCGGCAGCGGAAGTGCCAGAAGTGGCAGCGGACGAATCGGCATTGCGGCATTTGCTGAGGAAACGGAAGGATAGCGCGCGGGCGTATTTCGACGAGTTGGCGGGGCGTTTCGGGAAGGATTATGTGCCAGGGCGATCGTGGAAGGCACTGGCGGAAGCCCTGATCAAGGTGCTGAATTACCAAGTCGTCGCTGATCTAGGAGCTGGCGAGGGCACGCTCGCCCAACTCCTCGCCCAGCGCGCGGAAAAGGTCATTGCGGTGGACCTTTCGCCAAAAATGGTCGAATTCGGGCAGGATCTCGCGAATCAGAATGGCCTGAAAAATCTCGAATACCGCATCGGCGATATCGAGGAGCCGCCGATCAACGACGCCAGCCTCGATCTTGCCATTCTGAGCCAAGCACTCCATCATGCCGAACGCCCGCAGCGGGCGCTCGATGCGGCGTTCCGCATTCTGAAACCGGGCGGACGGCTGATCGTGCTCGATTTACTCCAGCACCATTTCGAGGAAGCCCGCGAGCTCTACGCCGACCGCTGGCTGGGATTTTCCGAAAGCGACCTCGCCGCGATGTTGGAAAAAGCCGGATTCACCCAAATCGAGACCGTGGTGGCGGATCGGGAAACCGAAGCACCGAGATTCCAGACGCTGCTCGGCATCGGCGTGCGCCCGGTCTGAGTCGCGCTCTTGCAAATCCGGCGGCGGCGTGCGACTTCAGCCCATGCGATTCCTGTTAACCGCGCTCGTTGCCCTACCTTTCGTAAGCTGCGCTCCCACGCCTCCCGCCCGGTCGACTGCGGCTCAGCCAGCGCCCGAAAAGCCGCCGGTCGCCGAATCTCCAGACCCTCCCGTCGCACCGGCCGGCGCACCTTATTTCATCCGCCAGGAAATCTCCGGCATCACCTTCGAGGGCGTCGCCTTCGATTCCAGAAACCACCGCCTCTTTGTCATCGACCAACCGAACGGCCCTGCCTCCCAATTTGCCGATGCCACCGCCGCCGCAAATTCCCGCCGCGGCCTTGCTGCCGTGAACGCCGGTTTTTTCACCCCGGAAGGCACACCGCTCGGGCTCGTCGTGTCAGCGGGAAAAATTTCCGGTTCATGGAATTCCGCCTCCTCGCTCGGCAGCGGCGTCTGGTGCGAGGAAACTTCGGGAAGATCCGCCATCGCCCGCCGCGAAAAACTCGGACGCGTCGCCGCCGCCTCATCCCGCCAACTGATCCAGGCTGGCCCGCTGCTCGTCGAAAACGGCCACCCCGTCTCCGGCCTCGAAGCCACCAAAACCAGCGCCCGCATCGTCGTCCTGTGGGACGGTGGCACGCGTTGGTGGATCGGCCGCGGTTCGCCCTGCACGCTTGCCGCCCTTTCCCTAGCCCTCGCCGGCAACAGCCCCACCGGTTGGAAAATCCGCCACGCACTCAATCTCGACGGCGGCCGCTCCGCCGATCTCTGGGTATCCGGATCCGTCCCTGGTGGCCCGTTTCTGAGCCGCCCGCCATGGAACCGCCCGGTGCGGAATTTCCTCGTGCTCGTCGGAAAGTGACCATTCAGTCACCAAAAACCAGATTGGACAGTTTGGCTTTCAATGGTAGCTTGGGTCTCTTCCCTTCGTATGAAACGCATGTCCCGGGCAATTTCACTACCTGTTCTGGCAGCCTGCCTTTGCCTCGTATCCTGCGCCACCATCAACAAGGTCGGCCAGAGTTCCATGGCGATGGTTCAGAAAACTTCCGCCGCCACAACCTCGAAAATCGCTGAAATTTCGGACCTCACGATGTCCAAAATCCGCCCCGCTGGCGTCAAGGTCGTCGAAGTCCGCGAAAAGGACCTCAAGCAGATTCCCACCGGCCAGGAACGTGCGCTGGCCTACGAAAACAGCCGCAAGCGCGGGTTTTGGGGATTATTCAGCGGTCCGGTCGATTTCAAAGAACCCACCCTGCCCCAGCCCGGGGCGGAAATGGACGGCAGCCTCCTGCCTCCGAAGACTCCTTGATCAGGTGCGCAGAAATGCATAATCCCGGCTTGAAGGTTGCTCCTCCATGAGAATGATGCCCCGCATGTCTCGTTTGTTCTGTGTCCGCTTCGCCTGGCTTGCGTTCACTGCTGCCCTGATCACCTCATGTGGTGGCAACCCATCTGCGAACCTACCACCCAAGGCAAAGCGGATTGAGCAAGCCCCTTCCGGCGTCACGTCCATTCCCGGCACTCCGCCGCCGCCGATCGCAGGTGAGAGCGCCATCGTCATCGACGTCGTCAGCGGCCGCGTGCTCTATGCGAAAAACGCCGACGCCCCTCGCCCCGTCGCCAGCACCCAGAAAATCATCACCGCCCTCTGCGTGCTCGATGCGGGAAACATCGACAAACCCGTCACCATCGAAGCGTCCGATGAAAACTGCGAGCCTACCAAGCTCGGCGTCAAGCCCGGCGAATCCTATCCGCGCCGCGAGCTGCTCAAGGTCCTGATGGTGAAAAGCGCCAACGACATCGCCCGCGCCCTCGCCCGCGATGTCGGCGGCAGCCAGGAATCCTTCGCCGCCCTGATGAATCAGAAAGCCGCCTCGCTCGGTATGCGGAACTCCTATTTCGTCAACCCGAACGGCCTGCCCATGCCCGGCCAATATTCCACCGCCCGCGACATGGCCATCGCCGCCCGCGCCGTTTACCGCAGCCCGCTGATCCGCTCCTACACCGCCACCAAATCGTTCAACTTCCAGTTCAACGACGGCCACACCCGCGAGATCGAAAACACCAACCATCTCCTGAAATCCGTCCCCTATTGCGATGGATTGAAAACCGGCACCACCAACGCCGCCGGCCGCTGCCTCGTGGCCAGCGGTTCGCTTAACGGTCGCTCGGTGATCGTCGTCGTTCTCAAATCCACCACGCCTAACATCTGGAAGGACTCCACCAAGCTCCTCGCCTGGGCGCTCGAACGCCCGACGCCCGGAGCCTGAGGCCATGCCCAGCCCCGCCGAGTCCCTGCGCCTGCTGGATGCCGAGGGACTCCTGCGCCGCCAGCGCCCGCTCGACTCCCCCACTGGCGTTAGAGTGATCCGCGAGGGCCGCGAACTCTGGAACTTCGCATCAAACGACTACCTCGGCCTCGCCCGCCATCCAAAGATCGAGGCCGCGCTGGTCGAAGGCGTGCAACGCTACGGCGCGGGCTCCGCCGCATCCCGTCTCGTCTGCGGTACGCTGCCGCCTCACAAACTGCTAGAGAAAGCCCTCGCCGCCGCGAAACGGACGGAAGCAGCGCTCACCTTTTCCTCCGGCTTCGCCACCGCGCTCGGCTCCATTCCCGCCATCGTCGGAAAATCAGACTTCATCATCCTCGACAAGCTCGCCCACGCCTGCCTCGTCGATGGCGCACGCCTGTCAGGAGCCACGCTCCGGGTCTATCCGCACAACGACCTCGGCAAACTCGAACGCCTGCTCGCCTCCACCCGCAGCAAAAATGCAGCTTCCCGCATTCTCGTCATCACTGAGACAGTCTTCAGCATGGACGGCGATCTCTGCCCGCTACGCGAAACCGTCGAACTAACTGAACAACACGACGCTCTGCTTCTCATTGATGAAGCCCACGGCTTCGGTGTCCTCGGCAAAAACGGCATGGGCCTCGCCGAGCAGGAAGGACTCCAACAGCGCATCGCCTTTCAAATGGGCACCCTCAGCAAGGCCGCCGGCCTGTCAGGCGGTTATCTCGCCGCCTCCCGCGAGTGGATCGATCTGCTGACCAATCGCGCCCGCACCTTCATCTACTCCACCGCTCCCCCGCCCTGCCTCGCTCACGCCGCTGTTACCTCGCTCGATCTGATCCGCTCGGACGAAGGCAAAATGCTCCGGCAGAAACTGGTCGAAAACATTTCCATTTTTGCGGATTCGCCAACGCCGATCATTCCCATCGTGCTCGGCTCCAACGAAGCTGCGCTCGCCGCCGCATCGGATCTGGAAAACGCCGGTTTCCTCGTTCCCGCCATCCGCTTCCCCACCGTCCCGCGCGGCAGCGCCCGCCTTCGCGTCAGCATCTCCGCCGCCCATCCGGCGGAGGCACTCAATGGACTGCATGGCTGTCTTCGGGAGAAAACGTGAAACGGAACTGCTGCTGCGACCAATCAGGTTGCCATTGCCAGCGGCTGCCTGCTTTCGGTTTTTAGATCTTCGCTTTTGCGGGTCACCATGCCGTCATCCGCGCAGTAGAGCGGATGATCCAACAGGTGCGCCATGTAGATCATGTGAACCCAGATTTCTCCGGCATACCTACGCGGGACGTAGTTCCACAATCCGAAGATGGGCGAGATTTTCGCTCGCGGATGGCTTTCGTTGAATTCGTTCAGCGCCAGCCTTTCTCCGAGAAACTCCGCGCAACTGCATCCCATGATGTCGTCGAAATAACAATGCACCCGCGGCAGCAGGAGGCTCGCGTCCGCGTCGAGGATCTTGAGCGTGTCCACCGTAGAGGTGTAGAGGTCCACATCCACGGAGATGAATCCGACGGGCGCCGGCTTGGACTTCAGGAATTCGGGCAGCGTCAGTTTGATATCCCCGATGATCAGCTTCGCTTTCGTGAGTCGCTGGCGGAGCCCCTCCTCATCCATCCGGTAGGTGCCTCCCGTGTAAATGTTAGGCATGTCGCGGTAGTCGTCGGCCGGTGGCAGGCCTTCGCCAGTGTCGAAGCCATACACATCGATCGCCACTCCGAACATCGGCTCCACCCGGCGGGCCGTTTCTTCCAGTGAAACCAGCCCGTTTCCTCCCGCCACTCCGAATTCGATCACCGAGATCCGTTGGTAGCCGAGGGTTTTCGCCAGGTAGGCGGCCTGCAGAACGCCCCAGGTGTAGGTCGGACGGACCGCGCCCGGGGCTTCGTTCATGATCGTGAGCATTTTATGATTCAGGTCTCCATAAGCGAAGTTATGGAACCTGTGGAGTTCGTCGTTGAGCTCGGCGGCTTCAACATCACCGTTCAACCAACGCCTGATCTTGTTGACGGTCTTCCTTGCCAGCACCTGGGAGGGATTTTTCATAGGATCCGCCTATTAACAATTCGGCCGGAGCATGGCAAGGTGTTTGTTTTTACTTCCCACGGCTACCTCATTTTGGAAGTGCCTGAGTTCCAAGGCCGGGGTCTCGCGAAAAGGTGGTTGCGGCGTCTCGCCGCAACCACGGTCCGCCAGACCTTTGAAACCGGTGATTTCAAAATGAGGTGGCTCTATTTCACTTCCGAAACTTCGGGACTTCACGAATCACCCGCTGCGCCTTTCGGCATATTGCACGCCTCGGCAGCGTTCTGCATTCTCCCCACCCGCCACCGGCGCTCGGAAACACCGCAATTCCAAGCAACCGCAGCGTTCTGTTGTAAAAAAGTCTGTTGGCACCCGCGCTGCAAGAGCATCCGGCTCAAGACAAAACCAACCAATTATGAAACTTTTAAAAACCACACTCGCCTCGGCCTGTCTCGGCCTCGCCTTTTGCAACACCGCCTATTCCCTAGAGGAGGGACTGAAGGGCAATCCGTCCAAGATGCCTGAAGACGGCATGGTCATGAATCAGGACTGCGTCATGATGAAGAACGGAAAAATGATGATGATGAAGGACGGCAAGACCAGCCCGATGATGGAAGACGCCACCATGGAAAACGGCACCAAGGTCATGGTGGACGGCACCGTCGTCCTCAAGGACGCCACCGTCATGAAAATGGGTGAGGACGACATGGTCCTCATGACCGGCAAGATGGACAAGAAGGAGCACCTCATCCTCAAGGGCGGAGTGATGATGGTGGTCCGCAACGGCAAGACCACCCCGATGGAAATGGAAACCTCGCTGGAAGACGGCAGCAAGGTGATGATGGACGGCACCGTCATGAAAAAAGACGGCACCTCGACCAAGATCGGCGAAACCGACATGATCCTGATGGACGGAAAAATCATGAAGATTCCGAAGATGGCAGTCGGCCCGAAGAGCAAGACGCAATAAGCCTAGAGGGGAAAATGAACTGCTTACGGAATCCGATCTCAGAACTTGTGATGATCTTGATCACAACCAATTGGTTTTGCTGGAGTTATAACCGGACACTCGTGAAGAAAACCATTCAAAATGAGCGACTTTTGAATGGCGACCACAGAAGGTTCATTAGCCCGGAACGTAAGTTCCTGAATTTAATTTGGTGACAACCGGAATCTCGTGATCACGCTTCTTGAACATGGGCTGTTTGCTGGAGAGGAATCCTGACTGGCATACGGTCGGTTAAAATGTGTGACGATCATCAAGCATTTACTTCCCATCTTGAAAAACACACCATGCCCCCCCCGCCGGACGGTGGCGGCATTTCCCATCACACCATGAAAACCATATCCAAAATCGCCCTGCTCAGCGCAGCCCTCACATCCCTCCTTCATGCCGATCCGATTCCGGAAAGTTGCCGGCAGAACGGCTGGTTCCTCGGCGCGCAGGCCTACACCTTTAAAGAATTCAGCGCGTTCGAAGCCATCGCAAAGACCAAGGAAGCCGGCGGCAATATCATCGAGTTCTACCCCGGCCAGATCCTCAAACCCGGCTCCACCGACAAGGTCGGCCACACGATGTCCGAAACGGCGATGGCTGAGCTGAAGGCAGAATGCGAACGCCTGGGCGTGCATGCCGTGAGCTACGGCGTCGTCGCGGCGAAAAATGCCGACGAGGTCCACGCCATTATGAGCTTCGCCAAAAAAATGGGACTTTATTCGATCTGCACGGAATCGACGGAACTCGTTGCCGCTTGGGAAACCGCAGCGAAGGAGTTTGACGTCTGCGTCGCCTTCCACGAACACGGCGGATCGATGGCGAAACCCAGCTACAAGGTCTGGAACCCCCTTTACATCCTCGGCGTCGTCGAGAGCCGCGATCACCGAGTGGGAGCCTGCGCCGATCTCGGCCACTGGTGCACTTCCAACCTGAATCCTGTCGAGTGTCTGCGCATCCTCAACGGCCGGATCATCGGCGTCCATCTCAAGGATAAGGCCGCCAAGGGCGAAGCGCCGGTCGTGGTCGCAGGTAAGGGGGTGGTCGATGTCGAAGCGTGCATCGAAGAGCTGAAAAAGCAGAATTTCGACGGCAATTTCTCGGTCGAACACGAAAACGATTGGAAGGACAACGTCAACCAGGTCCGCGCCAACCTCGATTTCATCAAGGCCCGCGGAAGGTGATCGACTGCCTCTGATCCGCCGTTCTGGTGAGACTCACCCGCCCTTCGGCAGGGTGAGTTCACCGTCCGGTTTCTCGCGCCGCATGGCTCCGGGCTGCGCCATGAGTTCATTGAGCAGCGGCAGGTGATCTTGATAGACCCCGCGTGGGGATGTCTGGTGGCGAACGCAGATCCACGCCGCCTTGCCGACGATCTCGCCCATCATTCCGGTGGTGCGCATGACCCGGACGGCACCGAGCGCCTCACGGGTGACACTGATGTCACGGCCGGCCATGAAGAGGTTGCTGATATTCCGGCTGTAAAGCGTGCGGTAAGGTGCCCAATACGGCCCCTGATAGGTGTATTCCTTGCCATGGGTGAAGGTGGAGATGAATTCCTCGCCCTTCAGGCCCTTATCAAACTTGGGATCCGGCGTGTGGACGTCGATGTGCCAGGTGCATGGAAATGCGGCGTCGGGGAAGACCGTCGCCTTGTGGAAATCATCGCCCGTCAGAATCACATCGCCGATCAGCCGGCGGGACTCGCGCTTGCCGGCGATGAACGCGGACCAGCCGATGCGGTGGTTCGGATAGAGACCGTCCACGTTTTTCAACGCGTCCCAGGCACCGTACATCGCCCGCATGTTCAGATCGCGGATGCGCTCGACGTCGTTGATCGGGTCCTTGTCGAATCCGCTCTCCCAGAATCAGCCGCCGAGATCCTTGGGCGGCGCGCCGGCCGCCTTGCCCTTGGAGGCGGGACGCCCGGGGAAAGGCTTGTTAGTAAGATCAATGGCCCATGGCACGCGGGGAAAAGGCGCGGCGACGTTGCCGACGGCGGTGGCGAGCGAGAGCGCGTCCTTGTCCTTGCATTCGCATTTCAGGACCCGCTCGCGGTCGGCGACGTCGAGCACGTTCCACAAATTACTCGAGCCCATGTTGCCCTCCTCCGACATCTGATAGTCCGCACCGACGAGAAAACCCACCGTGGCGTCGCCCGTGCAGTCGGCGAAGAGTTTCCCTGAGATCCTCACCCGTCGGGCAGTGCGGGTGTTCTGCGCGGTGACTGATCTGACGCGCAGGTCCTTCTGATCGGCGGCGTTCACGCGGTGTTCCAGAAAAAGCGTGATGCGCGGCTCGGCGCGGACGACACGCATCTTGCGCTCGTCCTGGAAAATCGCTGCTGCGCCCGCGTTTCCGACCCCCTTGGTGTCCTTGGGCGGGCAGATTTCCTCGACGATCTCGCCGATGTGGGTGAACGGCTTTTGCAGAGTGTGACCTTCCGGCCAGACACGGACTTCGGAGCTGGAATTCCCACCAAGCACCGGGCGGTCCTGGACAAGAGCGACGGTCAGGCCGTTGCGCGCGGCGGAGACTGCGGCCGAAGTTCCGGCCACGCCACCACCGACGACCACAAGATCGAAGCTGCCACCGTCGTCCGGCTGCTCCGGCAGATGGAGCCGGGTGGCGCGGAATTTCGCGAGGGCGGCCGGTTCATTTGGCGCCACGAATCCGGCGTCCTTTGAGAAAAGCACGGCATCGCAGCGGCCCTCGAAGCCGGTCAGGTCGTGCAGCGCGATTTTCGAATCGGCGGTCACCTCGGCGGTGCCACCGTCCTGCCAATGCCAATCGGCCCCCTCGGTGCCGAAGGTGGTGGTGAGCGGACGATCGTTGACGAGCAGTTGGAATTTTCCGGGCGCGCCGGGTGCCTTCCATGGAGCGACCCAGTCGCGCGTGCGCACCCAAACATGATATTTCCCGGGAGAGTCGAATTTCACGGCGGTGACCGCGTCGCTCACCGGCACGCCGAGGCCGTGGGCGAGAAGATAGGATGAGCCGATCTGCTCCATGAACTGCTGGTCCAGATCCCACCCCCCGCTGTCCGTGAACGGCTCCGCCTCGATGAGGACCTGTTGGCCGATCGCGCTGGTGGACACTGACACCAGCCCAAGCAGCAGACTGATTTCGCGGAGTGGTGAAATTCGATTCATGCCCTGGAAAGACGTTGGGAAGTCTGGCCAACTTTCATCAGCCGTCTTCCGGACAAGCGGGTGTGGACAGAAGCAGTTGGTGGAATTCGACATCCAGCCAGCGGCCGAATTTGAAACCCGCTTGCTGGATTTTCCCGCAGCGGATGAAGCCAAGTCTCTCGTGCAGCGCGAGGCTGGCGGAGTTTTCCGCATCGATCACGCCGATCAGCGTGTGGAGGTCCTGCGCGCGGGCCAGCTCGATGAGCCGCAGCATCAGCACCCGCGCGATCCACCGTCCACGGAACTTGGAATCCACATACACCGAATGCTCGACCGAGTATTTGTAGGCCGGCCACGCGCGGAATGTGCCGTAGCTGGCGAATCCCATCAGCTCGCCATCCTCGCTCTCCACGCCGATGACTGGAAAACGCCCCGCTTCCTTGGCGGCGAACCAGGCGCTCATCATTTCCGAAGTCCGGGGCTGGTAGTCATACAGCGCCGTGGAAGTGAGAATCGCCTCGTTCAGAATCGAGAGCACCGCTGCCGAGTGACGGGAATCGCAAGTGATGTTTTCATGAGTCTGCCTGGCCCGTCGGCAGCGGTTTCCCGCAGGGTCACTTCTTGTCGAGAACGCGGATCTTCACATTTTGATAGAGCACCTGGTTACCGTGCTCCTGAAGCAGGATGTGGCCGTCCGCCCATTCACCGAAGCTGGTAATGTCCTTGTACTTGCTGGCGGCGACGCGGGCGCGGAAATCCTCCGAACCGCGCTCGAAATCCACGGTTTTCTCGCCGTTGAGCCAGAACGTGACGTGTTTGCCTTCCGAGAGGATGCGCGCCTTGTTCCACTCGCCCACCGGCAGCACTTTCTTGTCCGCCGGAGCCGGGGTCAGGTCGTAGAGCGAGCCGATGGTGCGGTCGCCGTTGAGGCCGAGCTTCGCGTCCGGATGGACATTGTCATCAAGGATCTGGAATTCCAGGCCGATCGCCGAGCCGACAAATGCGGGCTTGCCGGTTTTTTTGTCGATGGGTGACAGGTCCGGCTGGACGAAGATCTTGATGCCGCTGTTGGCACCGGTGGTGATCTTGAAATCGACGGTGAGTTCGAAATCCGAGTAGCGCTTGCGGGTGATGATGTCGCCGCCGTCCGCCGCTTCCTCGCCGCCGTTTTCCAGAGTGCTCAGAACGCCGTCCCCCATGGTCCAGCCCTTGGCGGGGAAGTTTTCGGATTTCGGGCTGCGCCAGCCTTCGTTGGTTTTCCCGTCCCACAACAAGGACCAGCCGGCGGCCTTTTCGGCATCGCTCAGGATGTTCGGTGCGGCTGTCTGGGCGTGGGCAAAAGCGCTGGTGCCGAGGAGGGTGACGAGTGCCAGCGACCCGGCATGGATTCGGTTGAGTTTGGTTTTCATAGGGTAGGTCCGCTTGATTCGTAGCGGGTCGGTCGGGAGATTCCCAAGCTGGCATGAATTCGCGAGTCCAAAGTTGCGACACTTCGGGATCTGCGAGGGCGGCGTGGCGAAAAATCCTGAAAAACGAGCAATACCGCCCCCGGAATCCCGCTTGCCCCGCCGCTGCGGGGTGGCTAGTGTTCCGGCCCGATGTTCGAACGGATCCAACCCATCTGGCGCTCGCCGGCAGCGCGACTCGCCGCCGCCACTTGCCTGTTAGCCGCTCTACCCGTGCAGGCTGAGGCACCTTTGCCAGCACCATTGAACGCGCAGTTTGATCCGTCCGACGTCTATTTCCAAGGCTACCTGGCCAGCCGCAAGGCCGAGGAACTTGAAGGCAGCGGCGACTTCGTGGGAGCGATGGAAAAGCTGCAGAACGCCGGCAAGCTGTTCGACTCGGTCCACAAATACTATCCGGCGTGGAAACCGGAAATGGTCGTCAGCCGGACCGAGAAAAATTTCGAGTATCTCAGCAAACTCTACCCGAAAGCGGAGGAGCAGAAAAAGAAGAAACGAAGCGCCATCGCCGAGCTCGAAGGCGGCGTAAAAAACCCCGGCACCCTGATCGATCCGGCCAAAGGAGCCACTCCCCTCACCCCCGGTATTCTCGAAGTCAATCCACTCGAAACCCGCCGCCTTGCCGAGGCCGAGGCCGAGGTGAAACGCCTGCGCGAGCTCAACAAGAGCGCGTCCGTCGCCGATGCGGAAGCTTCGCGGAACGAATCCCGCATGCGCGACATCGCCCGCCAGCGCGACCTCGCCCAAGCCCAGCTCCGCGCGGCGGAAACCAATCTGGAATCGCTGCGAGCGCGCCTCGCCACCGCTCCGGTCGAGAACGAGATGAAAGCGCTCAACCAGCGGATTTCCGGACTCGAACAGGAGCGCGAGGCGATGGGCATGGCACTCACGCAAAGCCGCAGCTCCCACACCGATGCCCTCGCCCGCATCGCCACGTTAGATGCCGACCTGAAGGTGACCCAACAGAAATACGCCGACCTCGACCGCAACATCAAAGCCGAGCGAAATGTCGCAAACGCCGTCGTCGCAGGCCAGCGGAGCCAGCTCCAGGCGCTGGAAAAACAGCTCGAACAGAAAAGCACCGAGCTGACCAAGGCCAACGAGACCATCGGCAGCCTCGTCAAGCAGCTTGAGGAAAGCAACGCCGCCTCCAGCCAGCTCCGCACCGAGCGCGACGGACTGCTCCAGGAAAAAGCCCAGATGAGCGCCCTGCTCAAGCTCAACGAAGCCGGCCGCATCCAGGACCTCATCGAGCAGAACATGGGTCTCGCCAAGAACCTCCGCGAGGCCAACGAGAAAGTCGAACGCCTCAACATCGACAACAACGCCACCAAGGACGACCTCACCGACGCGCTGCGCGACCTCGCCATCGCCAAGTCACAGATCAACAAGCTCCATCAGGAAAAGCGCGATCAGGACGCGCGGCTCGAGGAGTTGGAAAAACGCCTCAAGGGCGAGGAAGCCTCGCTCGCCCAAGGCAAGGCCTCAGCCGATCCTGCGGAAGTCGAGGTGCTGCGCGACATCATCCAACGCCAGCTCCGCGTGCAGGAACGCCGCCGCCAGGCGCGCGATCTCCTGCTGGATGCCGTTAAGGACATGGGCTCCAAGGACGAGCGCATCGCCCAAGCCGTCAAACTTTTCGACACCCAGGAAATCCAGCTCACCCCCGACGAACAGCGCCTGCTCGCCCAGAAAAACGTGGATGGTGAATTCACCTCACCCTACGCTCAGGACCGCGCGATTGTTGGCAGGAACACCGCCGAGCTGAACAAGGACGTCACCGTTTTCGAGCGCACGGCGGAGAAAGCCTTCGTTTCCGGACGGCTGCTGCCTGCGCGCGAGCTGTTGCAGATGGTCGTCGAGGAACACCCCGGCCGGATTTCCGCGCTTTGCAAACTGGGGGTGATCGACCTCCGCCTGAACGACCTGGCCTCCGCGGTGGACACCTTCCGCCGCGCCGGCGAGCTTGATACGAACAACCCCTACGCCCGCCGGATGTTAGGGTTCGCGCTGATGACCATGGGCGATCTGAAATCGGCCGAAAAAAGTTCGAAAGAAGCAGTCGATCTCGCACCGGATGATGCGACCAGCCAGTTCCTCTACGCCACGATCTGTTACCGCATGGGCCGCTCGGGCGAGGCGGAGTCCCATTTCAAGGCGGCCATCATGGCTGATCCCGTGCCCAGCGAGCCTTATTTCAACCTCGCCCTCCTCTCCGCCCGTGACAAACGGCTCGATCTCGCGCGGGATTATTACAACAAAGCCCTCGAACGTGGTGCCCAACCGGACATCGCGCTCGAAAAACGCCTCGAACAACAACCGTGAAGAAAACCCGTCCGCTTCTCCTGTTGCCATTCTTTTTGTTAGCCGCCTGCGCTTCGGATTCAGGAAACAAGAAAAAGTCGTCATCATCCGGCACCGCGCTCAAGCCGCTGAGCCAGCGCATCGAGGAGAAGAACGGTTATAAAAAAGACGCCAACGGCAACTGGGTGCCGATGACCGACAAGCGCAGCTCGTTCGAGAGCAAGGGCCAGGACCCGAATTTCACCAGGGATTACAAGAAGACCGAATACAAGACGGGCGACTACGCGAAAAAATCCTGGTGGGGAAACAAGGCCTACGACAGCAAGCAATACGCGGGCAACACCGACGGCAGCCGTTTCCAGAGAGCCTCGGATCTCCAGGGCAAGGGCGCGCGCGAATCCGGCAGCGCCGCGAAAATCCCCGATCCCTACAAGACCGGCACCTACGCCACCACCAGCGCCCGCGAGGCCGGCAGGAACCCGATCGAAAAACCCTCCAACGACGGCATCGAGAACCGCCGTGACGGATTCCCCCAGCCGGAAATCATCGACTGGAAGGAACAACGCTCGCTCAGCGTTGGCCAGTCGAAGGGGATTCTGGGGCACTGACCACCGTCACCTCCGCAGCCGCGGCGGCGAGCGATTCCAGCACGAATTTTTTCAGCGTCTCCCAACGCCATGGCCGGCCTTCGAGGAAGAAGCTCTGTGAGACTAACAATCGCACCTGCGCATATTGGGTGAGCGGATATTCCTTCGCCAGACTGACGCTCAACGGAGTTTCCCCCACCCCGCGGACGTGGCGCACGTCCACGTCGCCCGCTGCGAGTTTGTTGCGCCAGGCGGCGGCGAATTTTTCCGCCAGCAGGGCTCCGGGCGGGGTTTCCACCATCACGAGACCGTCGGTCGTGGGATCCGTGTGGATCATGACATGCAGCAGCGCTTCGTGCCGCCGCAGGTCTTCGCCGATGCGCTGGTTGAGCGAAAGCCGGTACGGCCGCTCGTGGCGGTCCGCGACTTTCATGCGGCTGGCTTCCGGCAGTTTCAGAGAAAACCGGCTCCAGCGCTCGTCACCATCCTTGCTGAGATCGATGAGCAGCCGGGTGACGTCGCCATGCACCAGCGGCGTGCGGAATTTCATCGCGAAGCCCTGGGCGAGATTGAGCGAACCGGGTTCCCAGCCTTCTTTCGAGGTCAGCACTTCCTCTGAGCCACGGAAAATTTCCCGATAAGCTTCCGGCACCGCGCAGGTCGCATGGTCACAACTGAAAAGGAATGCTGTCATTACGTTGAAATTTCACCAACCGAAAGAGAGTTGCCAAAATCCCGCGCCAACGCAACCCCTTCATTTCAACGTGGAAACAAGAAGCGCCGGGATCACTCCAGCACCTTGATCTTCAGATTGCGATAATACACCGGAGCCATCGCCTTTCCGTGCAGCCCTTGGAAGCCAATAGGACCCCTGCGGGCGTAGTCCTTGAGGGCCTCCCCGAATTTGTTGGGCGTGCCGTCCGGATTCTTGTGCGCCTCCGGCCAGTCGTTCAGATCAGCGTGGATGACTTCCTCGCCGTTGAAGATCACGGAAACGAGGCTGTCCTTGCAGGTGATCGTGTAGTGGTTCCACTCGCCGACCGGTTTCGCCATGTTCTTGCTGGGTTTGCAGGCGTCATAAATCGCGCCGACCATGCCGTGGCCGGTGCCGTCCGTGGAGTCGTGCACCTGGATTTCCAACGCGGCGAGCACATCTTTCGGATTGCTGGAGCGCAGGAAAACACCGCTGTTGGATTCCTTCTCTACCTTGAATTCCAGATCGAGGATGAAGTTTGTGTAGGAATCCTTGGTCCACAGCGTTTCGTGATCCTTGGCCACCAGCACGTCCTTTTCAAAACTCCATTTCCCGGCCTCGGCGGCGTTCGAGAGATCAGCAGCGAAAAGGTCCTTCCAGCCCTTGGTGTCCGGATGCTCGGCGGCGAAGATCGGCAGCGAAAGAAGACTGGCGGCGGCGAGTGTGATAAATCGGGTCATCCGCCCGATACGGCGTTACTACGGGCGGACTTTCAAAAAAAATTAACCGAGCAACCCGCAAGGTGCGGGCATTTCTTGCTTAGGCCTTTCCGCCTCACTGCTCCGTGAGGTGAAACGCCTTCCGCTCCCACTTGCAGCGGAACGGCGCGCCGGAGTCGTTCGGCTTCCAGCCATTCGCATTCCCGAAATCAATCGCCAGGGTGACCATGTCGTAGCTGACGATCCTCGGCAGCTCGGCGATCAGATTCTGCCCGTTCACCGGCGCGCTGGCCTCGATCACCAGCTCGTTCACGCCCCGGCGGTTCTGCATGATCCAGCGGTATTGGACGTCGCGGTGGTTGATGGTCTTGTAGCCTTTGTTCGGAGGGGGCATTGTGGGAGTTTCGGAAAATGGGGAAGTTGAACGCTCCTTTTGCATGAAAAGCCCGCCAACGGGAATGTTTATTCGTCTTTTTCAAAACGAGCCATTCACTGCACCAACCCAGGACCGGCTCAGCAAAATGAATTGAAGATTTTGAGCCGCAAAAGGGCGAAAAAATCCGCACAAAGGTAAATGAAATTGAAACTCCGGACGAAATGGAATTTTTGCGATCCTTTTTCGCCTCTTTGCGGCTCAATCTACGGATCAATGATTTGATGCCTCAGCCCTACCTCACGAACCTTGCAACCCGGCCTGCCATCTGCTCATCTGGAGCCGATGGGAAAACTCACCACGCACGTCCTCGACACCGCATCCGGAAATCCCGCCCAAGGCGTCCGCATCCGGCTTTACCTGGCCGGCGCGATGATTAAGGAAACCACCACGAATCACGATGGCCGCTGCGACAATCCACTCATCGTGAATCCTCTTCCCGGCGAATATGAGATCGTCTTTTCCATGGGCGACTACTTCCGCGCCCAAGGCGTCGTCTCGCCGTTCCTCAATGAAATTCCCGTCCGCTTCCTCATTGAGGATGGCCGCAGCTACCACGTGCCCCTCGCCTGCTCGCCCTTCGCCTACTCGACCTATCGCGGAAGCTGAAACCCGCAGAGAAAATGCCCTTGCCCCTCCAAAAAGCCCTCGCCCGCCTCGACCAACTCGGCCTCGTGTCCGATTCGCCGGAACTCCTCGTCCGCACGTTTCTATCACCCGCCAACCGCAAAGCCTCGGAGCTTGTGCTGGACTGGATGAAAGAACTCGGCATGGAACTCTCCCACGCCGCTGACGGCACCGTCTGCGGCATCCTCCCCGGCTCCGATCCGAAGGCAAAGCCGATTTTGTTAGGCTCACACATCGACACCGTCATCGACGCCGGGAAATACGACGGCCCGCTCGGGGTCATCGCCGCCCTCGCCGCCCTCGAAACCCTCCAACAGGAAAAAACCACGCTCACCTTCCCCGTCCATCTGCTCGCGTTTTCCGACGAGGAAGGCACGCGTTTCCAGACCACCTACCTCGGCAGCCGCAGCATCACCGGACCGCTAGACGCCGCCACCCTCGCCACCAAGGACGCCGACGGCATCACCGTCGCCGCCGCGATCGAGGATCATGGCTGGGACGAGGGATCGACCATCATCCGCTACGCAAAAGGAGAATGCCGCGGCTACGTCGAGCTCCACATCGAGCAAGGCCGCGTGCTTGAGGAGGCCCATGAGGCCTGTTGCGTCGTCTCCTCCATCGCAGGCCAATCCCGCCTCACCATCAAGCTCACCGGCCGCGCCGACCATGCGGGCACCACGCCCATGCCGCTGCGCCGCGACTCTCTAACCGGTTCCGCCGAGTGCATCCTCGCCGCCGAGGCGCTCGCGAAATCACAACCGCCGCTCGTCATCACCGTCGGAAAAATCCAGATCCACCCCGGAGCCTCCAACTCCGTCCCGCAGACCACCATCTTCACCATCGATCTCCGCCATCCCGACAACGCCGCACGCTGTCTCGCACTCGAAGAACTCCGTCAGAAATTCTCCAACATCGCGGAAAAACGCTCGCTCGGTCTCCACTGGCAGCCCGTCCAGGACAACGACGCCACGCCCTGCGATCCGGAACTAACCAACCAACTGCTCGAATCCCTCTCCGCCGTCACCGGCTCCCGCCGCAGCCTCGCCAGCGGTGCCGGCCACGACGGCGTCGCCATTTCAAAAATCTGCCCCATCGCCATGCTCTTCATCCGCTGCCGCGACGGCCTCAGCCACCACCCGGAAGAACACGCCTCGCCCGAGGACATCGGCACCGGCATCGCGGTCCTCACCCATTTCCTGAAATCCCTGACGCCATGAGCGACCACGATCTCATCGTCCGCAGCGTGAGCCGGGTTTGAAGCTCCCCAAATCAATGCTTGTTAGCCTGAACTGACCCCATCAACCCGGAATGTGAATCCGTGAGACCTCACCCCATTCATGCGCGGGCAAAAATCCCGTGGTTTTTCCGGCCTGGCGGCGGTTGGGCACGAAAAACCCGCAGTTTTTCCGCCGCGCGGAGCGTGAGGGGGAAAAACCGCGGGTGGAAGGGCTCGGGCGGATCAGGTGTGGTCAGGGACAGGCCCGGAGCGGGAAGCGGCAGCCCGTCACCAAGCAGGCGGCCCCCGGCCAAGACAGGGTTGGAACCGCAAACCGCTGCAGCAAATTGATTGGATGGATTATTAGGAGTGCCCTGAAGTGTGACCAAATCATCCCTAGAACCGCGGGAATTCCTCGAAAAGCTGCGCACACCGTGCTTTTCGAACACCTCATTTGACAAGCGACGCCAGATTCATCTAGGTTGCCCGCCCCGACGCTGAAGTCGGTCCCATTCATTATGAACATTGTTGTCGAGAAGCAGCCAAAGTGCGTCGCCACCCTGCGCGTTGAAATCCCAGCGGACAAAGTCAACGGCCAGCGCGATCAGATCGTCAAAGGCTATGCCAGCAAGGCCCGCGTGCAAGGTTTCCGCCCCGGAAAGGCACCGCGCGCGATCGTAGAGAAGCGTTTTGAAAAGGAGATCACGGAAGAGCTCAACGGCGTGCTTTTCAACGAAGCCTACGACGAGGCGATGAAGCAGGAGTCGCTCAACGTACTCGATTTCGGCGTGCCGGAAGACGTCACCACGCTTCCTAACGGCAATATCACTTTCGTTTCGAAACTCACCCTCGCCCCGGAAGTGAAGCTTCCGGACTACAAGGGAGTGACCGTCACCGTGCCTCCCGTGGCCGTGCCGGACGAGGAAATCGAAGCCCAGCTCACCGCGCTGCAAGAGCGTTTCGCCGATTTCACCGATATCGAAGGCCGCGCTGCGGAAATGGGCGACTTCGGCGTCATCAACTACACCTCCACCGTCGAAGGCAAGCCGACCGATGAGTTTCTTGGCAAGTCCGCCGGTTATCTCACCGGCCGCGAAGGCTTCTGGGTGCGCCTTGATGAAAAGGCATTCCTCCCCGGCTTCACCCCGCAGCTCGTGGGCCTGAACGTCGGCGACTCAAAGGAAATCACCGTCACCCTGCCGGAAGATTTCCCGGTCGAAGGCCTCCGCAGCAAGGAGATCACTTTCCAAACCACCGCGAAGGAGCTGAAAACCGCCGTTCTCCCCGCTCTCGACGATGAAATGGCCAACCGCCTCGCTCCCGGCAAGACGATGGAAGACATCAAGGGCATCATCCGCGAGAACATGGAAGGCGAGCGCAAGCGCAAGATCGACGACATGAAGGTCAATCAGATCGTCGCCCACTTCAACGCGCAGGTGGATTTCGAACTCCCGGAGGACCTCGTCACCCAGGAGACTCAAAGCCAGGCCGACGCCATGGTGAAACGCGGTGTCCAATCCGGCATGAGCGAGAACGAGATCGAGTCCCAACAGACGGAAATCTTCGCCAGCGCCGGCAGCCAGGCCGTTTCCAACCTCCGCACCAACTTCATCCTGCAGGAAATCGCCCGCGTTGAGAAAATGATCGTCACCGACGCCGAGCTGGTCAACCACCTGATCCAGATCGCCAACTCCCGCAAGGTCGCGCCGAAGAAATTCATCAAGGACATGCAGCGCGCCGGCCGCATCCCCAACATCCGCAGCTCGATGGCCATCGGCAAGACCATTGACTTCCTGGTGGAGCAGGCGAACGTTGTGGAATCAACTGAAACAACACTCGATGACTAATTTCCAATCACCTAACATGAGCTCCCCCGCCCCGCGTAACAGTTACTACGTCCCGATGGTCGTGGAGCAGGACGGACGCGGCGAGCGCTCGTTCGACATCTACTCGCGCCTCCTCAAGGACCGCATCATTTTCATCGGCACCGCGATCGATGACTACGTCGCGAACTCTGTGATCGCCCAGCTTCTCTTCCTGCAGATGCAGGACCCGAAAAAGGACATTCACATCTACATCAACTCACCGGGCGGCTCCGTCACCGCCGGTCTCGCGATGTATGACACCATGCAGTTCCTCACCTGCGACGTGAACACCTATTGCATCGGCATTGCCGCATCAATGGGCTCCGTTCTCCTTACCGCAGGCACCAAGGGCAAGCGCTTCTGTCTGCCGAACTCGCACGTCATGATCCACCAGGTTTCCGGCGGTGCCCAGGGCACAGCCTCCGACGTGGAACGCACCATCGGTTTCATGTTCAACCTGAAAAAGCGCCTCAACGGAATCATTGCCTTCCATACCGGCAAAACCATCGAGGAAGTCGAGCGCGATTCGGATCGCGACAACTACATGCCCGCCGAAGTCGCGGTCGCCTACGGTCTCGTGGACAAAGTCCTCGAAAGCCGCAAGCAGCTCCCCGACGCCGTCGTTGCCGCCATCGAAGAGCCGAAGGACGATAAATAAGTCGTTCACTCCCGGCGTTCTTCCTCCTTGTATCTTCCCGATTGATTCCACATACTCGCCCTCATGGCCCGCGCTTCTAATCTAACGATGTGCTCCTTCTGCGGAAAGAGCCACTCGGAGGTCAAAAAACTGATCGCCGGCCCCGGTGTGTATATCTGCAACGAGTGCATCGACGTCTGTGCGAACATTCTTGAGAAGGAACTCGGCGGAACTCCGAGCAAAGGAAAAACGCCGGCGGACAAACCCGGCTTCAAGATCCCCTCACCCGCTGCGATTCTGGCGAAGCTCAACGAGCACGTCATCGGTCAGGAGAACGCGAAGAAGGTGCTCTCCGTTGCCGTTTACAACCACTATCAGCGCCTCCGTCAGGATCAGGCGAAACTCGGCGACGAGTTCAAGGATGTGGAGATTGAAAAATCCAACATCATGCTGCTAGGGCCCACCGGCTCCGGCAAGACCCTGCTCGCCCGCACGCTCGCCCGCGTGCTTGACGTGCCATTCTGCATCGTGGACGCTACAACGCTCACCGAAGCCGGTTATGTCGGCGAGGACGTCGAAAACATCATCCTGCGCCTTCTTCAGGCATCGGACTTCGATGTTTCCCGCGCCGAGCGCGGTATCATCTACGTTGACGAAATCGACAAGATCGGCCGTAAGACCGAGAACGTTTCCATCACCCGCGATGTTTCCGGCGAAGGCGTGCAACAGGCGCTTTTGAAAATCCTGGAAGGCACCGTCTGCAATGTCCCGCCCCAAGGCGGCCGCAAGCACCCGCAGCAGGAATATATCCAGGTGAACACCGAGAAAATCCTCTTCATCGTCGGCGGCGCGTTCGTCGGCCTGGAGGACATGGTGAAGCGCCGCCTCGGCAGCAACACGCTCGGTTTCCACTCGGATACCTCCAAGGAAAACTTCGACGATCCATCGGTCAACGTGCTCGAAAAAGTCCAACCGGAAGACCTGCTTCATTTCGGCCTGATTCCCGAATTTATCGGCCGTATCCCGGTCATTTCCTCGCTGCGCAAGCTGACCGAGGACGAATTGATGTCGATCCTCACCGAGCCGAAAAACGCGCTCGTCAAACAATACGGCAAGCAGCTCGCCATGAACGGCGTGAAGCTCCGCGTCGGCCGCGACGCCTTACGGGCGCTCGCCGAGGAAGCCGTCCGCCGTGGCACCGGAGCCCGCGCACTGCGCTCGATTTTTGAAAAAATGATGCTCGAAGTCATGTTCGACATTCCATCCCGCGACGATATCGACACCGTGACGATCAACCGCCAGGTCGTTACCGGCGAGAAACCCCCCGTCATCCGCCGCAAGCGCGCGGACGAGGACGCGGCCTGAAAGTTTCGTTCTGAAACCGTCGAAATCGCTCATAATCAGAGCTTGCCAGACTATCCTTACCTGCTAGTCATTGGGCGACGCCCTGCGTGAGTTATGCAGGGTGCAACCGAAACAAACCACCTAAGATTATCATGAACACAGTCAAACTCGTTATCGTTGCCGCTGCCGCTTCCCTTCTTGCCGCTTCGTGCTGCCCAAATGCAGCTCCTGCCAAAATGGCTCCAGCTCCGATGTCTTCGAAATAATTCACTGGAGAAGCCCGGCTGCCCTCACAGGCATGCCGGGCTTTTTTGTGCCCTGATCCCAAAGGCGTGACACAGCCATTCCTGCCTGTTCCCCTGATCGGCTCACAGCGGCAGGACCGTGCTGTGCCTGGGCACCCCGTTGAACGAATGATCCAGTTCCAACCGCTGCCACATGCCAGCCACCGCACGGCCGAGGATTTCCACATCGCCCCGCGCGTCGTGGCGGCGGATGCCCTGCTGGTCGATCCGCAGGCGGGAAATAAGGTGGTCCAGCGAGTGACCGGTGCCACGGACTTTTCCGAACAGCATCTTCGACATGTGGATCGAGTCGATGCTGTGCACCTCGCGCATCGGCAGCCCGTGGCGGCGGCAGGTGGCTGCTAGAAATTTACTGTCAAAGCGCAGACCGTTGTGAGCGATCAGCGTTGATTGCCCTGCCCATGCGGAAAATTCGCACAGGACTTCCTCCGGCCGGTTCGCACATGCGACGTGGCGGTTCCCCACGCCGGTATAACTCTCGATGAACGAGGAAATCGGCCGCCGCGGTTTGGCGAAGCTCGCAAACGTTTCCTCCGGGCAAAGACAGCCTGCGGAAATCCGCATCGCCGCGATCTGGATGAACTCGTCCTGCTCCGGGTCCAGCCCGGTTGTTTCCAAGTCATAAACCACGAACGAATGCCCGGAATGCCAGCGCTCCGCCCAATAGAACGGATGCCTGCATTCCGGGCAATTCACGCGGGTGCCGACGGCGGACTTAGGCCCTGTCAGACTTTCCTTGCAGTTTGGGCAGTGAACTTTCATCAGCCCATCGCCTTTTCCATCAGTGTGTTCATCCGCTTCACCGTGTCTCGCGCGTCTTCCAACAGACCGGCGGCAATGAGCGCGTTGTCCAGCAGTTGCAGGGCGACGAGCTTGGCCAGCTCCGGATTCGCGTCCTTCGCTTCGGAGAGCTTTTTTACCAGCGGATGGCGCGGGTTGATTTCCAGCTCCACCTTGATGTCGTCTTTGAAATTCTCGTCCATCGCCTTCATCATCTGGCGCATCTGCGGGCTCATGCCATCGGTGGGAACCAGCGCGATGATCGGGCTGTCCACCAGGCGCTTGCCGCTGGCAACGGCGGTCACGCGGTCACCGAGCTCGCCCTTGAGAAACTCGCAGAGTTCCTTCGTCTTGTCTTCGGATAAAGACTCGCCTTCCGCCGCGCTGTCTTCGAGTTCCACGCCACCGTGGCGGATGGACACGAGCTTCTTGCCCTCGAACTCACCGAGCGACTCGACAACGTATTCGTCCACCGCATCGGTGAAATAGACGACCTCCAGGCCGCGCGCTTTGAACGCCTCGACATAAGGGCTGCTTTCCACCTGCTCGCGGCTGCCGCCTACCAGATAGTAGATCGACTCCTGGCCGTCCTTCACGCGGGAAACATAGTCGGAAAAACCGCAGACCGCACCGGGCTCGGTGAGCGACGATTCGAAACGCAGCAGTTTCGCGAGAGCCTCGCGGTTCGCGTAATCAGTGGCGATGCCTTCCTTGAAGAAGCGGTCGAATTTCTTGTAAAAGCCGCGGTATTTCTCCGGATCGGCGTCCGCTTCCTTTTCAAACATCTTGATCACGCGCTTGCTGATCACCGCGCCGAGCTTTCTAACGAGCGCGCTGTCCTGCATCGTTTCACGCGAGATGTTCAGCGGCAGATCCGCGCTGTCCACCACACCTTTCATGAAGCGCATCCAGTCGGGCAGCAGGCCCTTCGGCTCGGCATCGATCAGGACTTTTTTCGAGTAAAGGGAGACGCCGCACTCGACCTTGCCGAAGCCCATGCGCTCCGGATTTTCGCTCGGGGCGAAGACCAGCGAGTTGATGGCGATCGGCGCATCGGCGCTGAAATGCAGGCGGTAGGCGGGCTCGTCGAAGGCCTTGCAGGCGAATTGATAGAACGCCTTGTATTCGTCCTCGGAAATCTCCGACTTGTTCTTCAGCCACAGCGCCTCGACCTCGTTGACCCGGGAGCCGTTGAGGAAAATCGGAAAGCCGACGAAATTGCTGTAGCGCTCGATCAGGTGCTTGATCCGCACCTCTTCGGAATACTCGCTCAGCTCCTCCTTCAGGTGCATCACGATCTTCACTCCGCGCTCCTGGCCGGGCGATTCCTCGATCTCGTAGCCGGACTTGCCATCGCTGATCCAGACGAGCTCCTCGCCGTCCGTGCGCCAGCTCCGAGTGTGGACCTTCACCTGATCCGCCACCATGAACGCCGAGTAGAAACCGACGCCGAACTGGCCGATCATGTTCCCCGGCGTGCTGCCGCTGTCTTTGACGGATTTGAGAAACGCCTTGGTCCCAGAGTGGGCGATGGTGCCCAGGTTTTTCACTAACTCCTCGTGCGTCATGCCGATCCCGTGGTCGGCGATGGTCAGCGTTTTCGCCTCAGGATCGGTGGTGATGTGGATTTCCAGCGGCAGGGTCGGCGCGTGGACGTGTTTTTCGGTCGCCTCAATGTGGCGGAGTTTTTCCAGTGAGTCGGAAGCATTGGAAATCAGCTCCCGCAAGAAAATCTCCTTGTCGGTGTAGAGGGAGTGGACCACCAGATCGAGCAATTGCTGGATCTCGGCCTGGAAGACGTGTTTTTCGACGGTTGTTTCGCTCATGGTAAAAATGATGGGTTCGTGGGAACGGCGGGACCATAGCCAACTTGCGCCGTCTGTCAAAATTTCCGCGACACAAGCGCACAAATCGAAATTCCGGCTCAATCCCGGACACGAGGATTTCCGGCAGGACCGCCTTTGTTCTGCGGATTTATCGACACCACCACTCGCTTTTCAAGAGGCCCCAGTCGTGGGTTTGCCGGCGGTGAAGGGAAAATCCGGCTTTTTCCAGATCTCGCTCAGGCGGGACGAGAGCGCTGGCTTTGAGTGCGGCGACGAGGCGGAAAAATGTGTAGAGCATGCCGACGATCAGCCGGCCGCGCAGTCCGGCGAGTGGGGTGGTAGCAATCTCGAAGTCGGCTAACAACCACTGCGCGTCCGGAGTGGCGCATCTCCCGAGTTTTGAAATCACGAGTGCGAGCTGATCCGCAGTAAAGCAATCGAGGAAGAAGTTGGTGACGATGAGATCGAACTCTCCCTGCGGCCCGTCCCATTCGAGGAAATCCGCGTGGATGAATTTCACGTGATCGGATTCCACCTTGCTTCTGGCAATTTCCAACATCCCCGCGCTGATGTCCACCATCACGATCTCTGTTTGTGGGAAACGCCGCACGCACTCCGGCAAAAAACGCCCGTGGCCTTCACCGGCTAGCAGGATTTTCTTCGGCACCGGGATTTCATCGAGGAACGCCATCCGGCAGCGCTGGAGTTTCCCACCGGCGGCGAAAATCTCCATGCTGCGGTAAAAAGGGGCCAGCCGGTCGAAACTCATGAAGCCAAAGATTGATCGGCCTCATGCTTTTCCGCAAGGATTTGGCTCAGGCGGATGCCGCCGCCAGCTCGGTCCCGCGAAAACGCGGCTGATGGTGATTCGCAAGATCCATGAGTGACAGGCGCCGGGGGATCTGGCTTTTTTCGCGCATGGCATTTGCACTTCATCCACGGCTGGCGGCGGGGGGATTCGAGATCGGGAGAATCGGCGGCTGCGTGCTGCTTCTGAAAAACAGCGCGCTCTTTCCGTGGTTCCTGCTGGTGCCCGAGGTGGAGGAGGAAATCGAGGACCTGCACCAGCTCGAGCCCGGTCATTACATTGAGGTGATGCTGGCGATGCGCAGGGTGTCAGAGTTTGTGTCCAGCCACTACGAGCCGGAAAAACTCAACGTTGGCTGCATCGGCAATCAGGTCCGGCAGATGCACATTCACATTGTGGGGCGTTCGTCGGACGATCCCGCATGGCCGGGGACGGTGTGGGCGTTCGATGGGAAAAAGAACCTCACACTGGAAGAAGCGGAGGCGATCATGGCGGAGGCGAGAGAGTTTTTGAAAATGGACGGCTGATCATGTAGTAAAGCGTTGTCATGAAATTCCTCGCCCTCCTCCTGCTATCCGTCTTACCGCTCCATGCCCAGAGCGGAGCGAAAATCGTGGAAGCCGCACGCAGACAAATCGGCGTGACCACCGCCTACGTCCCGGATTATGTACAGCTCGGTTTTCCTAACGGCGACGTGCCGCGCGACGGCGGCGTTTGCACCGATGTGGTGATCCGCGCCCTGCGCGACGGTCTCTCGCAGGATCTTCAGAAGCTGGTGAACGAGGACATGCGGGCGAATTTCTCCGTCTATCAGAAAGATTGGGGCCTGTCAAAACCCGACAAGAACATCGACCACCGCCGCGTGCCGAACCTGCGGACTTTTTTCAAACGCAAGGGCTTCGAACAACCACTGCCGAAAGCCGGAGATGTCGGTAATTTCCAACCCGGCGACATCGTCACCTGCACCGTCGCGAAAAAACTGCCGCACGTGATGGTCGTGAGCGACCACAAGATGCCCGACGGCCGGCCGATGGTGATCCACAACATCGGCGGCGGCGCGCAGGAGGAGGACGCGCTTACTACATTTCCCCTGACTGGGCACTATCGGTGGAAATGATGCGCGAATTTTGCCCAACCCATTTTATCGCTTGGCCGCCGGGGGCTTGCCCGCTGTGATGGCGTGGCAATGGCCTACCTCGACGAAAACTTCCTGCTCCATTCCCCGACCGCACGCCGCCTTTTCCATGAGGTGGCCAAGGACCAGCCGATCATCGATTACCACTGCCATCTCTCGCCCCGGGAGATTGCCACGAACCACCGCTGGGCGAATATTTCCGACATCTGGCTCGGTGGCGACCACTACAAATGGCGTCTGATGCGGGCCAACGGCGTGGACGAGGACCTGATCACCGGCGACTCGACGCCGCGCGAGAAATTCCAGGCTTGGGCGGAAACCGTGCCCTTCACCCTGCGCAATCCGATGCATCACTGGACGCACATCGAACTCCAGCGGTATTTCGGGATCGACCTGATGCTCAGCCCGCAGACGGCGGATGAAATCTGGGAACGCACGAATGCGAAACTTGCCGAAGTGGATTTCTGCGTCCACGGGTTGTTGAAAAAATTCGACGTCCGCGTCGTTGGAACCACCGACGATCCGGCGGATCCGCTCGATGATCACGCTGTCATCGCCGCGTCGGATTTGAAAACAATGGTCGTTCCGACATTCCGCCCGGACAAGGCGCTCAATGTGGATCGCCCTGATCTGCTGCTGCCGTGGCTGACAAAACTCGAAGGCGCGTCCGACACTACCATCGTCCACCTTTCCGACCTGCTAGGTGCCTTGCAAAAACGCCATGACGATTTCCACGCGGCGGGCGCGCGCCTGTCCGACCACGGCCTCGACCGTCTCCCAGCGCTCCCATGTACTGACGAGGAAGCGGCGATGATCTTCAACAAGGCCCGCGCCGGCAAAGCGGCGACGCCGGAGGAAAAGGAGAAATTCTCGTTCTATCTGATGGTGTTCTTCGGCCAACTCGACGCGGCGAAGGGCTGGACAAAACAACTCCACCTCGGTGCTTTCAGAAACTGCAACACCCGGATGTCCAAACAGCTCGGACCGGACACCGGCTACGACACCATCGGCGATACCGTGCAGGGCGCGGCGCTCATCAACTACCTCGACACGCTCGCCAGCGCCGGCTCGCTGCCGAAGGTGGTGCTCTACAACCTTAACCCGCGCGACAACTACCTCTTCGCCTGCCTCACCGGTGTCTTCCAGGACGGCACGGTTCCCGGGAAAATCCAGTTCGGCTCCGGCTGGTGGTTCCTCGATCAGAAAAACGGCATGGAACTCCAACTCGACGCGCTGTCCGCCACCGGGCTGCTTTCGCGTTTCGTCGGAATGCTCACCGACTCGCGTTCGTTCCTGTCCTTCCCGCGCCACGAGTATTTCCGCCGGATTTTCTGCAACCTCCTCGGCAGCGACGCGGACCGCGGCGAACTGCCGGACGATTTCGAGGCGCTCGCGGAGCTCGTCCGCGCGGTCTGTTTCGGCAATGCCAGGCGCATGTTCGGCTTCGATGTTTGAAAGTAGTCCGGACTGCGGCGCGTTCTGTCCCGCTCCTAACCCCATCCCCACTCCATGATTTCAAAAATCCTCCCGCCGCTTTGCCTTCTGTCCGCCGCCCTGCACGCCGCGCCGTTATTCATCGGCACCGGCAGCAAGGACAAGGGGATCTATCTCGCGGATTTCGATTCAGCCACGGGCAAGCTCACGGAACCCATGCTCGCGGCGGAATACCAGAATCCCGGCTTCCTGGCGCTCCACCCGACGCTGCCGATCCTTTATGCCGTCGGGCAGCCCGCGAGCCCGTTTCCTAACGGCACCAGTTCGGTCGCAGCGTTTGCCATCGGCAGCGACCATTCGTTGAAACTGCTCGGCGAGGCATCCACCGGCGGCAAAGGGGCGTGCCATCTCGCCGTGGACGCGAAGGGCGGCACGGTGGCCATCGCGAACTACGGCGACGGCCACATTTCCACCGTCCGTCTCAATGAAAAGGGCATCCCGGGCGAGACCGTGACGGTCATCGCCAACAAGGGCTCCGGACCGAACAAAGGCCGCCAGGAAGGACCGCACGCCCATGGGGTTTATTTCGACAGGGCAAACACGCACCTTTTCGTTCCAGACCTCGGGCTGGACCAGATTTTCGTCTATCCGTTCGATGCGGCGGGCTCGAAACTCGGCGAAGCGCTGCCCTCGCTGGTGACTGCACCGGGTGCGGGACCAAGGCACATGGCATTCTCGCCGGACGAGAAATTCGCATACGTCATCGACGAAATGGGTGCGACGGTGACCTCGGCTTCCTACGATTCCGCCAGCGGGAAATTCACCTTGCTCGGCACCACTCCCACGCTGCCTGCGGATTTCACCGGGGCAAACAAGACCGCCGAGATCGAGGTGCATCCCAACGGCAAATTCCTCTACGCCTCCAACCGCGGCCACGACACCATCGCGGTCTATCAGCGGAATCCGGAAACCGGCGCGCTCACCTTCCTCCAGCACGCCCCATGCGGTGGAAAAACCCCGCGCCATTTCAAGATCGACCCGAGTGGAAAATGGCTGCTCTGCGCGCACCAGGACTCCAATGACATCAGCGTGCTGTCGCTGGATCCGAAGACGGGGTTGTTGGGGAAGCCTGAGAACACGGTGCCGTCGCCGAGCCCGATTTGTCTGCTGTTCGCGCGGTAAGGACGATGCCGCCATGGAGCGGCGGACTCCGATCCGCCGAGCGCATGAAAAGCCATTGAACTAGCGGCCAGCCACCTCGCATTGACCGTTCATGGGCATCGCGGATCGGAGTCCGCGGCTCCCTGGGGTTGTTCCCTCACGAATTCTCCTGCTTCGACTTCATCAGCTTCTCACGCCGCTCGCGGACGAGGCGGACGACGAGCGCGGTCCATCCCGTCTGGTGCGATGCGCCGAGGCCCTCGCCGGTTTCCGAGTGGAAGTACTCATGGAATAATAACAAGTCCTGCCAGTGGGTGACGTCCGTGTAGCGGTGCGCCTCGCCGTAACAGGGGCGGTAGCCCTCCTTGTCCGGCAGGAAAAGGGAGATGAGGCGGTCGCACAAGTCGATGGCCACTTCCAACAACGTGACTTCCTTGCCCGAGCCAGTCGGGTATTCTATCAGGAAGGTTTCTCCGTAGAAATAGTAGTACCGTTCGAGCGCCTCAATGATGAGGAAATTGATGGGAAACCAGATCGGTCCGCGCCAGTTCGAGTTTCCGCCGAACATGTCGGTGGTCGCCTCGCCGGGCGTGTAGGGGACCTCGTGGCGCTGGCCTCCGTGTTCGAAGACGAAGGGATTTTCCAAGTGCGCCTTGCTCAGCGAGCGGATGCCGAAGCTTGATAGAAACTCCTTCGGGTCGAGCATGTAGGCAAGGCTATGGCGCAGGCGGACTTCCGAGGGGATGGCCAGCAGGCAGCGGCCCGGATTCTTGTCACCGGCCACGCGGCGGACCGTGATGTATTTCAGCAGGTCCGGGCGATTGGTAAGAAACCAGTCCATGCGTTTGCGGAAGGCTGGCAGGGCGTCGATGGTTTTCTGTTTGAGAACCGTCACCGAGCACATCGGCAGCAGGCCGACGAGCGAGCGGATGCGCAGCGGGATGGGCTCCTTGTAATTGATGATGAGTTGGTCGTAGTAGAAGCCGTCCTCGTTGTCCCACAGGCCGGTGCCGCCGAGAGAGTTGATGGCGTCGCAGATGTTGACGAAGTGCTCGAAGAATTTCGACGCGATGTCCTCGTAGGCGGGTTTTTCCAACGCAAGTTCGAGCGCCATGGAGAGCATTGTCAGGCAGAACGAGGCCATCCATGCAGTGCCGTCCGCTTGATTCAGACGTCCTCCACCGGGCAGGGCGTGGGAGCGGTCGAAAACCCCGATGTTGTCCAGCCCCAGGAACCCACCGCCGAAGACGTGGCGGCCTTCGATGTCCTTGCGGTTCACCCACCAGGTGAAGTTGAGCAGGAGTTTCTGAAAGGCGCGTTCGAGGAATAACAGGTCGCGCTCGCCTTTTCTGTTGGAAATCTTGTACACCCGCCAGACGGCCCAGGCGTGGACTGGCGGATTCACATCGGAGAAATTCCACTCGTAGGCGGGGAGCTGGCCGTTCGGGTGCATGTACCACTCGCGCAGCAGCAGCAGGAGCTGGTCTTTCGCGAAGCTGGGGTCCACCCCGGAAAACGGGATCATGTGGAAGGCTGTATCCCACGCGGCGAACCACGGATACTCCCACTTGTCCGGCATCGAGAGGATGTCTCGCGCGAAAACGTGATTCCAGTCCGCGTTGCGTCCGCGCAGCCGCGCTTCGTGCGATGGCTCGCCCTTCTCGCCCTTCAGCCAGTCGTCCACCACGTAGTAGAAAAACTGCTTCGTCCACAGCAGCCCGGCGTATCCCTGACGGCAGATCAGGCGCTCTTCGTGGGAAATGTCCTTCGGGATCACGTCCTCGTAGAACTCGTCGCACTCGGCGATCCGCTCGGTGAACGTCTCTTCAAATTTCTCAAATTTCCCCAATCCGTTCGCCTCCTTCACCAAGTGCAGCCGGCAGCGCACCGTGACTGATTTCCCCGCCGGCACCATGAACATGAAATGATAGGCAGCCTTCGTGCCGGCCGGAGCGGGAGAGACGGCGTTTTTTTCGCCGTGGATCAGGTAGCGGTGGAACGCGTCCTTCACGTAGGGCGTGGGATTTTCCGTGCCGGAAACGGTTTTGAAATTCGTCTCATTCTCCGTGAAAAGCACCGGCACCTTTCGCCGCGAGTCCGGGGAATCGCACTGGAAACGGAACTCGCCTAACGACTCGTGACGGGCGACGAGCACATTGTCCTCGGCCGTGATTTCCGGCTTCTTGACCGGCGTCTCTCGGTTGTTTTCCCAACTCCACACATTGCGGAACCATAGCTGCGGGAGAATGTGGATCGGCGCCGCCTGCGGGCCGTGGTTGGTCACCGTGATCCGCCACAGCAGGTCCTCCGGTGATCGTTTCGCCACCTCCTGCACCACATCGAAGTAGCGGCCCTCGTCGAACATCCCCATGTCCGCCAGTTCCAGCTCCGGCCCGGTGCGGCCGAGTTCCTGGTTTTTCTCACGGATCGCCGTGTAGGGATACATCGCGTGCGGATACTTGTAGAGCGCCTTCGTGTAGGAATGCGAGGGCGAGGAATCCAGGTAGTAATAGCACTCCTTCACGTCCTCGCCGTGGTTCCCCTCGTTTCCGCCGAGGCCGAACAGCCGCTCTTTCAAAATCGTGTCCCTGCCGTTCCAAAGCGCCGGCGCGAAGCACATCCGGCACTGGCGGTCCGTCCATCCCTGCAAGCCGTCCTCCCCCCAGCGGTAGGCCCGGCGGCGTGCATGGTCGTGCGGAAATGCCGCCCACGCGTTGCCATGATCCGAATAATCCTCCCGCACCGTCCCCCATTGGCGCTCGCTGAGAAACGGCCCCCAGCGACGCCATTTCTTCGCGTCCGCGCTCCCCTCCGCCACCCGTTCTTTTTCCCGATTCGTCATTTCTGCCCGGAGACTAAGCAGGAACCGTGCACTCCCACCAGAAAGAGTGCGCGGAAATCACGGAAAGCATTGAAAAATCAGCGGAATCCCATCCGGATTCCCCGCCTCTCCCCCGGGCAAGCTCGCTCTACCCTTCACAAATTCCTCGCCACCTCCGCGTGTTTTCGATAGATCTGACTCCTAGTTTTCATCAACGTTCCGCAACGTCAGTAAAAAATGACCATTCATGACAGTTCCACCCTCTCCGCACTGATCAAGGCCTATGAGCACTCGATCATTTTCGAGGATTCGGTTCCCAGTTCCTTCAATGTCGCGAAGATTTTCACAGAAATGCGGTGGTCAAACGGCGGGCTTGTCCTTCTGGGTGTCCGGCCCGACGGCACCATGATCGGTCTCGATCCCGAGGAACTTGAGGCGATCTACGAGAGATTTGACGGATTGTGCCGCGAACTCACCGCCACTCGGATCGAACTCGGCACGTTGACCGTGAGGGACCGGGTCGTGGTCTTCATGGTTTTCAACACGACCCTGCGGAATCTCGCACCGCTCAGGCACTATTCCCGGTCCATCAGAAACGCCCGCTTCATCTGACGGCTGGATCCCTCATGGCTTCATGAAGGAAATCAAAAGCGCCACCTGCCGCTCCCTGGCTGGCGGGCGTTTGTCCGTCAGTGGCAGTCACAGACGGCCGCTACAAGGCGGGGGTGGCGAAATAAATTTCGCGGTCCTGGGGATCTGGTTTATGACTGCGGCACGATGCCATTCCGACTTGAGAGCAACTACCAACCCGAGGGGGACCAGGCGCAGGCGATTGCGAAGCTGACGAAGTCGCTAGCGGCGGGGAACCACCATCAGACGCTGCTGGGCGTGACGGGGTCCGGGAAGACGTTCACGATGGCGAACCTGATCAAGAACCACGGCAAGCCGACGCTGATCATGAGCCACAACAAGACGCTGGCGGCGCAGCTTTACTCGGAGTTCAAAAGCTTTTTCCCGCACAACGCGGTGGAGTATTTCGTTTCCTACTTCGATTACTATCAGCCGGAGGCCTACATCCCGCGGAGCGACACCTACATTGAGAAGGATTCGTCGATCAACGACGAGATCGAGCGGTTGCGGCTGAGCACGATGGGTTCGCTGCTGACGCGGCAGGACACGATCGTGGTGGCGTCGGTTTCGTGCATCTATGGCTTGGGATCGCCAGAGGATTACGAGGACATGATGGTGCCGGTGTGGACGGGCCAGAAGCTGACGCGGGAGGAGTTTCTGAACTCGCTGGTGGGCATGCTTTTCGAGCGGAACGACATCGCCTTCGGCCGGGGGAAATTCCGGGTGCGCGGGGATGTGGTGGAGGTGCATCCGGCGTATCTGGACGAGACGGCGATCCGGGTGGAGTTTTTCGATGACGAGGTGGAGCGGATCACGAGCATCCACACTCTAACTGGCCATACGATCGAGCGACTGGAGAATCACACGTTTTTCCCGGCGAAGCAGTTCGTGACATCGGGCGACAAGATGAAGCGAGCGATGGTGGCGATCCGGGCAGAGGCGAAGGACCAGGTGGCGAAGTTCGAGAAGGAGGGTAAACTGATCGAGGCGCAGCGGCTGCGGATGCGGACGGACTACGATCTGGAGATGATGGCGGAAATGGGTTTCTGCCAGGGAATCGAAAATTACTCGCGGCACATCACAGGGCGGGAGCCGGGCGCGCGGCCTTACACACTGTTGGACTTTTTCCCACGGGATTTTCTACTGTTAGTCGATGAAAGCCACGCGACGATCCCGCAGGTGGGCGGGATGTATGAGGGGGACAAAAGCCGGAAGACGGTGCTGGTGGATCATGGTTTCCGGCTGCCGAGCGCGCTGGATAACAGGCCGCTGAGGTTCGAGGAATTCATGGAGAGGACGGGTCAGCGCGTCTATGTTTCGGCGACGCCGGGGGCCTTCGAGATCGTGAACTCGCGGCCGGAGAACAAGGGGTTCATCCCGGTGAAGGAGAAGGATGCGTTCGGGAAAAACATTGTGCTGTTTGATTTGAAAAAGGCGCGGGTGAAGCCCAGCGGAAACGAGGAGCCGGTGGCGGATTTCGATCCGACAAAACGCGGCAGGCCGCTGGTGGTGGAGCAGATCATCCGGCCGACGGGGCTGCTGGATCCGGTGCTGATATTGCGGCCGCTGAAGGGACAGATCGACGAGACGATCGAGCTGTGCCGCCAGCGGGTGGAGCGCGGCGAGCGGGTGTTGGTGACGACGCTGACGAAAAAAACGGCGGAGGATCTGACCGAGTATCTGCAAGGGACGGGGCTGAAAGTGCGCTACCTGCATTCGGACATCGACACGGTGGAGCGGGTGGAAATTTTGCGACAACTGCGGGCGGGGGCGTTTGACATTCTGGTAGGGATCAATTTGCTGCGGGAAGGCCTGGATCTGCCGGAGGTGTCGCTGGTTTGTATTCTCGATGCCGACAAGGAGGGCTTCCTGCGCAATGAGACATCGATGATCCAGACGGCGGGGCGGGCGGCGCGGCACATCGGCGGCGAGTGCGTGCTGTTCTGCGACAAGATCACGGACTCAATCCAGGCACTGATCGACGTGACGGCCTATCGGCGCGAGCGGCAGCAGACGCACAACGAAAAGCATGGGATCACGCCGCTGAGCGTGAAGCGGGGCCTTCAGACGAGTTTGCATACTTTCGAGAATTCGGACAAATCAGACGGCTCAAAGGTGGCGGAGGATCCGGAAACCTACGACAAGGCGAAGCTCATTGAAAAACTGGAAACCGAGATGCGCGAGGCGTCGTCTCGGCTGGAATTCGAGCTGGCGGGGCATTTGCGCGATCAGATCATCGCGCTGAAATCCACGCGCACGGAGCACACCCGCGAGCCGGTGAAATATCCGAAAGGCCGGAAAGGCGGCAGCCGGAAACGCTGAGTGTGCTTGACCCTGGCGGAGGATTGAGCCACCGCTTGTGGCGTGTTCACAGGGAAAAAAGACCGCCCCTACTTCGAGGCGTGGCTGAAACGGACTGGTAAACAATTCGCTGTCAGCGGACGTTTGACGCAGACGGCGATGGTTCTCTCCGCAGAAGAAGGCGGAACAGTGGACGAATGGCGGACCCGGCTGCGGGTGCTGCTGGAGGGCGACGAGGTTCCCTCGCTGGACCTGCTCACGCGGATCGACGCGCTGCTGGCTGGGCCATCCGCGCAAAAACAGGACGACGGCGCGCAGGGTGCGCTTTTCTAATTGCTAGCCCGCGGAAAGCGGTCCAGGGTGCGGATTGCTCAAAACATCGCAAAATGCCACACCCATGCAGATTTTGCAGGGTGTGTTGGCACAACTCTTGCAGGGAACTGATAACCCCATAGAAAAAATTAAAAATAAACTTCTTGTGACTAACACGCTGCTAACGAATCGTTTCTAAGTCGTCACCCGATGCACCGTCTTTCGTCCAAATCCACCGTTTTCCGTTTCCGGCTCGCCGCCCTGCTGATCTGCACCCGCTGCATGCTCGCGCTGGCGAGCGTGTCGATGCTTTCATATTCCATTTTCATCAACGACCGGGAGCTCATCATCGTCGGCATCGGGATTGGAACGATCACTCTGCTGTCGATCCTGCTGCAGTGGATCATTTCCGAGAGGACCCGCTGCCCCCTGTGCCTGACGCCGGTGCTCGCGAACAAGGAGTGCGCCAAACACCGCAATGCGCGGACATTGCTGGGCAGCCACCGCCTGCGCGTCGCCATGGCCATTTTGTTCAAGGGCTCGTTCCGCTGCCCGTATTGTCACGAGCCGACGTCGGTCGAGGCGAGGCCAAAACGTCCGGGATATTCGCGGGATTGACAGACCCGCGTGATCCGTCGAGCTTCCGCGGATGAATTTCATATCGAAATCCTTACGAGCCATGATCCCGCACGCGGCCGGGCTGGCACTTGCCCTGACCGTCACCGCCCGCGCCCAAAACGCCGAACCAGCCATGCCTGAAACACCATCCGATGTAGCCGCCGCCCCTGCCGATGCGATTAAAACCGCCTCCGGCCTTGTCTCCAAAGTCATCCAGGCTGGAAAAGGCGAAACCCATCCCGCCGCCGCGGACAC
>Ga0209512_1000986_pt1 | contig 38815 bp, 32 predicted proteins | sample frozenSSSSmetaG_FD_184142 | JGI IMG/M metagenome (GOLD analysis project Ga0209512, IMG submission 184142) | Glacier valley bacterial and archeal communities from Borup Fiord, Nunavut, Canada, to study Microbial Dark Matter (Phase II) -... | ecosystem: Environmental > Aquatic > Freshwater > Ice >...
CGGATTAGGATACAACGGGCATGTATTCTGGGATGCTGAATTATGGATGTATCCTGCCATCCTGGTGATGCATCCCGAGTTGGCGAAAAGTATGATCGAGTACCGTTTTCAGCGGCTTGACGCGGCAAAAAGAAATGCCTTTGGCAAAGGATATAAAGGTGCGATGTTTCCCTGGGAAAGTGCAGCAACAGGAGTGGAAGAAACGCCGGTCTGGGCGCTTAGCGGTCCTTTTGAACATCATATCACCGCCTGTGTTGCCATTGCCGCATGGAATTATTTCTGTGTAACGCAGGATAAAGCCTGGCTAAAAGAAAAAGGATGGCCGATCTTATCAGCTGCAGCAGATTTCTGGGCCAGCCGCGTTGAACGTAATGGTTCCGGAAAATATGAGATCAAAAATGTTGTTGCAGCAGATGAATGGGCGGAGAATGTAAATAATAATGCATTCACCAATGCAGCTGCTAAAGCCAGTTTGAAATACGCCACGGATGCGGCAAAAATATTGAACCTTGCAGCTGATCCCGACTGGATGAAAGTTGCTGCGAATATTCCGATACTGAAATTTGCTGATGGTGTTACCAAAGAACATGAAGCCTATGCAGGTGAGCAAATCAAACAGGCAGACGTTAACCTGCTGGCTTATCCCTTGCATGAGGTTACCAGTTCTGCGGATATAAAAAAAGATCTTGAGTATTATGAACCACGCATCGGTAATGGTCCTGCCATGACACACGCTATATTTTCTATTTTATATTCTAAAAGTCTGAACCCTGAAAAAGCGTTGCAGGCTTTTAAGAGTGGTTATAAACCGAATTTATTGCCACCGTTTAACGTGATAGCAGAAGCTGCGGGCAGTACCAATCCTTATTTCGCCACCGGTGCAGGTGGATTGCTTCAGGCGGTGATCAATGGTTTTGGCGGGCTTGAAATCACCCCTAATGGAATAATACAGGTTAAGTCAATGCTGCCGAAACAATGGAAGTCTTTAAAAATAACAGGCACAGGAGGTCGCAGGGTTACTTATGCTGTTCCAAATTTAATACGATAATTAATGGATAAGGTTGAGGTAATTAAGATTAGTAACGGCGATGATCTTATTAAGGCACGTGCGATAAGAAAAATAGTATTTGTTGAGGAACAGCATTGTCCGCCCGACCTGGAATGGGAGCACGACGAAGACGCTGTTCATTTCCTGGCTTCCATAAATGGAATACCTGCAGGTGCCGCAAGATGGCGCAAAACAAATAAGGGCTATAAGCTGGAGCGTTTCGCTGTACTGAAAGAATTTCGTGGAAAGGGGGTAGGAGGTGCATTGGTGCAGGCTGTAATTGATGATTTACCCGATGACCACTCTTTGCGGTACCTGCATGCGCAGATAGATGTCACACCACTATATTTGAAATTCGGTTTCAGGCCCGAAGGGGAATTATTCCAAGAAGCCGGCATTATTCACCAGCAGATGGTTTTCAAATAAAAAAATGTAAACTATGCCTGCTTAATGCTTGTGCCGCATCGTGGGGCTGGATTTTTCAAGTTTGTATGCTGTCACTTGTTATGGCTGAAGTTTATATCGTTGCTCATTGTGTGTGTTATTGTTATTTATATATTTTTTCCTTTATTTCATCATTCTTGCCCTTGCCCAATCGTACTGTAGGATTATCCTGCGTTCCTGATATATGCAGTGGTATGCCGATAATTCCAAATGGTGGCAAGCCAAGCCGCATTTTTAGGTTCAGCTGTCCATCGAAGCTGGTTTGTCCCTCTATCCTTGGTCTGAAACCTGCTACCCTGAACTTAAACCGCTCTATAGTAATGATATTATTCTTTATGGTTGTCTTAATATCAACTTTTCGCAGGGTAGGGTTATTAATAGAATCCCTGGAAGTGCTTTTGCTGACGGCTGCGAATAACTTCAGTCCCTTCACCTTTACATCTTTTACAGAAAGTGTACCGCCGCCCTCCAGTGAAGGATATACAGGATGCATGCTGCCTTCCAAAATACCTTTTAATTTGTAATCCAGCGATATTGTGCCCTGTGCGTTTGCTGCTGCTGTAGCAAGGTCGTGAAATAATTTGATTTCTTTGTAAGCCCTGGCTATGTCAAAATCTTTTGCATTGATACCGTAATCAAAAAATGCTTTTGAGGCCGAGGTGCTTCCATAAGTAGCATTCATCACCACATTGCAACCGATCAGATTAAATCCTGTTTCTGTTAAGGAAAGCACTCCCTTATTTACTCCCATCTTACTCCTTACACTATCCATTTCCAGGCCATTGAATACTACCTTTCCTGCGCTGGCCGTGAGGCTCAGGTTATAATTGTGAGGAACTATTATCACTCCTGTGCCAGACTCTTTTTTTGCGGCGGACGAATAAGGCATTATAAATTCATCTGCATTGATGAATGTTGAATTAACGGCGAAATTTCCTTTTAAAACCGCACTGGTAGAAAGAGCATAGTCTATGACATTCTGGAGGTAGCCGTTCATTTTGAAATCTGAGTGTGCATAAGCTCCGGTAAAATCATTAAATAATAATTTATCCTGGTTGAACTTAAACAATCCTTTTTTAATGATAAATGGATGCGGGAAAAATTCGCTGGTGGTTTTAATGTCTCTCAGTTCAAGCGTGCCACTGTTGTGCAATTTTTCGTACCGGCCCTTTGACGCATACTCCTGTGAACCCTGCAGATCAACATCGGTTTTAATAAAACCTTTGAGGTCAAGACCTTTTTGAGAAAAAACTTTATACACCTTTGCAACATCTATTTCTCCTTTAGCTTTTATTGAGTAAACGATATTTTCAAAATCATGTAACGTTGCCTGCACGTGAAAAGGGTTTCCTTCAAATAAAAAAGAAAATGGCTGAACTGAAATATACAGATCGTCCAGGGTTCCTTTACCGTCCTTTATTTTTGCGGAAAGCTGAATGTCATTTATGGGATGCGGATAGTATTTCGTTTGCACGGAACCATTCTTCCAGGACACCTCCGCATTTGTTACAGGAAAGGTTTTCTTTGCCGGATCATATTGCCCCTTGCTGAGTCCATTTATTTTCAGCAGGCCCCCGAAATTTATTCCCTGCAGGCCAAGAGCCTTGTTGGCTTTGGCAAGATCCATTTCGGCCCTGAGCTTTGCATCTATCAGTGGTTTATTTATTCCCGCTATATTTATGATGGCACTTAAATAATCCTTGTCCACATTAAAAAATAATGAGTCTATTGTGACCTGTAAACTGTCGGTATTTAATGATGGCATTTTAGTTTTAAAGTTGAGAAATAAATTGGACGCGGGGAAGGGTGCATTTTCATATTTCACATATCCATCCCTAATTTTCAGGTCCAGAGCCAGGTCGGGCGCCTTGTTTTGTGAAGCGTTATATTGCCCCTTTAAAGTAAATAAGATGTCCGTGCTTCCGGTCACTTTTGTTTTTTCCAGCCAGGTGATGTACTGCGGCGGGAGCGCCGTGATCAGGTCATAAAGTTCGCTGTTGGAGGATTTTAAGCCCAGGTCAATGTCGTATCCATTGTTCATGAAATCAAGTCTGCCATTGAATTGCACCGGCAGGCGGTTTATCAGCAGGTTGTTTTTCTGGAAGATAAAGGCAAGTGAACTGGTGTTGATCCTGGTAACAAGATCGGCATCTACTTTTTTATTGATCAGGTAAGGTTCCTTATCGTAATAAAAATCTATCGAATCAATTTTTGCATGGCTGTACAGGTCAAATATGTCCTTGCTGAGATCACCATTTCCAGAATAATTAAATCCTTTTGCATCGATATACATAGGTATGGATTGGTCATCATAAACAAAGTGCGCGTTGTCCACGTTTATTTTTTCCAGCCGCATTGAGGTAGAGGAACTATCGGTTTTTACAGATTGATTATTCTTTGATACATATACGTTGTAATTGGCTGCTCCCTTTTCGTTTATTTTTACATGTAAGAAGGCGTCCGTGAGAAATATTTTATCTATATCGATACGTTTGTTAAAAAAAAGGCTTTTGAGATTGATGCCCAGTGCGATTTCTGCCGATGACACCAGCGTGTCTTTTTTGAATGGTGCCGAGCCTTTTAGCAGCACATCGTATAATGTTACTGTTAGCGACGGGAAGTGGTTGAAAAAAGACAATCTTTCTTTGGAAAAATTCAGCTCTCCATTTATGCTCCTGTTGGCCCAGGCCTTTGTTTTTTCCACCACTGTTCCCGGAAAAAGGATGGGAATGAGAAACAGCAGTGCGAGTATCGAAGCTATAGCGATCCCTGTGATTTTCAGGAATCTGAGGATATACCTTTTCATGCCGTAAATATAAAGCCTTGCAGGCAAAGACCCCTACCTTTGCCCTATCTTATGGCTGACAATCCGGAGGCTTTACAAATAACCAACGATCCTTTTGCGGCAATACGGATTCCCGAATATAAAAATCTCGTCGCTGGCAGGTTTTTCTTTATTACGGCACTGCGAATGATGAGCACAATGGTCGGCTGGTGGATTTATGAGCTGACCAATGACCCGTTTGCTATAGGACTGATTGGCTTAAGCGAGGTGATACCGGCTCTTTCCATGGCTCTTTACTCTGGCCATGTAATCGACGTCAGCGAAAAGAGAAAGTTGTTGCTCAAATGTATTTTCAGTTATACCATGGCGGCGGCGGTGCTGTTATTTCTGTCTACGCCATTAATACATAATCATTACGATAAGCGCCATATTTCTTATTGTATTTATGGGATAATATTCTGCACCGGAATCATGCGGGCCTTTACCGGTCCTAATTTTACAGCGCTTATTGCCACGATCGTACCACGTCAGTATTTGCAGAATGCCACTACCTGGGGACAGGGCAGCTGGATGTCTGCTTCCGTAACAGGGCATGCGCTCGGCGGTTTTATGATTGCGTTGCTTGGCAACATGGGAACATTGATTATTATTTGTTCCTTAATGATCATTTCATTTTTCCTCCTGACAAGGTTGAAGCCAAAACCATTTAGTAAAAAAACCGCAGAGAGCCGAGCATGGGAAAGCGTGCGGGAAGGATTGAGGTTTGTATTTAAAACAAAAGAATTATTAGGGGCATTTACACTCGATATGTTTGCAGTACTGTTTGGCGGAGCTGTTGCAATGGTGCCCGTTTATGCAAGGGATATATTAAAAACCGGGCCCATGGGATTCGGATGGCTGAATGCGGCAAATGATATTGGAGCAATTATCATTGTAATTGTACTGACCATTGTACCAATGAAAAAGGCGCAGGGAAAGAAGTTGTTAATCGCTATAGGTGGATTCGGTATTTGCATAATTTTGTTCGGATTATCAAAATGGTTTATTCTTTCATTCGCGGCATTGATGACGGGTGGCATGCTTGATGGTATCAGTGTGGTGGTGCGGGGTACCGTCATGCAGTTAAAAACACCTGATCACATGCGCGGCAGGGTAAGCAGCGTGAGCTCTATGTTTATTAATTCAAGCAATGAACTAGGGCAATTTGAAAGTGGAGTTACATCCAGGTTAATGGGTGTGGTACCTTCTGTTGTTTTCGGTGGATGCATGTCAATAGGAATTGTGGTCGCTACCTGGTTCCGGGCTCCGAGTCTCCGTAAATTCGAGTATTGATCCTGACACAACAGTACAGGATAGTTGACTTAAATTATCTGCGCATATTTGGTTTGACTTTAATTTCTCACTGTTTAATGATTGCATATGAAGAAAAGCTTTCCGGGCCTTGCCCTGATTCTCTTGTCCGGTCTGCCGGCTTTCTCCCAGTTAAAAGTTGTAAACCTCCGCTGCGAAAATCTTACTGATCCTCAAAGTATCGACGTGGCCTCGCCCGACCTGAGCTGGGAACTCAACTCTCCGAAAAAAAATACCCTCCAGTCCGCATACGAGATACGTGTAAAGGGTTCTTCCATCGCAGCATGGAACTCCGGAAAGATATTATCGGCACAATCCGTTCACGTTCCGTACAAAGGAGCGGACCTGGCTTCAGGAGAAAAATATTCCTGGCAGGTGAGAGTATGGGACAACCAGGGAAGCAGTTCGCCCTGGAGCGAAGCCGCAACGCTGCAAATGGGGCTGCTGCATCTCTCAGACTGGAAGGCCCAATGGATAGAACCCGGCTACCAGGAAGATTCGGTAATGAGGCCAAGCCCCATGTTTAGAAAAACTTTCAATACGGGGAAAAAAATAGCTTCCGCAACTGCATTCATTACATCGCATGGTTTGTATGAAGGATTTATAAATGGTAAAAAAATCGGCAACTCTTTTTTAACACCGGGATGGACCAGCTATAACAAGCGGTTGCAATACCAGGAATACGATGTTACCAACCTTATTGCGCCGGGAAGTAATGCCATAGGTGTTGCCTTAGGCAGCGGTTGGTACCGCGGCTACCTGGCATGGCAGGAGCACCATAATATATATGGAAAAACGCTTGCATTGTTGTTTCAGCTTCAGATAAAATATACCGATGGAACTTCAGAAATCATTTCTTCCGGTAATTCATGGAAGTGCACCACCTCTGCGATCAGGTATTCAGAAATATACCATGGCGAAACATACGATGCGCGTATGGAATTGCCTGGCTGGTCATCGCCAAAATTCGATGACAGCAAATGGGATAGTGTTGAGGTGAAGAATTATGATAATTCTATTCTTACCGCTACCCAAAATGAACCGGTGACAAGACATGAAAGGTTTGTTCCTGTAAAGATCATTACAACGCCTAAAGGGGAAACCGTACTCGATTTTGGGCAAAACATGGTTGGATTTGTGCAGGTAAAGGCTTCCGGCAAAGCTGGTGATTCCATTGTTTTGTACCATGCTGAAGTGCTGGATAAAAAAGGAAACTTCTATACGGAAAATCTCCGCTTTGCAAAGCAGCGGAACATATTCATTCTGAGTGGCAGGGGAACAGAAACATTTGAACCGCATTTTTCTTTCCAGGGATTCCGATATGTGAAAATAGAAGGAATAACAGGTGATCCGAAGCCAGAAAATTTTACAGCTTACGCATTGTATTCCGATATGAGACCGACCGGCAGTTTTTCTTCAAACGATCCACTGATCAATCAGCTGCAACATAATATCCAGTGGGGGCAAAAAGGAAACTTTCTTGATGTGCCAACTGATTGTCCGCAGCGTGATGAAAGGCTTGGGTGGACAGGAGATGCACAAGCGTTTTCCAGGACGGCCACTTACAACTTTGCAGCCAACAATTTTTTTGATAAATGGCTGAAGGACCTTGCAGCCGACCAGTTTTCCGATGGAAGCGTTCCTCATGTTATTCCGGATGCGCTCGGACCGGGTAACGGAGGTTCCGCCGGGTGGTCCGATGCGGCAACGATCATTCCCTGGAATATGTATCTCGCTTATGGCGACAAACGAGTGCTGGAAACCCAGTACGAAAGCATGAAAAAATGGATAGGCTTTATGCAATCAAGGAGCTCAGGCAATCTCTGGAACAAAGGATCTCACTTCGGTGACTGGTTATTTTACCGGCCGGACGATGACAACGATGGAAGATCGGCCATCACCGATAAATACATGATCGCGCAATGTTTTTATGCTCATTCCGTGCAGCTGATGATAAATACTTCTACTGTGCTAGGTAAAAAAGAAGATGCCGGTATGTATACAGCCTTACTGAAAGAAATTAAAGAGGCTTACAGGAAGGAATACCTCACCCCAAATGGAAGGCTCGTTTCTTCTTCACAAACCGCGTACGTGCTTGCGCTGAATTTTGACATGCTGCCGGAGGAACTGCGCAAGGCTGCCGCGGACAGGCTCGTAGCGAATATTGAAGATTATAATAATCATCTGACTACCGGATTTCTGGGAACGCCATATCTCTGTCCCGTGCTTACACGATTTGGACATAACGATGTGGCGTATACGCTGCTGATGCAGAAAACCTATCCTTCCTGGTTGTATCCTGTTACAATGGGCGCCACAACAATATGGGAAAGATGGGACGGACAAAAGCCTGACAGTACTTTTCAGACACCGGCTATGAATTCATTTAATCATTATGCATATGGTGCGATAGGAGATTGGCTTTATCGCTCAGTAGCCGGACTCGATACCTACGCAGATCAGCCGGGATATAAACATTCTATGATAAAGCCACATCCCGGTAATGCCCTGAATGAAGTGAATGCAGTGTATAAAACGAACTACGGGACATTATCGGCACACTGGAAAAAAGATTCAGCAAATTTTTACCTGGATGTGGAAATTCCCTGTAACACCACTGCGACTGTTTTTATTCCGGCTGCCAGTTCCGATACGGTTAAAGAGATCAGTGAAACAAAGAACAAGTCCTCGCTGCTAAAATTTTCTGCTGCTGAAGACGGCTATATTAAAGCAGAACTGGGGTCCGGAAAATACCGGTTCAACGCTGCATTAAAATAGCATCTTTCACACCACCCGCTTAAAGAAATAAGGTCTTAAAGAAAAAAAGGTTAGTCATTGATCCCTATAAAAAAACCTGCACGACTCCGTGCAGGTTTTTTTATAGGGATCGTATTTATCTATGGGAGAACTGTAATGTTGATATTGTCTGATGCTTTGGCTCCCTTGTTTGTTGTGACTGTTAACCTGAAAGTATATGTTCCAACGGTAAGCCCTGAAACTCTGGTGTTAAAGGCTGATGAGCCACTTACGTACCTGTAAGACGCTGGTCCTGCGATCTTTACCCATGAAGCGGCAACGAACCAGCCACCTGGTATCGTTGAGGTTGTTCCATTCAGCAATGGAGAGAAGTTCCAGAATTTATGAATAACAGCATCAGCGCCAGCTTTAGCCGTTGGTGTTCCTCCGGGCGTCGGGGCAGGCGTTGGGATAGGCTTTGGAGTAGGCGTTGGGGCTGGGGTTGGGGTTGGGGCAGGCGTTGGTACTCCGGCTCCTGTCCTTCTCCATTTCAGCATCCATTGGTAAATATTAACACCGTCCACAGTAGAGGTGGGATTGAATGCCTTATACCATGTTGAGTTATGGCTTTCACCACCGGTGTAAACAGTCAGTTTAACGTTGGCTGCATTAGCAGGATTATAAGCTTTGATCCAGTTGATCCAGTTTATGCCCCATGAAACCGGCACCACTCCATCTGTTTTAGAAACGATCGTCCATACAGGAAGATTTTTAGAGGCAATTGCTCTTGCGTATGAAGTGGTTGGCGCAGATCCGCCGGCGACAGGCACTGCTGCTGCTACGTTCTGGCCATATACCGATGAGTAATCCCACGTAGATCCACCGCCCATGCTCAGACCGGTAATATATATTCTTGTCGGGTCTACGCGATAATGTTTCACGGCCCAGGCGATACAATTCTGCATATCCGCAGGAGAAGGCCTTACTTTAAATTGTGGAGCAACCACTATAAAAGAGAAATGTGATCCGTTCACTATAAATTCAGCAGGAAATGTCCTTTTGCTGGCATAAGAAGGAATGCCGCAGCAGGTCAACCTTCCGACACCATAGCCTAATTCTCCAATTCCGTGTATGAAAAGAATTAAAGGATAGCTTTTAGTGGTTAAAGCATAACGGGCCGGCAATACTTCATAATAGCCTGCAGAGTTAGAGATCATGGAGGTATTCACGCCCCTTGCACTTGGTGAAGCGGTTTCGAATACGGCATTGGCAGTAGCGTCGCTGGATACGGTTGCTGCATTGGTAACCTCAGTAGACACTAGATCTTTTTTGCAGGAGGACAAAGCAAGCAGCGATACGGTAGCAAAACTTAATAGTTGGTTCTTGAAATTCATGGATGATGAGCTTTTTTGATAGGAAAACATAGATTGACATTTTGGTAATAACTAAAATGGTGCCAAAAATGTGATGAATCCATGAAACTAATTGGGGAATTCCTGTCTCAAGCGGCAAATTGATTTATATCAATTTATTATTTATTTAATAAAGGAGAAGCATTAGGAAATACCGTACGGAATGTTTCCGACTGGCCTTTTGCACCGGCACTTGTTTGTACCGGTATATTGTAAAAATCATTCAGAAAAGACTGTACGTCTGACCATACCGTTTGCATCATACCATAAAAACGTTCTTTCATCTCTGGCGTTGATTCAATCCGGAACTGGTGGATATCTTTTAACTGGGCAGCGGCGACTTCCGGCGTGTTCCAGGGACAGGTGATCACCCTGAACCCTTTAGCGGCAAATATAACCGGCGTTTTATCCGCACGTTCGTAGTGCCAGTCGCATATCATGATGTCTTTAGGAACTTTATCAATGGCCGGCCAGGTGTCATTAAAGCTGGCTTCCCATCCGCCTATGCCCGTAGTGTATCCATCCAGCAGCCTGTCGCCCCAGATCCAGAGCTGCCGCTGCTTACCTGCCAGGTGATCGCGTATTGTTTTTACTTCGCCGGCGAACAATTCAGCTTTATTTTTCCCTTTACAGCGCGGGCACTTGTCCATCCCAATATAAAAAACCTCATCCATGCCTGCATGAAAGGCGTTTGCCTTAAATACGTCGCATATCTCATCCACCAGGTCAAACACTATTTTATGTACACCAGGGTGAAGGGGACAGTAGCTTTTGCAGTAGAGACTGTCTGTGTTAGGCCAGACATATTCAGCCGGCATTTTTATCCATGGAGTTTCATCAAACTGCGGGTAGACATCCAGCAGTTTAGACAACCTGCCTGCCCAGGATTGGTGGCCCAGCAGATTGATCTGGGGAATGACATTTATAGATTTTGCCCGGCAGGCCTCTACGAGTTTCTTTGCATCAGCTTCAGTAAGGGCACCGGGGGCTACCAGCTCCGGATGTGATTTATACTCGTAATTATAATCTACCCGAAGCACAAGGGTATTGATTCCGCGCGGGGCAAGCTCCTTATTAATAAAAACAATAAAAGAATCAAGGTTTGTTCGGCTGGGAACAGCTATGGCAAAGCCCTTAACGGGCAATTTGTTTGTAGCGGTGTCTTGCGCTAAGGTACTACAGCAACACGCTAAGATTAAAAGCGCACAGGACAGTTTTCTCATGCAATGAAATTAAGTATATCTTTTATAATAAATAAAGGGAAACTATACTGGAGATTTCTTTCCTATATTCGTAATACCTGCTAAGAAAATGGAGTCTTTATATAGAGATATTAAAAATCTATATATTGTTCAAAATACCAAAACCATTGAATATGATGCAATTCCCCATTGCACTGATGTCAAATTTGAGATCAGGGAAACTTTTATCCTGTAGTGTTTTCGTCCTTGCATATTTATTAGTGTTTCCCGGAAATGTTTTCGCCGGAACTGGTTATGGTGCTCCACCAATTACCGTTAAGGGCCAGGTAAATGATGTAAGCAAAGCTCATTTATCAAACGTTACTGTGCAGGTTAAAGGGTCTGCCACTACCGTTCTTACTGACGGCGAAGGAAATTTTTCGATCACCACAGAAGACAACGCCGTGCTGGTGTTCTCCTTCGTGGGATACAGCAGCCGGGAAGTGCCTGTCAATGGACGTACTGCCATTAACATTACGCTCGAACAGAATAAAAAGCAACTCGATGAAGTGGTGGTGACGGCACTCGGTATCCGGAGAGAAAAAAGGTCCCTTGGCTATTCAGTTACCACTGTTGCCGGTTCCTCTCTTACTGAAGCACGCGAAACTAACTTTGTAAATGGTCTTGAAGGAAAAGTAGCAGGTGTCAATGTAAGTAATGTAGCTACCGGTCCGGGTGGTTCCGCAAACGTGGTGATACGCGGTATTTCTGATATTACGGGTTCCAATCAGCCTTTATATGTTATAGATGGTATTCCAATGCAAAACAACACGTACAGGCAAACTGATGTTTCCGGTGGTTATGGCGGTGCTGATGGTGGGGATGGTACCATTAATATCAATTCCGATGATATAGAAACTATTTCAGTATTAAAAGGTGCTGCGGCTACTGCACTTTATGGTTACCGCGGCAGTAAGGGCGTTATACTGATCACCACCAAATCAGGTAAAAGTGCAAAAGGTTCAGGGGTGGAATTAAATTCAAATTACGTTGTGCAAAATGTTATAGATAATACTGATTGGCAGTCAACTTATGGTCAGGGAAATAATGGCAATAAACCTGTAACCGGAAATGAGGCATTTACAACTGGATTGTCCAGCTGGGGCGCAAAGCTGGGATCATCCGTGTATCATTTTGATGGTGTTCAAAGACCTTACAGCGCTGTGGAAACGCATTATAAAAATGGGGTACTGTCTGCCATTACACAATTGGCTGTTTATGGTGCCGGCGGTGCCATCAGCGATGCTGATGCGGAGACTTACTATGAAGCCCATCCATATGATGATGCCAATGGACTTGATATGATCAATACGCAATTCTGGGCCGCTACATTTTTTAACGAGTATGAAGCCTGGAGCAATTACAGACGCACGGGTTTCCCCGCATTGGTGCCTGTAAGCTATCCTGGCAGTCAGTCTTTGGGCGCGATACCGAGAAGAATGGCTTATTCCACAATTGATAAACAGGTTAATGCCGATAATTATAATGCCGCTGTGGGAGGCTTACAGGGTGGAGATAAGATAACGAGCCGCATGTGGTGGGATACTCAGTAATGGCAAGGATTTTAAACAAATATTTATTTTAATATACACAGATCATGAAAACGTTACTTATCATTTGTTTTACTGCTTTCAGCTTTTCGGGCATGTCACAATCTTTCCAGATAAAGGAAAGACCAGATAAAAAGCAGGTGGATATTTTGTTTAATAACCGGCTTCTGACTTCTTATTGTTATTACGACTCTGTAAGAAAGCCGATTCTTTATCCTGTGAATACTATTGAAGGCGTTACCATAACCCGGGGTTATCCCATTTCACCCCGGGCGGGAGAAAGAACTGACCATCCTCACCATACCGGGATCTGGATGAATTTCGAATCAGTTAATGGCCTGGATTTCTGGAATAATTCTACCGCCATACCAACTGAAAAGAGAAATCTGTACGGCACTATCGTTCACCAGAAAATAATTAATAGTAAGGCTGATAAGAATAAGGCCGGACTGACCATTGTGGCATCATGGCTCAGGCCGGATCATAAAACTTTAATATCCGAGCAGACCAGTTTTATTTTTACTGTAAAGGACAGTAGTTTTTTTATAGATAGAAAAACAATTCTGACAGCGGTTGATACTACTGTTTTGTTTAAAGATGCAAAAGATGGACTTCTGGCCATTCGGGTAGCAAGGGAATTAGAAATGCCATCCAAAGATGTGTCCAGTTTTGTAGACAATAAGGGCAACATCACAAAGATGGACAGCATGGACAACACTAATGTGACGGGCATGTACCATAGCAGCGAAGGACTGAAGGGTGATTCTGTCTGGGGCACCAGGTCAAAATGGGTTACTCTTACCGGAAAAGAAAATGGACAGAATATTGAAATTGCGATGATCGATCATCCATTAAACACAAATTATCCTACATACTGGCATGCCCGTGGATATGGATTGTTTGCTGCAAATCCGCTTGGAGAAAAAGTATTTTCCAAAGGTGATAAACAAACAAATCTTACACTTCAGAAAGGCCAGTCCGTTACTTTCCGTTACAGGATCATTATTCATTCCGGTGTTCCGCTTAATGACCTGCGAATGAATAAATATGCAGCTGAATTTGCAGATGACAAATGATTTATCAGCAACAAAAAATTAATATTATTATGAATGGTTAATCCATTTATACAGTTCATTGTACAGCTGCTGGTTATCATATTTCGCAACGCTCAACGTTGCAACAGTTGAACAAACGGGGTGATCTTGACAATATTATCAAAAAAATTTATACGCTGCGGGATATGGAGGAAGAAAAGATCACACAGCTATTCCAAGAGGAATAGTAAATTAGGGGCCTGATAAGCTTAATGGAGAATATGACATTCAACAGGAGAAAAATGCTCGGACAGATAGAAGCCCAAAAAACATGGGACATACTTATCATCGGAGGTGGCGCCACTGGCCTTGGTGCCGCACTGGATGCCGCCAGCCGCGGCTATTCAACGCTGCTTCTGGAACAGCATGATTTTGCAAAAGGCACTTCCAGCCGAAGTACCAAATTAATTCACGGCGGTGTTCGCTACCTCGCTCAGGGTAATATTAAACTCGTATACAGAGCACTGTATGAAAGAGGTGTACTGCTGCAAAATGCGCCACATGTAGTTAAGCCCTTGTCATTTATCATTCCCTGCTACACCCGGTGGGATAAATTAAAATATACCGCCGGGTTAAAATTCTACGACCTGCTATCCGGAAAGCATAGTTTTGGCAAATCGACATTTCTTCCGGCAAATGAAGTCGCGGATCATTTTCCAAATATCAATTCCAACAATCTGAAAGGCGGTGTTCAGTATTTTGACGGCCAATTTGATGATGCCCGCCTGGCAATTAATATTGCACAGACAGCTGCTGAACATGATGCCGTATTGTTGAATTATTTTAAAGTGACCGGGCTAACAAAACAAGAGGGAAAAACAAATGGCATCACGGGAACTGACCTGCAAAGTGGCGAGAATTATAATATAAATGCAAGATCTGTTATTAATGCAACCGGCATTTTTGTGGATGATATTTTGCAAATGGATAACGCAGATAAAAAACCCGTGATAACAACTAGCCAGGGCGTGCACATAGTCATTAATAAATATTTTTTGGAAAGTGGCTCCGCATTAATGATCCCTGAAACATCAGATGGCCGTGTATTATTCGCCGTTCCCTGGCATGGTCATGTTATTATCGGCACCACTGATAATTTATTGAAGCAGCAAGATCCACTTGAACCAAAGGCGCTCGAAAGTGAAATACAATTTCTGCTTGATGGCGTTAAGCGGTTCCTGATAAAGAGCCCTTCACGCAAAGATGTGCTGAGCGTGTTTGCCGGTCTGCGTCCGCTTGCAGCATCTTCTGATCACAAGAAAACTACTAAAGAGATTTCCCGTGACCATAAATTAATTCTCAGCAATTCCGGTCTCACCACCATTACCGGAGGAAAATGGACCACCTACCGGAAAATGGCAGAAGAAACAATAAATCTTTCGGCGTCTGCATCCGGGCTGCCATTTAAACAATGCATCACCGAAGATATCAAAATACATGGCTGGGCAAAAGTGTATACTGACTCAATATACGGAGCTGATGAAGAAAAGATAAATGAACTGATCATAAATGAACCTGCGCTGGCGTCCATACTGGTAAACGGCCATGGATACAGGCAAGCTGAAGTGATATGGGCCGTGAGAAATGAAATGGCCATTACTGTGGAAGATGTGCTGGCTAGAAGGCTGAGATTATTATTTCTGGATGCCCGGGCCGCTGTCAGCGCGGCTCCTAAAGTAGCAACATTAATGATGAAAGAACTACATTTAACGGAAGATTGGAAACAGCAACAACTTGAAGCCTTTAATAAACTTGCCGCTAATTATATATTAAACTGACGTATGCATGAAAGGCTATATTCTTTCGCTTGACCAGGGCACAACCAGTTCCCGGGCCATAATATTTGATAATACCGGAAAAATTGTTTCCATTGCTCAACAGGAATTCCAGCAAATATATCCCCAACCAGGATGGGTGGAACATAACCCCAATGAAATATGGTCGACCCAGGCTACTGTGCTCACAGAAGCAATTATAAAAGCAGGACTAAAACCAGTGGACATCACTGCCATAGGTATAACCAACCAGAGAGAAACGACGGTTATATGGGATAGAAGTACTGGAGAACCGGTGTATAATGCCATAGTATGGCAGGACAGGAGAACGGCAGCTTTCTGCGATAGTATAAAAGAAAAGCACGGATTAAATATTCAGGCCAAAACAGGTCTTGTAATAGATGCTTATTTTTCGGCATCAAAGATTAAATGGATACTTGACAATGTAAGCGGTGCAAGAGAAAAAGCCAGTAAGGGCCAGCTGGCCTTCGGTACCATAGATTCCTGGCTGGTATGGAACCTGACTGGCAAACAGGTGCATGTAACCGATGTTACCAATGCATCACGCACCATGATTTATAATATTAATTCGTTGCAATGGGATGAAGAGCTGCTGAATTTATTCGACATCCCCATCAGCATGCTTCCCAAAGTTTCTTCCTCATCAGAAGTATATGGAGAAACTGCCGGACAAATACTGGCCCATAAAATTCCTATAGCGGGTATCGCCGGCGATCAGCAGGCAGCTTTATTCGGACAGATGTGTATTAATAAAGGCATGGTAAAAAACACTTATGGAACTGGTTGTTTTATGCTGATGAATATTGGCAATAAACCAATCATTTCAAAAAATAACCTTATTACAACCATAGCCTGGAAAATTAATAATGATGTGGTGTATGCCCTTGAAGGAAGCATATTTATGGCAGGCGCTATTGTTCAATGGTTGAGGGATGAACTCAAAATTATTTCGTCTTCGTCTGATATTGAAAAACTCGCTGCAACCGTAGCTGATAGCGGTGGGGTGTATCTTGTTCCTGCTTTTGCAGGACTGGGAGCGCCTCATTGGAATCAGCATGCAAGAGGCACCATGGTAGGTATAACCAGGGGCACTTCCTCCGCCCATATTGCAAGAGCTGCACTGGAAAGCATCGCCTTTCAAACGATGGATGTATTAAAGGCGATGGAAGCCGATGCTTTGGCTCCAATAAAAGAATTGCGCGTAGACGGAGGGGCAACTGCAAATAATTTACTGATGCAGATGCAGGCGGATGTGCTGGGCGTTAAAGTGGTACGACCCGAAATAACAGAAACGACAGCAATGGGCGCTGCTTATCTTGCAGGGCTTGCAGTGGGCTTTTGGAAAGATATAAATGATATTGAAAAACAATGGGTGCGTGACAAAGAATTTAATCCCGGGGAATCTGTGATGCAGCGGTCCGTGGTTAACTGGAACAAGGCGGTGACCACCGCGAAATACTGGGCCGAAATCCAATAATTAAACTAATTTATGTCAGAGTTTACTTCGGAATTTATCGGTACGATGCTGGTAATACTTTTAGGAACCGGTGTGGTGGCAAACGTGGTATTAAAAGGCACCAAAGGGAATAGTTCGGGATGGATGGCAATTACTACCGGCTGGGCACTTGCTGTTTTTGTGGGGGTTGTATTTGCCGCACCATACAGCGGTGCACATTTAAATCCTGCTGTGACACTGGGCCTCGCGCTTGCCGGCAAATTTGCATGGTCAAAAGTGGGTATTTATATTCTTGCGCAGGTGCTGGGATCTTTTGTCGGATCCATATTAATGTGGGTGGTTTATCGTGATCATTTCAATCTTACCGCAGATGCGGAATTGCAACTCGCTGTTTTCAGTACTGGCCCGGCCATTCATAACAGGGTATTTAATTTACTAAGTGAGATTGTAGGAACTTTTGTGCTGATATTCGTGATCTTTTATTTTACCGATGCAGAATTAAAGGATCAAAAATCGCCGATCGGTTTGGGATCATTAGGGGCGCTGCCAGTAGCCTTTTTAGTGTGGGCGATAGGTCTGTCGCTGGGTGGCACAACAGGATATGCGATCAATCCCGCGAGAGATATAGGCCCCCGGATTGCACACAGCATTTTGCCATTTAAAGTTAAAGGAAGCAGCCAGTGGAAATATGCCTGGATACCTGTTATAGGGCCATTAATCGGCGCTGCAATTGCTGCGCTGGTGTTCAGAATACTTCACTGATATCAAGCGCCGGTTCCACATACTTTCAAATCTGCCAAACCAATTTAATTTCATGAATAAAAATATAAATGGTTTGTACTTTTTGCATAAAATAAAGTTGTAAGATTCAATTAACTTATACTAGGTCTGGTGAGGGCAGGAAAGCGTTTGGAACAATACTAGAGAAAGTCAGGCTCACAATGGCATTGGGGTGGACTACGCAGCCTGTTATGGGAACGCTTTCGCCGTACTGGATCAATTGAAGCCCCTGTCGGTCTACCTGGTGGAAGGATCCCCGGTAAGTATCTACAAGGACAGGAAGATCCGGTAAAGGAATATGCTGCAAAATCGGATTGGCAGAATAGCACGGCACCCGGCATCCTACCGGATCGCCTGAATAAAATGTTCAGGGCGGCTGGTTATTGAATTCTCTTACCTGATCGCCACACTAAGTGAACGCAAGGCGCTGCCGTTGGCACGTAAAACACGCAGATGATAAAGACCGCTTGAAAGATTGCTTACATTGATATTTTCCTTCACCGAACCGGTGGAAACAAATATCTTTTTTTCACGCACAGGCTGGCCTATAGTATTGTAAAGCCTCACCGTGTAACGACCCGCCGGAAGCTGACGGAGATCAAGTTGCAATATGCCGCTTGCCGGGTTAGGATAAACGCTGACAGTGGCGCCCTCCCGCTGGTAAAGCAGAATGACGCGTGAATATTGCGTTGAGCCATCGGCATTGATCACTGCCAGCCGGTAATAATTATTGCCCATAAAAGGATCAGCGTCAATATAATTGCCACGGGCAACCGCAACTGAAGGATCTATCGGAATGAATATATTTCCATTACCACTCCTTTCAAGCTGTAAACGGTCAACGCCATCAGCAAGTTCAGTGATCCATCTGAGTTTATTGGAACCTTCAATCGCCTCTCCGGCGAAGGTCGTGATGCGCAAAGGAAGCGCTGCACCGGAGAAGTTCATATCAAAATACGCTTTGGTGTTTTCCACCCCATCCATCAACATCAGATAAGTGGTGTTGGACGCCAGACCGGTAACATTAGTAATAATTCCATCACCCTGGAAACTCGTTGATACTATCGGAGTGGGAAACGACTGACCCGCAGGACACGCGGCCACCTGGTAAACCACCAATTGAATACCGGTAACAGGAATGCCCGGCGGCCCTACAGTGCAGGATGCTGCGGAGGCAGGTACGGTGTTATAGCCTGACACCGTAAGTATTAAATTACCACCTGTTCCATTTGTTTTAAATGCATAAAATGCTGTGTTGGTCACCTCGGAGCCCGAACCATTTGTTGTAAGTTGCGTCCATGAAGGATCGGAAGATTTATTACTGGTGGCATGCACGAGATCAAATGCAACCGTTGTATTTGCAGGTGTGGTGGTGACAGGGAAAGTAGCGGGACAATCATCTCTCGGCTCCGCGATCGTTGCCAGCGGTGTCATTTCCGAAAGGGGATCACAGTTTCCAAATAGACTTCCCTTCGGAATAATAATATATAAAGAACCGTTCTGTGAAGAGTAGTCCTCACTGATTCTTCTGATTCCCGGGGTAATAGCATAGTTCATCACCTGCGCAGGATTCGTGGTAGCGGGACCGCTGCCTTGCGAACCCCCGATGATATGACCAAGACCAATAGCATGGCCCAGTTCATGAAACATTACTGCCTCCAGATCAACGGCAGAGGTGCTGGTGCCATAAGGTGAGCATGGGCCATAAGTAAATGCGATTGAAGCTCCCTGCGAAACGCCGTTATTGCGTATAACAATGTCGAAGCCGGGCCTATAGGCCTGATTAGCCGGAATATTGTCTCCACAAAATGCCCCTGAAGAATAACAAACGGCCAATACACCGGCGGGTAATGGTGAATTGCCGGGAGCACTGTTGTCATAGACTACCAGGTTTGTAGTGTCATAAGGATCGATAGTCTGGAGGGTATCAGTCCCGCCCTCTGTTACATTAAATCCCGAACCTTCATGCCAGGTGGTCATCGCGCGCTGGAAAGTCGCTTTGGCGGGGCTGGCATCCACATTTATTCCGCCATTGGAGGTGTTGCTGGAATATTTTATTGTATAGCCACCCAGTCCGTTTTTATTAACAAGCCGCATTTCTTTATATAACAGGCTGCCACTTATAAGGAAAACCGCATCGAGCACCGCGAACCCGACAGTAAGTTTAGAGGGGGAGGCAACAAGGGTACCGCCATTATCGCGTACATAAAAAACTCCGGTTCCCGATTGTGAAGGCACTTGCAATTTGATCTGCGTGTCTGTCCAGGAAATGATCAGTGGAGAATTATAGGCTACGACTGAATAGGATCCACCCGAGCCATCATCAGGGTTGTCAAAAAGAACCGCTGCATTTAAGGCAGGGGAAGCTCCGAAGCCTGTGCCGTTGATCGTAAGAATATTATTTGAAGGATCCAGCAAGGCTCCTGCATTTACAACGGCGGGGGTAAACGAAGTAATGGAAGGTGCAAGCACCTGATTCATGATATCTACAGAACCAGATTCATTCCTGTCTGCAGGAAGACTGAACAATCCATTGACAACAGAAGGTTTCCGGCCGGTTCTTGTCTGGAGGTCGCGGTACAATTGCCGCTTGATATTGAAATAGTGTACAAATGGAGCGGATGCCTCGCGCAGGCGGTAATCATATTTCAAAAATCCCTGTGCGCTGCTATAAACTTCATAAGTTACTGTAGTGTTACCAGGGGGAGTGGGAATATTTGGACTTTGCCGGCAAAAAAATATTCCGATGTCAGAAGTCTCAAGGTGCAGAAGGTGGCTTGCGGTCAGGTAGCGGTCGCCGACAGTGCCGCCAGTGGTGATCACCTGGATAAGCTCTTTTTGCAGGGTTCCCTTGAAAGTTTTATATATCTCTACCTGGCTGGCTGTGTAAATCAGGGTGTGCGCAGGGTTCCAAAACCCCGACTGGCTGATCACTTTCCCTTCCGCAATGAGGGAGGACTGGCTGATCTTTTCATCCAAAGAAACAGGAAACAGACCCTGGGTGTAGCTTTTAACGGATACCAGGAGCAGCAGTAATATCCTGGCGGCGCAACGTCGGACAGTTTTGAGCATTGGACGATTTATTCTCTTAGAAACTAAACGATAAAGATGAGCATATTGGTATTTATAATTTTATTTTCCTTGTAATAATGCTGTATAAGTACAATGGGTATGGTTAAGAAAGAGGGATCTAAGCACTTTAATTAATATCTTTCCCATGAACTTTATTCCTATACTCAGTAGGTGACAAGCCTGTTTTCGTCTTGAAAAAAGTAATAAAATAACTGACAGATTCAAAGTTCATGTCAAATGCAATTTCTTTTATGGCCAATGTGGTGCTGGTTAATAATTCTTTTGATTTTTGCAACTTTATTTCCATCTGATACTGGGTAGGAGAGAAACCGGTGTACTCCTTAAACACTCTTCTAAACCATGAGTACCCAAGATTTAATGACTTTGCAATGTTTTCCGGTTTACTATTTTCACCGGTATTTTCTCTCATCATTACCCTGGCTTTCTCTATTTTTGAAATAATTTCTTTGTCCCTGAAAAAATTATTTTTGTCAGCATAAAAAACTATACCTAGCAGTAAAGTCGCAATACCTGCCAGTATTTGCTGATAAGATGTTTTTTGAAAATCAGCAGTCTCAACTCCTTGCTTGAACAAGGATACAATTTGCTCGTTGAAGCCGATTCTAATTAAAGGGTTATTCTTAAAAAAAAATTTATTTTTTACGAGCCTGGTTATATTATCACCATTAAATCCTATCCAATATTCATCCCATCCGGTTTGTTTACTGGGTTTGTAAGTATGCCATTCATCAGGAAACAATAAAATGATTGTGCCGGCTGAAACTTTTGATAGTTTACAATTTGCAGACTCAAAAACACCTTCTCCATTTGTAATATAAATGATTTGATATTCGTGCAATACTCTTCCGGCATTGGGATTAAACCAATATGACGAGGGATGGCCCTTTGGAGGGTAATTCGTATTGGAAGGAATATTTCCATAACCAATGTTTGTGACATACACGCCCCATAATTCATCCGAATTATTAGCAACAAGATATTTTACATAGTAATTTTTATTGTTTTTCATTTTATGTGTCAAAAAATTAAACTACTGTATCAAAAATTATAGTGGTAAAGATATTATTTAATGTACAATTGCTTAAACTGTTTTATCCATGGCATTGGCAGTTACAGTGTTTGCCGAAGCCTATGGCGATTTTAATGCAAGAATTAATGATGAAGTGAAGGGATAAGCCAATTATTATTTGGGAATCCGATAGGCGCTTTTATTCAGGCAACTATCAATGGACGGTTTAGAATTGAAATTTCATTAATGCGGCGGATACATAGATTGGCTGAACGGGCATAAAATCGCCAACTAAATAAATAATAAAAGAGAAATTAAACGGGAAATAGAAAATAATCAAGATGGATAAGAAATGGCAATTAAAAGTCGGCTTGTTTGGCATAGGCCTGGAGGCCTACTGGGAACAGTTTGACGGATTGCAAGAAAGATTGATAGGGTACATTAACTGTGTGGAAGAAAAATTAGTGAAGTATCACTGTGAAGTCATAAATCTTGGGTTGATAGATAGTCCTGGGAAAGCATTAGTTGCCGGGCATGAATTTCGCAAGGCGGATGTTGATATTATCTTTCTGTATGTAACAACCTATGCCCTTTCGTCAACAGTACTGCCTGTAGTGCAAAGGTCAAAAGTCCCGGTGATAATTTTAAACCTGTCGCCTGAATCTGCAATTGATTATGCAGCTTTCAATGCGCTGACAGACCGTGCCAAAATGACGGGTGAATGGCTGGCCTTTTGTTCTGCTTGTCCTGTGCCTGAGATTGCTAATGTTTTCAAAAGAGCTGATATCAGATTTCACCAAATAACCGGTATGTTACACGATGACCCTGAAACCTGGGAGGAAATAGAAGATTGGACTGAAGCAGCTAAAGTAGCCAATATAATGTTTCATAATCGCTTGGGTGCAATGGGGCATTATTATGGCGGCATGTTAGATATCTATACCGACCTCACATTGCAAATCGCAACATTCGGCGGGCATATCGAAATTATTGAAGTGGATGAATTATCCGCTCTAAGAAGAGAGGTTTCGGAAGAACAAATTAGGAACAGAATAATTGAGTTTCACCAAGAATTTGATGTTCAGTCAGAATGCTTATTAACTGAATTAGAAAGAGCTTCACGTACCTCTGTTGCATTGGATATGCTAATCGAAAAATATGAATTGGGATCATTAGCTTATTATTATAAAGGGACCGGCATGGAAGAAAATGAAGACACGATGAGTTCTGTAATATTGGGTAACTCGTTGCTTACCGCCAGAAACATTCCTGTAGCAGGTGAATATGAAATCAAGAATGTGCAGGCGATGAAGATTATGGATTCATTTGGCGCGGGTGGTTCGTTCACTGAATACTATGCGATCGATTTCAACGACGATGTGGTGCTTATGGGACATGATGGACCCGGTCACTTAAAAATTGCTCAAGGCAAAACAAAAGTTCGTCCGCTTAAAGTATACCACGGTAAAGTGGGAAAAGGTCTATCAGTTGAAATGGCAGTAAAGCATGGTCCGGTTACATTTTTATCAGTTGTCGAGACAGTGGGAGGGAAGTTGCAATTGTTGGTAGCAGAAGGAGAATCTGTGGCAGGCCCGATTCTGGAAATCGGTAATACCAACAGCCGGTACAAATTCAGCATTGGCGCTAGAAATTTTGTAAACGACTGGAATAACCATGGGCCTGCGCACCATTGCGCTGTGGGGGTAGGCCATATTGCATCTAAAATCATGAAACTGGGAGATTTGTTGAATATTGAGACAATTGTTATCTGTTAAATAGTCAGTGTTTAATAAAGAGTTCTAAGAGTAAGAATCCTCGGTGTATGCAGTCGGACAGGTTCGAGCAAAATGATTATACCTGAACACCGGTGATCGTGGGTAATACTCCCGCTGCCTTTGAGCATGCGCTGACAGCAGCTAAAACATTTCCGGACCAATATAATCCACCCCAATAAGATTGTCGTGTTGAACTCATAGAATGAATGGACCAAAGGAAGCTATTTGCTGCCCGAAAAAAAATATGGCACCCAATACCTTAATAGAATCAAAAAAGTATTTGGCAATAAGTAAAAGAAAGTGATGTCCGGCACCCTGTAAATTGATCCCCGTACGGTAGAAAAAGGTTATCGGCATCTTCAATATACAGGTATCTCCGAAAGAGTACCCGGCAGCGGTTATTTCGTATCGGGCGATTAAGAAATTGACCTGCCAGCGAAAAATAGACAATTAAAATTTTACAAATGGAACGCGTTGCTTTTAAGATGAAATTATTTGATGGGTACCAGGATGAGTACCTGAAACGACACGCTGAACTTTGGCCGGACCTGCGCGCTTTATTAAAAGAGACGGGCATAGAAGAATATTCTATTTTTCTAGACAAGGAAACAAATGACCTCTTTGGATACTTGCAAATAAGCGACCGTAATTTATTGAACAAGATTTCTTGTCATCCAATAATTAAAAGATGGTGGAGTTATATGAAAGGAATCATGGTCACTAATGAAGATTATTCGCCATTGACTATTCCATTGCAGGAAGTTTTTTATTTATCGTAAAATGACTGAGCAAAGGTTTACAAAAACGTCGTCATCTATGAGTAGAAAAATAAAAGATATTATTGTTCAGCTGGTTCGCCAAACCAATGAAGCAGAACGGAACAGAAAATATAGTTCATCCTGAAAGAAAATAAACGCACTCCGCTGGATAGGTTGTAAAAGCGCAATCGGGTAATTATATACAACCTCTCCGTAATAATGTAACAAAAAAGAAAATCAACGGAGTAGCTTTGCTGGATCAACTAAAGAAATGTCAACAGATACATTAATTGCCAGTGAACATACCACTCCTAAAAAGGGAAAGCCAATAATATATAAGGAATCTTTTCCTGTACTTGAAATGACCTGCGCTGCCTGTGCGATCAGCGTGGAATCTATGCTGAAATCCGTTTCCGGTGTAGTGAATGCCGGCGTAAATTTTGCCAACCAAAGTGCATGGGTCGAATATGACCATACTTCTGTAACGCCCGAAAAACTTCAGCAAACAGTCCGTTCCATAGGATATGATCTGGTCATTGACAAGGAGAATGCCGATGAAATAAAAGAGACCGCCCGGCACAGGCACTACACAGCCGTTAAACAAAGGACCATTTGGGCCTCCCTTTTGTCGTTGCCGATTGTAATCATTGGGATGTTCTTTATGAATATGCCATATGCCAACTGGATCATGATGGTGCTGGCTACTCCGGTGGTATTCTATCTGGGGAAATCATTCTTTGTGAATGCATGGAAACAGGCACGTTTTCGTAAAGCCAACATGGATACCCTGGTAGCGCTAAGCACGGGTATCGCCTGGTTGTTCAGTGCCTTTAACACCGTTTATCCTGCTTTCTGGCTGCATCGCGACTTGCATCCGCATGTATATTTTGAAGCGGCGGCAGTGGTCATAGCTTTTATATCGCTGGGAAAACTGCTGGAAGAAAAAGCTAAATCAAACACTACTTCTGCGATTAAGAAATTAATGGGTTTGCAACCTAAAACCGTGTGGCTAGTGGATTCAAATGGGCGCACGCAGGAAATTCCTATTGTCCAGGTGAAGGTAAATGATGTGCTGCTCGTTAAGCCAGGTGAAAAGATCCCTGTGGATGGAAGTATTTTCTCTGGAGAATCCTATGTAGATGAGAGCATGATCACCGGAGAGCCGTTGCCTGTATTAAAAAAATCGGAGCAGAAGGTTTTTGCCGGGACGATCAATCAAAAGGGAAGTTTTCAGTTCACTGCGGAAAAAGTGGGGACGGGCACTCTGCTGGCACAGATCATTAAAATGGTCCAGGAGGCACAAGGCAGTAAAGCGCCTGTCCAGCAACTTGTCGATAAGGTTGCAGGGATATTCGTGCCGGTGGTCATCGGTATTTCGATCCTTACGTTCATCACCTGGATGGTTCTGGGAGGCGACAACGCCTTTACGCATGCGTTACTCACCTCTGTCACGGTCCTGGTGATCGCCTGCCCCTGTGCTCTCGGCCTGGCCACCCCTACAGCCATCATGGTGGGCGTAGGTAAAGGCGCAGAGAATAATATCCTGATCAAAGATGCGGAAAGTCTCGAGCTCGCTCATAAAGTAACCGATGTCATCCTGGATAAAACAGGGACTATTACAGAAGGCCGCCCGGTGGTAACGGATGTAATCTGGAACGGTCACCAATTGAATAAGCCTATATCTGAAGCCATACTATATGCTCTTGAACAGCAATCAGAGCATCCTCTGGCAGAAGCCGTGGCAACCTGCTTCAAACAATCAGCTGTCCAGCCCTTGAAAATGCAATCGTTCGAAAGTGTTACGGGCCACGGAGTAAAAGCTGTCTTCGAAGGGAAAGTATATGCAATTGGCAATAAGAAATTAATGATGGACAGTAAAGTTGATCTTAAGTCCATATTAATTGACAAGGTATCTTCCTTGCAGGAAGAAGCCAAGACCGTAATTTATTTTGCCCGCGATAATCAATTGTTAGCTATCATTGCCATTGCCGACAAAATAAAAGACACTTCGGTAAAAGCCATTGAAGCCTTGCAAAGAACTGGAATTACCGTTCATATGCTTACAGGCGACAATGCGCATACCGCAGCGGCAGTGGCGGTATATGTCGGTATTACCTCTTACAAAGCGGAAACAACGCCTGCGGATAAAGCGACCTTTGTAAAAGACTTGCAGCATTCGGGTAAAGTAGTGGCGATGGTCGGCGATGGTATTAACGATTCTCAGGCCCTCGCGCAGGCGGATGTCAGCATTGCCATGGGCAAAGGTTCGGACATCGCCATGGATGTGGCGAAAATGACGTTGATTACATCTGATCTGAACAGTATCAGCAAGGCTTTAACCCTTTCACGAAAAACAGTGCGCACCATCAGACAAAACCTTTTCTGGGCATTTATCTATAACCTGATTGGCATTCCGGTTGCCGCTGGCATTCTTTATCCTATTAACGGCTTTCTGCTGGATCCCATGATTGCGGGTGCAGCCATGGCGCTTAGTTCTGTTAGTGTGGTGAGCAATAGTTTACGTTTAAAGGCCAGTCACATCTGATTGCATGATTTCATCTCTTTATTTGATGTTCGATGGGTACAAACTATTACTGAAATCGAAAAAATGGCTGAATTATATAAAAGTATCGAAGGATTATATAACAACGCCGGATACGTTCCAGTGTACCTTTATCATTCATAATTTTAAAAATATAAAAATAGACAACAATGCAAACAGTACAATTTAAAACCAACATCAAATGTTCAGGATGTATTGCCAAAGTTACACCAGCGCTCAACGAACTGGCTGGCAAAGACAATTGGGGAGTGGATGTTCAGAATCCTGACAAAGTGTTAACCGTTTCCAGTGAAGGTCTTAGTGAAACGACCATACAGGCAGCTATTGAAAAAGCTGGTTTTAATGCTAAGAAAATAAATTAACCGGTTATTAAACGGCTTCCGGAGCCCTTAATTTATTATACCTTTAGGTTCAAATTGATGAAACCAAATGCCATTTACAACCCGCCTTGGAAGTTTTTTACTCAAAATCTTCAAGGCATTATTTATCCGAAAAAAAGATTGCTGTAAATGAACAAATTTCAAGTATCCGATGAAGTGTACGCAAAGCTTCCCGGAAGTTGTCATTATCCGATATATATTAATTTCTAAATAAATCAAATTTTATAAACAAAATAAATATGAAAAAGATAATCGTTTTAACCATTGCACTATTTACCCTTTCAGCAGGCCTTTTTGCACAAAGTAAGGCTGGGAAAACAGACTCTACTCACTCCGCCAACCTATACAGTTGCCCCACGCATCACAATATTGTCAGCACTGAACCAGGCACCTGTTCCATCTGTGGAAAAAACCTTTTACTATCCAAAAAAGAGCAAATGAAAATGGAGGTGATGAAAATCTATACTTGCCCCATACATTCCGATGTATCGAGCGACCATCCTGGCAACTGTTCTAAGTGTGGCATGGCTATGATTGAAAAAAAGAAAGCCAATTCTATAAATGAAAAAACAAAAAGTAAAGTTCATTAGCATCATTTATGGTTCAAAAATTAATTGGGCTATATTGGTGTACCATGACCTCCCGGACCATCCTGAGGCGATAGTCTGCTGGATGTAAAACACTCTTTCATGCGTATCCCGAACTTTATCGCATTGTGTAAAAAAAGTCTGTTGCTATTTATTAAAAAATAGTTTCATAAACTCCATCTGATGTTTTTAGTTAGCTTTAATTAAAACTTAAATCATGAGGAATACCTTTTATCAGATAGCAGGGGATCAACCGGGATCGTCTATATACATTAATCCACTTCATATTGTTAAAGTGATTTCCAATGGTCAGAATACCAAGATTCATCTTAGTGATAAAACAACATATGATGTTGCCCAAACTGCTAACGTTGTAAAAGCGCATATTCAGGATTGCATGGGTTAACGTTGATTAAATAAATTTAATAACTGATCAGGAATATATTATTGCACATCGCCGCTTGCGCCGGTGAGTGTAATCGCTATGTGGTTTTATTATATGTTTAAGGAACACTTTGTATTTGCCTAAAATGCGTTTGGTAAGAAACATTATCTTTATTCCGACAATTCTCTAACGTTGTTGCCATGTATCAACATCTGACTGATGAGCAATTGCTACACATGCTCCAAAAGGATGGTAGAACAGCCTTTGAAGAAATCTACCGACGATATTGCGAACAAATGTCACTTTACGTTTTGAAGGTGATCCATTCAACGGAAGATGCGCGCGATATCGTCCAGGATGTTTTTGTTTCAATCTGGAAAAGAAATGACGAGCTCCGGATCTGCCAGTCTCTTAAAAGTTATCTGTTAAAAAGCGTTATCAATCTTTCTCTCCGCTACATTGAAAGACATCACAGGATACAGGATTTTCTGAAATCCCTTGCAGCGTACTGCAGCGGGCTTGATGTGTCAACCACTGGGAAGCTCGAATTTCAGGAGCTTGTGTCTAAACTACATGGTGTGGTGGCCATGCTCCCTGCAAAGATGCAGGAAGTGTATGTGCTGAGCCGGGATGAAAACTTTCGCACAAGGAAATAGCGCGGCGTCTGGGAATAAGCTGAAACTACAGTGAAAAAACAGGTCACTAATGCACTGAAGGTGATCCGGACCAATGATCAAAGTACCGTGTATTTTGGTCTTAAACAGAAGAACGACTATCTTCCATGTGGTGTTGATGTTTGTACTTAATACGTGGTTTCATAAAAGGTTCATAAAAAGTATAATCTTTGCCAAAAGTAGTTTTTTTAGTGTACAATTACCTCCCGAACGAGATATCGCCTGAGCAATGGATAAGTAGAATAGGAGCCCAGGTGAAAGTGATGCAAGAACTTGGAAAAAAATGGTCGGTTTTCTTCGTAGGGCATATTGGATACCAGGGCAGCTTGGTAAGTAATAATATTCAGTATTTTTTTTTACCGGGCTCTCATCGCACAAAGTATTTTCCCTTCAGAACTCATTTGTTTATCAAGCGGCTAAAGCCAGATGTTGTAATCATTTTCGGGATGCACTCCCAGATCCAAATCATCCAACTACAATTCTTTGTGGGAAGAGATACCAAAATTATTGAGCAATATGAGGCCGATAAACCATTTTCAGGAATCAAACTTATTTTGCAGCAATTAGCGGATAGACGAATTAATTATTATTTCTTTAGCGCGAAGGAGGATGCACGGCCATGGGTAAACACAGGAAACATTTTAAATTTTAATAAATGCAAAGAAGTGTATGTTGGCGCTCCAAAGTTTGACATCCAGAACAAGGAGGAAAGCAAGCATAAGATTTCAATGTATGGAAACTCTAATTATCTCTGGGTTGGCCGCTTAAATGATAACAAGGACCCTCTAACCGTGCTTAACGCCTTTGCCAAATACCTTAAGATCAATCCATTTGCCCGGCTTCACATGATTTACCATACAGCGGATATGCTGCCTCAGATAAGAGAATTGGTGGCGACACACGCAATAAGTTATGCCGTATTGCTACATGGTTTTATACAGCACGATGAATTAAAATATTGGTATAGTGCCGCTGAATTTTTCATTTCTGCCAGTCTTAGAGAAGGCGGAAGTTACGCGCTGATCGAAGCTATGGCGTGTGGATGCATTCCCATTGTTTCCGCCATACCTTCCTCTCTTGTGGCGATTCAATACGGAGAAGTCGGATTGTATTTCGAACCTGGAAATGTCAATGAACTGGTGAAAATTTTACTGGTCACCAATACCATGAACAAGGCATTGTGGTCAGCCAGGGTCAGGGAGCATTTTAGCACACATTATTCTGCTGCCATAATTGCAAGAAAGTTGATAGACTTGCTCAGTTAGGATATCTCCGATCTCCAGATGTACGAATAAAATTTCAGCTTCTTTACGCAAAACAGCTAAAGAAATTCTGGCGACGTTCCAGGTGGCGCATGGGTTTAAGATCGAAATGCCCATTTATCCACTTGATCTTAAAGGAAGCGGTAAAATAATTATGCTTGCGGATACGAACCAAGATGGTATCATGGATAAGCGTAAATCTCCATCAGATTACGTGCTCATCGAACTTTTTGCTGTGAAACAAATAAGGGATACCCAGTGAGCCGGCAACTCCAATGATAATTACCAGCATCATCAGCAGGTGGCGGAACTCCGCATTCAATGTGGGATTATCAGAGCGATGTACCTGCATGGATTTCATAGCAGTGAATGCCGTTAGTAAAGCGAAGACAATAATATACGATATATCGCCCCTTTTAAATGAATAGATAAAGAAGTAATAGATAAACCCGAGAGATAAAAATATCAGGTTGACGATAAAGATCAATGAAGAAACGTTGATCAGCTCAGAAGGAGAAAAACCTGTTTCTTCCCTGTAAAAGAGGTTGTAACCCAGGCAAATCACAGTAGTCACAATGCCTGAAAATACGCCGGTAAGAACAGCTTTTGAAAAAGGAGTACCAAATGAAGTGTCCATAAAAAATGGTTTATTAAAATTATTATAATATTGTGTAGGATATATTTAACGTCCTTTCAAGTACAAAATTACTATTAAAATATTGTTCAGACAATATTTTAGCTCAATTTTATTACCTTTACGCCATGAAAGATGCTTGTTGCACCCTGGACAACTGTTTTTTATGCCGCCACTGCATACCAGACTGGAAGGAGCTGATAGGCGTCAGAAAAAAAACGGAATACATAAAAAAGGGTAAAAGTATTATTACTGAAGGGCAGGCGGTGCAGGGTATTTATTTCATGTATGAAGGATCAGCCAAGGTTTTCAAGAACTGGGGCGATCAGAAGGAGCTGATCCTCCGGTTTGTTCGTCCCGGTGATGTATTGGGTCTTCGCGGTTTTGGAGGCGATACCGTTTATCCCATTTCTGCGACAGCAACAGAGGACTCCAGGGTTTGTTTCATCGACAATACATTCCTGGAAACGATCCTCCTTACAAATCCTTCATTCACCTACCAGCTGATGAAAGTTTACGCCGCTGAATTACAAAATGCCGAGAAGAAAATGAGCGAGTTGGTACACAGGGATGTGAGAGGCAGGATCGCACTTGCCCTCCTGGAAGTAGAATTGATTTTCGGAACCAATGTTGAAGGATACGTCTCAGTGTCCCTGACGCGCCAGGATATCGCTTCTTTTGCCGGCACCACCTACGAAACCATTTTCAAATTTTTTAATGAACTGCTTGATCAGAAAATTCTTGCGACATCTGGTAAAAGCATAAAAATCATAGACCGTTCCCGGCTCGGGAATTTTATACTGCCCAAAACTTGAATTATTTAAATACACAACATGCCGGAAATACATAATGGAATACCCATCAGCGCGTCGCTGGATCAGGTAATGGACCATTCAGAGATAACTGCAAGACAGGAGCCGGATAAAAAAAGAATCATTTACATTTCCGGGATCGCAGTGCTTATAGCTGCTGTTATCAGTGTCATTGCGAAACTACTGGTGTACCTCATTAACCTCATCACCAATATTTCATTTCACAATATTTTTTCTGTGACGGCATCTTCGCCCGATGCGCACACATATGGCGCCTGGATAATCTTTGTTCCGGCGATCGGCGGAGTAATTGTCGGGCTGATGGCGCTTTACGGATCGAAAGCAATCCGTGGCCATGGCATACCCGAGGCCATGGAACAGATCCTTACCAATGACAGTAAGATTCGCCCTTCCATAACCTATCTCAAACCGTTATCATCGGCAGTTTCTATTGGCACCGGAGGTCCTTTCGGCGCAGAGGGCCCGATTATAGCAACAGGAGGCGCTTTGGGCTCGACAATAGGGCAGATTCTGAAAATAAGCGCGTATGAAAGAAAAATATTACTTGCGGCGGGTGCTACTGCGGGCATGTCGGCGATTTTCGGCAGTCCGATAGCTGCGATTTTCCTGGCCATAGAATTATTGCTGTTTGAATTTTCACCGCGCTCGATAATTCCCGTAACGCTGGCATGTATAACAGGTGCAGCGGGTCATCATTTATTATTCGATAGTGGTCCCGTCTTTCCCTCACCGTTCATCGAAGTGCCGGGCAATGAAGCGCTGGCGCTGTACAGTTGCATCGGGCTGATCATGGGCTTGCTTTCCGCTGCGGTAACCCGCATTGTATATTTAATTGAGGATGCATTCGAAAAACTTCCCGTGCATTGGATGTGGTGGCCCATGATAGGAGGGTTAGTAGTTGGGGTGGTGGGTTATTTTGCACCCCGCACGCTGGGAGTAGGGTATGTAAATATCACCGATCTGCTTTCGGGCAACCTGACCATAAAAGTGATTATCTCCCTGTGCATATTTAAATTTATTTCGTGGGCGGTTGCATTGGGAAGCGGCACTTCCGGAGGAACGCTTGCACCGTTGCTAACGATCGGCGGCGCAGCGGGTGCCCTGCTGGGATATGCCGCAATTCTGCTAGTGCCTCAAGCCGGCGTAGGAATAACACTGGCAGTACTGGTAGGCATGTCGGCTATGTTTGCCGGCGCATCGAGGGCGTTGCTGACATCTATCATTTTCGCTTTGGAAACAACGGGTCAGTCTAATGCGCTGCTGCCATTACTGGCTGCCTGCATAGCTTCGTATGTAGTGTCGTATCTGTTGATGAAGAATACCATCATGACAGAAAAAATAGCAAGGCGCGGAGTGGTCACACCGCATGCCTATGCGCCGGATATACTCGACCAGATCAAAGTAAGGCAAGTGTTGCAGGTGGATAAAAAGATATCTGCCAATCATATTCCGATGATCAATAAAAACCACCCCCGGGTAACGACTGGCGACACATTGAGAACCGCGGTTGAAATAATGGCGCTTGCGGACACGGAAACGCTGCCTGTTACGAATGATTCGGGCAAGAAGATCGAAGGCGTATTATCTTACAGGGATATTCTATCCGCATACCGCCTCCATTTTGATGAACACGAAGAAAATAGAACTATTTCCTTAAAAAGAAGAACATTAAAGATGGTTGTACGCGGCAAAAATCGAATTTCCAATTTTAAAAATGACAACTATTGAATTGATCTTTTACCGACTACATCAGGCGAATAAATAGCCCGTCGCGATTCCTGATGGCTGTAAACTCATTAATAATTTTGCCTGTTAATGCTTTCTATAACAGTTCACCTGTTTTTGGATCTGGCTTTTCCAGTGATTGAAGTATATATATTTTATGAATCATTGTTTTGATGTTTTAAATAATACTATCAAAACCAGGCGTGAAAAACAAGGTTTCATTATAAAAATCATCCACTTCCACTGCTTTATTAAACATCAATCTCAATATTTTTACCCGCCTCGGACATTTCTATCACCGGGATGACTTCGTGAAGCGCAGGCGGGAACCGATTATTTATTCCAAACTTTTTTCCATTGCTCAAACTGCCCAGGGGTAACCCGGTAACGCGCGAAGTTTCCATCATGCAGGCTCAGGAGTTCAGTTTCGATGAGTTCGATAAATCGGCCGCTATCGGCCACAGGTAAGCGTAAGGCCTGTCCTTTGATGACGATTTTTGCCATTCCCCTGTCAAGCCCCTGCGACACTATTTCAGTCACCATTGATTGCAGCAGCGGCCGGTATTTAATCCTGAACGGATCGGGTTCCCCGATAGTCTGCCTGATGCTTGCGTACCGGTCAGCAGAGCGGTGACAAGCCCACAGGAAAACATCTTTGAATAGCTCTGTCCGGTTGAGTTCATAAATCCCCAGCAATCCCAGGATGTACAGGTCATCCGGAACACCGATAAAAGACAGGGGTACCAGGTTATGTTTGTTAAATGAAATGTTTGCTGCCAGCCGCGACACCCGCTTATTTACGTCCTCGAATGGTTGAAGATAGGGTAGGTGAACCATAATGAAGAACCCCTGTTCATGGGGATCGGGTATTTGGATCACCTTGTCCAGCATCACTCCAAACATTTCTTCGATCAGTTGCGGGATCGCCGTCGGCGTATATGCCGATTTTTTTATGCCTGCGGGAAAACTTCTTAACCTGCCTGGCGCTGCAGGATCCGGCAGCAGGTCGGTGGCAAGCATGGCATGCAGGTTCGTAATTTCTCATTTCTTAAGCCCGACAATTTAAAATACCGCTGATATACCTGCATACACCGAGCGACCAACTGCAGGAATAATGCCGGGGCCGGGATATTCATCTGTCCGACGGGTAAAGTAGAACTGATTGGCCAGGTTGTTTATACCCGCTTTAAAAGCAATATTGCCTATCTTATAGGTGCCGCTGAGATCCAGAACCGTATAAGCTGGTATGTATCCGGCAACGGGATCATCGCTTCGTTTTACATTAGTAGCATCTCCGTAGGCATCACCAACATTGCTCATCTGAAATGTGGCAGACAAACGGGTATCATAATAGTTAATTCCTATCCTGTTTATGTATTTTGCCGCGGCTTCAACGCGCTTTCGCTTAAATGTGCCACTGGTATAGCGGGCATCGGTTAGTGCAACAGCATTAAAAATGCTTATTCCCCTTTTGGAAAGCGGGTGCAGCAATTTCAATAAGTTAATTTCAACATAGCTTTCAATCCCTTTATGCGTACTGTTGGCGACATTAGTTCTCAGCGTAAATTCATCAGATGTGCCTCCGTTTACCAGGACTGTGCCGATGCGTTTGTTGTAGGCAAGATAAAACAATCCAATATCGAAATTCAACACATTGTTGATAGTTCCTCTGTAACCCAAATCTGAATTAAAGCCATTGGCATCATTAAGACCAGGATCGATCCGTGAAGCGACCCCAATGGGCTCAAGTTGTGCATAGTCGATAGGGCGGTATGCCTGACTGATATTGGCATACAGGTTCGTATTGGAAACGACTTTATACTCCAGTCCGAGACCGTATAAGGGCAAATATCTGTTTCGGTGCTCATTGCTGAAGAGCTTGACGTTGTCTTCTGTCTTATATCCTTTCGCGGTACTTTTCAAATACTCAAAACGGAAGCCCGGCGTGACCGTGAAACGGTCGCTGACCCTGAAAACATTTTCAATAAACGGAGCGATATTAGTGGTAGTAAAATCAAAATTGTATTCATAATCTCCTTTTACACTTAAATCGAAATCCGTACCGGTACTGCCTTGGCCACCGCCTTGCCGCGCAAACCAGGCAAACACATATCGGACACCAGTAGCAAGCGTATGTTTCGATTTGCCCAGAGAATAAGAGTGCGATAGTCTGAGCTCAGTGGTACTGCTATGCATGTCTTCGTTTTCTACCTCCCTGCTTACATATTTTCCTGTTGCCGGATCTTTTTCATCCAGGGAGCCCGCACCGCCATCCTCGTTGCGCCAGACAAGTGCTCTGTTGCTGAATAACAGGGACGTTTTTATTCCCAGGGACGTTTGCGGTGATAAAATATAATTTCCGTGAGCCGTAATAATGTTCCAGGGACTTTTCAGCCAGTTTCTTTTTCGGAAAGATGTTCTTGGGTTGGCATTAAACTGGCTATCTGTTAAACCGCCTGGCATCTGAATCCGGTTCCTGAGCAAAGAATATTCAACACCCATAGTCAGTTTATCGGAAGCATTATAGCGCAGCCTTCCAAATCCGGACAACTGCCACTGGCTGCTATTAGGTCGCCAACCATCGAGTGTCCGGTACTGGACAAATCCGTAATAGCTCAATTTTTTTATGGTTCCGGCTATGGCATAAAATGTGTTGAAAAGCCCGGTGCTACCCCCTGTTTGAGAAGTGCTGAACTGAAAGGGTTTGCTTTTAGGAGATTCATTTAGTACATAGTTGACCATCCCTCCGAACTGCGGTCCAAATTGCAGGGATGCCGCACCCCTGACCATTTCAATACGGCTCACGGCCTCCATGGGAGGCAGGTAGTAAGCTTCGTTATATCCGTAGAGATCAGCACTGATAGTATATCCATTCTGTCGGGTATTCATTTCAATACTTTGAGTGGGATTCAAACCCCGCGTAGCAATTCCATTGGCGGTAAACCCACTGCTTTCCGTTTCAACAATGTTCAGTCCGGGTATCCTGCCTAAAATCTGGCGGGTATTATTGATGGCCTTATTGGCGTCAAGGCTGTCGACAATGATCACTTCATTTTTTTTGCCTGCATAAATGATCCCGTCTTTGATTTGGGGCATATGGCCGGTGCCGCGAACCGTTTTAATGCCTGTAATTTTTACCTCCTGTAAATATTGCGTGTTTAAAGAATCCCTGCGTTGGGCAAAAAGAGCGTTGGGAAAAATAAATAAAAATAGCAGAAAATAGGTTTTCATTGTCCTGAAGTGGATGAAGAGCAAAACTGACGGATATGAAAGAAGAAACACTGCCTAAACGGGAAAAGTGTTTACGAAAAAAGGAATATTCCGGGATTTTTGCAACCTCATTGAAAAGATAAGTCATCGGTTTACAGGTATTTTTTTAATTTGGCGATTCTACTACAGTAATTTAGCCACGAGAGGTTTGTTTTTGTCATAAGTGTAATAATGTTGGGACTTGGCTGCCTGCCTTGCTCGGATGCTTTGGCCTCCATTAGCGTACGAATGAATTGATCTCGGGCGTCCGGCAGGATGTAGGCATTAAAATCTTTGGTGACGACCTGCAAGAGTTATCTGAATTGTCTAAAAAAATAGGCGCCCTGATTCCTTCAAATATTCGCTGCTGATATTCACTGCCATTCCTATGTCAGCTATCGGTGGGGTATTTGCCTTGTGGCTAAGAGGTATGCCTGCTGATTTGCCTGCCCTCCCCCAGGAAGCGATTGTGCAAGCGGATGGCAATAACTACATTTTTGTACAAAAAGTATCCGACAGCGGCAGGGAAGCTGAAAATCAGCAAGCAAAAACCGAGGCCGCCAAAAAGGAAATTGTCTTCAAACGTGTGCAGGTAAATATCGGGGTTACAGAAAACGGATATACAGCCGTCGATCTTCCGGATAATGTGGGTAAGGAAAGTCCTATTGTAATCAATGGGGCCTATGATTTACTCCCCAAAATGAATAATTCAGAAGAAGAGGAATGATTTTTTCATTCACTTAAAATAAAAAAAATGGAACACGAAAACAAACAACATCATCATTCCGGGCACCAGCACGAGGCCTTGATTCAGCAATTATTGTCCTGCGCAACGGCGTGTGAAAGCTGCGGCGCCTCCTGTCTGAACGAGCAGGATGTTACACCCATGGCACATTGCATTGAACTGGACAGAGATTGTGCGGAAATCTGTTTTCTAGGTGCCAAACTCCTGATTAGGGACAGTGAATATGCGCATGAATTTCTAGCCGTTTGCGAAAAAATTTGCCGCCACTGCGCAGAGGAATGCTCAAAGCATGATGAAGAGCATTGCAAGAAATGTGCAGCAGAGTGTCAAAAATGTGCCGGGGCTTGTCATGCGCACCATGGCAGCGTTCAGCTCAGTTAAAGATGTAGAAGCAGGTACGGTTTATCGAAAAACCGCACCTGCTTCCTATTCATATCAACCAACTAAAACAAATTATATGAAATTGAATTGTTGGAAATGTGTAGTTATTCTTTCGGCATTGATGGGCTTTGCCGGAATGCTGTAGACTTCTTAATAGTATCACCTGATGTATAATATTCTCTCTGGAACGATTGTACCGGCTCTTAAATGCACTGATCCCCAACCATTGGTTGATTCTGGTGGCTGTTGGTAAAACGGAGAAAGAAAATATTGAAAGAAATCAGGGAGACCATAAAAACAAATTATATTATCAGCCATAGCACTGTCCAAATAGAGGAGCCGGGTATTTCCCCACTGGCGCAGGACTCCACGCATGTATGATTGAATCCTGATCAAACTGGCAAAAATGCAAACTATCCAATAAAATTTTCCTGTAAACATCTCTTGTAAAATATATATTTATCCGGAGCATATTTTATAATGGCATAGGATTTGTATTGGTTTTTAAAAAATATGAAACATACAGACGAAGAAAAAAATGAAATTTACAGCAAATTTAAAAAACTGATAAACATGACTCCTGCTGTTTTAGAAAAATGGCTTGCAACGGAGGAAAGTAAGTCTACCGGGCAAGACAGTGGAGACGGTGAAAGTATAGGACACAAATCAGGTGAGAAAATTATAAAAATATTGCAAGCGGAAAAATCAGATTTAAAAGATGCTGACTATACTCATATGAGTAAAGTGATTTCTTACATTAGCAGACATAGCGCACAAAAACCAACTCATCCAAAAGAAAGCAATTGGCTCTACTCATTAAAAAATTGGGGGCATGATCCGATGAAAAAATAAATTACTGTTTTTATTTTTGGCACTTTAACCTCTATACGGCAGGGTTTCACCGATAGCTTTTTATGTAAGTTAAGTATGCTGTGAAAACCCCGCCGGCACGAAAATGTTATAGCAGCATTGTTCATATTGTGCAGCTTTAAAATGCATAACGAATACCGCAATAAGGCAGTTTATTTTTTACTATATCAACCATGGTTTCCACAAGCTCACTTTTAAAA
>Ga0209512_1000988_pt1 | contig 38799 bp, 39 predicted proteins | sample frozenSSSSmetaG_FD_184142 | JGI IMG/M metagenome (GOLD analysis project Ga0209512, IMG submission 184142) | Glacier valley bacterial and archeal communities from Borup Fiord, Nunavut, Canada, to study Microbial Dark Matter (Phase II) -... | ecosystem: Environmental > Aquatic > Freshwater > Ice >...
TCATCGTTGTATTTCCACTCATTGTATATATCGGTGCCAGTGGTGTGATGCATAATAAAACGGAAAATAAAATATGTCAGTTCCTCGGCGATATTTCGTATCCTTTATACATGACACATTATGTGCTTGTCTATTTTTACGTGGCATGGGTAAGCAATCACAGCGGTATTACTTTAGGACAGGCTTGGCCCTATGCACTGCTCACATTTACTGGAGCTATCGTGTTGGCTTATGGCAGTTTAAAGTTGTACGATGTACCGGTGAGAGCCTGGTTGCAAAAAAAGTGGAAGTAGCAAAAAGGTAAGTCTGATGGTACACAAATTGAGAAAATGACAAGTAAAAATTCGATTGATAATTCAGGTTACATGGATGATAGACAAAATTGAAGAATACCACAAAGACAAGCTTACAATTGATTTAGTAAAGGCAAACGTTTTTGCTTTTATAATGATAATTCCAACGGTATTGATTTTTGGAATACCGTTCTATCTGATTTGGGGATTTGGTTTTAGTCAAACCGATATCCGAAGTATAACAAAAATCCTTTCACCTGTGATGATTGGTTTGGTTTTTTTGAGTGTGTTTACCCTTGGTGTTATCTTACATGAGTTGATTCATGGGATAGCTTGGTCCAGATATGCTAGCGCCGGATTCAAATCTATTCGTTTCGGTGTACTTTGGAAGATGCTAATACCCTATTGTCATTGCAAAGAGCCATTAAAAGTCAAGGAATATATCATTGGTGCTGTTATGCCAGCCATAATACTTGGATTTCTTCCAGGAATAATCGCAATAATTATTGGCAATATTGGATTGTTATTTTTCGGAATAATGTTTACAATTGCGGCAATGGGTGATCTCATGATAATCAATCTAATAAAAAATGAAGATATGGATGATTATGTACAAGATCATCCGAGTGAGGCGGGTTGTTTTATCTTTAGAAAAGTACAAATTGAATAAAAGACGAGGTCTAACACCAGTAAACTACAGCATTTCATCAATATTACGGGCTCTAAATGAACACTTAAACAAAATAATATGAGAAATCTTATTTTTTTTATGCACACTTCACTTGACGGTTTTGTAGCGGGACTCAACGGAGAAATGGACTGGATAAATATAGACGATGAAATGTTTGACTTTGTTGCCACTATGACGGAAAAAGCCGACACTGCACTTTATGGGCGCGTCACTTATGAAATGATGCAAAACTATTGGCCAACTGCTGGTGAACAACCAAACGCATCTAAACACGACAAAGAACATTCGGCTTGGTACAACAAAGTTTCAAAAATTGTTTTATCAAGGACAATCAGCGAAAAAGGACTTGAAAACACCAAAGTTATTAGCGACCATCTTGCAGATAGCATTAATAGAATAAAAAATCAGGACGGAAAAAATATTTTAATCTTTGGAAGTCCGAGAGCTTCACATTCATTACTAAGTCTGGGTTTGATTGACGAGTTTTGGTTATTTGTCAATCCAGTTTTACTTGGAAATGGAATTCCGCTATTTAAAGATGTGATTGAAACGACAAAACTCAAACTAATAGAATCGAAAACGTTTTCATGCGGAGTCATTGCACTTCACTACGAAAAAAAACGAAATTAATGGCTAACTACAGCTTATAATTGGTATTGATAATTAAAACGACCTATATCATGAATTTAAAAAAAAGAACCCTTTGCCTGACATTATTGCTGTTTCTGGTTTTAATGGGAAATATCGCTCAAAACATTGAGAAATTCTATGACTATAAATGGAATGAATGTCCGATAAATGAAGCAATATTTTACAGAACGGCAACTAAGACGGACTCAGGATATTACTGTACAGACTATTATATTAAAGAAAGTAAAATTCAAATGATTGGTACTTTTTTAGATTCGTTGTGCAAAGTTAAAAATGGGAGTTTTTCATATTATTATCCAAATGAAGTACTTCAGTCTTCAGGTAAATACATTCAAAATAAGAAAGATGGGTTATGGTTGACGTTTCATCATAATGGATTTTTAAAAGATTCCACTGTTTTTTCTAATGGTAAACAAATCGGGAAAAGTTTATCCTGGTATCCAAGCGGCTATCCAAGTGACTCAACATCTTTAAATGAAGACGGAAGCGGTGTCAGTGTTTCCTGGTTTGACAATGGCATTCCTTCAGCTGCAGGTAGGTATTCAGCGGGCATGAAACAAAATGGTAAATGGCAGTATTTTAATCTAAATGGAAAAATAAGCTCTATAGAAATCTATGATCAATCAAAACTTCGGAGCAGACAGTATTTTGATAAGAAAGGTGAACATATCAATGATACAACCTATATGGACAGTGAAGCGCAATTTATAGGAGGAGTCGATGCTTGGTTAAAGTTCTTATCAAGTAATATGTTCTACCCTAGTGGCATAAAAATAGTAAATGGTCACCAGGCAGTAGTTGTGGTAGCCTTTACAGTAAATGAAGATGGGAAAGTTGAAGATGTCCATACATATACTCCATTTGACATCAAATTTGATAAAATGGCAGAAAATGCAATCAGTAAATCACCGCAGTGGCTACCTGCAATCCGTCACAACAGAAGTGTCAAATCAACCTATCATCAAGTTGTCAGATTCAAAAACAATCCTGAATGAGTAACATGCTGATAACTGGAGCAACAGGTAACATCGGATTTGAGATTATTCGCCATTTATACAAAAAGAATACCTCAAATCGGATAGTTGCAGGTGTAAGGAATATTGATAAAGCAAAAAAAGTATTTGCGGACTATCCAAAACTGGAATATGTTTATTTCGATTTTGAGGATTCTGATACATTTGATCGTGCTCTGACAGATATTGATAGGATTTTCCTTTTACGACCACCGCACCTATCAAATATCGACAAATATTTTAAACCCCTGATTTCAAGGATTAAAGAAAAAAACGTGAACGAGGTTGTTTTTTTATCCGTTCAGGGAGCAGAAAAAAGTAAAGTGATTCCGCATAACAAGATTGAACGATTAATAAAGGAGCATGGGCTGGATTATATTTTTCTTCGTCCAAGTTACTTTATGCAAAACCTGACTACGACCCTAATTGGAGATATTAAAACGAAACGAGAGATTATTTTACCATCGGGACAAGCTAAATTTAACTGGATCGACATTGAAAATATTGCTGAAGCAGGAGCCGTCTTGCTTGATAAATTTTGTGATTATAAAAACCAGGCATTCGAGATTACTGGATTGGAAAACGAAAATTTTGCTACTGTGACATCGCTGATAAATAAAACAATTGAAAGCCCGATTCGTTTTAGAAATGTTAATCCTCTCCGCTTCTATCAAATTAAAAAAAGGGATGGATTTGAAAAAGGGATGATTATTGTACTGATTTTGCTCCACCTTTTACCAAGATTTCAGAATGAACCCAGGATATCGGATATTTACGAGCAACTGACAGGGAAAAAGCCGACTGATTTAGAAACATTTATTCAAAGAGAAAAGAAACAATTTGAAAAATTGAAAGATGAGAATTGTTGAATTAAGTTACCATAATATCATTTGGAAACGTATTTTATCTTATATTTGACACCTAAGATAAAATATCGATAAGGATATAGAAATAATACGATTATAGACTAACCATTTAATAAAACACAAATGAAAAACCAATTATTTAAGCTTACTCTTCTTTTCGCATGTGTCCTATTTCCATGCACATTATTCTCACAAAGTGAAGCAAAAAACACTGCTCAGACATTAGATCTACAAAACAGGATTGATGGTACCTGGCAAATGTGCAATGCTGATAGTACAGTAAATTATGACGATGGATTTGAATCTTATAAGATTTATTCGAAAGGGAATTATGTATTAAGCAAAGTGCTAAAGGGAACAACCAATATTGCACTTGCTTTTTGGGGTATTTATAGTTTAGAAAATAATGTATGGGATGAAACCATAACATTTACAACCACAAACGTAAGTTCAATAACTGGTCAACATTTTCAGTTTAAAATAAAACTTGATAAAGATTATTTGGTTATTAATGGAATCAATAATCAGTTTAACGAGCTTTGGAAACGGATAAAATAACAATCCAAAAACTTGTAGTATGAAAAAAGAATCTGTCCTATTATTAGTTTCAGTGATTTTAAATATCACGGGTTTTGCTCAAGGTTATTATCCATTTATAAATGAATCAAAAAAATGGAAATTTGTTCAAACCATTTGTTTGACAGGTTCAGAAAGTTGTTTTACAATAGTGGAGACAGGGTTTTTCAAAGGAGATACACTAATTGACAACTATACATATCATTCATTTTATTTAAAGCAGGAACAACGCTCATCGTTGGACGGAAATGTTGCTTATTATTTTCGGGAGGATACAATCAGTAGGCAAGTTTATATATACGACCCACATTTTGAGAGGAAAGCATTGTTATATGATTTTAATTTAAAAAAAGGTGATATTTTTAACACTTACCTCATAGATGATATCTATGCGAAAAAAACGGTCCTAAATGTTGACTCTCTAAACATTAATGACAAAAAGCTTAAAAGAATTGTATTTAATGACTCAACGACCTGGATTGAAGGGATTGGTAATGTAACAAATACTATGATACTTTTTGGAGGTGAATTGATTTGTGTGAAGGATAATGATTCTGTAGTTTATAAAAATGTAAAGTACAACAACTGTGACTCCATCTATAACGAAGAGAATTCAATCAACATTATGCGACAAAATAGTCCTCCCCTTTCTGTTTTCCCCAATCCGGTTGAAAGATCTTCAATTATTGAAATAGAAGTAAACTTAGATGAAAACTTGAAAATTGAGATTTACGATTGTGTTGGCGTATTGATTAAAGAAGATCGTTTTAGCCTAAATTACCCAATCGGAAAAATGAACTTAACTAAAGGGATCTATTTTTGCAGAGTGATCTCGCCAACCAGAATAATTGGTGTCAATAAAATTATAGTGCAATAGATGGCAGTGATTGTCATCATAAACTAAAAAAACTACCAACATGAGACATTCAATGATTGCTGTTTTTCTACTTTTTGTATCCCAATGTGTGTTTTCACAGAAGCCGATGCAAATATCAGATTCGAAATTGAAAGAGATAAAGGACGAAATAGAAGTCGAAATTAAACAACTTAAGATTCAGATGAATTCTGATTCAAACAGTTATATGTCAGATTATCAAAAAAAGATGAATATAGAGTATTCGATTGAGAAATATCGTATTGATACCCTAAAGGCACGTCGGATAAGCGTTGATTATTCCACATCCGGGATAGTTCTTGCTACTATAGATGCCGAGAAGTCATATGATAATCTGTTGAATAAGTGTTATCAAGAACTCTTAAGCCAATTGAATGACGAGGATAAGGAGATCTTTAAACAGGCTCAACGCAATTGGATCACGTTTAGAGATGCTGAGAGGAAACTTTCCTCAACACTTTCTAAAGAAGAATATTCAGGTGGTGGGACAATTCAACGCACAATTGTAGCTGGTCGAATTCTGGAGATAACACAGGATCGCGTGGATGATATTATCGTATATCTGTTAATGTTGAATAGACAGAACTAAAATCAAAAAAAGTCTGGCCCATATGAGGCACCTCTAAGGGGTAATTAAAATATCGCAAACCTAAACCTTTACCATATGCGTAAGATTCTTTCAATATTTTTTTCAATATTAACGGTTTTCAACATAGCTGGAAAGGAGACTACAGAAAAATACATTGTTCCTGATATTCCAATTATGAACGAATGGATCAATGTAGATTTTATTCACATTGATTTCAACGATATGAACCTAAAAGTTGGAGATAAAATAAAAGCAGGTGACCTGGTTGGTCATATTTCAAAATATCCAGATACCTTGTCCCTTCAGTTTGATAATGAAATAAAACAATCGATGGATTTTTATAACAAACAAGAATATGACAAAGCATCCGATGTATTGAAGACGGCATTAGAAGTAGAGCCTGACAATTATTTTGTATTAAACAACTACGCAAGAGCTTGTTATTGGACAAATAGAGAGGAAAGCTTTCGGGTTTATCAAGTTTTGGTCAACAAGCTGGATTCAACATATCAAACTTCAGATAATAAAGTCATTGTTGACCTTTGGTTTAGGGAAGCATATTGGAAATTAGGTACGTTATATATGGATTTCAATCAATATGACTATGCATATTTGGAGATAAGCCGCAGCCAGGCAAGCATAAAGGACATGATAGGTACAAATGTTTATACACAAGGATTACAATATTTGACTGAATGTGCTTATGAAATGAACCAAGACGAACTGGCCAGTTATCTCGCAGAACGGACATTGATTTATGATCGAAAAAATGAATATGCAAAAGATGTTATTAAGATGATAAAGAAACAAAAGAAGTAAAAACCACATGAGACATCCAAACCTACTACGAATTGTGGCTATAAGCTTGATGCTCACAATTTGCATATCCTACTCCTCTGCACAGATTTCAAAAATTGCAATTATTTCTCTCGAGGATACAACAATAGTTCATAAACATGTTGGATTAACCGCATTTGCTAATTATACTGACACTCTGAATCTTAACATTCCCGTTAAACAACACCTCGAACAACAAGTATTAAAGAATTTATCTCAGAAATTTGAAGTAAGTATCATTAATCATTTACCCGATTCGATCACCTATCGACAAAAAATATGGGGTGGATTGTCCAAAAATTTCAAGAACTGGATTTCAACTTTGAAAGAACAGTATGATCTTGTCATTATCATTGATAATTTAACCATTCCACGTGAGACGAACATGATTGTACCAAACAATTCAAGTGGGCTTTACTCTCGTGGTCGTAATATGGGCTTTTACACATCAATCACTTTCCTGGCATACCGTACCGCGAATCTTGAGAAGCTTGAATATTATAATATGGGCGGAAAATTTATAACTCCATTTAAAGATTTCAAATTGCCCAAGGATAAGCAAACTTTCACTCCCGAAATGTTGGCATTGGTAAAAGCAGGATTCATAAAACATCTTGATAACAGAGTCGAGCATTTTTTGACTAAAACCTATCTGATCACGCAGAATCAAAGCAAATAATCCCGACTGATTTCGGCAGATAACTAATGGTTATTACCGTAAGCCAAAATTTAAATTCAAAATAAACCTTACAATTAAATGAAAAAACATTCTACCAGATTACTATTTCTATCTATTGTTATTTTGCTAACAAGTTGTGCAACAGGTTATAAACAAATAGTTCCAACCGAATTAAATTATCAAGCGAATGAATTGGAGAGTGGTGTAAAAATTTCAACTAAATACGATGTATTGAGATTAAGGGGGAATAGTAAGTATGCAAATAAAGAGCACAAGAAAGGTCTGAAAATAGTTGCCGTTGAGATAACAAACTTAACAGATAGCGTATTGATGGTAGGACGTGACATTGAATTCTATGGTGGACAACAACCTTTGGTCTTAATCGATCCAAAGGTGATGGTTTCAACTGTTAAACAATCCACGCTAGCGTATTTACCTTATTTGTTGTTGACCTTTTTACAATTGAATTATACGATAACAGAATCGACTTCAACAACAACATATGGTACCATCCCTATCGGATTAGTACTTGGACCTGGTTTATCAATTGGTAATATTCTTAAGGCTTCAAATGCAAATAAACAACTTCAAGAAGAACTTCTTTACTATGATCTTATGGACAGAAGCATTCAAAAAGGAGAAAAGGTATATGGAATAATTGGATTTAGAAGTAAGGAATACTTACCAATTTCTGCAAAAATTAGAAAATAAGATAAAATTACGCTAATAAAATGGAACAAAGAATTACATTTATGACACTTGGAGTAAATGATCTTAAAGTGTCCACGGATTTCTACGAGAATAAATTTGGTTGGAAACGGTCCGAAATGAGCAATCTTTGGGAAATAGCTTTTAACCCATTTCTAAAAAAGAATAAAAGTGACGTTATCGGAAATTAACATGAGAAAAATTACATTTTTGCTTCTACTTTTTGGAAACTATTTTTCAACATTCAGTCAAACCAATATGCAGGATTCAACTGTTCAGGTTGTTGGATATTGGAATAATGGTGAAAAACAATCTTATACGATTTCTGAGAATAAATACAAGGTACAAAATGGAGACACGATAGACAGAGAAAAGTTGACATATGAAGTGGATATAACCATCCAGGATTCAACCTCAGATTCCTATACAATTGAATGGGAATACAAAAATATCGTAGTCGAATCGGCAAATGAAATGTTAAAAAAGATAATGTCCTATAGTCGTCTTAAAAAAGCAACATTTAAGACAGATCAATTTGGCGCATTTAAGGAATTGTTGAATTGGAAAGAGATCCGTGATGATATCAGTAAAATGATAATGCCGATGAAAGAAGAATTCAAGAATCTACCTAATTTTGACAAAATTTTGGATCAGCATTTAAGTATGTTCTCAACAAAAGAGTCAATTGAAAGCACAGCAATCCAGGAAATCCAACAATTCTATACTTTTCATGGTGGCAAATATGATATAAATAAAACTATAGAAACTAAAACGAACTTGCCGAACATTTATGGTGGGACTCCATTTGATGCAGATCTGACAATATGGGTACAAGAGGTCAATGTGGATGATTCCAATTTTACTTTGTGTATGGAACAAAAGGTAGATTCAATTCAATTACACACGGCTGTATATGATTATTTATCAAAATTAAGTACCAATATTGGGACGACAATACCCAAGTCAGAGAAATTGTCGTCGTTGAGAAATACTATCTGGACTACTTCAATGGTTCATGATTCAGGTTGGCCGATTTATACAATACTTACAAAAGAAATTGTGGCGGAAGATGTTCAGAAGGTCCAGGAATTACTGATAGAATTAAAATAAAATAGTCAACATGAATCAACTTCGAAAAACATCGTTCCTGTCATTTATTTTAACCTTCGGTTGCTATTTTATATCAAATGCACAAGAGGCCAAATTACCAACTCAATGGACCAAATCCGTCATGGAGTCTTCCATTACGCTGAACGAATATCCAAGACCCCAATTACAACGCACGGACTGGATGTGTCTGAACGGTCAATGGGATTATATGGGTGGAAAAAGCATTTTGAATGCATTAAATCCTGAAAAACCAATATCCTTTGAAGGTAAATTTGACAAGATACGTGTTCCATATTGTCCGGAATCTATACTTTCAGGAATTCAACGCAACCAGGAAATCAATATGTGGTATCGACGCAGTTTTGAAATTCCAGTTTCCTGGCAAAACAAACAAGTGATTCTTCATTTTGATGCAGTGGACCACGATGGTACCATATTTGTGAATGGACAAAAAGCAGGTGTACATTCTGGCGGTTATGATGCATTCAGTCTGAACATTACTCCTTTCCTGAAAAAAGGGACCAATCAACTAATTGTGGCAGCCTATGATCCAAACGATGGTAAAATACCTTCCGGTAAAAGTGGACCCAGGGGAGACTATACTTTTTCGTCCGGCATCTGGCAAACAGTGTGGCTTGAACCGGTAAATAAAACATACATCAAAGATATCCGATTGCTTCCCGATGTCGAAAACAACCGATTGAAACTATTTGTAAATGCAGAAAGTGGAGTAAAGTTATTGGCTGAAGTACTTCGGGACAAAAAGGTGATTTCACAGACGAAGTCCGTTTCTGGGACTTATTTTTATCTACCCATTGAAGATCCGCAACTTTGGTCACCGGATTCACCCTTTCTTTACGATCTAAAAATCACTTTATACCATGCAAATGGCAGTGTCTCAGATGAAGTGGTCAGTTACTTTGGAATGCGGGACATCAAATTGGGTAAAGTGAATGGTGTGATAAGACCCTTGCTGAATGGTAAGTTTGTCATGCAACTCGGTTTACTCGATCAAGGTTACTGGCCGGATGGCATTTTGACTGCCCCCACTGAAGAAGCATTGAAGTTTGATATTCTATTCACAAAAAAAGCAGGTTACAATCTGATCAGAAAACATATGAAAACAGAACCCCAGCGTTTTTATTACTGGGCGGATAAGTTGGGACTGATGGTTTGGCAAGACATGCCGGCAATATGGTATCAGGATGAAGATACTCTTGTTACAAGAAGGACATTCAGGCAGGAATACAAAGCGATCATAGACGATCATTACAACTCACCTTCCATTATTGCCTGGGTGCCTTTTAATGAAAATTGGGGAGCTTTTGATGTTAAATCAATTACCGATTGGACAAAACAATACGACCCATCACGGTTGGTAAACGGCAATTCCGGCTTCAATAACAATCCACCCTACCAACAACCATACGGAGATCCTGGTAATGGCGATTTTGTGGATACGCATATTTATGTGGGTCCTAAAGGTGCTTCGGTGCCAGACGAACATCGAGCTGCATCGTTGGGTGAATTTGGCGGTGTTGGCTTATTTATCAGAGGACACATGTGGCCTGTGGAAAACAATGCTTATGACTACGAGCCAACCCGGGCAGCACTGACCGATCGTTACGTTTTCTTATTGGATCAGGTGGAACAATTGATGAAATATAAGGGTCTTAGTGTGGCAATCTACACTCAAACTACCGATGTGGAGCATGAAATAAATGGCTTGTTAACGTACGACAGGGCTGTTGAAAAAATGGATATGGATCGGCTAAAAATCATTCATGACGCCATTATTAAGGAAAGCTATAAATTGAATCCATAGATTCACAAATTAAGATACGAATACCATCAATCATAATGAAAAATACCATCCTTCTCATTCTCTGTTTATTGACAGCCAATCAGTTATACTGCATTGATTTTCAATCGGACTTTGACAGATATTTTAAAGGGAATGATACCATTAACCAGCTAAAAACTTTGGAAGCCTGGGAAAAGGCGAATCCACAGGATGCAGAATTATATACTTGCTTTTTTAATTATTATATCTCAAAAGCCAAAGATGAAGTTTTGTCTTTGACGACTGTTGAACCCGAAGGTGAAGCTTTAGAGATAAAGGACAGCACTGGGAAGGTTGCCGGATTTCTTGGAAGTCAAATTGGATATGACAGGATTGAATTTAACAAAGGAATTGTAAAAATTGATGAGGGTATTAAGCGATACCCCAATCGACTCGACATGCGATTTGGAAAAATCTACATTCTGGGGGAAATAAAAGATTGGGAACATTTCACTCAGGAAATCATAGAAGCAGTCAGACAGTCAAAGGTAAACGACAACCAATGGACATGGACTGGTAATGAATTGAAAAAAAATGGAAAAGATATGTTCCTGAGTTCATTGCAGGACTATCAATTGCAATTGTATAATACAGAAGTAGATTCCTTGCTTGTGAACATGAGGAATATAGCAATGGAGATCTTAAAATTCTATCCGGAACACGTCGAAAGCTTGTCAAACTTGTCAGTAACATACCTGTTGACAAAAGAATACGATCAGGCAATTGAAGTGCTGCTTCGAGCAGAGCAGATTTCTCCCAGTGATAACATCGTTTTATTGAATATTGCTCAAGGTTATAAATTGAAGGGGGACAAGCAGAACGCTGTGGAATATTACAAAAAGGTCTTAAAGATTGGAGATAAGGAATCCAAAGATTATGCGAAACAGCAAATTTCAGAATTAGGGAAAATAAAATAGGATGAACAAATAATGTTGACATTATACAAGAAAATCAAAAATAAAGAGTTTTATATATGATATAAGGGAGAACTTATACCATTGAACTACCTTACAATGAAAAATCATATAAAAGAACTCATCGACCAGGCTGATCAGCTGGAAAAACTCTACAGATCCGACAAAAAGGGATTTGAAATTGCTTTTTTTGACGTTTATTCAGAGATCGAAGAAAAAGAAATAGCCGGCTTCTGGAAAACACGATTGGAATTTAACCATGTAAAAGAGCAAACTGTTAAAACCAAGAAAACCGACATTTTCTTTTTGATAGCCGTTTGTATTCTGACGGGATTTCTGATAAAAATCCCTCAATTGTTTGGCATACCTTTAAAAGACTTTTTCTACTATGAGAAAAATGCCGGGTTGATCGTCTTATTGGGTCTATCCCTGTATGCTTTTCTGACAAAGGGATTCATCAAACCTAAACAGCTGTGGATTACTTGCCTGATTTTCTTAACCTCAGCCATTTACATCAATTTTCTGCCTTCAAACAAGGATAGTGACTCGATAAATCTGGCCTATATCCATTTGCCGTTGATGCTATGGTGTCTTTACGGACTGGTTTTCATAGACTTCGACACCAAGGATAAAAGCAAAAGAATTGATTACATCAAATACAATGGTGATTTGGCCATATTGGGCGCGATTATCTTAATTGCCGGTGGCATACTGACCGGAGTTACACTCGGCCTTTTTTCTGCGATCGATTTGCAGATAGAACGATTTTACTTCGATTACATTGTCGTTTGGGGGTTGGTGTCCGCTCCTATTGTCGCTACTTATATAATTCGTAAATATCCGTTCGTCACCAACAAGATTGCTCCCATTATTGCCAGCATTTTCAGTCCACTGGTGCTGATCACTCTGGTGGCTTATCTGATCAGCATCATCGTTACAGGAAAAGACCCATACAACGACAGGGACTTCCTGATTATCTTTAATCTAATGCTTCTGGGAGTCATGGCCATTGTGGTGTTTTCAATATCGGAAACATCAGGCAATGGCAAACAGCGATTTAACGAGATGACGCTTCTGGCACTTACTACGATTACATTAATCATTGATCTGGTTGCATTGTCAGCCATTCTTTACAGACTTGGTGAATACGGCTTCACTCCAAACAGAACAGCCGTACTGGGTTCAAACGTCTTGATTTTCGGAAATTTACTCCTGATCATGATCGATTTGTATCGGGTCAATTTCAAGAACAAAGCGATAAAACACGTTGAATACACTATTGCCAGATATTTACCCATTTATACGTTATGGACCATTTTTGTTGTGTTTGGATTGCCATGGATATTTGGATTGAAATAAGTGTAAGTGATTCGGCTAATGTCTAAAAAGTTTGATTTATGAAAACAAGAGATTTTTTAAATTTACTTCTCATGGGCACCCTTATGACAGGATTATTTGCATGCTCCACCATTCCAAAAGGAGCCGTTGCCGTAAAACCTTTTGACAAAGAACGCTATCTTGGCAAATGGTACGAGATAGCCCGATTGGATTTCAAATATGAGAAAGATTTGAGCAATACCACGGCTGAATATTCTTTGAACGAAAACGGTACCATTAAAGTGGACAATCAGGGATATCATACCATCAAGAGAGAGTGGCGACAGGCCATAGGCAAAGCTAAGTTTGTGGGAGATAATACCATCGCTATGCTCAAAGTTTCATTCTTTGGACCCTTCTATTCCGGATACAATGTCATCGCTTTGGATGATGAGTACAAATATGCTTTGGTTAGCGGAAAAAGTCTCAAGTATTTATGGATCCTGTCACGCGAAACAACCATTCCTGCAGCTATAAAAGACAGCTACCTGAAAATGGCGGAGGAAATTGGTTATCAGACATCCGACCTTATCTGGGTGAAACACGATATGGAGAAGTAAGGATTTTGCAAGACATTTTGAGATTGTTATCCTGACATCTATTGAAGTTACAATGTTACGTAAAAAACCCTGAGAACTATATGAGCATTAAAAAGGAGTTGTCAGTAGAACAACAAGTAGAACTCATCAATGTTTTGAAAACTCGCTTTGAGAAAAACAAGAACCGCCATGTTGGTTATGAGTGGGCGAAAATTCAAACAAAGCTCGAATCCGATATTGAAAAACTGTGGTCGCTCCATGAAATGGAACGAACGGGTGGAGAGCCGGATGTCGTTGGCCTGGATGAAAAGACGGGCGAATATGTTTTCTGTGATTGTTCAGCAGAAAGTCCAGGTGGCCGAAGAAGTTTCTCTTACGATCTGGAAGGGCTGGAATCAAGGAAAGAACACAAACCTGAGAACAACGCAATGGATATGGCTGCATCGATGGGCATAGAGCTTCTGACAGAAGAGCAGTATCGTTCGTTGCAGAAACTTGGACCTTTCGATAGAAAGACTTCGAGCTGGATAAAAACACCCAACGAGATCAGGAAGCTCGGTGGTGCCCTCTTTGCAGATTTTCGATACAACACCGTATTTGTATATCACAACGGTGCTAATTCTTACTATGCTGTCAGGGGGTTTCGCGGATCGCTAAGGGTTTAATCAAGAAGTTATATCCCAAAATGGAGCACATTTAAGATTTGATCAAGTTAAAGAAAAAATGGAAAGCTTACTTTCTAAACTATAAAGCTGATGGCACAAGGAACGACTGAATCTTCGACTTTAGTAGACACCGACAAACAATGGAGAAGTATATATACTGGGTGGTATTTTCACGATTATTGTACTAATTGGAATAGTTGTTGACATCATTATAGGCACAATTAAGCCACAACTATTTTTCAACAGCAGTTGAATCGCAAAAGGCCTATTATGCAGCAGCAGGCGAAGCAATGCTTGCACGCTGTGCAGATGGTAGTTCTGGCGTATTCATTGGATTTTCATTCCAAACGTGGCTGTTTTGATCATGTCGATTGTCATGCTGAAGGCGAATGTGTTCAGTAAAATAAATTCATGGTTGGGTATCCTTGGAAGTTTTCTGATCATGCTGTATATTATAATGGTAAATTTTGTACCTGGTGTTGAAACCATGGCTACTGCTTTTGCAATGCCGGGTGGACTTTTACTTTTGGTTTGGATGATACTTTTTACAAGTAGGCTTTTTAAGTTGAGTGACATTAACCTTTCCTGACTGACAAAAAATTTTAAATAATGCAAAACAAACAAATTAAACTCTATTTTCTATTCGTGTCATTTTGCCTGATTGTCTTAAACGCTTGTGACAACACACTTAAAGAACCGGAAGTACAAACAGCCGATTTCACGGTTAATTCTGAGTCCTCCTATTTAACTCAAACACTTGACTTTGTCGCTTTGGATTCACTTGGAGGTAATGCCTATACCTGGGATTTTGGTGATGGATGCATTATAAAGGGTGGTCATAAAATGTCTCATATCTATGAAAATGGTGGGAACCATTTGGTCGAACTATCGATTAATGGATTCAAGAACACCAAACAGATTCGGGTAAATCCGGGTACGTTAAGTTTTAAGATTATTAATAATAGCGGCAGATACCTTGACCTGTTAACTTATATCGATAATTATGAATCAGGAAGTGTGAAACGTTTTATGGTGGATAGTAATCACCAATCCGATACCATTTATGGAAAAAATCTATACTGGAATAACATGCATATTTTTGGGATTTCAGTATTCATTGAAAATACAGAATATACATTAGAAAACGCTCCATGGATTTTTGATTTTAAACATACCGATTTTATTTTAACCGATTCAACCAGATTGATCCCCCGTAGTTCTCATGGAAATGCCGGTGTTTCATTGCTAAAAGATTTGTAGGTAAATTTGATGAAAAAAATGAAAACATACCACGTTCAAAACAGACCAAATCGAGAAATATTGGATTCAATGGAAATCCAGCAAATTCTGAAAAATGGCAAGTTTGCAGTAATATCAATGTGCAGAGGAGATGAACCTTATATTGTGACCTTGAGCTATGGATACGATATTGAGAATAACACACTTTTTTTCCATTGTTCACCTCAAGGCCTAAAAGTTGATTTTATTAAGTCAAATCCCAATGTGTGTGCAACCATAATAGAAGATGGTGGCTATATTACAAACGAATGCGGTCATAATTATCGAACAGTGGTGTTCTGGGGAAAAATGGAGTTTGTTCAAAATGTAGAAGAAAAGAGATATGGCATGGAGATTCTCCTTAAACACCTTGAAACGGATCCGGTTATTATGAAGGAAAAAGCTATGAAGTCAGAGGGGTTTTATTCGAGAATGGAAGTCCTTAAGCTGACAATAACTCAAATCCATGGTAAAGTAGGTCGATGAGTGATAGCCTTAGACATACATGAAAGTAAAATTAATTTTACCTGCTCTAACTGAAGCAAAAAGCCCGTTTTGGCGACCTATAAAGTATTCCTTGTTTCCCCCTTTGGGATTGGCGACATTGGCCGCATATCTGGATGAAAATGATGATGTCGATTTACAGGATCAACATGTTGAGAAATTAGATTTGAATGATTCACCAGATTTGGTTGTCATTCAAGTATATATAACAAATGCTAAACGCGCCTATTCAATAGCCGACCACTACAGATCAAAAGGAATTTTTGTCGCACTAGGAGGGCTTCATGTCACAGCTTTACCTGAGGAGGCTGAAGCATTCGCTGATTCGATATTCATTGGACCGGGAGAACAAACCTTTCCAGAATTTCTAATAGATTTTAAAAAGAAGCAAACCAAAAAAAGATATGTCTCAACTGCCAACAGAACAATTGAGAATCAACCCAGAATAAGGAGAGACTTAATAAAGCGGGAAAAGTACCTGGTCCCAAACTCTTTGGTTATGTCAAGAGGGTGTCCGCATCATTGTGATTTTTGCTACAAAGATGCATTTTTTAAAGGTGGTAAATCCTTTTATACGCAACGAGTGGATGAGATTTTAGCCGAGATCGACAGGTTGCCGGGTAAACATCTGTATTTCCTGGACGATCACTTATTTGGAAATCCAAAATTGGCAAATGAACTATTTGAAGGGATGCGGGGTATGGGACGTGTCTTTCAAAGTGCAGCTACGGTGCCATCCATTGTCAATGGAGACTTGATTGAAAAAGCTCAAGCAGCCGGATTAAGAAGTTTATTTGTCGGATTTGAAACATTCTCTGAGGAAAACTTAATACAAAGTAATAAAAGTCAAAATCTCAAGCAGGATTATGATTATTCGGTAAAGAGATTAAATGATCTCGGTATCATGATAAACGGTAGTTTTGTTTTTGGCTTGGATTACGATACCAAAGATGTGTTTCGTCGTACAGTTGACTGGGGTGTCAGGAATGCTATCACCACAGCAACATATCACATCCTGACACCTTACCCGGGTACAAGACTTTATGACACAATGGTTTCAACAAATAGGATCCTAACAAAAGACTGGGATTTATACGATACCAGACATGTTGTGTATAAAACAAATGGATTATCAGCCCATGAACTGGAGTTAGGTTATCATGCTTCTTACAAAGAATTTTATAAATGGAACAATATATTCAATGCTTCATTCTCACATGAAAAGTTGAAACATCAGTTTAAACATCTGTTTTACGCAGGAGGATGGAAGAAATTTGAAGATTTCTGGGGGTTTGTAATTAACTCGGGTGGATTAAAGCATATGTTACCGTTTCTGGAATTAGTTCTTTCAGAAATTAAGAATAAAGAAGATTAATCGATATCAAATTATCTCTGTAATAAATAATGACATGAAAATTATGAAAATCGCACTTATTGTATTTGTATGTCTTGTAGCCATTTGTATTGCCCTTTATGCCTATTATGGCGGATTTTATAAACCAACTATTCAGATGGCTGAGCAGGGAGGTGAAACGGTAGTTTATAATGAGGTTGTTGGCGATTATAGCCAAAGTGGCGATGTCATGGATCAGATTTATACTCTATTGAAGGAAGAATATAAAATTGAAACATTCAAAGGATTTGGCATTTATTACGACAATCCGAAAATGGTTGAGAAAAGCAAGCTTCGTTCAGATATCGGATGCATCCTTGAACCCGCTGACATTGAAAAAGTGTCTACGCTGAATGGAAATACCAAAACGAAGGTTTTACCAAAAAAACAGTACATTGTTACTGAGTTTCCATACAAAGGAAAAATGTCAGTCATGATGAGTCTGATGAAAGTGTATCCGGCCTTGAGCAAATACGCTGAGGACAATGCCATTGCTGGTGCCGGTGCGGTTATGGAAATTTATGACGTGCCCAACAAAAAAATTCTTTATCGACAAGAAATTAAATAATATAACACCTTACAAAACAAACCATGAAAAAAACACTTTGCATCATCTTATTATCCGTATTTCTATTTGGATGTGGAAATAAACATAATTATGAAGGTTCGGAAGTCACAACCTTAAGTGCAGAAGATAAAAGTGCCATCGAGGTGAGAGAAAACACCGACAGAAAGCTGATAAAGAATGGTACTTTGCGATTTGAGACCAATGATGTTGAAAAAACAAATCAGGCGATAAAAAGCATTGTAAGCAAGTTTGGGGCATATATTTCAGATGAAAGCAACGACAATAACAATTCGAGGACGGGTTACGACCTGACAATCCAAGTGCCAGCAATGAAATTCGATAGCTTAATGGGTTACATCCTGGAAAAAGCCAACGTAAAGGAATTGAATTATAAATCCACTCAGATCAAAGATGTCACAGAAGAATTTATCGATATACAGGCACGATTAAAAATCAAGAAAGAATCAGAGCAAAAGCTGATCAGCTTGTTAAAACAAGCCAAAAATCTGACTGAAGTGCTGGAAATACAAAAACAGCTAACCGATATTCGTGCAGAGGTTGAGTCAACTGAAGGTCGTTTGAAATACTTGTCTGACCAGGTTGATTACAGCACCATCAATGTCTCTTTTTATCAAAAAACCAGCTACTCCAGTCGATTCTTTGGTGACTTCTGGGGAGCTCTTAAAGATGGTTGGCAAGTATTTCTCCATTTTGTGACGTTGTTGGCCTATTTGTGGGTTGTCTTCCTGGTGTTTCTTTTAGCAAGATGGGGATATCGATACTATAAAAAAACAAAAAAATGATTCATCTTTGCAACAAAATGGGTTAATTGAATTTTAAACGACAGCATCATGTTTGACTTTTTAGATCTGTATCCGTATTTGTTGCCAGTCATCATCTTTTTCGGTCGAATCTGTGATGTGACATTAGGCACCCTTCGAATTATTTTTGTTTCAAAAGGGGAAAAATACAAAGCGCCTATATTCGGGTTCTTTGAAGTGTTCATTTGGATTGTAGTCATTTCACAGGTTTTATCCAGAGCCAATGGTATGATTTCCTATTTAAGCTATGCAGCGGGTTATGCTGCAGGAAATTATGTAGGCATCATCATTGAGAACCGAATTGCTTTTGGGATTCTGGTCTGTCGGATATATACCAACCGGGAACCAACCACACTACTAGCCATGTTGTCTGAAAAAGGGTATGGTGCAACCACAATGGAAGGTATGGGAGCCATCAAAAAAGTATATATAGTGGAAGCAGTAGTGGAGCGCAAAGCAATGAAGGATATCGATCGTTTTATTACTGAATTTGATCAGAATACGTTTTATACAGCTGAAGATATTCGCATAAGACAAAAAGGTGTTTTCCCCGAGACAGCTCTTTTTTTGAAACGGTGGAGACCCGGAAAATAGTGAATTCTTCGTGAACTTAATATGGGACACAATTGCTGCCAATTAATTAACTTTGAGTAAAAATCTGAGGAAATAAATGAAAGATTCAAATCAAATTGGTTTTGACAACGAAAAATACCTCCAGGAGCAGACTTCTGCCATCCTTGAAAGAGTAAGCCGATTTAACGATAAACTCTATCTGGAACTTGGAGGCAAGATTCTCTATGATTATCATGCAGCAAGAGTTCTACCGGGATTTGACCCGAATGTAAAGATGCGTCTTTTACAATTACTAAAAGATAAAATTGATGTGATTATGTGTATCCATGCTGGTGATATTGAAAGAAGCAAAATCAGGGCTGACTTTGGAATCACCTACGACGTTGACGCATTGAAGAGCATTGATGATTTAAAATGGTATGGGATCAACGTTGCCGGCGTTGTCATTACCCGTTATCAGAACCAACCGGCAGCTACAGCTTTTAAGAACAAACTGGAGTTAAAGGGTATCAATGTTTATTTGCATTACCCAACGAAGGGCTACCCCACCGATGTTGATCAGATTGTGAGCGACGAAGGATATGGGGCAAACGAATACATCAAGACAACAAAACCCATTGTGGTTGTGACCGGACCAGGTCCTGGCAGCGGTAAACTGGCCACCTGTCTTTGCAATCTTTACCACGAATACAAAAAAGGGATTAAAGCAGGATATGCCAAATTTGAAACATTTCCCATCTGGGATTTACCGGTGGATCACATGGTGCAGGTTGCCTACGAAGCTGCTACTGCAGATTTAAAAGATGAAGTCCTGATCGACATCCATCATTTGAAAGCTTACGGCGAAGTGGCCATCAATTACAACCGTGACATTGAAGCTTTTAATTTATTAAAAAGCATTCTTGAGAAAATAACAGGAGATGAATCCATGTATCAGTCTCCGACAGATATGGGTGTTAACCGTATCAGTGCAGGTATAATAAATGACAGCATCATAGAGGAAGCCTCTTATCAGGAAATCATCCGAAGATACTTTAAAAGCTCAACAGAATACGCTATGGGGTTGACCGACAAGGATACCCTTGATCAATCCATTCGAATTATGGAAAAAATTGGTGCAAAAGAGGAAGACCGAAAAGTCGTTTTACCAGCCAGAGAAGCAGCCAGAGAAGCAGAAGACCTGGGAAAAGGATATGCAGGTATTTTCTGTGGAGCAGCTATTGAATTGCATGACGGAACCATCATCACCGGCAAAAATTCACCTTTGCTTCACGCCTCATCCAGTCTCATACTGAATGCCACCAAATACCTGGCTGGACTACCTGATAGCATGTGCCTTCTACCCGAAAGCATCATTGATTCGGTTACCCATTTGAAAAAAGACATTCTCAATTATAAAAAGGTTAGTCTAGACGTAGAAGAAACATTGATCGCTTTGGCTATCAGCGCCTTGTCAAATCCAGCTGCACAAATGGCGTTGGAAAGCCTGATCGGGTTACGTGGTTGCGAAGTTCATTCCACCCACATCCCTACTCCGGGAGATGAAGCCGGTTTCAGAAAATTAAAGGTAAATCAAACCTGTGATCCGGAATTCTCGAGTAAAAGATTGTTTCTAAGCGAATAAGGCGCCTCACTTTTAAAGTGTCACTTTCTTAAAACTGAACTCTTATGGCAAATGTTTTATTGACTGGAGGAAGCGGATTAATTGGCAAACATTTGTGTCAGAAATTACAAGAAAAGGGATACGATGTAGCCATCCTTAGCAGAGAAAAAAAGCAGCAATCAAAAATTCAGGTTTTCACTTGGGATATAGTAAACAAGACCATCGAAAAGGAAGCCATCGAATTTGCAGACTACATCGTTCACCTGGCTGGTGAGAATATAGGTGAAAAAAGATGGACAGCTCAAAGAAAACAACAAATCATTGACAGTCGGGTTCAAACAGCCGAATTGATCTACCACCAGGTAAAAGAGCAAAACAAAAACCTGAAGGCAATTATATCTGCCTCGGCCGTTGGATATTACGGTGCCGTCACCACCGATCACATTTTCACCGAAACGGATCCTGCTGCCAGTGATTTCCTGGGAAAAACCTGTAGCCAATGGGAACAATCCGTGAATATATTTCAGGAACTGGGTATCCGTACAGTGAATATCCGGACTGCTGTGGTTCTTTCAAGGCAAGGTGGTGCATTATCCAGGTTGACAGCTCTGATCAAAACAGGTCTTGGTTCCGCTTTGGGTACTGGCAAGCAGTACATGCCCTGGATCCACATGGATGACTTGTGCAACATTTACATCAAGGCCATTGAAGACTCACAGATGAAAGGCCCATACAATGCAGTTGCTCCGGAACACCAAACCAACAAAGAATTTTCCAAATCCATCGCACGAGTTTTGAGGAAACCCTTCTGGTTCCCAAATGTACCTTCATTTGTCCTCCAGCTGATGTTTGGAAAAATGTCCGGCATGCTGCTGCAAGGTAGTCGGGTCACCTCTGAAAAGATCAGGATGGCCGGTTACTCCTTCCTTTTTCCCACTCTAAAAGGAGCCTTATCAGACTTGATTGGGAAGAAATAATCCGATTATTTTTCATTACCCCAAATGGTGGGTTTTTTACCTCCATCAATTCGCCATGCATTTCTCCATAAGTGAATATCTGTGGGGCCGATGATTGGTTTGGGCTGACGTTCTTCTTTTGTGAAGGTTCCGGGCAAGGAAGAGGCTTTATCCTGATACCAATAGGCAACAGATGCGAGATCAAGTGTCAGATTGTTGTTGTGACCATGCTCGATCGTAAATTTGCAGGATTTATCAAAATAGAACGGATCCTTTATAAAAAACCGGTATACGTGGGTATGGCCCAACCAACCTGTTTCGTTATTTACCCTGGGGTAACCAAAATCCGGATGTTGGAACAATTCCTTGGGACACCAGGAAGTGTTGAAGAAATCTTCCGTTCCAGTACCTACGATTGAGGGAGTGGTTTCGCCGTCAATAAACACCATCTCATCCCCTTCCCCATACCACATCGTGGTTGGACAATTGACGTAATAATTGACTCCCACAAAATGGCCTTTGCCTTTGATATCGGCAAAAAGGTAATTTCCCTCACCATTTGTATTTTTACCTGGTTCTCCCAGTGTGCTCCATTCATTCTCTCCATCGGGGAGTGCCTCAGTCACTTCGTGGTTGTACCAGGCATGAAAACGCCCGCTATTGGCCGGCAATTTCTTCACTTCCACATAATCAATATTGTAGTAAAAAGAACTTATTTCGCGACCTGATTGATTCTCGATTTCAATTCTTGCTCCATTCGAAAAAGGCATTGAGAAATAACTGACGTACGATTTACCCCATCCCGGAGAAACAGCAAGCGGCTCACTCACAAAGTTGTAGGTTTCATTCCAACCATTGCCAAAGAATGGGCCGATGGGTGATTCCACAGATGGAAAGGTATTTCCATCCCAATACATTCGGATAATGATATCGTTGCGGTTGAGCAGATCAGCTCCGGGAGCTATTGTTATCCATATGTGACTGATGATACCTGCGCCCTTGACATCCATGATAGTGGCTTTCTGTCCATCTTTTATGTCGGCCAGAAAATCGGCATTGCCACCGGATTTATCGTAACTGCCTACCCGTTTCGAACTCAGACCTTCTCTCATTTGTGACAGCGAGGACATGTTGTCACCTGGTTGTTGCGCATTTAGCATCATCGATTGAAATGCGATGAGCAGAAAAACCAATTTTGTTTTCATAGTAGTATGTCGTTTAGTGTTTTACAACTTATAACCCATCAATCCATAAAACAAGATATAAATGAAACAGATCAAAGGAACAACGAATCCAATTGCCATATTTTGTTCACCTATAACCCCCATCAGCATAGGTGCAAAGGCACCACCGGAAACCCCCAGTATCATGTAGGAGGATGCTTTTTTCGTCAAACCGCCCATTTTGGAAATCCCCAGGGCAAAAATGGTTGGGAACATGATAGACATAAAAAAGAAAGAAACATATAAAGCGAAAAGGGAAAGTCCGCCCATCTGCATCATAACCAATACCATGGCGACAGAACATATCAGTGCATAAAAAGCCAGGATTTTATTAGGCTTGAATTTTCCCATTATGATACTTCCAGTCATTCGTCCGAACATAAACAACAGCATTCCTCCGAAAGCCAAAAATCGGGAAGCTTTTAACGGGCTTATGTTTGGATTTAGCTCCGTTACATAGTTAATGAAGAAACTAAAAACGCCTGTTTGGGCGGCACAATACATAAATTGTGCAACGACAGCCAACAAGAAATGCTTGTGACTCCACATGGATCTGGATACAGCATTGAGAGTACCTGCAACCGACTGCATATCGTCATCCGTCTCGACTATTTCAGGCAATTTGATGAAAATAAAAAGGATAGCAATCACCAAAACACATGCTCCCAAAAAGAAATAGGGTTTTGTCATAGCCATCGTGTCTTCGGGGGAAGCCCCCAATATGAGTTGTCCACCGATGAATGGACCCAATACCCACCCTAATCCGTTGAATGACTGTGATAAGTTTATTCTTTGTGCCGCGCTGTGCTTAGGACCAAGCACCGTGGAATACGGATTTGCTGCTGTTTCCAGAACACAAAGTCCACATGCAACCACAAATAGAGCAACTAAAAAAGGATTGGCAGAATGCAACAAAGCTGCCGGTATAAAACCAAAAGCTCCTATCGCATATAACATTAAGCCCAGGATGATGCCTTTCTTATACCCGTACTTTTTCATGAATATGCCTGCAGGAATACTCATCAGCCCATAAGCGATATACGTGGAAAACTGAACCAAACCAGATTGTGCCTTACTCATCGTAAATGCAACCTGGAAATGTTTGTTTAAAACATCCAACAACCCATGGGCCATCCCCCACATTAGAAATAAGCTGGTCACTAGAACAAACGGGACTAAAAAGCTTTTTCCGGAAGGTGTTGAAAAAATAGATTTCATTGTTTAAGTCATTTTTGGGTGTTCCATACAGATCATGAATCGTTTCACCCGAACCGGTAAAATTAAGTGTATTTTGATAACTGAGCTATCAGTTCAATTTTGGTTGGTTCCTTAATGGTTTTATCAATATGTCCGATGAGTAGCTCCACGACTTCTTTTCCCATTTCTGGAATGGGCTGTAAGACATACGGTATTTTTAGGTTTGATAAATCGAATTCACTGCTTTTATCAAAGCAGAACACTTTTACATCGTTGGGTATATTTAAGTTCAGATCAAGGATTTGTTTAATACCTATCATTGAAATCGTATTGGTTGCAAAAAAGATTCCATCCACTTTTTTCTCCTCTTTCAATAAGTCATTGATCGATGAAACGACGTCTTCATTTATGGTTTGATAATCGATGCATTTAATCAGATCAGGTTTAAGTAAACCTGCCTCCTGAAGCGCATCGACATACCCCCTTTTTCGTTCCAGCATGGTATGAAGCTGGTTGTTGTATATGATCAGGCCAATATTCTTGCAACCGTCCTTAATCAGGTATCTTGTGGCTTCTTTTGATGCATGGTAATTATTGACAACGACATGACTGGTTGGTATGGACGGAAAATTCCGGTCAAGCAAAACAAATGGAATACTGCTATTTGTCAATTGCTCAATAGCACTTTCACCATGATCAGTAGGTACAATGATCAAACCGTCTACCTGACGGCTTTTTAATATACTGATCATTTTCTCCATTTTATTTTCAGATTCATTCGTATTGGTTATAATGACAGAATAACCAAATTTTTCAGCATGTTCCTGAATCTGAAAGGCAAGTTGTCCAAAAAATGGATTCGAGATGTCTGCCACAATCAAACCAATGGTCAGGGATTTACCCATTCTTAATCCCCTGGCCAGAATGTTTGGCTCGTAATTCATATCTTTTGCCGTGATCCTGATTTTTTGAATCAAGTCTTTACTGACACGTCCTTCCTTCATTTTCCCGCTCAGTACGATGGAAACCGTAGCGTTAGAAATACCCAGTTTTTGTGCTATATCTTTTATTGATACTTTTCCCATTTGAAACTTTGTAATGAAAATATAGAATTAAGTGTTGCAAATATAAAGGTTAAACGTTTTACCATTTCGAAAAATGGTATGTTTTTCAACATATTTTGTAGAAAAAAGGTAAAATGAAACAAACTTCGAAAACATTATAAAAATAAAGACCAGAGAATGAATCTATAAGGTCTTCCAATTACTAATTTATATAAACATGAAATATAGGATAATAGTATACATTATCTATCATAATTATCCATGTTTTTTAAATTAATATAACAGAAAGTCGTGTGTTAATCCATCTAAGATACATCAAAAAGAAATTTTTATTGTAAATTCGCCACGGTTTTAGTACGCTTAAAATCAGAAGTGAACAACTAAAATCCCTATTTTAACAATTTCCTTTCTAAGACATGAAAAAAACACTTTTATCTTTTCTTTCTTTTCTACTTCTCACATGTTGGGGAGTAAGCGGCATCAATACTAGTTCGGGTGACTTTAAAACCGATGTACCATCCAGAATTTCCGGAAAGAACGTCGGAAAAGTAGAAGCACTGGTCATCCTGATCAATTTTGCAGACCGAACTCCGACCTTCGCTCAGGCCGATGTTGACAGTTTCTTTAACCAGGTAGGTTACAACAAATACACCAACAAGGGATCCATTCGTGATTATTGGGCTTCTGTTTCGCAAAACAGGATCGATGTCCACACCAACGTTACAAAAACATATTTCCAGGCACCAAAGACCTTTGCTTATTACGATACGGACGGCGGATCGGGTCATACACATGAGCTGCTGGATGCCGCATTAGACTGGCTTGAAGGAACAGGTTTTGATTTTTCGAAACTCTCAGTGGATGCTAACAAAAATATTATTGCACTCAGTTTTCAATTTGTAGGCAATTCTGGTCAAAAAGGCTTATGGGGACATTCAAGTGGTCATGGCCGAACCTTTGACGGTGTAAATACCGCATCCTATCAGATATCAGAACTTGGCACTACCAACATGCGTAAAGGTGGTATCTGCCACGAACAGGGACACATGCTCTTTGGCTGGCCGGACACTTACGATACCAATGGGGACAATGGCGGTTCCAGTGGTTGCGGAAAATTTGACCTGATGGCTGCCGGAAATTCAGATAACAGTGGTAGTCCAAGTGCGAACCCAATGCCACCCAATCCTTATTTCCGCTATTTGGCCGGTTGGAATGACCTGATTCCCTTAAATAGTTTTCCAAATGATACAACTTTGAAAATCATAGCCAACAAATGGAACACATACGTTTATAGAAATCCGGAACGTGAGGGTGAAATGTATATCATTGAAGCCAGGAAAAAACCTTACAGTAATGTGGATATGCCTGGCGAAGGTGTATTGGTATGGCACATTGATAGCATCATTTCAGGTAATACCAACCAACACCGCACCGAAGAACTTCACTATAAAGTTTCAGTTGTTCAGGCTGATAATGCTTATCACCTCGAATCCGGCTCAAATAGCGGAGATGCGAACGATTATTTCAAGGCAGGTGGTACTTCCAATATCACATATACAAATACCCGCTGGTGGAATTCAGCCTATTCCGGTCTTATGTTCAGAAACATCAGTTCCGTCAAAGATACCATGACTGCCTCTTTTGGTAGTGCCAACAGATCGGACGTCAGCATCAAAACATCGAGTACCAAAGGAGGTAAACCCTCCCCCTACGGCTTGAAATACTATGCACTGAATAGTTCGCAAGTTGTCCTGGCTTTGCCAAGCAAGAATTTTGAAGTGGAAGATTGTAAAGTGGATGGCGTTTCTCAGGGTCCTGTAACCAATTATGCATTCACTGGCATTTCTGCTCCGCACACTCTTGATTACTCCTTTATCCATAAAGCAGTACCTTTGAAAGATATTTTAGCTGGTGTTAACTACAGCTATTACGAAGGTTCCTGGAGTTCAATGCCCGACTTCAGCAAATTGACAGCATTAAAAACAGGAAGATTAAATACACTGAGTTTAAATATCGCCAACCGTGCCAGTAATAATTTTGGCATTCATTTTACAGGTTACATAAATGTTCCAACCGATGGTGAATACACCTTCTACCTGACTTCGGATGACGGAAGCCGGTTCTTGATTGATGGCGTTGAAATTGTTGCAAACCAATGCAATCCGGAAACATCGGGGAAATTGAGACTCCGTGCAGGTTATCACCCATTTACATTCGATTTCTTTGAGGGTCAGGTAACGGAATCATTTATGTTGAAATGGCAGGGACCAAACCTCAGCAAGAGGTATATATCCGGTTTTGCGACCGGAGCGGTCGATAATTCGAATACCGCCTTATCCGATATTACTGATGACACCCAGGCTGATATGTATGTTACTCCTGAAGTGTTCTCCTTTAACTGTCCGGGAAACAGGGAGTTGAATATTGAAGTCTACACTCTGTCAGGCATTCTTGTTGCTAAGCAGAAATTGTATACGTCAGACGGTTTAGTCAGTATGTCCAATACCAACTTGAAAACGGGACTTTACATTGTTAAAGTAAATGCAGGTACAAAAACGATACTCCGGCAAAAGGCCAGCATCGTTCGATAAATAAATGATACTCAGTTATAACTCGTTTCAAACCGATTTATAACTGAGTATTTAAAACACTACCTATGGGGTCAGTCAATGTGAAAAAAACACTTACTTTCTTCTTGTTCATTTATATTTGCTTCTCAACTCTTACGAATGATTCCATATTTGTTGGTTCCCGTAAGTTTATTATTGACTACTCCAAGTCACTTATTCTCACAAATAGGTCTATTTCTACGATTGATTTAAACTGGAAAGATTCAATCCTGTTCCATCCGCCATTTAACGATTCCACTTTGATCGACACCATGTTGATTGATTCCACTGTCATTGATACCGTTCTGTTAGATTCAGCATTGATAGACACAACGATTATTGATACAACAGTAATCGATTCAATACCGGTTGATTCGACAATAATTGATACGATTATTCCCATCAAGCTGGATTCCACTTTTTATCTTCTGCACCCCACCGATTCAATCAGAATCGGGATTTGCCATGAAGTCGTTAGCCCGGCCATTGAGGATACGTTTAAACTTTATTTCACTGAATTACCCATCATAAGCATCACAACAAAGGGAATCATTGCGGATAAACCAAAGATTTCTGCACAATTCAGGATGGTGGAGTCTGATCAGACTGAAACGACCTCAACTATCGGAATTGAAATTAGGGGTGGCTGGTCACAAAGACTAGATAAAAAATCCTATAAGATTGAATTTTGGCAAGATGAAAAGGGAGACACAACCAGGGATGTCAGTTTGTTGGGTATGCGATCCGATGATGACTGGAATTTACAAGCGATGTCCAATGAACCTTTAAGAGTCAGAAGCAAAACAAACAATGATCTCTGGAAACAGATACATACCCCTTATTACATTGATTCTAAGCCAGATGCCGAGAATGGTATCGACATGAAATATGCAGAACTATTCATAGACAGTGTCTATCAGGGAATTTATTGCATCAGTGAACTAATTGACAGGAAACAGCTCCAACTGAAAAAGTTTAATGACAGTATATGTGGAGAACTTTACAAGGGTGTTGCATGGGGCGCAACGAGCTTTACCAATGTAGATTTGTTTGATAACCATAGTGAATATTGGAGTGGATTTCAATTTGAATATCCTGAAGAGGTCATAGATTGGAGAAACATCTACAATTTTGTTTATTTTGCTGTAAAAGAGACAGATCAGAATTTCTACGCGAAGTATCAGACAAAATTCGATTTGGACAATGCTGTTGATTACTTCCTTTTCATCAACCTGCTGCGAGCTACAGACAATTTGGGGAAAAACACATACATAGCCAGGTACAAACAAGGAGAACCCTATTTCTATGTACCCTGGGATTTGGATGGAACACTGGGTACTAAATATACCGGAGAACGACAAAATATATACAGCGATTTACTGTACAATGGAATATATATCAGGATGTGGTGGGATTATAGTGTAAATGGATTTAGAGATAGGTTGATGTACCGCTGGATCAATTTGAGAAAGAACGTCGTTACTCAAGAGAATATCATGTGTGAGTTTAAGAAAAATCACGACTATCTACTTCGAAATGGTGTTTATGAAAGAGAAAAAATAGCCTGGAACGATTATCAATACGACAGCACTCAAATGGAGTATACATCCAAATGGTTGTATAACAGACTGAATTACATGGATTTATACTCGCAAATAATATACAAACAAATAGTTACAGAATCAGATAAAGAAAGATTAAACGGTATTCTCAAACCAACGGTCTATCCAAATCCTGCATCCGATCATTTTTTTGTAAGTCTTGATCAGGAAAAAGAAGCCAAACTATATATTTTCAACAGCTTAGGTCAATTACTACTATTTGATACCCTTGTCAAGGGTGAAAATCGCATCTCATTGAATGACCTAAAAAATGGGGTCTATTATTTGAAAATAGTATGCCCTGAAACAGAATCAACGACTCCTATCATTATAAAGAAATAAAAAATCAAGTCAACGTTTGTAAATAAACTTCCAACCGATCCAATGCCTCCCGGATGTTTTCCAGTGAATTGGCATACGAAAAACGGACGAAACCTTCACCGGCAGTGCCGAAATCAATACCCGGGGTAATACCGACATGTACTTTTTCCAGGACATCAAAAGCAAAAGCAAAAGAATCGCTTGTAAATTTTCTCGCGTCGCAAAAGACGTAGAAAGCCCCACTTGGTTCAGCATGAAGGATGAAACCCATGCCCTTTAACCTGGAAACCATGTAATCACGGCGCTCTTTGTAAATAGCTCTCATGGTTTGGACATCGGAATCTGCATACTTCAATGCGGCTATCCCGGCTTCTTGTGCCGTACTGGGAGCGCAGATAAACAAATTTTGCTGAAGAATCTGTAAAGAACGCATGTAGCTTTTTGGAGCAATCATATAACCCAGGCGTAGTCCAGTCATGGCAAATCGTTTGGAAAAGCCGTTGATGACAAAGGCATTGTCTGTAAATTCAAGAATACTTCTGGCCCTGCCTTCATAAACCAACCCGTGGTAAATTTCGTCAGAGATGATGGGGACATTCAATTTAGCCAGTTCCTCAAAAACAGAGTCATCTACCAGTCCACCAGTGGGATTCATGGGGGAATTGACAAAAATGGCCCTGGTTTTGTCGTTCATACTGGCACGAATATCGCTGACATCGTACTGAAACTTATTTTCGGGTTTCAATTCCACTAAAACAGGCTTTGCATTCACCGCCAAAGCAAAGTTGCGGTAGCAGGCATAACCCGGATTGGAAAGGATGACTTCGCTCCCAGCCTCACACAGCAACATCAATGCAAGTAAAATGGCTGGAGATGAGCCAGAGGTCACTACGATACAGTCGGGGTCCACCTTGACGTGGTATTCCTGTAGATAGAACCGGGCAATTTCCCGACGAAGTATTGGATTTCCCATGGAATGCGTATAATGAGTCTTGCCACATTTATACGCAGCTTCGGCTGCTTCTGCAATACAAGTGGGAATGGAAAAATCGGGCTCACCCACTTCCAGGTGTATCACATTAAAACCTTCCTGTTGCAAAGCATTTGCACGTTCCAATACATCCATCACAATGAATGGAGTCATTTCATCCACTCTTGGGTTTATCTTTTCCATATTTATTATTTATCCCCTCAGTCCCAATTCGATGACTTCCAGATTCAATATTTTGCCCGCTGTCAATTCAAAACGAACCAGAGTGCGTATTTCGTGAAACCCTTGATTTCCGGCAGCGCCGGGATTGATGTGCAACATCTGACGCTTGGCATCAAATTTGACCTTGGCTATGTGGGAATGTCCGCAAATGAAGAGTTTCGGTTTAAACTCATTGATCTGATTGATTATTTCCGGAGCATAACGTCCAGGATAACCTCCGATATGAGTCAGCAGAACAGTGACGCCCTCACATTCAAAAAAGAGAAAACGGGGAAAACGCAACCGTTCCAGATGCCCGTCAATATTACCATGAACAGCTCGCAAAGGCTTGATGCCGGCTAGTTTATCCGCTACCCCCTTGGAACCTAAATCCCCGGCGTGCCATATTTCATCGCAATCTGCGAAATATTTTCCGTATCGATCGTCCCAATAAGCATGTGTATCAGAAAGTAATCCTATTTTCATTAGAATGGTATCTATTTCAAGTTGTAATTGGTATGTCCGGCAAAGGTAAAAATCTAAAACCTTTTTTCTTACCTTTGGAACATTAAAAAGAGCACGATCAAATTTGTTTTTCATGAAGATTATTCTCATCACCCTCATTTATATACTGGGCCCCATCCTGATTATCCTGTTGTATAATCAATTCCGGAAAGTACAAAAAATGGGAACCATCGTACTGGCGTATGCAGTTGGTATCGTACTATCCCTGTCAGGCTTTATGCAATTGAGCGGTGAAGATAAGGTACTGATGGGAAAGCTTCAGGAAGGTATCATGAACATTGCGGTTCCACTTGCCATCCCTTTGATGCTTTTTTCTTCCGACTTTAAATTGTGGAAAAAATCCCTCAAAAAAACATTAGCGGCGCTCCTTGGCGGATTGCTTTCCGTTATTCTTGCCACGATAGCCGGTTATCTGATATTCAGAAACCAGGGAATCGATGAGTTATGGAAAGCCGGCGGAATGATGATAGGTACCTATACGGGCGGAACGATGAATTTTGTTGCAATTGGTAAAATACTGGATACCAATCCGACTGTTTTCACGCTGGTCAGCACGTTCGAAATGGTCATTTCCTTTATATTCCTGATGTTCATGATCAGCGGTGGATATAAGGTTTTTAGAAAGTTATTACCCTATCACGATGATTCCATAAGCCTCAATGAGCATGAAACCGTTGAAAAAAACTATGACTTTGAAATCTACAAGGGCATGCTCAAACCTGAATCCTTTGGAAAGACCATGTTGGCGCTATTACTATCTGTAGCTTTTCTGGTTGTAGGAGCAGGTCTTGCCCTGCTCCTTTCAGGCAGACTCAACGAACTGATTGTCATTTTCACGATTACCGGACTTGGCATAGCATTTTCCTTTGTTCGAAAAATCAGGACATTACCTAAATCTTTTGAACTGGGTATGTATTTTATTCTCGTATTCAGCACAGTCATCTCCTCTCAATTTGACATTTATACTCTGAACACCAATAATCTGGTGCTTTTGGCATTCATCAGTTTCATCCTGATTACCTCCATTATTTTACATGTACTTTTCTCGAAATTGTTCAAGATAGACGGTGACTTATTTTCAATTTCAAATATTGCATTGATTTTCTCTGCCCCTTTTGTTCCGGCGGTTGCAGGGGCAATGGGCAACAAAAAAATATTGATCAGCGGTATTGTCATCGGACTGATCGGATACGCCATCGGTACCTATCTTGGCGTTGGAGTGGCTGAAATCCTTCGAATAATAAATTAAAGAAATATGATCAACGAAACACCGGAAACCCTTCTACCATATGGAGAAGGCGACAGAAAAAGGAATCAGGTAGAGAATATGTTTGATGCCATCGCAGGCAAATACGATTTTCTGAATCATTTCATGTCCTTCCAACAAGATAAAAGCTGGCGAAAAAAAGCGATTTTAAGTCTGAAAAACGATGCACCGAAAATTATGCTGGATATAGCCACCGGCACAGGGGACTTTGCCCTGGAAGCCTATAAACGACTGAAACCGGTTCACATTACAGGTGCTGACCTGTCTGAAGGAATGATGGAAGTCGGAGCGCAGAAAGTGAAGAAGGCCGGCCTGGAAAATTGCATTCACTTTGAAGTTCAGGATTGCACGGCGTTAACGTTTGAGGACAATAGCTTCGATGCAGTCACCGTTGCTTTCGGTGTACGAAATTTTGAGAATATAGCTAAAGGAATCTCTGAGATGTTCAGGGTCCTTAGACCGGGTGGTAAAATGGTTATCATTGAACTTTCCCGACCGGAATACTTCCCCATGAAACAACTATTCAATCTGTATTCCAAAGTTGTTATGCCAGCTGCCGGACGTTTGTTTTCAAAAGACATCAGAGCTTACGAATACTTGCCTGCCTCTATTCAGGTGGTGCCACAAGGTAAAAATATGGTGAAAATCTTAGAGGAAACGGGTTTTGAACAGTCGCGGTTTACCAACTTTACTTTTGGAATTTGTTCCATGTACACTGGCCGCAAACCCAGGAAAAAAGCTAATCGGTAATTGCCATAGATGTAACATCAAAGCTCAGTGGAAGCAAATCTCTGACAGAATCTATTATGGCCGTTTCATCTGCTCCATAAAGCAGTATGCGAATGTTTGATTTGTAACGGTTTTCAGATTCCAGAAGCACTTGTCTGCAGGATCCACAGGGTGAAATGGGTTGGTTGGAAAAGCCCAGCATATTCTGAGCTGCGATGGCAAGTGTCAGCACTTTAGCATCCGGGAAACGGGCATTGGCATAAAACAGAGCAACTCTTTCAGCGCAAAGACCGGAAGAATAGGCTGCATTTTCCTGATTGTTTCCGGTAAGAATCTCGCCATTATCCAATAAAACGGCTGCACCTACCTGAAAACTCGAATAAGGAGCATATGCTTTGGATGAGGCCGTTTTTGCCATTTGAATCAAACTTTTTTCTTCTTCCGATAATTCATCCAATGCGCAAAATGCTATCTTTGCAATAATTTGTTTTTCAGTCATGGCCCTTTTGTTTATACAACAAAGATAAAAAAAGAATCGATTATGAGATTAAAAATCCTTTTCTGCTTTATATTCTGTCTATCCTTATTTGGTACCAAAGCACAAACTCGTTTAAAACCCTACGACGATTACATCAATGAATATGCCGGTATAGCCATTGCTCAACAAAAACTTCATGCCATACCTGCCAGCATTACGCTTGCACAGGGTATGCTTGAATCGGGAGCCGGAAAAAGCGAGATGGCCAGACAATCCAACAACCATTTTGGCATCAAGTGTCACAACAGTTGGAAGGGCGAGACAGTCTCCTTTTTTGATGATGGCATGAATTCTTGTTTCAGGAAATACGACCAGGTGGAAGATTCCTACGAAGACCATTCACAATTTCTGGTTCAGGGAAAACGCTATGCTTTCTTGTTTCAACTGGATGTTACCGATTACAAAGGATGGGCATATGGTCTGCAAAAAGCAGGTTACGCTACAGACAGATCCTATGGAGATAAACTCATCCGGATTATTGAGACCTACGATCTGAATGCATATGCCAAGGGCAAAGCTGCAAAACAAAACAAGGAAAATGAAACTGACAAAGTTGAAAAGAAAAGCCGCAACACTAAAAAGGCGGAACGTGACGCAAAAAGGGCGGAACGGAAACAACGAGCTGAAGCAGAAAGATCCGGGAAGCTCAACAACGATGCTTTGAAGAATGCCAGGGATTACAATGCAATGAATAAAAAAAGAACCGAGAATGTAATCAATCCACTTGCTTCCCACGATATTGATTATGTAGGTACAACACCCTATATAGTTGCTCAATACGGGGATAGCTTTGCTGGCATTGCTGAAGAGTTCGGTATCTCAGTCGGAAAAATACGCAGCAACAACGACTTCCCGACGAATTACACCTTGACACCGGGTGAATTTATTTATCTGGACAAGAAATCTTCCTGGTGGGAAGGAGAATACCCCATTCACAGGGTTGTGAAAGGCGACACCATGTTTGGAATAGCCCAAAAATACGGTCTGCAACTGAAAGCCCTTTATAAATTGAATAATATGAATATAGGAGATCCCATCAAGCCAGGTCAGAAAATCAAGCTTCGTAATCCGGATCAAATGTCCAATATCATGAAAGCGATGACAGGTGCTTTTAACAAACAGGACTCAACCACTGTCAAATAATATATTGGACAAATAGGTGGTCTGTAGTATACAAATTGGTATCCTGTTTCACCGGAAAAAGTAAAATTTAGAACTTCGATAAAGTACAAAAGACCTCGGTTTTTTGTACTTTTGTCTTTTACAAAAAAAATAACCACAATGGAATTATCAGGAAAAATCGTTAAAGTTTTGCAACTTCAATCCGGACAAGGAAAGAATGGCATCTGGAAAAAACAAGATTATGTATTGGAATATGGCGACGCCTATCCCAAATTGGTTTGTTTCAACTTATGGGGAGATAAAATCGATCAGTTTTCTATGAGCGAAGGCGATGCCGTCACAGTGAGCTTTGATGTTGAAAGCCGCGAGTTCAACGGAAAATATTATACAGATGTCAAGGCATGGAAAGTGGAAAAAGGTACCGGAACCTCACAAGATCCAAATGCTTCTGCAGGTACCAAAAGTGACTTCGGGATACCGGCACCGGACTTCTTAAACACAGATGACAAGGACGACCTTCCTTTTTAAAAACACATCCTTTCAAAGATCCGCACAGTATTTTTAATACTGTGCAACTTATAGCTCATGTCTCAAAAATAAGTGTATTTTTGTCAGTATTATTTTAACTATAAATGAATTAAACCAAACAAAATGGAAATATCGCGCATTTTTGACCTACTCGATCAGAACATCGAAGTTTGTCCGGATCAGGAGGTCGCTTTAGCCGGAAAAGTAAATCATCAATGGGTTAAATATAGTACTAAAGATTACCTTAAATTTGTAAACAGAGTTAGTTACGCCTTTTTGGCTAAGGGTGTACCAGTTGGGGCCAAAATAGGAATAGTCAGTGAAAACCGTCCCGAATGGAATTTTTTCGACTTTGCCATCATGCAGATCGGCTGCGTTTGTGTGCCCATCTATCCCACCATCAGTGAAAGTGACTATTTGCACATTCTGAATCACGCCGAGATTGAATACCTTTTTGTGGATAGCCAAAGTCTGGTAAAAAAATTAAAGCCGATATTGGCACAGGTGTCCCATTTTAAGGAAGTTATTTGTTTGCAAAAAGCGGATGACGCTATTTTCCTGGAAGACTTCTATCAACTTGGTGAACAAAATCCAGCACCAGATGAGCTTAAAAAACGGAAAGACGCTGTAAAACCAGCAGATCTTGCCACCATGATCTATACATCGGGTACCACCGGAATGCCTAAAGGCGTCATGTTAAGCCACAACAATATTATCAGTCAGGTCAAAGCCCTTCATCCCATCCCTTCAGACTGGAGCAAACAGGCATTGAGTTTTCTGCCCTTGTGCCATGCGTACGAACGTATACTGGTCTATGTGTACCACGACCATCAGATGTCCGTCTGGTACGCTGAGAACCTGGGCACCATCGCTGAAAACATCAAGGAAGTACAACCAACCATGATGTCATGCGTACCACGCGTTTTGGAAAAGATGTACGACAAACTTTTCCTGGCAGGTAAGAAATTGACTGGTTTCAAAAAAATCCTTTATTATTGGGCCTTCAATTTGGCCAAAGTTTATAAAATTGACGAGAACAGCTCCTGGTACAAGTTTCGTCATTCCATTGCGGATAAACTCATTTACAGCAAATGGAGAGCAGCCATAGGCGGAAATTTTGACATTGTCGTATCCGGAGGTGCTGCTATCCAAAAACAACAGGCTGCCTTTTTTAATGCTATTGGAATGCCTGTGTTTGAAGGCTATGGCTTAAGTGAGACATCACCTGTCATTGCTGTGAGCCAGCGTGGAAAAGGCAAACGTATTGCCGGAACAGTTGGTCCTGCCCTGGATGGTATCGAGATACGAATTGCTGATAATGGAGAAGTACTTTGTAAGGGTCCGAATGTCATGATGGGTTATTACAAAGAACCGGAACTGACAGCCGAAGTGATAGACAAGGACGGTTGGTTTCACACCGGAGATACCGGGAAATTGACCGATGCGGGATTGTTGATCATTACCGGTCGTTTAAAAAACATCTTCAAGACTTCATTTGGTAAATATGTGAATCCCTTTCTGATAGAAGAACAATTCAGCAAATCACCTTTTATTGAGAACATCGTTGTTTTGGGAGAAAACCAGAAGTTTGCAGCGGCACTCATTTTACCGGATTTTAATTACCTGAAAGATTTTTGCAAGCGTCACAACATCGGGTTGACAGATAATCATTCTTTGATCAACAAACCCGAGGTCAGGGACATCTACAACAAGGAAGTCAAGAAAATAAATCCCAGATTTGCCCACTATGAGCAAATCAAGAGCTTCAACCTGATTGCCGACGAATGGTCGCAGGAGAATGGCATTCTGACTCCTACACTAAAGGTTAAGCGCAAAGTGATCGAATCCATGTACAAGGAAAAGATCGAAGAGCTTTTTGCCTGATTTTGGTACACCGAACCGTACTTTTTGTACATGAGGATGTCGAAATAAAAAAGGGAAACGTCCATTCCCCATTGGACATTTCCCTTTTTAGTAAGGTTAGGAGAAACTTTCGTTTCTTACTTTATTTCAATCTCTTCTTTCATATCAATCTCTTCGCCATTGGCGTCGTAGAATTGATATTGCAAGTACGTCAGTTTCTGAACAGGCATAACCTTTAAACCAAGACCGTACATTCTGCGCCATTTCCATTCCAGTGATAATAAACCACCTTTTTTGATATAGGCTGCCACGTAAGGATGGACTCTTAAAGTATATTTCTTCACTTTTAAATGATGAGCCAAATATGCTACTTTGTTTTCCAACAGATCTGTAAACAAGAGGGAAGGCATGATTTCACCTTTTCCGAAACAGGTTGGACAAGTCTCACTGGTCACTATATAAGTCTGGGGACGTACACGTTGACGTGTTATCTGCATCAGACCAAATTTGGACAGTGGCAAAATATTGTGTTTGGCTCTGTCGTTGGACATCTTCTCGCGAAGTCTGTCATACACTTTCTGACGATTCTCACCGTCCTGTAAATCGATGAAATCGACTACAATGATACCGCCCATATCACGCAACCTGAGCTGTCTGGCCACCTCGTCGGCAGCCGCCAGATTGACGTCAAGGGCATTTTCTTCCTGCCCTTTGTTGGATTTAGAACGATTACCACTGTTTACATCGACCACATGTAAAGCCTCTGTGTGCTCGATAATCAGATACGCGCCGCTTTTAAATGAAACAGTCTTTCCAAAAGACGATTTGATTTGCTTGGTAACTCCAAACGTATCAAGTATCGGCAAATTGTCCTTGTAAAGTTTCACGATGTCCGCTTTCTCCGGCATGATCAATTGCACATAATCCCTTATTTCCTCAAAAGCTTGAGGGGAATTAACGTGGATATGCTCGAATGAAGCGTTTAAAATGTCGCGTAAAATAACTACCGTGCGACTGGTTTCCTCAAAAATAAGAGACGGTGCCTTGGCTTTCGTCAGTTTGGCAAGCACGTCATCCC
>Ga0209512_1000989_pt1 | contig 38793 bp, 38 predicted proteins | sample frozenSSSSmetaG_FD_184142 | JGI IMG/M metagenome (GOLD analysis project Ga0209512, IMG submission 184142) | Glacier valley bacterial and archeal communities from Borup Fiord, Nunavut, Canada, to study Microbial Dark Matter (Phase II) -... | ecosystem: Environmental > Aquatic > Freshwater > Ice >...
GGACTGAGTATTCGACGTAGTCTTGAAGTTGAGACTTATCAAAAGTAAGATGATTTGAGGCCCTAGAGTCCACAAACCAGCTCACATGCGATCCCGGCCCTTTGTCTTCACTCATGAAAGTAAATGCGAGCTGTTCATCGTCGTCTTGAGCATCCTGAGCAAGTGATGCGGACGGCTTTCCTTTTCTCTTATCTTGCGAATTGTCTTTCCAACTTGCTGGCTTCAACTCTGGATGCAATTGATAGCATTTATCCTCTTCGTGGCCCTTCTTTTTGCAGTGTTTGCAGGTAGGTCTTTCTGCTTTCTTCTTGTCCTTATTGCGAGTGTTCTTTGCCATATAGGCCCCGTTTTTCGATTTATCATTCTCTATCTCAAGCCTCTTTTCCTCTTGGACAATCATATCCATCGCTTTCTTAGATGTGATTGTTTCAATGTCGACTGAATGCCATATAGAGATGACAGTTCCGAATTTGTCATGCGGTAGGACTCGTAGTATGTTGAGGAATTTCTTATTATCAGGGGTCTCTTGGACACCCGTGTCGACAATTGCATCTTGAAGGCGTTGCCACGCATTGTTGTATGCCATCATTGATCCTTCGTATTGCAGGGCTCTTTGCTCCTGCACCAATTTGATGTATTGTCTCTTTCCAGTGGTTGTAAAAGCCTTTTTGAGTGCAGCCCAAAGCTGCTCTCCATCTTCATAATTTGGAGACGATAGCATTTGCATCGCCTCAGCGGTGATCATTAGAATCATAAGATCAGCCAGCTCTCTCTTTTGTCGACGGCTGAGTGGTGCTGTCGGCTTCTCATCCTTTGGACAATGCTCGTCGATATAGTCCCAGAGTTTCTCATTCCGGGTGCGTATCAGGATGCCCATATTGATAACCCACTAGGGGTAATTCTTCTTCGTCAACTTCGGGGCCGTATTTGCCGTGTTCACCACGGTCACCCCTTTTGAGTCAGACATGGTGATGATGACACCAAAAATTCAATCAGAATAGATTGAATGAACTGTTCTCAACTTTGAGAACGATGCTGTTGCTCAAGAGTAGAGCAAACGGAAAAGTGAGACAGAGTCGTTTGACTAAGCTGTTCTCAACACAATATGAGAATTCAAATTTCTCAAATCTTCATCAAGCATGCGCTGTCCGGGCTCATAACTGTCAAAAGTAGAGCAGCACAGTAGAATAGATGAATGAAAAGTGATTGATTAACTAACTATGCTATGGACCATCCTTCTCTTGATATAGGTGGTCGTGACAAAGGCTCAAAGAGCCGATGGAAACATGCATGGAACCATCCATGCATAATGTGAAGATTCTCCATGATTCTCATATTCATGAGAATCCTCCGGTGCCTCGTAGGCACCACCCTCTCTATTCAACACCTTCTTCGCCCTTCATTGTAAGTCTCGTCACCTTTTGAAGTGCTTCTCCTAACGTTTCAAGATCAACGCCTGGGTCAGTGGAGATGTGGCTGAAGCAGTTCTTGGTGCGACTACCTGGAGATGGGGATTCGGAATGTGGGCTATCATATACCCAGGTACGTCTCGATTTCCAACTTCGTCTCGAACGCTCAAGTAACATTTCTAGTTTGTGCTCTTCCTCTGCTCAAAAGCCTTTGGCTTCTCGGCCGCCGTGCCAAACGGGCCGGTCAGCTGGAATCCTTCCAGACACCCCATGGAAAGCTCGGCTCCTGGAAGCTCGCGACTGAGATTTTTTGGCAGCTCGATATTATAGGCGTGGTTTTGATCACTGCTATCCTCGGTCTTATTTTAGTCCCTCTCAGCCTTGCGGGCGGCGTTTCCTCCGCCTGGAAGAGCGCTGGGATAATCACCCCCCTTGTCCTAGGTTTTATCTTCATTCCAGTTTTCGTCTATTGGGAACGAGTATCCAAGCATCCCATGGTACCCTTCCATCTTCTTCAGGATCGCGGTGTCTGGGCTGCACTTGGTGTTGGCCTCTTCCTGTATTTTGCATACGCTTTACAGGCCAGCTTCCTTTTTTCAGTCCTAATTGTGGCCTTCGACCAATCGATCAAAAGCGCCACTCGTATTTCTTCTCTCTACAACTTTGCTATGGTACTGGCGGGCATTAGTGTTGGGATCTTAGCCCGCTTTGTAAAGCACTTGAAATGGTTCATTGTCGCCGGTACAGCTCTATTCACTGTCGCCTTTGGCCTTTTGCTTCACTTCCGCGGCGGAACACAAACCTCTGGAGTTATTGGCGCACAGGTCCTTCTTGGAATAGGTACATTAACCCAAACAGATCAAGACCATAATGGAATTTCGTTGTGCTAACGACATCAAGGTGCTGGTATGTTCATGATCGCCACTTTAGCAAGTCTTCAGTCATGTACCACGCATGAACGTTCGTACCTCCACACAAATATATCTATTGCAAGATCTAACCTGATTTAAATAGACACTGCTATAGTTACCAGCCTCTACTTTTCCATCGTTTTTGTCGGCGCGGCTCTTGGCCAGTCTGTAAGCGGTGCTTACTGGTCAAACACACTTCCTGGACGTCTCGAGAGCAGGCTTGGCAACAGCACACTTGCACAAGCTGTCTTCGCTGACCCTTTCAGCTTCTCAGCACAGTACTCATTTGACACTCTGGAACGCCAGGCAGTTGTTGAGGCTTACCGAGAGACGCAGAAGGGTTTGTGTATCATTGGGATCTGTATAACATTGCCTATAGTTGCATTTGGATTATGCTTGAGGAATCACAAATTAGATAAAGAGCAGAGTCGTAAAGAGGAAGAGCTGTGAAATATGGCTTGTAGATGGAAGGGATCTATAAGATTTAGGGACAATTTTAGTGCAATCATAATTCTCGACTCAATAGTAGCTTAAGATAGTTTAGGATAGGCATATATAATTTAATAGCCGTATATCTTGTTTCCATTTTTTTTTTAGGAAAGTGCCACTGGGGCACCCGATTGACCCTGAGAATCCTTCGTTTGGATTCTCAATTTGTACATCCCGTGAGAAAATGGCTCACGGGAGGGGAATGGCTCAGGTGCATGAGGGATCAATTCCCTCATGCAAACACACACTCTTTTACAAACGCTCTGTTTGAATACAAATAGAGCTTCATAGGCTTCATAGACTAGATAGTTTCATTCAATTAATCAATCACTTTCACTTATTTGATTCATTTCAACAGCCGTTAGCTAAGTCCCTTAGCATCTTAAAAAAATAATGCTTCTTTATTTATAGTTACTTTAAGTTAATTGTTTAAGAGTTTGTTTATTATTTATCTATTTAATAAGACCTTTTAATAGTAAGATATAATATTTAATATATATAAGGTTTATAAGCTTATAGAAAATGTAAGTTATATGACTAACGGATAATGTCACATGACTATTTATGAATATATTCAAGAGTATTAAGATCACATATTCATATTCATGGATATCACATGACTTGAATATTTGAATATTCATGGATATCTTGAATATCTCTGCTAACCCTGTCTCTTGGCCTATTTATTGCCCCGAAGTATGTAGGAAATGAGGCTTTTTACCAGAGTCTTCTAAACATCACCACTCTGGCTCAATGTAATAGTCCCTCCATCTCCCCCCATCCGCATCCCTGAACATCTCCACCTCCCCCACGACACCTCTCTCACCAACCTGCCATACCCCATTTTCCACCAGCTCAGTCCACTTCCCAAACAACCTCTCCAGCCTTTGCGCGCGCCACCACTCACCACCAAACGGCTTAAATCCATGTTGAAACAAATCAGCCACAACTCCCTCCTCGAGCCGCTGCCCATCGCTCTTCTTCGCATCACCCTTCTCCCTCCCGACAGAAAACGGTAACACAAGCCGGAAGCCCTCCTCCGCATTATCGACTTCAAAACGGCGGACTGACTCACTGTACAATCCTGCTGGCACGGAGTGATCGCCCTTTGTCACTGTATACGGCTTGCAGAACGGGTTCAGCGACTTATACTGATTGCCGCAATCAAAGTTCGCCGTGTGGTCTGTAGCGCGGAATAGTAGAACGGGCGGGATCACCTCGCCGTCCTCGGATGAGGAGTCCACGGTGGTGAATGACTGTTTTGAAATGAATGCTTCGCGATCGTGCGGAACGAGAAGGCCTGGGGCCATGAATTCTAAGCGTGGGACTCGCACTCGGGTTAAGAATGGGCGCACAAAGCACGATTGTGGAATGGAAGCCGCGTCTAGGTCTGCGTCGCTGAGGAGCGGTGCTTCCCGAACTGGCAAGAGTGAAGCAGCTGGCATGCGCGACTCAATAGCCTCTACGAGCCGATTAAAAGCCGCGACCGTGTTGTCGACCTGTGCTTCGCTATATGAATGCCAGATCCACGGCCCGTACTTCTCATTCTCGGCATCATCCAATGACGCGGTGATTTTCCCCAGCTCAATCATCTTGATCCAATTGCTCAAGATCGTCTCGAGCGGGTACCACAGCTCCCTATGATCCTCGACTGGCCGTGCAAAACCCTGATCCTCGATTCCTAGTGCCATAGTCGCCTTGCAGCTCGTCTGATCGTACGTTAAGCCATCGCCGTGCTCCCCTAGCCCGGTGTTCGTCGCGTACAGCGTGAGGAATTTGCCACCATCACCATCGCCATCTTCATCGCAGTCTTCCAGGTGGTTAGCCCACATGTCGGACGGCGGCGTGATGCCCTCGACCCAGAAGAAGAAGGTCAAGTCCTCAATATCGTAGATTGTTTCAAGGAACGCGACGAGCGAGGGGTCGAGGCGCTCGCGGATCTCGTCGGCCTCGTCGCGGTAGCGCTCAAAGAAGGAGCGACGCTCGAGATCAACCAGCGAGCGTCCACCGGCCACCCAGCCGTATTCTACCAGGAAATTGTGCAGGAGAGCGCAGCGCTGATGGTCTAGAGCATCGGTGTCACGTGCCGGGTTGTCTGCTGTGACGAGGTGGGCGCTGATGTCTAAGAGTTGAGGTGCAGCCATGTTTGCGGGTGTCGGGGTTGCGAGGGCGATGGCGAGTATGACGATAGTTATGAGAATAAATCTGCGATCAGAAAAAATGGCTGGCATACAGTCCTAACCTTTACATCGAATTGAACTTACGCTGGAATACAGCTTCCGTCCAAGGTGTTGAATAGGGACCTAGGCCGGCCCCCGGGCCAGCCCCCGGAATTGGAGAATGGTGCATGAGAATTCTGATGCATCAAGCAAACACTCGTTGAATACAAATAGAACTCCATAGACTAGATAGTTCATTCAATCAATCAATCACATTCATTTATTTGATTCGATTCATTACAACACAAGGGTGGAACACCAAAACAATTCATGAATTAATTTTTGCTTACTTTTACATTGCGACTTATAAATATCCGTGCCACTCAAGCCGCACCTACCATGTAGGTGCAGATCACCGATCCGAGCATTCCTTAGCGATCTAAGCGTTTTTCACAACGAAGATCAATTCCATAGAGTAGATAGATGAATATACCACCATTTCAACCCAAATGTCTTTGATTAAAAGGCCGCCTAAGAGGCATGTATTCGTGAAGTCCTAGATAAATTGTCAGCAAATTCAGCCCTCAAAGTAGCCCTTATTTCCTAAAAGCATCTAATACTAGTCTTAACTCTTAAGCACTATGTTTAATAAACAACAAGCCTAAATTTAAAAGGAGGGGGCAGAACAAGGTCTTAAATACAAGTTAGAACAATGCATTAAAAGGATATATTAAATTCCTTACCTATATAGAGTAGCCCCTTACGAAATTTGTGATATAACTAGCATTAAGTGTGCTTATATAAATGTGTAGAATTTAGAGACATAGAGTTCTTAAAGTTAGAATTCCTATATATATTTAAGAGGATAAGAAGAAGTACATTTAAATAATTAACTATTAGCTCTTTATAGAGGAAAATAGGCTTGTTTCTATTTAATCTAAAAATTGTACTCTTAAAAATGAGAAATTTAGATAGAGAGGATATAGATAAGTAGTTAACAATGTCATGAATATCAAAGGCTTCATTTTCTATGTTGCTTTCCCAGGTGTACAAGGCATAAGTGTTACTTAGTAGACCCTCTAATAATTAATGACAGTGGCAACCACAAGTCTGATATTGAACTAAGCGTCGGCAAATCTGAATCCCTTGTAAAAAAAAAAGTTGTCTCGTCTTAATATGCAAATGACATTCTTGTGGCTTGAAATTTCGAAGGTATTTAACAAGATAAAAATGAAATTAGGCTTGAGCCGGGAATGCTAGGCTCTTATGCTTTAACAAGAGGATTCAATGGCGCAGCTGCGAGAAGGACTAGTATCAACTCTACTGACACACCTGTTGAATAAAGAGGTGGGTGCCTGTCTGTAGGCACCCGGAGATTCTCAGTTTGGAGAATTCATAAGAATCTCCATGCGCATGCATGGAAGATTCTATGCATTCACACAGGCCTTTGAGCCTTTGTTTTAGGCTCTCTATATTATGAGAGGCCTATTCTAGATTAGATATTTTTACAATCAAGCAATTCAGATCATCCATTTCTACAACACCTACGTGACCCTAACATTGAACATCTGTAGCTCGAGGTCTCGACACCTTGGAGGACAGCCGGAAGAAGGTATTATTAGGCTTTCTACTTGTTAAAGTCTGGCTAGGTTCAATATAACATATATATCTAGTAACAATAGATATCCAATTTGAGTAAAGCTATATTAGAAGTGGTTTGAGCGCATTACAAGCTCGAAATAAAGCTTGAAAAGAATTATGGAATCGCTATCAAGATGTTCAGGGGAAATGTTAGATACGAATGGCAATATCTGATCATCTATCAGCGGCCAATAAATACACTCAGTAATGAAGTCTTGAACTGCCGCTTGAAGTTCCACACACTTGTTTAGATATAAGCGGTCAAATACTGCATCACTGAGCACTGCAATAACACCTGCCGCGTTGCCAATCCCGGGACCGGCGATCCCAATAAGAGACAATGCAGTGTTGAGAATCAGCTGAATGTTCTGTTTCCGATTACTCTGAATCTTGATCAATTCAACCACTCGCTTCATTGCCCCTGCTACGATGAATCCGGTCATTATAGCTGATGTCTTCGTCAGAGTTCGCTTTCGTTGCGAACTCAATTTGGTGTCCGCCTTGGGGTAACTTAGCTCGATAAGGTTCTTTATTTCGCAATTGAAGATATCTTTACCCTCTTTCAGGGCTTTGTCATCATTCTGGAAAGACGTCGCGACGATATTTCCTGCTTGATCACAAAGTAATCCTTTCGGCTGGTTCTCGCCCTCCACGATCTCCCTAGCAATGTAAGGCAGGGCTGTCATGACAAGGTCGCCGCCGATGAATGCACCGGCCCAGTGCTCTGCAAGCTGGCAGATCGCCAGAGGAGGGGAGCAGCTTAGCAAGAAAGAGTAAAGATTCCGACCAGCCCGAAGAAAAATAATCAAGAGGAAAGCAGTGGCTGCCGAAATCTCGTCGCCAGTTGACCCAACCCAACTCCATTTCTCGGTAATCTCGTGTTGCGCGGGGATATTCAGTTCTCACATCATGCATGTCTCACATGCAGAGAACACAGAGAGGAATATTCACCTACCTTCAGTCCAATAGCCGACTGATGCCTATTCAGGCGAGAGCACATATAAATAGTAGATAGATTTCATAGTTTAGCTAGACTCTATTCTACATGCCATTACAACATTCTCACTCTGACTCTTCCGCTCGTGATCACCTATTCAACATCTCGCGATATTCTGGGGCAGGCCCAAAGATGCGAATTTTGACGGAAATCTTCCCGAGAAATCCCATGAATAGTTTGAGAGTCTCGGGACCTCCTTCTTTGTGTCCTCGTAACCGACGGATCACTTCAGGACAGGCGCATATTAGAAGGACTTTCTGTCGGCTTGGATCTGCACCTCCAGCCTGACCAAGAGCCGTTGGCAAGAGCTGTCCAGCCCACACGTTCGGTATCTCTATGATGTCCCCTCTGTCGTTACTACTTGAACGAAGAAAATCAATCCGACCTCTCTCTTCTTTCACCATCGAATATTCATTGTATCCCGGCCAAACTATTTTGCCAGCGCCTCCAGCCTGACCATGCGTTGGCAAGAGCTGTCCAGCCCACTCGTTCGGTATCTCTATGATGTCCGCTCGGTAGTTACTACTTGAATGAAGAAAATGAATCCGACCTCCCTGTTCTTTCACCATCAAACTACTTGAAGGAAGAAAATGAATCCGACCTCCCCGTTCTTTCACCATCGAAAATTTATTGTACGCCGGCCAAACTATTTTGCCAGCAGCTTGTACTAAGATAGGTTTGGCTATCTCTCCTGCTAGCATAGGGGGCTTTGCTTTGACGGTTTGTTCAACATTGACTATCTCAAAAAGCTCTTTTGGTAGAGGCGGTGCATTTTTAAGCGCTTCTTCAATATCGGTTATTTCCGGTAGCTCTTTAGGAAAAGATTTGTGCTTGTCCCGAGACGGTTGGATATCGGAGAATACGCTCCCTGGAATACGAAAGATATCGAAGGCATTAGCTAAGCCTGTGTATTTGTTTTTGTCTTAGTACAAGTCTTTTAGTTGAGTTATCAAATGCGTAGTTGCATACCTTCGGGCAGACTTATAGTGCCTATGGGGCGTGGAGTTTCAGCTCCATCCGCGCTTCTAGCATCTTGCGATATCATTCTTGTAAAGTAGAGGTGACTACTAGCAACGAACTTAAGGGTGGTAATTCCAGACGATTTCCATTACCACAAAGTCTAGAAAGATACATGGAGTTTTCATTATGTAGGGTGATGCCAGGTTATTAATGGTGATGTCCCACCCTTTGTCTACCCAAATTACTCCCCATTATAAAGGCTGACACCATAATCAGGTAAGTATACAGTGGAATGCTACTTTGAATACTCCTGCAAGGCTACTTGGAATGTGCATTGGACACGTTCGTGTTATTAATCACCCTTCGTCTACCCGAGTTGCTGCGCATTATAAAGGCTAACGCCATAATCAGGTAAGTATACAGTAGAAAGTTACTTAGACATGGAATGCGCATTGGATGTGTTAAATTCCATGCGCCTTTATCGTCCCCCTTCCCGCCGAGCGAGCGAGGATATAGAGGGCCTCCATACGCGCCGCGCCAGATCCGAGACCACAGCATCCCATTCGGCTCGCCCTCGAAGCCCGTATCGATGCCAGCCCAGAGCGTTACCGGAAACCAGCTTGGCCAGGGATGGTCGTTATCCCGGTCGAACCGTAGTAGATGAACATAAGCTAGAGATGGTTGGCTCTGCACTCGACATTGATTACTTTAGCCAGATTAAGACTCGTACTTAATTGGAATGGGCAGGAAGGAATACAACATCTTTCAGAGGCGTGCTCAAATGCTCCTTCAAAGTGCCAGTACGTTTTATCGAGCAACTCATGCTGAATTGTGCTGAAATATTAGCATTTCTTGATATTGAGAATCAGAAAAGCTTGGTTGATCCAAGTAATCGAGTATTAGAAGCAGGTTGCTCGATGAGGCGGATGATGACATTCCTTTTTTTCCTACGCAATATCAGTGACACAAATGCTGAACTGAATACAATAATTAATTGAATTGAAGAAAACTATCTAACCTATGGAGCTCAATTTGTATTCAAATAGAGCGTTTGTAAAAGAGTGTGTGTTTGCATGAGGGAATTGATCCCTCATGCACCTGAGCCGTTTCCCTCCCGTGAGCCATTTTCTCACGGGATCTCCAAACTAAGAATCCAAACGGAGAATTCTGAGGGTCAACCGGGTGCCCCGGTGGCACCCAGCCTCTATTCAACATATCGATCATCTGATCCGCCCCACTGTCCTGGATGATGCAGAGCGCATCGATCTAAAGATATACAATTCCGAGCCCTCGGATGACATGTATAGCATCGAGATGAGTCTCTGATAGTTTGCACTTTGTGCAGAAGATCGGCCACTAAATCAAGCGTTGTAGTAAATTGTGGCTTCTTCCCCCAACAGTAACTCAACGTTGCATGACTCGCTCGCTCGTTCTCCTTAGGAATGTACAGCTTTAGGGTCTTTCTGTCGTTCCCGCTGACATTGATGGCTCTTCTCGGGAGAAGAGGAATTGTATTGCCAGGGCATCCTGTATGTTCTTCTCGACACCATTTGTTTAGCTCCATAGCTTCTCCATTTAGAAACGACTCCAAAATTTGCGACGCCGGGCCTAAAATGGCCTCGATAGTGAACATTCAACAATCTTACATTTCCATGGTTGGTAACCCCCCCCCCCCTTTCTTTTTATAAGATTGCACAGAACGCAAACACCAGTGAATTCGCCGGATCTGTGCGATTCATGGTACCTGGGCCAGACGTAAGTAAATCTTTCGTCGGAAAGACGTGTCTTGAGGCTTGAAATGGTTGAAAGGAGAGTATAGCACCACATGCAGAGACGGCTGCTACTCGACCAGTCCGGGGGCTAGATGATGGCTGATTCGTCTTCCATACTGTAATGGGCATAATAGAAGCAGTATGTGTGAACAAGTTTGGGTGAGTAGGAGCAGTAGAATAGGTTTTGGAGCGGAAGGAGAAGATCAAGGGGTGTTTCTGTTGCGCGGGGCAGTTCTCACTTCCTGCATGTCTCACATGCACCGAACATCAGAGCAGGATATTCACCTGCATGCAGTCCAATAGCCGACTGGTGCCTATTCAGACGAAGGCATATAAATAGTAGACAGATTTACATAGCTAGACTAGACTCTATTTCTACATGCTATTCATACAATTTTTCCCCACTTTGACTCTTCCGCCCGTGACATATTCAACAGTTTCAAGCTAGAGGAGCTTGACGCCTCTGCTGCTGATCAACGGCACAGCTATCTCTTTCAGTGTGGCTAATGATGTAGAAAGTAGTCATGTAGATAGCACAGCACAAATTGAATACAAAGGAATATGATTGAATGAAACTATCTAAGCTATGAACTGCTATTGTCTAGGAAACGGTGTTTGAATGAGCTATGGCGTTTGTGTGAGGGTTTGAGAACCCTCATGTATTGAGCCGTCGTCTCCATCGAATTCTCATATTCTCACGGAGACCACTGTCACCACCCTAAATATTGATTCCTTCCAACAAATGATAGCTAATGACTAGCTGCAAGTATTCTAGGCCCCAAGCGAGATTCAAATAGGGGTTCATCGTCCAAAGTGTTTGCTCCTAACTTCTCAAGCTTGAGCTCCTAAGGATTTATCTGGCCAAGGCATCACTGAAATGTTGGATGGTGTATAGGTTACAGAAATCAGCGAGCAGTTAGGTCCATAAACGGAAGCAGACTTTGGTAAGGTCAATTCTCGTATAAGACTTTCGTGGTTATTGATAGCTGAGACAGTTGGGGATCTTGAATCGGAAGCTTCTTTTTAATTAATATCTAGCAGAAAAAAAAACTAGGCAAATCAAACCATTAAGAGCTCCTTCCCATGCAACCATGAAACAAAATGGAAATCGAGACTTTGCATAATCTAGACAGAAAAATAGAGAGCATAGTAAATAATAACAAGTCAGTGTTTTAAATAACACTACGGTGGAGGAGGGTCCCATCTAGGGCTTCCCCACTGGCTGCTTGCTTTGGCGCCGCCTAACGCATGGGCAATGGTCATCTAGAATTCCTTTCATCCTGACACTAATTCTGTCGTTAATAATGTAAAGGCCTATTTTCACCTCACTCTTTCTCCTGAAGAGCAGAATTCTGGAATTTACATACTGTTTATTTGCTGGTAGGGCTTCTTCAATCGCACTGTCTATCTCTCTTACGAGGTCCACAGATCTATAGCCTCGATTCAACATAGGAGTAATCTCTTCCATTGTGTCAATTAAGCCACGATCCTGCAGTACAGCTTTTGACTTCGTTGTGATATATTCCTCTAGGCTCGGAGGACCGGACCCTACATGGCACTGCTCTGCCCAGTTACTCAAAATGGCCGCCCTGCCCGCCTCCTGAGCCAAGTGTAAGATGCACTCCCTTTTCTCATCGGTGAGGATGGGGTCTGTTTCTGACGAGAACCAAGTGATGCTACATCTCAGATGAGATGATTTTGGGAACTGTGTGGGTTCTGACGAATGCCTAAATGCAGTGACCTGAAACCACCAACTACTCAGTATGTGATAAATCTTCGACACCCCTTCATCGTTGATCATATCGTATGTGGTCGAAAGGTAAATCGTCAGAGCGCCGAGTAATAAGTTGGAGGTATACGGGGTATCGGCGACAAAATAGCAAACAATGACGGAGTTTGCAATAAGAACAAAATGAATGTACGCCTGGTAGATGCAAATGGTGCAGAGCCAAAAGGTTACCCCCAAAAGAGAGGTGCCAAAAGAGATCCAAAAAACTATCTCGTTGAAGTTCATTTCTGGGGGATTGATAGCGATTGCGATGTATAAATTGCAGCCGATGGCAAAGGGGAGAAAGACGATATAAAGGAAGAGAAATCTCAGAGTGAACCAGATAATACAACAGAGCCAGAGAGCCTTGTTTTCACGAAGGTATGGCCCGCTGTCGATAGATGCGCCGATCTCCGCTACCACATTATGTCCTTCTTCCAGATTGCCCTTCATCCACCACTCCTCGTCGATTTTTAGGTGTAAATCCGTCAAATTAAGCTCCTGGGTAAGTGGGCTTGTATATTTGATTATGCCCAAAATAAAAGTGAGCAAGAAGAATCCTATGCTAGCATAACCCTCAGCTAGCAACAATTTCTTTGTTTCTGGCGAACCTGAGTGGTCGTATTTGTATGCAACTCGGAGGCATATTAACGCAGGAAAGAGGCACGTGGTGAATCCAATTGACAGGGATGTTAAGTATTGATATAACAAGGAATTCCGAAAGTTGCTGTTTTTCGTGATTGTTAAGCCAACAACTGCCCCGACAAATGTAAAGATCAAGAACCCAAATACGTCGTTTCGGGGTGGCTCATAGTCGTATCCCATGATTACGGACAGTCTTTAGGGAGGGGAATTTTACGTAGAATGCAGAAGATAGTATTGCCATTTTAAAGTTCATTTGGCCATTGTGGTGCAACAAGATATCAGATGATATATCAGGTGATGTTGGGAAGTGGGCGGTTTCAACTGTCTTGAATCCGGATAGATATTAGCGTCGAGGTGCATTAGCTTTATTTCAAAAGTGCAGCGATTTAAACGCCACCATTACAAATGAAGTCAAATGTACGAAAATAGCAACAATGACAAAGTTTAAGTTCTAAGACACAAGTCCTATCGTTCTTCCATAGATTTTGTTTATTCTGTCTTCGTACCGCTTAACAAACACCAACCTATTCTGATCCTTAGTCCTAATAATAAATTGATCACTAACAGCCTCCACATCCTTCAACTTTGCCCCATCAAACCGAAAATGATACCATCGTCGCAACAATAATATAAAGTTTCGCCCAAGCAAGAATACAGCTATTAGCCTTCATCCCTAATTCAAAAAGAATAAACTTACTGCATTCTTAAGCAAATTCTCGTCCCTCCGCTAAATGGTGCATAAGCCTTCTCTGCTTTCTTCCAGCTTTCGAAGTTGGTCCATCGAGATATATTAAAGGACTTTGGGTGGGGATAGAGGTTGGGATCGAGATGCATTAGAAGAGTCGTCATTCCTATAGGTGTTTTAGCGGGGATGGTGAACATGTCGTATACGAGGGCTCGCTCAGGAGCTATTCTCACCATGCGTGTTGCGATGGCGGGACTGCGTCTCATGCCTTCTATTAACACAGCTGTGAGGTAAGGTTCTAGCTGGGACAGCTCTGGGTGTCCTTTAGGAAGGGATGCAAGCTCAGTCCGTAAGTGATTCAGAATGGAGCGGGTGCTGTAGATGTAGCAGATTAGAAGGCGGGGGGTGTGTACAGTGTGCTGCTGTTTAGGAGGCAGCGCCTACGGTTAATAAAGTCTACGCTATATGTGTAGAAATAGTCACGTAGCACAGCAGAGTAGACTAAATCAAAGTGATAAAAGTGATTGATTCAGCTAACTAAACTATCTAAACTATAAAGCTCTATTTGTACGCAAATAGAGCGTTTGATAAAGAGTGTGTTTGGCATGAGGGAATGGATCCCTCATGCACCTAGGCCGGCTCCCTCCCGTGAGCCATTTCCTACCCGTTCTGTTGAACACAGTATTGGTAGACTGTGTGCACGGAAGCAAAAATGTGATAAAGCATGTAGAATAGAGTCTAGCTAAACTATCAAATCTATCTACTATTTATATGCCCAAATGGGCGGTGCCTATTTAGGCATCAGTCGGCTATTGGACTGGAAGGCAGGTGAATACTCTGCTCTAGTGTTCGTGAATGCATGATGTGAGACATGCAGATGTGAGAACTGAATCCCTTCGACACGTTCTCACCGTCTCTCTCGGGATCTCCAAATTGAGAGAGAATCCAAACGGAGACTTCTCAGGGTCAATTGGGTGCCCCGGTGGCACCCACCCTATTCAACAATATGCTCCTAGCACTCCGCTACGTAGTAGGGCGTTGGTTATTAACACATGCGTTCTAGTACAACGCTAGGACTTCAAAGCAGAAACTTAACTTAAGTGCGAAGATGCGAGACAAATACTCAGTCACCTAGGAGGATCTAACAATATTAATAGTATATCGTAGTGTCTTAACGATCATGACTATCTTCACGTGTGCTATAAATCTCAGTTGTCCTTTCTCCTAGTAGTTTTTCCTACTACTGGTGCAAAAGTGTAACCTCCCTAGACTGGTTCTCGGGCGCCCTCGCTTTGCCGCGTTGATTATGGCTATAAAATGCCACCACATTGTGAATCCGCCAATACATCTGAAGCACCATGGTTATACCTACATGAAATGGCACTGTAGGCACAGTGAAATACGTGTGAATTTGTCCACAATGACCTGCCCTCGAACAAGCAACAACCCACAAAGACCAATGAACTGGAGAAGAGGCAGAACATCCACAGAATGTCACCACGCATCTCAAATACCAAAAGGACAATCTACAAACATTACAATCATAATCTAAAGCTCTGAATCCTCATCCTCATCCGCCATCACCAAGCCATCCCACCACTCTCTAGTCCGACGTCTTAAAATCACACGGACATTGCACATTCTTATACGTCAACCAAATAGGGTTATAAACCGTCGGCCCATACAGTGGCCACCCACCCGGCATCGTCGCGGGACCCTACGGCGGATAAAACTGCCACTCGGGCCACCACTCGCCACCAAGGATCAGCATACTAACTCTGTACAAACCGGTACAGATCGCTGACCGCCATCGTATTAAAGCCCCACAGCTCGCACTCCAGATTTTCCGTAACCTCATCCCTCGTACACTTCGCATGCTGCACCGTGCTCGGATTAGCCTCGGCGTAGTCGGTCTTGACGAAGTTGACCCAGTTGCCCAGCGAGACCTGCTGCTTCTCCTGCGCGAGGATGAGGCGCGATCCTTCGTTGAGCATCGGCAGCGTCCCGTCGCAGGAGAGGTAGAAGGCGGTGCCAAGAACGTTTTCCGCAAAGGTCCACATGCCCCAGTCTTTATAGTAGCGCAGGAGGCGGCCATCGATGTGCGGGCGCCGTGGCCGGTCAGCTGGAAATAGGCTGCTTGCATCTGCGGCGGGCAGGAGGAGGCCGTGGTGACGGTCACGACGCTGGCGGTGGTTGTTTCTTTGTAGTCCCAGTATTCCGAGGAGGCGGAGACGATGGTTGAAGTCGAGACGGGGCCGTTCATGTTGGCGGTCGCGGTTATGGTCTTGATGAGCAGCTCGGAAGTGGAAGTCCACGTTGCAGTATAAGCCGTTGTTGTGGTGCCGGTGGCGACTTGTTTGCAAGCGTAGGAAATTTTTGACGCTGGCCAGCCAAGAACAACTGATGGTTGAGGAACAGCTTGACGTCTCCTGAGAGCTGTCGCGCTAAAGTTCGACGCACTGAAGCTTACGGTAACTGAGGCGTTTCCGATGGGACCTGGCCCAGGAGCCGACGGAGGGACTCAGAGTCCCTTATCTGGCTGGAAAATGCCATCATGAATGCTCGTAAATTCAGTTGGCATGAAGTCTGATTCTTCAGTAGCAGTAGGCGCAGGAGTTGGCGTGGGTTGGCAATCTCGCCCCGACGCTTCAAGTACTTCTGCTCGATCGATGCCGTGCCGATAGTGTAGACGTAGATGGTGCTATTGGCAAGAGTCCTGGTGCGATAAAGACTCGAGACGTACGAGGTGCACTCATACACAATATGTGTCCCAAGAACGGTTATGGTATCGGTCTGGATAGACGTGCTTGGGACCGTGACGGTCGGGGTATTCCATTGGACCGAAGTTGCGGCAGTATACTTCAAGTAAGACGTACAGAATGCCTGTCCATCCTCTGTAAGGGCGACAATATCTTCTCAGATCGTTGGTAGAAGATCTGGTGCGGCGTCTGCGAGTAGTAGTTTGCTTGGGAACGGGACAAACCCCATCCTTGCCTTGCTTAAACAATTCATCGGGTGGCGTCAAACCCTGGTTTTGAAGCTATTTCTCGAGATCAGCTTGCAGCGCGTTGTTGTCAAAGTTGGGTTCATCAACTGCGACTTCTTGATCTAGCTGCGGAGGCATCTTGGCAATAATGTTTCCTCGTCATACTTGACGTAGTACTTGAGGAAGTCATAGATTTCCTGAGCACCCAGAGATAATGTAGCGCTTGTACCAGGTGCAAAAGTTGTAATAGTTGCTGTTGTGGTACCAGTAGCGACTGGTCGAAGATCAGATGTGCATGCTGATGTAGGCTTATTACCATGAATGACTCCGTACTTGATGTTGAATAAAGAGGTGGGTGCCTGTCTGTAGGCACCCGGGGATTCTCAGTTTGGAGAATTCATGAGAATCTCCATGCGCATGCATGGAAGATTCTATGCATTCACACAGGCCTTTGAGCCTTTGTTTTAGGCTCTCTATATTATGAGAGGCCTGCTCTAGATTAGATAGTTTTACAATCAAGCAATTCAAATCATTCATTTCTACACTTGATACCCATGGAGTTGTAGAAATGGATGATTGCAATGATGAAAAAGTGATTGAATTGATTGATTATCCAGACTAGCAAAAGGCTCTCATAATATAGAGAACTAGAAACAAAGGCTCAAAAAGCCATGCACGGAAGATTCTCATGAATTCTCCAAACAGAGAATCCCCGGGTGCCTACAGGCACCAAACGCAAACCCCCTTTATTCAACAGGAGTCAGCCACGTCCTTGAACTCCTTCGTCTTTGCCTGGAAGACGATAGTCAAGTCAGCAGGGTTGGTGGTGTAACTCTCCACGAGATAAACTCCACGTGAAATTGCGTGGCCATTGTACAGCGACCTCATACGCGGCAGTAGTCTGGAATGTAAGGACAATTTCTGTTGTCTCTTCGCCACTACACCGATAGTCGGAGATCCAGGCTGAATTCTCGAGAGGAACTTGAGGATAGATCATGGTAAATTCAAGGGACACAGGACGGCTGCCGGCAACTTCGGCATAGTTGAGGCTAGCGGTCAGCGCAGGCTCCAAATTCTTTATCCGCATCGATGGCTGGCGACAGATTCTCACCACCTGCTGCACAAGCAGTTTGGCTGGCAGGGGCGCTAGTGAGTGTTGGGCTGGCCTGGCCAATATAACGAGCATTCCAAACATGGCCAGCTTCGGAATGAGTAGTGAGGGTATCCTTCATGTAACATGCTGGTGCTACGTAAGAAACATCGATACAACGCGCATCTTTGTCACAGGCGTTGAGGCAGGCTTCAAAAGTTTCGGTCTCAACACCGAGAAAATCCCCACCAAAGTGGTCGACACCGCAGATAATGTCGTAGTTGTTGTTTGCCAGCCTGCGGAAAATTGTTTTATCAAACGCCTCATCGATACAGCTCAGTGGTCCCGTGGGTGTTGCTGGAATATTGGGAATGGTTGGGGTAGCTGTGGTAGATGAAGTAGGATCTGGATTCTCCGGCTCCTGGTCTTCGACGAGCACCGCACCCCATACCCAGTCAGCATCTCGTACAGGGTTCAGGATGTTCTAGACACCAGATGTCAGTGAAATCCTCTTCTTCAATCAAGGTGATCCAGATCCGCCCACATATCTTCATGTAACAGTTCCCGTTTACATAGGATACGTCGACACAGCCGGATGTCGTACCACAGACTTCGAGACACTCCTCGAATGATTGAGTATTGGCAGCGCCTATATCTCCTCCAAAGTAGCCCTTGAAACACTGTATCTCGAAAGTGTGGCCGCTTGTGGTAGTATATGTTGAATAAAGGGGGTTTGGGTTTGGTGCCTGTAGGCACCCGGGGATTCTCTGTTTGGAGAATTCATGAGAATCCTCCGTGCATGGCTCTTTGAGCCTTTGTTTTAGGCTCTCCATATTATGAGAGCCTTTTCCTAGTCTAGATAATCAATTAATTCAATCACTTTTCATCATTGGCATCATTCATTTCTACAATTACGGCTGCCCACACACACATTCTCACAATTCAAGCAAGAAGGGGCTACATTTCTATCTGATCTATATTCCAGAATCCCTTCGTCCCCTCACACGGTACACTCTTCGCTTTCTCCATTACTGCATAAACTCCGGGCTCCTCTTGAATTTCCCAAAATAGTCCAAATCATGCCCTAACACGACCCTCGCCGCCGTTCTCGTCACCAAATTCCTCACATACAACCTGCTCCGGTGCCACTCGTTGAAGTCCCGCATCAGCGGCCCCTGTGGCCGCCCATCCTCGTAGTTCTCCTTGACGTGGAACAGATCCCCCGTCAGCACTACCGTGCCCTCTTGCTCCAGGTCCAGCTCCATGACGAGGGAGCCGTCCGTGTGGCCGGGGCAGCGATGCAGGGTGATGCCAGACCACGGCGAGAACGTCTGTTGCGAGAAGGTGAGCCACTTCAGGGCGTCGACGCGGAGATAGTGTGGGACGTAGAGGGTGGGCTCGATTCCAGTCGCGCAGGACCAGAAGGCGTTTTTGAATTCGGCCTCGTGGACCCAGATTTCGACGTCTGTGTTCGGGGGTTCATCGTCAGACATATTTGCAAACCGGTAGGACTGTCGGCGCCGACTTGCGTACTTACCCGTACCAAAGAAATGCTCCAGTCCGCCGGCATGGTCGTAGTGCAAATGGCTCAGCACCACAGCCTTGACGTCCGTTATGTCGCCCGCGCCCGAGGCTTTGATGGCCTCGGGCAAGCCGTTGATATCTTTGCTCCAGATCCGAGGCAGGCACTCGGTGGTTTGCGCTGCCCAGTTCTTGATCGTGTCCTCGCAGGAGCCGACATCGAAGAGGATTAGTCCGAATCCCGGGTAGTGTATCAGGGCGGATATCATGATCAGTTCTCGGCGCTCGTGAACTTGGGGTGGGAGGCCAGGTTTTGATAGATTGGCGCCGGAGAGGGCGTTGCTGGCATCGCTGTCCAGACGGCCCAGATCGAGCAGCTGCAATGAGGAGGTTCTTAGTGTTGGCAATTGACAAGAGAAGGTCATGGAATGCAGCTGTATACCCATAGCTTAGAGCCCGGAGGCATGCAATCGACTTGCTTGTACTGCTTGTACATCTTCCTAGGTTGGCTCTTCGGGCGTGAATCGCAGTTGTCGCCCATCTCTGCGGTGAGGGATTGAGGGAAAGTTGACGAGCATTTTCAATCCTTAGACCAGGTAGGCACGATGACTTTTATCAGGAGTCAGGAGCATTGGCGAGATCTGATTTGGGAGGGATAGCTATTATCTGGGTGATGTGAAAGCGTGAGGAAATGCCGATCATGGTGTTCCGGGCGGGGAGTGGAGAATGAGGGGAACGTGGGGTAGCGATTGATTTCGGCGAGTTGTGCCTTGCTTGTAGTTGGCACGCCGAAACCAAAACGCTACCAACTACAAACCACAGATTAGCCGCAACTTTTACTTGGAACGACTCTTCTGGTCGGTCTCGTGAGGGGTAGTTGAATCAAGGTTACTGCTAAGTTGTATCTACCCTTTATGACCGTTTTATGTCATAAAACTTTTGTTTCTCTGATAGTCACCACCATATCTTCTCAATCTTCACATCTTCATATCTTTTTCACTTCAAATCATGTCTCCCTCGCTCCCAGAACTATTTTCTCTCTCATCAAAGACCGCCATAGTCACCGGCGGCACCGGCGGTCTAGGCCTCGCCATGAGCATTGCGCTCGCTGAAGTCGGAGCAGACATCATCTCCATCCAACTACCCCATGACCCCAATGCCGAAGCTCTCATCGGCGCAGTGACCGCCCTGGGCCGGTCCATCAGCGTCTTCGAAGGAGATGTCGGCAACTCAGACAGTCTCCGCTGCACCTTTTCGAAAATATGGGAGAGCGGCGTCGTGCCCGACATCTTGCTTAATTGTGCGGGGATTGTGCGACGTGGCAAGGCCGAGGAGCTGCGAGATGATGATATCGATGCGGTGAGTCCATTTTCGATCTTATTTTCACCCAATCTGATACCGGGCGATACAGGTCTTCAATGTCAATCTCAAAGGCTCATTCATAGCTGCGCAAGAATTTGGGAAGGAACTGCTGCGCCTCGGCAGGCCAGGAAAAATCATCAATATTGCCTCAATTACGGGCTTTGTAGCGACGGTAAACTGCTCAGCCTATGCAACTACCAAGGCAGGTGTGGTGCAGATGACCAAGGCGTTTAGCAATGAATGGGCAAGCAGAGGCATCCAAGTTAACTGTATCGCCCCTGGGTGAGCAGGCCACCCTCGCTCGTTCGAAAACAGCTGATGATGGCAACAGCTATATCAAAACCGATATGACGGAGAAGTCAATTCAGGATCCCGAGTACAGCAGCTATCAGTTGGGAAGGACACCCGCGAAGAGGTGGGGATTGCCGGAGGATTTTAGAGGCGCCGTTGTCTTTTTGGCGAGTGGTGCGAGTAACTTTGTTACGGGAACTAGTATTGTCATAGATGGAGGTTTGCTTGGGAGATAGATTTAACTTTGTCGGTATAATATTATCAAGAGATCATTAAATCTCGCCACTCCTATGATTAATCCTGACAGAGTTCGCTCATCTCCTAGTTCTCAGGTGAATATCCTTAAACTGCCTTAAGACAGATTATCCTGGGCGATATTCACTTTAATAGTCTTTCCTGACAGTCATATTTAATTTGAGAGTCTCTGATCATCAACAATTGCTTAGGATTACCACCTTGGGCGTGGAGATCTAGACACATAGACATTCACAATGCATATTGCAGATACGCTGACTGAGAGATTGTACGTTCGATGTGAGCCTTCTTAAATCGTAAAGTTGATCGCAGACTCTCAGAAAAAAATCATATTAGTACAGATTTTAGCATTGGGACATCTGTAATTATACGAGTTTCATTCTCATCGTTGAGCTTCTACGATATCCAAGTACAACTGCATCTGACTAAATCTCGAATTTCTTTTAGAGTTTTGATAGAATTGAGCCAATATTGCCAGACCCCTTGACGATCTCCTCCTCCTTGTAATTTGGATTATACACAATCTTGTTCAGCGGATTTTGTCTGTGTGCTCTGTTGAAGAGATCTTCATAGACTTTGCCATCATATCGGCCAAGAGCGCTGTGGTTACGGGTTAGTTCTCTTATAGTCCATCAAACATAAAGATAATAGAACATACCTGTCGAGCAAGAAATCCGGAATCATCCACGCATCAACAAGCTTCACAGCATGAGGTCGTATCTGGGCCATGAGCTGGAAAACGGTATCAGGTAATTTGTTCAACTGATCGTTTGAGACGGCTCCGGCGTTGAAGACTACGCAGGGTCAGTGGAGCCACGCACATTGACAGATACAACTTACATTGGCGAGCATCGCAGTCCATTGTATAGAGTGAGAATAGGCGGAAGAGCTTCCGGAGAATATCTCGCGAAGCTGATGAGAGATTTTCGGCAGATGAGATAGCACGCCAGAAATTGAGTACCAAGATAGCCTGGGATTGTGCTACAGGATGCAGTTAGTATGAAATATATTTTTTGATTATAATCATCTATACCTTGGCTCAACTGATGAAGCTGGATCAAGAGCTTGTTCCAAGACCTTTTCTTCACTATTCTGTTCTGATACGCTTCGTAAGACTATCTTTATTAGCAAGGGTTGTTTTCCAATCATTCTCACTACTTACCAAGTATGCTGCTCGTCTTTGGAAGGCGTCAACAATCGCTTTATCGCTGCTCAGAACATCAAATGAGGTGACATCCGAAGATGTTCTTGCACGAAGGTAGTCCTTCAAGGCCTTATCTGTTACGTCGGTAGCCTCCGAATTCGGTCCGGATTTGATAGCACTTCCAGTCTTCTTAATCAGGTACGATGCAACCTGCTGGGTAATCATCCAGTTGTCTCCCTCAACTGTGGGCTTGGCGCTGTAATCGTTTTCAATCTGAACAAGTCCGCTAGCGCCTCCGAAACCGTGTCCTCCAAGTGCCCGGCGACAAGTCTCAATTCCATCAGCTGTCAGAGTTGTGCATAGGCTTTTGAGACCAGATGAAGTACTGTGTAAGTCGGCCAAGGCGCTGAAGTCACCAGCATTGACATTCTTTCGCGTTTGCTGGTAGAATGTTCCGATGGCAGCTCCGCTGTAGTGAAGAGCAAAAGCGGTTGCTAGCAGAGGGAGTAGACGTATCTGCACTGTTGGATAATCAAGAACTGACATTTCGGGTCCAGTTCCATTACCATCCCTATCTCGGAATTGGCGACGAATGGCAGTATACCGAATGGCAACAGTGACTGCTCGGGCAAGGACTAGGCGCGCATGCATGACGATAGTTGAGCGAACCTATATCTATCAGTGAGGATTACCATTAAAGATTCAGTCACCTCACATATGTCAAAGAACCGTACACAACTGCGGCTGTCTCTGGTTTGCGATAAACCCCAGTGTCTGGATCTACGCTTGAATATCTCGAAAGGAGGGCAGAGTGGGGAATCCTTCGAAGAGGTTAGGGTCGTCATCTCTAGGGGGGAAAGTCAAAACTTCTATACCTGAATTTATCAAACAGCATATAGCCATTGTCCATCGGTGCGTATCTGTTAAAAATCAGCATCAAAGCATAGATGAAGAGACATGTCTCGATGCACTTACCCATATTTTGTACCAATATCTCCAATCACAATGCCGTCCAATGGCAAATGCGTCTTCATGTCTCGGATCTGGACAATAAATGGATGCGGTCCATAAGAGACAAAGGTCGGTTCTGCGCTGTTGCCGTGAGATTTGGAATCAGGAAGCATGAGCTGCGCAACCACAATCGCATGGTTCGCCGTCCTTCCAAGGGTTCCATTCCACCATTTGCTTGCTGTCAAAGTTGGGCTGTGCAACATAAACTCTTTCGACTTGGGATCCCACTTTGCTTCCAATTCAACACCTTTCACATTGCTGCCGTGACCCAATTCCGTTTGAGAATATGCGCCAATGATCTCCCAATTCAACGCCTTTGGCAACCAGTAGTCTCTCTGAGAATCACTGGCCTGTTCTCGAATTGTTGTTTCAAACATCGTCATGTGCAGCGTAAAGGGCGAAACATCATCGACCAGGTATTCGGCCATCTTGTAGTCGTCCAACGACCAGTTGTGCTTGTCCCACATCCGACGGAGCAATTTGCCCCTGGCTAAACCCAGATGGTAGCGTTCAGGTCGTGAGAGGTTCATCTGTTGGGTCTTCTGAAATAACGGCTTGTTCTCGACAAGTCGCAGAATGCGTTTTTGTCGCTCTAGAAATCCATCAGGTGATAGAAGATGCTGTGCCAGCTCGTCCACCGAGAGAGACGACTGAGAGCGCTCTTTGGCTAATGTGCTTGGCCCATCTGGCTGGGCTGGCTTCAGATTGTCTGTAAAGTCTTTCATCTTGCTTTCACGTTTACTAAGCCTCCAAGATGTTTGTCACGTATATTTGCCGAAGGGATTGTGGTGTTCGCTCCTGAGTTTATTGCTGTGCTGTATTGCTCTGGCAAACGACGACAAGAGGACCCTACGAGCCTTTTAGAGGGCCTTTTAGAGGGCCTATTCATCGTGTCAGCCATTATGAAGCCAATTGTAAATCCATGAAGGTCGTGCGACAATAGCTCGATATCGTTCGATGCTCTGCCAGTTCGGCGGTCAGAGCCGCCTCCGTGGATCGACGGGTGTCGTCGTCGATGATCATCTCGGCCTCGGCACCGATTGCTTTGCCGTCGCTTACTGTTTACTAACTAGCCTCAACTCAGTTCGCCGAAAGCTCTTCTTCGCCTTCCATACCATCTGATACTGTCAACAATCACCGAGGAATCTCGCCGTTCAGTTTCTAAGGCCGTGGAAAAATAATGGGAATGGATCTGACGAATTTTGTTGACTTTGCTCATTCTCTCTGGTCGCAATCATGGAGAGTCGGCCAATAGCAGTGCATATGGCAGGACCTCCTACTGCTCATCCGCATAGCAGCTTATCCATGAGTCCAGCGCTGTGATTCATACAATACTGAGGACTTTGTCAACCTTTAAAAATGTGATTTTACTTTTGAGGGCCTTTTTCTGGACTTTCTAAAAGATTTCGGACGTTGTAAAGCAAAGCAATGATGCACTCATCTTTGGAGCCTGTGCCAGGCAACTCGGACGACCACGATCGAACGTATTTCCTTCCAGGCCATGATGGAGACAACATTCTACCGAATGCACCACTTTTTAGCACGCTTCTGCGATTCGCAAAGCGCAGTCCTCCGCGAATAGCCATCAGAGACATCAATATTGGCATTGAGAGGACACATGCAGAGCTTCTTGTAGATGTTCTTGAACTTCGCCGTCAGATCCAGAAACGATTGAGCCCTGAAACCCTAATAAGGCTTCGAAAGGGCAAGGAGGTGTATATAGCAATCCTTGCCCCTGGCGGATATGAATATAGTGTTGCATTTCTTGCAATCCTCGCACTAGGCGCTGCAGCAGTACCACTAAGTAAGCTGGCTTCACCCACCTCCCCCCCTCCTTTCAGTTGTACCGATATATTTATTGACGCTGCAGGCACTCATGTACCGGTGGAAGAGGCTGCTTATTTATTGCGGAAATCTCGATCGATCGCAATACTCACTGCTTCTTCGGCCGAAAGGTTAGGAACGTCGCTGGAAATACATCTCAAGCCGAATGGATCTGCGGGTTTTCAATCGATACCCATCTGGCCGCATTTGGGCACTTCTGCTCTCTCAGTCCAAGATCTTCTCATCTCTTCGAATCCCGCCTTGAATGGAAATGGTGCAGGAGTCGTTATATTTACCTCTGGCACTACCGGCCCACCAAAAGGTGTTGTGATGCGGCGCAGCTTCGTCTATGACTATGCGTTATCTGTTGCGGATCACTATCGGTTGATGGAGAACGATGTCATCCTTCACATTCTACCGGTCCATCATGCTACTGGTGTTGGGATCAACTTTTTCCCATTCCTTGTATCTGGCGCCTGTATCGAATTTCGAAATGGCAGCTTTGATGCGTCTTGGTTATGGGAGCGATGGCGCGCAGGAGGTCTGAGCTTTTTCTCAGGCGTTCCTACAATCTATATGAGAATGATGCGGTTCTATGAGGAGAACCTAGCGAGCCTACCATCGCACGAATTGGATCAATATATAAGTGGTGCGAGAAATCTTCGCGGCTTGCTCTGTGGATCATCGGCACTGCCAGAACCTATCCAAAAGTTCTGGACGAAGACCATGGCTGGAAGAACTATATTGACTAGATATGGTGCGACGGAGTTTGGCGCACCATTCAAGGTCAGTTTGGAAGACAAAGACCTCCCTGATGGTAGTGTTGGGAAACTTGAGATTGGTTTGGATGTCAAACTATTGGACGGCGAGGAAGGGGAAATCTTGATTAAAAGCCCACACATGTTCGCGAGGTATAATCCTCTGTACTCATCCCTCATTCTGTAGAATATCAGCTAATGTTCTTATTGCAGATATATTTCTGATGATAAGGCAACTTCTGAGGCACATGATTCAGATGGATACTTCAAGACAGGCGACATTGCTCGTCGAAGCGGGCCATACTATTTCATTCTAGGCCGCGCATCTCTCGACATCATCAAATCAGGAGGCTACAAGATCTCTGCTCTGGACGTTGAGCGAGATATTCTAAGCCTGCCATACGTCTCCGAAGTGATGGTCGTCGGTGTAGCCGACGAAGAATACGGACAGAGGGTTGCCGTCGCAATAAGTATGCGGAAAGACCGAGCTGCAAAGGGGAGTCTGTCTATTGATGAGTTGCGGAAGGATCTGAGAGGTCTTTTGACGGGATACAAGCTGCCGACGCTGCTAAGAGTTGTTGATGGTGAGTTGCCGAAGAATGTAAGTGGCAAGATTTTAAAGAAGGTTCTGGGTCCTCAACTCTTTCCCCCAGATTATTGCACCATTCCTGAGGTTCAGATATGGACGAGACAACTGAGTGTTGCTCGATTGTAGATAGTGAAAGACAATGAGAAGGGTTATTCTGCAAGTGAGAAGCAGTCTGAATTTCATTACGTGGACACCACATCACAATGTGATTTTGTTAATCACAGGCATGGAATGGATATCTATCATTGTTGCATCTTTTTGTTTTCATAGAACTACAACCTACTGTGCACAGGCTATATGTTGAACCCACAAGTGAGAATTTTGAAGATTTTCTCACAACACAACAATCACGATCTTTCCAGGCTCATAACTGTTGAAGTGAATCATCAAAATAAAAGTGATTAATTAAGAAGGAAACTATCTAAGCTACAGAGCTCTATTTGTATTCAATGGAGCGTTTGCAAGGCTACTGCGTTTGGATAGAGGGCTCGAGAACCCTCATGTACCTGAGCCATTTCCTTCCCGTGATTCTCACGAGTTCTTCAAACGGAGAATCAAACAGATAATCCTCCAGGTGCCTAGTGGCTCCCACCCTCTATTCAACACTATCTGCGTCTACATATCAATGCAAATAGTTGCATACGCAAAAGACTACTATGGACAAGTTTAGAATCACAGCAAAAGTCAAGGTAGTGGTGTTCGAGGAGCCGAACCTAGCAGACTCTGTCGTTACATTAGTAGGCATGCGCTTTATTTTCCTAATCCTTCTTCTTAATCTAGTCCATGATCAATTACCGCAGATTTAGATCTAAGGGGTCACAATCAATAATCCCAGCTAATGACACCACGGTACCGCATTTTCCCATCTCGAAGTCTGTTAACAGCTTGATTAACACCGTCAAGAGTCATCGGGAACTTTTCAACGATGCAAGAAATCTTATGGCGTGCAGCAAATTCCAGCATTTTGTTCCTGAAAGTTGCATCAGTTTGTACTTCGTAGCTAGAATTTGTTGGAAGGGAGAGGGAAAGAATACGCACTGTGGGAAACGACTGCAAATACAGCTTCCAATGATCTTCTGTCCATAAATGACAGTTGGCAAATATGGAGCAGTCAGTTCCCCAGTGTCGACAGAAAGAGGAAGAATGGTCGCATTACGAGCCAACACGGGATAGAAAAGCCCAAGGTCGAATTTGGCAGATGAAGTGATGAGGAGTCGATCAACCAATTTCGTTACACCGAGTGTAGAGTAGTCCGTGACTCCTCTAGTCGCATAGAATTCGCTGGCACCTAGTTTCATAGCTTCTTCCTTCTTATCTTCCGTAGAGGAGAAGACGACGACATCACATCCCATCTTAGCTGCGAATTGAATTGCGAGGTGGCCAAGACCACCGATACCAACGACGCCAATTCGCTCATAAGATTTGCAGTACTCAACAAGGGGGACCCAAACCGTTCCACCGCCACCTATAAAACGGTTAGACAAATATACGGCACTGGAGGAAACGAGAGAACTAACACATGAGAGGAGCAGCATCTTCAGAGGATAGAGCATCAGGAATCTTGAAGATCCATTGCTCCTTGCGGACAGCATGACTGCACACAGAGCCTCGCGTATCATAGTCAAAAGCACCGTATGATCTGCCCTCTAGGCAGTACGCATCTTTGCCAGTGAGACACATTTCGCAGTGACCACATGTCGAGTTCAAGGGACCCCAGCCCACTCTATAACCGACTTTGTAGAGGGTGCATGCTAAACCAACATCCTCAATGATTCCAACACCTAGATTAACCATTAGATATGGTACTGACATATATTCTTTATGACCACGAACATGCCTTCGTGACCGAGCACTAGTGGCTTCTGAAGCTGGTGGATGTCGCTGCCGCAGAGACCACTATGGGTGACCTTAACGAGGACCTCATCAGGCTTGATGTCTGGAAGCGTGAAAGTTTGCTGTATGATCTTCCCCGATGTTCACTCGCTTCGGTATTAGCAACTACATGTCCTGGGAAGTAGCAGAAATCTGCGAAATCTGTAACAGGAATGGATGGATCAAGCCGAGCGTCTACCAGGGTATCTACAACGCATTACACCGCAGTATCGAGCCAGAGCTATTCCCCTGTCTTCGATTTTACGGAATATCTCTTTATGCCTTCCAGCCACTCGCTGGTGGATTCTTGACCAGCCGCTACGTAAGAAATCAGCACGAGTTCGAGGCTGGCTCTCGATTTGACCCAACAAAGTGGCAAGGACAACTGCACCAAAGTCGCTATTGGAACGATTCCTACTTTAATGCCTTAGATATTATTCGACCGGTGGCTAAGGAGCATGGACTTACTGAGGTAGAATGTGCGTTCAGGTGGCTGTTGCACCATTCTATGATGAAAGAGGAGAAGGGAGACGCCGTAATTATTGGCGCAAGCAAGCCAAAGCAGCTGGAGGAGAATTTGGAAGACCTAGCGAAAGGGCCGTTACCAGATGATGTCGTCCAAGCCTTGGATGCTGCGTGGCTTAGAGTGAAGGCTGTTGCACCCAAGTACTGGCACTGATTGTGCTCTCTGGTGATATTTTCCGTGCTTGAATCGAGACTTGAGTAGAAACTGATTTACGGTCAAAGGTTTGCAGATTATTTATTTATAAAGATTCTCCTGTCAGCTGTAATTGCCTTACTCATCGTACAGAATGTTATAACATGTTGTGCTTGAGAGAAAACCTATCGACGTAGAAAATTATGACAAATCGTGAGTGTACTTGTACCACTATTGGAGTTGAGGAAGGACAATAAGCACACGGTGATGCGCTTAAAATATTGATTGACCCAGCAACGAGACGGATCTGTTGAAAAGATGAATCCAATAGAATAGATTGAATTGAATTGAATTGATGAAAACTATCTACCTATAGAGCTCTGTTTGTATTCAAATAGAGTGTTTAATAAAACGAGTGTTTTCATGAGGGAATTGATCCCTCATGCATCCCCCCTTCCGTAAGCCGTCTAGCCCGTCTCCTTGTGAGCCATTTTCTCACGCACGGGATCTATCACTCAACGGAGGATTCATACGGTGAATCCTCAGGGTCAACTGGGTGCCCCAGTGGCACCCACCCTCTTATTCCAACAGGATCTACCCCAAAATAAGCAAGCTTTGCCGGGCAAACACAATCTGCTTTTTTCAAAAGATGAGTAGGACTGGTTTTAACTAGCAATTTCATGGCTTGTGGTGGATAAGAGCCGAGACAGGCAACGAGGGAGATGAGCGGTAGTAGAGCTGGCCTATCCTATTAAATACCAAAAATAAGGCTAGTCGACTCCTAATATATCCTAAGACCTTTTATATTAAAACTTTAAAATGTTTCCCTGGTCATTAGTGTATCCTAGGTCCATTCACAGTGTGCTAGAGGGGCTACTACGGTGCAGTGGTACGAATTCTCTTTAAGATTAGAGCATAGTAGCCAAGCTGCCAGAGAGACCTTGGGGTGTTTTTCAGGCTAAGAAGTGGAACTTGGCAGGTTTTCGTCTCTAAATGATGCCCTTTAGCATATAAAACGGGTATATATTACAGTTCTCATAGTGTTGGCTACCTAAGGATTCCATCTTAGCAATTTCCAACGTGTTATTCCGCCCATGCATCAACCAAATCCGCCAGTGTATCTCTCCCTCCAACATTCCCCGGAAAGACGACATAAGGCACCCCCCTGAATTTGCTACTCTCCTCATCACACCTCCATAACGGGACCCCCGGAGTAGCTTGCCCCAATACCATCGCCCTCTTGATTCTCAACCCTTTCGTCGCCGCATCAGAACTCGTAATTCCCCCCTTCGCAATAATATATCTAGGCTGCACCGAAAGTCCCTGGACAATCTTGACCAAAGCTCCAGCCACAAGACCGCCAATGCTCAAGCTCGATAGCGCATCAACACCAAGAACCAACCTCCGAGACGTCATGACCAAAACGTCCTTCCCCGCGGAAATTTGCGCATCGGTCTCTGAGATAGCCGCGACAACGGCGTCGGCAGATGAAGATGGGGATTTGATCATCTCAGAGACATCTAATTCAATGACGTGGAGCTTTTCTCCACGGCGAGAACGAAGCGATGCAAGTTGTTCGCTCGTCTTGGGCACGTACGATCCGGCTACTATGAGACCTCCAAGTTTTGTTGGGGACTTGTCGATACCTAGATCCTGCGCTGAGAGTGGTGGAATGACGGAAATCCCAAGTCGGCATGAGACGAATGCGGCACCCGTTCGGTAGAGATACTTTCTTCCAGCTTGTTGGACTGTATATTGTCAGTATTTTGTCTTAGAGAGGGCCAGAGACTTGGAATACTTACCTTGGAGAAGACCAGCGACGAAGGCATACATGTCGCTTTCCGCAGCTGCATTCACAATTATGACACTTCCTTTGGGAGCCAATAGCAGTTGCTCTGCTATCCTTCCAGGACCAGATCGGATATCCTCCAAAGTGATGGAAAATATGTCCTCTGCGTTGAATCGTTTACCTGCTTTCTCCAATACATAATCTCGCAAATTTGAGGACTTGTATCCAAACGTTGCATCTGCAGCAAACGGTGTCTGACTTGCGGGGACGAGAAATTCACCTTCCGCCACGTAATGGACATCATCAATGGTGTACCTTCCGCCCTGGAAGAAGAACGGTGCTAATATCCAGCTATCGACTTGACCAAGCACTTCCTCAACAGCTTCTGGTTCGTCTGGAAAATGTCCCCGTAAAGTCGAGTCGCCCCGCAAGACTATCTCCAGGCTCCTTCCCATCTGCTTCGCGGCCTTTGCCAAGTTCTCACAAATCGTCGTTATCAGAGAGCGTGCCTCGTTTGGAGGTAGTGCACGGGAGTTGGTGAGAATGAAGAATCCTTTCGTAGTGGTGGTGAGCTCGGAACACAGAGTTTTGTGATCCCACACTGTCAGGACCGCGATGTCATGACAGGTCTGGGTACCGGTGGGGTCGTCGTCAAGAACGACCAAGACTGGTGTCTCATCTCGGGTAACATGGTCATTGATGTACGGAAGCACGTTGTCAGAGTAAGGTGTAGGGAGACCCTCGATGGTCTTTTGCAATGGTAGTTTGGAGTAGGTCCGAGGCGTGAAATCTTCTTGGGGCGCTTTACAACTCTCGGCGACTGATATGCCTGCCATAAGTTCCCAGACTCGGACTACTCCTCCATCTGCTTCTTTGCTCCAACCATGAGAGGCACCCATGAGGTAGAGCTGATGGGCGGCTGCACTCAATGGAGCGGGGTATGATAGGCGTTTTGACTCGTCAAGAACGATCCCCTAGAATTGATCAGCATTTTCCCAACGACATGTAAGGGCCAATGGTGTTTGGAAGGAAGCACGAGATACATACTAGATCTTTGACAAATATTGATAATGCGGAATGGGGAGTCCAGTCAGCGGTTAGCATTGCAGGGACCCGATTTTCAAACATCCATGAGCCACCTGCAGCAGTCTTGATGATCTCGTACAGCAATTTTGTGTCCAACCCTAGCTTGGCCCCAAATGCCATAGCTTCTGCGGCAGCAGTAATATGGACTCCAGCCAGTAGCTGATTAATCAGTTTGACAGAGGAGGCTGCGCCAACTCCACCGTCGATATGATAGAGATTCTGAGGTATGCCGGTCAGGGCGCTAATAAGAGGACGAGCTTTGGACATGGCTGTGTCGTTTGCCGAGCATATTATCTACTGGCGTTAGTTATCGACGCAAATATGAACTTAGGGAGCCTTACCGTTAACTGTCCATTAGCTGCTCGTCCAACTCCACCACTAACTGGCGCATCCACAAGATCGATGTTTCTGCCAAGCACGACCAACCGTGCTCTAAGGTCCCGAACGAATGATGGCGGGACGGTAGAGCTCAGTATGACTACCGAACCATTTGGCAGGCTGACAGCTGCTTTGCCGCTGCCGAAGAGTACATCATCCGCTTGAGAAGCGTTCTGCACCATTAATATCAAGACTTGTGCATCGATAGCGGCATCTGCAGGTGTTTGTGCCCCTGATGCCTTTCTACCGCATTTCAGAAATCTTTCCACTGATGGCGGATAGATGTCGTATCCACACACCGCGAAACCAGCTTTGACTAAAGACGTGGCCATCCCAATACCCATTGCCCCTAACCCAATAAAGCCAACTTTATTGATCTCCACCGGAGTCAGGTTTGGGGATGGATCCTGATTAATGACACCTGACTTGCTGAGGTCGTGAACTGCACTTGGCAACTGTGTGAGGAAGACACGAATGAGTCCAGCGTCATCCTCTCGACCAAACCCTTGGGCAGACCCTGAAATGTAAAGCTGCTCGGCAGTTGACGATAACGGGAGAGGGAAGCCACAGCCACGAGCAGTTGAAGTTACGATTCCCTTCATTGAGTCAGCTCAGTCTATGAATTTCAGTCGATAGGATTTTCTCACCATATCTTTTACAAAGATATCCAAAGCTGAGTGAGGGGTCCAATCATTCTCAAGCATGTGTGGTACCCGGTTTTCGAACATCCAGCTATTTCCCGCGGCATTCCTAATGACATCAAATACAGTCCTGGTGTTGAGTCCCATTTTTGCTGCCAGACCCATCGCTTCAGCTGCTGCTGCGATATGGATTCCCGCGAGAAGCTGATTTATCATCTTGATCTTGCTCGCCGCACCAATGCCACCTGGGATGACGTGGAGTGTCGCTGACATGTCGTCTAAGACTTTCTTTGATGAAGCCATTGCCTCCAAAGACCCAGACGAGAGAATAGTCAAAGAACCTTCACCAGCACGGACAGAGCCTCCAGAGACAGGACTATCTACGATATTGATATCCTGTCTGGCTAAGACTGCCAATCTTTCTCTCATTGACTCCAAAAATGCTGCGGGAACTGTGGAGCAGACAATGATGGTGGCTTGCTGAGGAAGTGCTTCCATATTGTTAGCTGCATCCTAGATCATCGGAGCTTCACTTGCCTTGGACAGCGCCATTAGCTGGATCAAAAAGAACCGAATCGACTTGGTGGGAATTTGCCACCATGCAAATAAAAATGCTGCTCCCCTGGGCAGCTTCGCGAGGAGAAGGTGCTATTTCTCCTCCAACGGCATTAAACCTGTCCAGTGTTGGTGCAGAGACATCAAAGCCAGTGACCTTGTATCCTTTTTTCACAAGATTAGACGCCATACCGAAACCCATCGCTCCGAGGCCCGCGAAGGCGACGTTGACCGTGGTCTGGTCGTCCATAGTTGCAGCAGCGATGTGAGGGAATCAAATTCAACAAGGAGAAGATGAGAAGATGAGAAGATGAGAAGATGAGAAGATGATGTGAGAAAAGCAGAAACACGATGCAAAAAATTGTTAGGATGAAAGAATTAAAAGTCCACGAGAATGAACAACAAGCATATATGATATAAGCACGGGTGTGGGACAACTATACATACCATTACCGTACCCTCCGAATTTTGAAGGAGAAGTTACTGTAGGAGGCGATTGGGGGTGGAACTCGGCTACAGCGCCGAGCTTTAGTGCCAGCAGGGCGCGGCGGAGCCTTAAAAGCGCTGGCGCCCCGCAGCTGTCGAGTTTCTCCTCACTTCGACCGCGGCTTTCCCTCCATCGCGGCATTCCAACCGTCGCGCAATGTGAAGTTGCGTCTCTGCGTCTCCATTCTCGCTCTCATCGCCATGTCCAGAGCAGGGGCGAAGCGTCCGTACGAGGCCATGCAGAGCCTCTCCTCGCCGCTGCCAGATGCTGGGTACGAGGGTAAAAGGGGCATGACTGTGTCCAACGAGAGCCAGAGAAGCGCCCCCAAGCCCCCAAAGGTGTCGAAGACCGTCACCGCCTGTGAGCGAACACGAACTTGTCCCCGTACTGCACCAGAATCCAAGGCAAGCTGACCATGACCACGACCACGCACAGGCACGGAATGTCAGAAGAGAAAAATCAAATGCGATATCGATGGCGCAACCGGCAAAGCGGTTTGCGGTCGGTGTGAGAAGAAAGGCTTGCAATGCGTCGTAAACAAGAGTTTGCAGATGTTGCTGAAGGAGGAGGCACAGTAAGAACCGACCTCCGCTGTTTGCCAGCTCCCGTGATCTTTTCATCACGTGGCCATCATATATCGTGATCCCTTCTGACTCGCTGCTAGATGGAAGAGAGAGATGGAGCATGAAACGATGGTGACTCGAGAAGCCGTCTCGGAAATCTTGAGAGTTCTCAATCTCCCTGCGTTGGGAACGTTTGGGCAGCAGACGTCAGAAAGTATCAACCAACAGGACATCAATAGTCTCGCCTCATCCAGAAACGAGCGTCCAAGAGCCGGCGTGAAATTTGCTTCCGAATTGGGCAGCAGCCCCGCGAATTCCATGGCAGGCCGCCGGCATGCAGCGGCGATGGCTATGACTCGAGAAAACTCCCAAGAGCCAGATCATAATGATCCAAAGACGAGTACCATCGTCACGGACCCAATGGGCAGTCTGTATGAGGTGACAAAACTACGAAACTTGCGAAGCAATCCCCATAGCAGATCTCGTCAGTACAACACGTCGATTGATGATGATCTCATCTCATGCGGCAAGGTCACGGTCCAAGATGCAGAGCAATTGTTTCAGTACTTCTCAAAATATCTCAACGCTTACCTCTGGGGTGGAATCGCGCTGGTACATTCGGACTTGATGGCTGTACGCCATTCGTCTTCATTGCTATTAGTAGCCATCCTTACAGTATCTGCTCTTCACGTTCCTGGCATGGAGGATGTATTTGACGTTTGCTACGCCGAGTTTGTCGAACTCATATGTGACAGTATGCTCGATAGATACCATACCCTCGATGGGATTCGGGGACTGACCATAGGGGCATTCTGGCTGAGTGATCTGAGCTGCAAGTAGTATGACTGCCTATATAGATACGATACTAATTCTTGAGCTAGGGAAGCTTTCTGGACATGCTGTGCGCATTGCTACGGAACTCAACCTTCATCAAAGCTACTCCAGGGAAATGAAAGGCTTTTCTGAGCATTTTGAGTGTGCTCGACTTTGGTATTTCTTGTATGTCTGCGATCATCACTTCAGCATTGCATATGGCAGACCTCCTGTTATCCACGAGAACAGCACCATCTTGAACCATGTCAAGTTCCTGCAGCTCCCTCATGTGACGCAGGCAGATCAGAGACTTCACAGCCAGGTGGCAGTATTCATCATTCTTACGGATATATACAACACTTTTGGCCCCGACATTGAGGAGCATCTGACCGAAGATGACTTGATTCAAGTCAGACATTTCAACCTTCGCCTTGATCAGTGGCGTTCAGACTGGCAACAGCGCCTAGCGCCCAATCCATACATTGGGAATTATCCTGCAAAAGGTGTCAGCCTTCATTACCATTATGCAAGACTGCAGTTAAATTCTCTGTCGCTCAGAGGGCTGAAACAAGATTCCAAAAACCTCTCAACTGATCGTCGCGAATTTGCCAGTATCGCTACCTCCAGCGCGGTGATGATTCTGCGAATGACCCTCGAGGAACCCGACATCAAAGGCGCAATTGTGGGCGTGCCATTATATTTGCACACGATGATCACGTATGCCACGGTGTTCTTACTCAAGGTGCAGCAGAAATGGAGTGGTGCTCAGATTGGCATTGACCTCATGCAAATTCAAGATTTGGTGAGCAGAGTCATCAATCTGCTTCAAGGAGCGAAAGCCAGCCAACGGCATCTTACCTATCACATTGCAAAAGGCCTGAGTAAGATGCTCGGAAGGTTTACTACAGTCGAGAATTATAATTCTGCAACTGTACCCGCAATCAATCAAGACGAGGGTTCAGCATCCAACGACGAATACCGAGTTCCAGAAAATGGGGACACAGGAGGCCTTGAACCTATAGCCATGTACGGCGACATGGCGGCCTATGAACAGGATTTTCCGTTCGGTTTCTTCGACGTGTTATCTTCAACCATTCCGGAATGGAAGTGATCCCTTGTTACCCCACGATCCCTGCCGATCATTACTTGCGTTGCAGCTGAGTGCATCACAAACTATTAATTGAGGGAGAAGTTGCGGGGTGCTTTTTCATTCTGCTTGATCTGAGTGGCTCAAAACCAATCTTCTCCGCTTCGGTGTTCTATGCGCCCGGCATTCTCTCCGCACCTGCCGTCTGCGGTGTGATTACCGGACGCCAACTACCCGCTAAGTCTACCAAGCGGGGAACTCTTGGTCTGGGGAAGCTCCAAACCCACTAAAATTTTCGTGTGAAACCCCATGGGGTATAACAAGTTTGGTGGGCGTTTACTGGAGATCGTGGGGAACACATGCCTGAGAGTGCTTCCAAGTGCAATCCTTATCTCTATATAATGTCCTTGACGACACTCTTCTAGCTCTCCCAGTCCTCTCTCGATCATCCCAGTCCTCAACATACTCCTCCAACTTCTATCCTGCCTTCCACTGTGGAATATCTGTCCCTCTGGCAGTTCACGTTGATTGGAGACGACTTCATTCATTCATACTCTCAACCAGAAAAGGAATCACCATGGCGGAGAAGCAAGAGATAGCTCATATGGAGTTCGACAGCACACCAGACAAGAAGTTCGTGTCCGTCGAAGATACGGAGATGGCCGAAGCTCTGCAAAATTACGTCCCCGGAACCGACGAAGAGAAAAAGCTCTTGCGAAAGATCGACCTTCGACTCATGCCAATTCTCTGGATCATGTACATCCTGAACTATGTTGATAGAACCAACATCGGCAATGCAAAGATTGCAGGCATGTCCAAGGATCTTGATCTTGACGACTCACGCTACGCCTGGGGTTTGAGCGTCTTCTTCATTGGATATCTCATCATGGAAATTCCCTCCAACATGATTCTTTCCCGATCCCGCCCCTCTCTCTTCTTACCAGCCATCATGTTGGTCTGGGGTGCTCTCAGTGCTGCTATGGCTAGCATTCATAACTATGGTTCATTGCTGGCTTTCCGATTCGTGTTGGGATGCGTCGAGTCCGGCTTCTTCCCTGGTGTCCTGTACCTTCTTTCCTGCTGGTACAAGCCCGCCGAAATTGGAAAAAGATTTGCGATATTCTACAGTGCTGCAGTTCTGTCAGGAGCATTTGGTGGACTTCTTGCTGGAGCCATCACTGGCCACATGGCTGGCGCTCATGGTATTGACGCCTGGCGATGGCTGTTCATCATCGAGGGGGTCTCTACAGTGGGCGTAGCGATCATTGCCAAGTTTATCCTTCTCGACTTTCCGTCCAGTTCGCCTGCGCTCACTCTGGAAGAGCGTCAGCTGGCTACCATCCGGCTCCTAGCCGTAGGGATGGAATCAGGTTCTAACGATCCAGCGAACAGACTCACGCATTGGCAAGCATTCAAGGCCGCTGTTTGCGATTACCGGACATTCCTCTTCATGCTTCTTTTCGTCCTCGATGTTGGTGCTGGAACGATCTCCTACTTCATCCCGACAATCACCGTTACGCTAGGCTACAAGACAATTACCGCTCAATACATGACCATTCCAGTTTACGTCGTTGCCACAGTCTGCTTGAACATTGCAGCATATTCAGCAGATCGTCTGCAAGATCGTCGTTGGCATATAACTGGTGCGTTGACAATCGGCTTCATCGCATCCATCGTCTGTGTCACCGTCACCCACCCCGTTGTGCGCTACACAATGTTGTGTTTTGTCGCAGCCGGCATTTGGACTGCCCTTCCCCTGATCTTGGCCTGGACGAGTGGAATCATCAACCTACCAGCAGAGAAGAGAGCTATTTCTCTGGCCATGGTGAATGCAGTTGGAAATCTGTCTTCGGTGTATGGAAGTAGAATCTGGCCAAGCAAGACCGCTCCCAATTACACATTAGGGTGGGCTGTCACGGCAGCATTCTTGGGTGGTGGTGCCGTTGTTGCGGCTTTGATCCCTGTTATTCTCAAGGGTATTCCGCATCATGTCACAAAGGCGGAACGGCAACTGCAGGAGAAAAAGGAGGCCATGGGTATTCAAGCTCAAACTAATGTGGAGTGAAATTGTATGCATCTGCAATGGAGGGGAGAGAAGAAAGGATTGATTTGATTTACCACCTGCATCATTTCCATGACCTGCTTTTGTTCGTTCCTCACAAACTCTCTGCCCTTGTCGTGACATTTTCTGCTGCTCCCCATGATCCTTTATTTTTTTATTTTTATTTTTTGACAACTGAAAGTGCAGGGAAGTCACAAGTCACCGCTCACTAGCTAGGCTAGATAGCACTGTTCTAACTATAATCCAGGCGAAAGCTCCAGATTGCCAGATTAGTAGTTGGGTAGATGACCACCAGCGAATAATCGTCGGACCCAAAACTGAGCTCCGCTCAGGGTCGGAGGAAGCGATTTGGGACGGCGGAAGCGATTTGGGACGCCTCATGAAAATATAGAACATGAACTTTATATGTAGTATAATGAAAATATGTCACTCTACACTTAATTTACTATGAAAGGTACTAAATATAATTAAAATCTAGTTCCTAATTTGCACTCTCACTTTCCTGTCGGTCGCTGTTGCTGTTGCTGTTGCTGTT